>ENA-UAMO01000318-UAMO01000318.1-human-gut-metagenome-genome-assembly--contig:-NODE-318-length-19457-cov-52.576178_pt1 | contig 19457 bp, 18 predicted proteins | sample MGYA00243287_ERZ654507 | MGnify/ENA primary metagenome ERZ654507 (study PRJEB26926, sample SAMN06164547) | human gut metagenome | biome: ENVO:00009003; feature: ENVO:2100002; material: ENVO:00002003... | reverse complement strand
TTACAGCGTATAGCTGCTTAGCACATTATTGAATTATTAACGAACTATTGTTAATGCTAAACCAAGCTGAAAATTGCGGGGAAATTCTTCAAATTAGCAAGAACACTTGCAACGAAGCATTCATGACAAAAGACGTATTAGAAAAAACAAGATAGAATGATTATAGACAATCATGTTCATGTAGGCTGGTATAGAGACGGCTACCATTCACCCAAGGAAATTTGGGAAGCCGAAACCGCAGCAGGAGTAGATGAAATTTGCGTTTCATCTACTTCTACATGCGCAGAACTCTACGACATTGTCATTGAAGAGATGATAGAATTAAAACGCCTGGGAGGAAGTAAGGTGCACCCCATCCTCTGGATTACTCCCCAAATGCTTAAATCAGAAGAAATAGACAAAATGTTCCTATCTGATATAGAATGGCAAGGGATAAAGATTCATCCAGAAGCTCATAACGAATGGAGCTATCATAAAGCATTAACTTCCCGAGCAATTAATATAGCAGTAAAACGAAAGATTCCCTTTATGATTCATACTGGTGAGGATGTTGTAGCGAATGCTATCACATTCGAAAACTATTATGCAGAATATCCTCAATTACAGTTTATATTAGCCCACGGAAAGCCATTTCAGCAAGCCCTCTCCATGCTCAATAAATATAATAACATCACTATTGATTCTGCGTTTATGAAAGCTAAAGATATCAACAAATTCTGCAAAGCTGGATTTCCAGACAAAATCATATTCGGAACAGATGCTCCAATCAATAAATTATTTTACAAGCATTTATCAACACAAGAATATATAAAAAAAAATATTTATCAATTAAGAAAAAACATTTCACCAGCTTTTTCAGAAAGCATATTAAATAAAACCGTTTATTTTTAATATTCAAAGTTATGGAAATAATATTATCTATTATCGGAATAGTTCTCATAGTTTTTGTTTTATTTATAATAACAGGATTATTGGGCTGGGGTATCCATTATCTCGGAGCCATAGTTGGCTTTTTGGCACAAGGTTCATGGGGCTGCATTGGGTGTCTCCTAAAAATCTTAGCAGCTATATTTATATTTCTCGTCCTAATTACATTTTTTTGCTCATTTTTTTGAAATTTTCCCTTCATATTACTATATTATAAAGGTATAACCAAAAAGAAAGAATAAAATGGCAAATAAAATGTCTTTATGTATCATCAAATACACCTATACTCGATATGTAGGGGTGGATATCGAAAAATATACTCGGGGACTATTCGAGTATGTGAAGGAAGAGTTTGGGGAGTTTCAACCACAAATGTCAGAGCCTGGAACTATACCTGATATGCCAGACTATCTGGACATCGTGCTCTGCAAAAAGGACGGAAGTATCTTCTACGAAATGGATATCCAAAGACGTGCCATCAACATCCCGCATGATTGTCAAATGGATGGATTAGTATTGGAAATCTTTATCCAGAACTGCGATGGCACGAGATACAAAAAAAGACATGCATATCCCAAGCCTTGGTGGAACCATAAAGCTAACGGCAAGTCGGACATGAGAAAACTGAAAATTCATAAAACTATCAGCAAAAGGAATCTTAACAATCAAGAAGGCAAAGACTCTGAAGGCATCAGAATACCTGAACTTAGATCTCAGATTCTCAAGTTTCATAAATTCTTAAAATAACCATCCCATGACATACGAAGAATTCAAGCAATTGGCTGAACATCCACAGCATCGGGATGTTCCTGCCATCTTCAAGCTCGAAGTTTTAGAAACAGAAGAGCTGGAGGAGAAAAAGCGTTCACACTATCCGAAATATAAGGTGAACACCTATTGTCCGCAAGCCTTCACCACAACTTTGGAGGAGGCAGAGAGACTGATGCACCAGGATGTCCTTTACCGCAAAAAGATGAAGGAGGAAGACGACTATCCGCTGGATACCTTCTGCTATTATATCTCGGAGATTCCGATGGGACTGTTGCACTACGACCGCGAATGTCTTTCGGAAAGGATGTATGATGGGGAAGGAAAACTGATCGACCAGTCTTACTGCTGTTCGCGTTTCAGCATTTACTATCCCGGAGTCTGCAATTTGCCTGCATACAACCGTCATCCTGACGAGACCTTCCGAGGCAGAAACGCAGAACAGATTAGATTCCAGAAAGGTGACATCGTGGAAGTATATCGTGGCGATGAGGTGAAACTTGCCATCGTTGTCGGTACTCCGCTTACCACGGAATGGATCTGGGAGAGAAACCAGGCTGCCAAGGATAAAAGGGGATTGGATAAATTGCCATATGATGAGACGGATGACAGCTATACCGTGATAGATGGTCCCGGCTACGAATACCACGACCATGTTCCGTCGCTGTATGTCTTCGCCCCTCACTATCATGTGCCGCTCTATCTTCAGAGACGATTCAAGGGTTATCTGGAAAAGGCTGAGAAAAAGCAGAAAGAAGAGGAGGAGAAAGACAGGATCTTCCGCCAGGCTCACGATTGCAGCTTCAGCAACAAGGAACAGATTGAGAAGTCTGAAAAGTGCGGCTGCTTCAGCTGCTGCGAAATCTTCACACCATCAGAAATCACGGATTACCTTCCTGATGAGCCGCCTACAGCCGAATGTCCCTTCTGCCATACCGACTCCGTAATAGGTGAAGCCTCCGGCTTCCCTATCACCAAGGATTTCTTGAAGAAAATGAAGAAGAGATGGTTCTAGGCGATTTTTCAACGTTTTTCACCGACCTGCCCCCTATCTCATGGGGGCAGTATCAGTTTTGAAAACGGACATTAAAATACCATTTATCCAAAGAGATCATTCATCCTTACCTCACTATTCACCAATCCACTATGCATATTCTGCTTCACCCCATAAGTCGTGATGAAAGTATGCAGCAATGCCTTCTTCGTCTTGGTCGCCACAGAGAAGGAAGACATCCTGTCACGCAGCCGCTGCTCATAGCTGGCATCTATCACAAACTCATCCTTGGCATATTTCATCTCACAGATATTGATAGCTCCATCAGCACGGTCTATCAGCATATCAATCTGACCTCCTCGCCATTCTGCACCAGTAGAATCTACAAAAGGACGGCAGGACCAGGAATAAACATTCGCCAAAACACCAGAAATACCCAATGCCTTCTTGATCTGTGGGATATGATGTAGGCATACCTGTTCGAAAGCATAACCGCTCCAGGCTGTTCTACTTCCCGAATTGCGCATGTTACTCCAGAAGTTCTTATCCTGCCCACTGTTATTTGCCACAAAACGGGTATAGAACAATGAGTATAAGTCAGTTAACTGATATAGGGCATCCCTTTCACTCTTTCCTATGGTAGCATATTTCCTGATAAAATCGCATTTCTTCAGATTCTCCAGGATTTCTGATAACTGTCCACCGCCTTTCAGTTTCAACTCCTCCATCAATTCCTTACGGGTCATCCCCTTCATTTTTTCAGAAAGCACCTCTACTATCTTGCGATAATGCTTGGAGTCATTAAAGAGGGAACGGAAGAGGAAATCGAATTCTCCACGTAATGGCGAATCCTGCGAGAAAAACAGTCTGTCGATGCACACGTCTAACGGCACACCACGCTCCAGCATATCAAGATAATAAGGAATACCCCCCAATATCATATACACATCCAATACCTGCTGGCGGGTAAGAGCAAGGCCTTTCAATTCGTTTAAGAACAGTTCTGTCTCGCCCAGAGAGAATGGAGCCAGATAGATCTGCCGGGTAACGCGACCATACAATCCGCCCTTATCGCCTATAAACTTAGCCAACATCCACGTGGTGGAAGAGCCACAGACGATAAGTTTCAGTTGAGGGACCATAGAAGCCCATGAATTCCAGAAATAACTGAAAGCTGCGATAAAATTGCTTTTGGGCGTATCCATCCAAGGCAACTCATCAAAGAACAGAACAATCGGTTCCTGCTGAGATAAGCCCGACAGATATTCACGCAAAGCAGCAAAAGCCTCAAACCAGGTTTTCAGCTTGGGCACAGTCTGCTTAGCATACTGCGCCAACGCCATCCGAAACTGCTCCAGCTGTACCGCACGGCTCACTTCATACATACCAATAAAGGAAAAGGCAAACTGGTCGTTGAACATTTTTCGAACCAAAAAAGTCTTTCCTACGCGCCTACGACCATAGACAGCTATCAGTTCTGCCTTATTGCTTTTACAACGTTCCAGAATGAGTTTCTGCTCATATTCACGTCCTATTATTCCGTTTGCATCCATAACTTTCTGATTTTATTTCATTTATACTAAATTTTATCGGTGCAAAGATAAACAAAAAAAATGAAATCTGCAAGGATAGTACCGCCCTAACTACCTTTTTTAACATAGTTAGGGCGCACCTATAAACGATAACACCGCCCTAACTACCTGTTTTTATATAGTTAGGGCGGTGCTATCAGAAAAGAAGCAGGATGGAAGACTGGTCCACCCTGCTATTTTTATTAGAATACCTTTACGAAACGGTCGATATCGATAGAAAGGCCTACCGTGAAGGTGCGGCCGGTGGTCATCGCCGAACTCCAATAATAGTTCTTTGGCGTATAACCGAAAAGATTATCTACCGTAAAGTTCAGATTGACGGCATCCAGGAATCGCTGCTGAAGCGTGAACTTCCACAACTGATAACTGCTGTCATGCTTCTTGATGTTCGTATCAGGAGAAGACAGGTATCTGCCTGACAGAGCGGCATTGATGCGATAGAACGAACAGAGCTGACGATCGTAGTCGAGACGCCAGGTAGCTGAATGCGGACGAGGCTGGGAGAACTGGGAATCTACGCTTCTGCCACCCACATGGAGATAGCTGTAGTCGAGTTTCACACCGAGTCCCATATCCGAACGGTACTGGGCACTGAAGTCGATGCCGCTCACCTCGACTCCATCCTCGTTGCAATAACGCGAAGCCACATCCGGCTGACCGGTTCCCGGGATATAATCGGCATAATCCTCGGTAGTGATGCGCTTATCATACTTATTATAATAGCCCATCAGGGTAAGACTATACTGACCGGTAAAGAAGCCAGTATTCTTCACCCTTCCGGTATGCTCCAGCGCCAGGTTGTAGTTGTTGCTCTTCTCCGGCTTCAGATCCGGATTACCGTAAATCATCTGCATGCCTGCCATATCAAAGTTCATATACATCTCCTTGAGCGTTGGGGCACGGAATCCACCGGCATAGTTGGCACGGATGGAGAAGCCCTTCCACTTGGTCATCAGAGCCAGACGACCGGTAGTAGCATGCTGGCTGGATGCAGAGAAGTAATCATGACGAAGACTTGCCACGATGTTCAACCACTGCAAAGGATTGTAATCGAACTGGGCGAAGGCATCACATGAATTCTGATTCTTTGATTCATTATCCTCAAACTGATAGGTGGTAAGATAATCGTTCAGGAAATCTGCACCTACCGTCAATGTATTCTTGCCGAAGATATGGGAATAGAGGGCACGGACGGTGTTCTGACGGTTGGTATAATCGTGGTCGTGAGTACGCTCATCATTCACATATCGAGCCTTGTCATACTGGTCGAAGCCGTAAGAAATCTCCAGATTATCATTCTCCGAAAGATTCATCACGGTCTTCAGTCCGGCAGAATAATCCTTATAGTGATCATCGTAGTTGCTGCGATTGCTGATACGGGCGAAATAGCCGCCACGACCTATCAGCTTCACCTTGTCAGAGAGCTTGTAGGTAAGTCGCTCTTTCACATTGAAGGTCTCGCCACCATAAATATGGAGGATGTTGGATTCTGTATCGAAAGGACTGGTGAGCTGAACCCCATCCGATGTGGTGCGCTGGATGCTGGTCTGCGAATTCCATTTTCCGGCATTGAAGCTGAAGCTTCCACCGTGGCGCCACTCCTTGTTGAAGTCGTTGTAGCGGGTATTGACATTGGCAGTCCAAGGCTCGCTGTTTTCACGGGAGATGATGTTGATGACTCCGGCTACGGCATTGGCGCCATAGAGCGCCGAAGCAGCACCCTTTACTATCTCGATACGTCCTACATTATCCAAGTTCAGACGACTATAATCTACATTATCCATGGTTTCACCAGCCAATCGCTCGCCATCTACGAGGAAGAGCACGGCATTTCCACCGAAACCATTCATGTTGAGAGAAGTCTCCTGATTCATGGCATAGCCGAATTCCAGTCCCGGCATCTGCTCGGTGAGGAGGTCCTGGATATTGGTAGCATCAGCTATCTTGATATCATTGGCGGTAATCAGACGGGTTACCACAGGAGCATCCTTCAAAGCCTTCGGAGTTCGGGTTGCGGTAACTACCACCTGATCGAGGGCAGTAGCATCCGGTTGAAGGCGAAGCACATGCTGCTCACCTTTTCTCTCATCCGCTTTCAGTACGAAAGTCTGAGTCTGATAGCCCACAAAGCTCACCTTCACTCTCACCGCTCCATCCTTGCTGTAAGGAATGCGGAAATATCCGTCTTCATCAGTTGTTACCCCACCCTTTGCATGCAAAATCTGGACGGTAGCACCCGCCAGAGGTGCGCCCGAATCATCGAGCACCCTACCCACGACATCGCTCTGGGTTTCGGCTTTCAGATTCAGGCACAATCCGCAAAGGATCAGGAATAGTGCGAATATCTTTTGTTTCATCGACAATTACTTCTTTGTTGCATTCGAAGAACAGTTCATAACAAAAGGCATATTACCATACTTCAAAACAAAAGTAATCTGCATTTTACCATCTTTTATAGTTGCTTTAATAGCTGATTTAGAAATACCTTTGCCATTTTCCAATGTTTGATCAAAACTGGTTTCTGGAATAGAATAAGTACCATTTGACTCTGTTACAGCAAGATTCTTCACTGTAATTGAAGGTAAAGCCATAGGTACAGATCCAAATGCAGGAAGGATGATATTTACATGACTATCATCAACTTTTTCCAACTTAAAAGTTGCATTCTCCAATGGGTCCATATCACCCTGACCTGCCAAAGCAACAGACATTGTTTCACCAACGTAAGTACCAACAACCTGTTCTGCGGTTGCTGAAGAACCAGCACCATTATTGTCATCATCATCGCTGCTGCAAGAGCTGAATGCTACACACATAGAAACCAAAGCCAACATCATGGCCATCATTGTCTTAAACTTTTTCATTTTTCTTTATTTTTCTTTTAGTTACAATATTATTTATTCAAGTTAGAAGTTAAAGAAGTTAAAGGAGTTATCGCTCCCTACGGTCGCTGAGGAGTTAAGACAATAGTCTTTTTGGCGTATTTTTTAAGCAGCAAAACATACGTCTTAACTCCTTAACTTCTTTAACTCCTTTAACTTCCTGATATGCGGAAATTCAATTATTTATCTTCCGGAACATAGATGATTTCGCCATTCTCCAACTGGTAAGCAATGCCTACCTTCTTTCCCTTGTTGCCGGACTTCTGGCTTTGGTCTTCAGAAGGGGTATAGCGATTTATCTTCTGTCCATCCTTGGTAATGATTTCCATATTCTCCTTGCCAGGGTTCTTCACCATCGTGAAGTTATCCTTGCTGAACATTTCCGTCATATTATAGCGCGAAACGAGTGCCACCATCAGGGCAAGGGCAAACACCATCGCCACATCGAAGAGGTTGCTCACTACGCTCATCGGATCATCATCCTCGCCATCATGCGCAAGCCTATTTCTGCGTCTCTGTCTCATAAATTATATATCTTTACTTTTTTACCTTTAAAAGCCTTTTTACTTTTCCTCCAAAAGGTCTGCCATAAACTCGAGGTTGCTCATATCCTCGGTGTACCAGCGGTTCTTGGTCTGCTTGGTTACAAAACCGATGGCTGCAGAGAACAATCCCACTACGGTGGTAGCGAAAGCCACCTGCATGTTGTAAGCCATCGAAGCAATATCGCCGGTAGAAAGACCTACCAGGGCAGGACCCATCGGAATCAAGGTACCCATCAAACCGAGCATCGGACCCATCTTCAGGAGTGTAGAAGGAAGAGAAAGATCCTTCTCAACAAACTGGGCATACTGGTCGAGGATGCGGTTCACCTGCGCCTTGCTCTGACGGTTGTCCACGAGTTTCTTCATATAGGAAACGATGACAGCCTGCTTGTTCTTCGGCAAGCGATCGCCCAAGGTATCGATGTTATTGAGTGTCAGGGTGTTCATCTGTTCACGAATCTCCGCACCCGACTTGCGCTTTACAAGATACTGTCCGAAGAAACCTCCGAGGAGCAGCAAGGCTCTGAGGAAGAAGAAAATCAACAAAATAATCACAGGAACCAGCATGCCTGTGGAAATCCAAAACAATACGTCTGATATGTAAGTCATCTTTATTTTATAATGTTAAGTGTTGAATGTTAAATGTTAAGTTGGGGCTTGCGCCTTTATAACTTTTGGGATAAGCGCTGCATCTTGATGCGATAGCAGCCCCATCCGATAGCCATTCCTACGATGACGATGGCGATGACGCCAAGAAGCGAGAGGGCATCGAAACTGTTGAATCCTGCCACTGCTGTCCTGCCATTCACCGTACCGATGATGCCCATCAATCCGAGTAGCACCTCTACCAGGAAAAGCAGTTCCAAGCGGATTGGTCGCTCAGGCAAAAGCCATCTCAAACCGTAGGTGAATACCGGCGTCAAGACCAGCAGCACTACGGCAAGCACCCATGCCACTACCTGGAACGATACGCCGGGAAGCAGGAAGATGGTCATCACCAGAACACTGAACAGCACTGGGAAAACCAGCAAACCCGGGAAATACTTCAGGAAGATGAAGAACACCCATTTGCGGCGACTCACATGTTCTGAAGTCTTCAGATCTACGTGGTGCACACAGAAAAGCATCGTGAGTGCCACGTCGATACTCAGCAGCACCGCCATATCGAGCATCAGCTTCTGGTCGGCTATCCAAGCCGCAATCTGCGTCTTCGACTGCTCGATGGCGAATGGCCAGGTCATTCCCACGAAGAAGGCTACGAGCACCGAGATGATCATAATCTCCTTCACTCCGTGGAAGGTCTGCTTCAGCACAAAACTGAAGCAAACCAATATCATCATTACTAAAACTAATGTCTCCACTTTTTCTCAATGTTAAGTGTTGAATGTTAAGTGTTAAATTATTCTTCACTGTTAAGTGTTGAATTATTCTTCACTGTTAAGTGTTGAATTATTCTTCACTCATCATTTTGCGACGACGTCGCAAATATACGGCGAGCACAACGAATGCTACGATGACGATGACACCTACTACGATGCCGCTCACCACAGTGGTGGTCTTCTGAGCTTCCTCATTCAGCGTCTCCTTCTTCATCACCATACCCTTGTCGCTGCTGTTCTTCGCAGCCTCAGCATCACGGATCTGCTCTACATTCTGCTGATATTCCTTGGCAGAAGCAGCATCGGTCTTGCTGGCGATATAGTTGCGCAGCTTGGCATTATCGCAGACGAAACCGGAGCATGAAGGCTTATACTTGTTCACGGTCTCGGTATGAAGCTTGGCAATGTCCTTGAGCTGCTGAGGAGTAGCCTTCCACATTCCCTTGCGGGCACTCTCCATCATCACGGCGGTCATCTCCATCAGCGCTGCCGGATTCTGCTTGTCGAAGAACTCCTTGGTTCCGAGATGGTACTTGTCCTTGACATATACATTATATATCTCGTCCCACATCTCCTTGTCGATTGCCTTTGGCTTCATCACATTCCAGCCGTAGGTATTGGTTACGATTTCGGCGAATGTGCTGGCGCTGCTGGCTCCACCCTTCATCTTCTCCTTGATATAGGCTGGATTGAAGATGGTGGTTCTGCCCTCGATACCGATAGCCTCCTTCACCTCCTGCATTCTCATATTGCTATGGTTGCGATAGTCGGCAAGATAAGCATCCGGATCTTTACCGGTTACGTTGCGCACAGCGAGGTTCATACCTCCCATAAACTCATATACATGGTCGAGACTCAAAGCACCCCAGGTGTTGCTCTGTCGTGGCTGAACCACCACATCGGTACGGGTCAGCGCTGCCTCGAAAGCTGCCTTGCGAACAGTCTCCCAGTTCTTCTCATCACCGTAGTAGGCACCCATATTGTTCATATAGACCTCGGCAATCTGACTCTCCTTATCCCAGCGGTCGCCTGCGGTTACCATCTCCTGGATACCGGTACCATAGTTGCCGTTTACGCCACCAAACACTCGATACATACTTACCTCGCGTGCCTCCTTTGGCGACATACCCTTCTCTACGAGCACTCGTTCCGATTCAATAACACCGGCTTTCACCAGGTTGTCATACTTATCACCCTTGGCATTTGCTGCCATCTCTATCGCCTTGTTGATGAGGAAGAGACGTGATGCAGCCAGGTCGCGGAGCTGACCGGAAGTCTGAACCACGACATCGATGCGAGGACGGCCCAACTGCTTGGATGGGATGAGACGCAGATCGGTAACACGACCGAAGGCATCTCTTACCGGTTCTACACCGAGCATATAGAGAATCTGGGCGATGGTAGCACCCTCTGTTTCGATAAACTCGCTACTCCAGAGTGTATAGCTCACCTTACGAGGATATTCACCCTTATGTCGCTCGCAATACATCTTGATGGTATTGTCGCAAAGTTCCTTTGCCTTCTCCCAGGCATCCTCCGATGGCGTATTCTCCACATTCATGGAGAAGAGGTTTCTACCGGTAGGCAGAGTGTTCGGATTCACAATCAGATCACCACCAGGAGATGGAGCGGTAAAGCCGCCATTCAGGGCATTCATCAGAGAAGACATCTCGTTGAGCGGACTCTGACGGAGCGCCTCCGAATACTTGCCTACATTCTGCAAGGCATACTCTACGGTAGTAATCGCCTGAGCCAGATGAATCTGCTGACGGGTATATTTAGGTGCTTTCGACATCATCATACCCTTATCTTTAGAAGATTTCTGAGATGCTTTGCCTTTGCCGGCTTTCGCCATCTTCGCTTTCTTCAAATCCTCCTGATACCATTTCTGTCCCTTCTTGATGGCTTCCATCATCTTGTCAGGGAAGCGACCGGTCTGCTCCATCTTCTCAAAAGCCTCACGACTCATCTGCGGAATCTTCTTCTTATGAGAAACCTTGGCAGCACGGAGCTCGCTTACCGTACGGTGGTCCACCCTCTTCGGCTTCGCCTCCTTCATTCCACCCATCTGGTCTGCCATCTGCATCATCATCTGGATAGGATCCGGAGCTGCCTGCATCGCCTCTACCTTACGTGCCATCTGGAGTTCGGCAGGAGTGATTCCTACATAACGGCAGATGTATTCATCAGAAACCGAGGCTGAACCCAGAAGCTGGGTCACGGTATTGCGTGCCTTGCTCAGATAGAGACGGCCGAAAAGCTGCTTGTGTTTCTCCACACCCTCCTGAGCACGACCTTTCAGTTTATCTACTGCCAGCATTCCGTAGGCAATAGGATCTGTAGCCATCGCATAGACACTGGTGCGGACATCATCATTATCGTATGGCACACCCAAAGTATAGAGTTTGCCGGTAATCTTCTCGTTTGCCAACTCTTCTGCAAAGTTCTCTACTCTTGCGATTTCATCTGCAGAATAAGGCTTGTTCATCTGCTTGGCATCGAGCCCCAGTTCACGGGCGATTCCCATCTTCACGGTCAGCGCCTTCACCTTGAGCGACTGTTCGGCAGATGCCTTCTTCTCATATGACTGGATGGCATCGCTCAACTGCTTATAGGTCTGTCGCAATTCGCTCTCTTTGAAAGGAGGAGTGAGATAACTCTGGGTCTGGGCATAGGTGCGGCGCTTGGCAATCATCGCCTCGCCCACATTGCCGATGGTATATATATAAAGATGTGGAACCACACCAATCAATCGGTCACTCCAGTCGTTGCTGCCGAGTGCCACCTGCTTTCTCGGGGTATATTCCAGCGAACCGTGGGTTCCGAAATGGATAAGTGCATCGGCACTGAAACCATAACGAGCCCAGAGATAAGAGGCAACATAGGTGTAAGGAGGTGCCTGGTCGGTGCCATGCACAATCTTGAAGGAGTCGCCTCCCACACCTGCCATCACCTGTGGAAGCAGAGCCACATTACCGAACTGCAGTCTTGCCACCGCCAACTTACCGTCATCGGTAGCCATATATTTGCCAGGGAAGGAACCATAAAGCTGATTCATCTCCTTGATCATCTTCTTAGACAAAGCCTTCTGAGTCCATCCGGCAAACTGCTGGGCGGTAACCAGGGCTGGATGTCCAGACTTCAGGAACTGGGTATAAGCACCCTCGGCATAGGTTCCGAAGACGGCACCCTGAGCCTGGATCATCTTTGCCAGTTCCTGAGGATTGGCTGGCAACTTGCCTACATTATATCCCTCATTCTTCAAGCGAACCAGGAGATTGTAGAGCGATGGAACCACTTCCATTCCCGAAGCAGTAAGTGCATTCTGACCCGGGCCCTTGAAGTAGAAGATGGCGATGCGCTTGCTGCTGTTCTTCTTGTTCTTCAGATTCACATAGCCCTGCACGCTCTCCACGAAACTCTCCATTCTGTCTGGGATGCCGTAAACCTCCTGCAAGCCCTCCTTGTTGATGCGCTGTCCGAAAACCACGTATGGACGGATAGCACCATCAATCTCCGGAGTCACGATGCTCTGCGACATGAAACCGCCGTTCATTCCCTGCTTGTCGTTCTCCCAATCGGTGGTCAAGCGGTTGATATTAAGAGGTGAGAACAGAGGAATATTCTTCTGCTTCAGAAACTCTACGAAGTAATCGCCCAGCCTGCCATGCGCCATATTCACTACGGCATTCGCCCGAATACTGTCGGCATGATGACCGGCAATAAAGCTCTGAAGCTTATTGATGCGATACACCATGAATCCCTTCTTCTCGAAAGCTTTTTCCATATCAGGAGCCGCACCCATAAAACCGGTGAGCAAGATGGTAGGAGCACCTTTCTTATATAATCCGTTCTTCGCCAGGAAGGCATTGTACTCACGGATGCTGTTGAAACCCAGCTCATCGCCTTTTTCATCCTTCGGGTCGAAATGAGTCAGGAGATAGTTTGGTCGCTCATCCACACGTTCCGGTTCTGGAGCCATGAACTTCTTTCCGTCTATAAACTTACGGATGTAAGCGAGCATACTGTGATAATTCTTCTTGCTGCCGTTCTCGATGTACTGCATCAGATAATCTGCATCGAAGTTATCTACCGATACGATATTGTTGGCTGGGTTGGTAGCAGCATGAGTCAGGGTTGGCACCTTGTAGGAAGCCTCTTCCAACTGCTTGCGCTGGTTCTCGTCAATTCGGAGTCCCATACCATTCACGATAATCATATCGTAATCATCCAGATGATCGAAATCATCGGTTGTGATCTCACTCAGTTTAATCATCGTATTGTCGTTGGCATGCGAAATCTGTCCCAGCGCAATAGCCTGATAGTTGAGGAAAGCGATGCGGGTAGTACCCACCCAGGCAGAGTAAGCCTTCGCCAAACCTCCCAGAACAATCACAGCCAATAAGGCCAGGAAGATGTGTTTCTTTTTAATCTTTCTGATTTTTCCTAATCCTTTTTTCATATCTATTCTTTTTTTCGGGCTGCAAAGGTAAGGCTTATTTAGAAATTGTACAATACCGAGAAATTGTGATTTTCACATTTTTTATACTTAGAAGTTGGTATTAGGTTAAACACATTGATATAGTCTGTACTAATAAATAAGTAGTACTTTCAGGTTGAAAGAGATGGAAACGTTCAATAAACCGGCTGAATCAGCCACCGGAAGTGTCTCATTTCGCATACGGAGTCGTCTCGATGAACTAACGGAGTAACATCTGTCGGCTAACGGAGTAATATCTATCAGCTTACTCAAGCAGTTCATTGCGCTTATTCAAGTGGTTCATTACACTCTCTGAAACGCTTCAATAAAACAGCAAACATGTTTTTGTACTATTTAAGATATTTTTTTTGATTTTTATTTGGTTGTTTCAATAGATTTCATTACTTTTGCCATGTAAATGCGTACTTTTAAGTGCGAAGAATATGAAGTAAACTAAAAGATTATTGAGACGAAATTTCATTTTTCCAACCTTACCGGTAAGGACTACAAGTTTTTTTGAATACATTTATAACGCTTGCAAGCTGTGTGATTTCCAACAAAGCCAATAGCCAAGAAAAGAGGGTGTGCCATAAACCTATGACACACCCTCTCGTATATTTACAGGCTTGGCATCTGAATCTCAGGAATCACCAGATCAGCCTCATCTTCTATCTTGTTGTTAAAGAACATACAATAATATATAGGCATATAAGTGATTCCGTTTTCTGTATAAACCTTCTGCTCATTGCTCAGCACCACAGCCTCATGAATATGATATTCCGGGGTATCCAGGAACTTATCAAGTGCACTATGCACCATATAATCCTTACCCGACTTGATTTCCACAGGCAAGACCGTCAGGTTTCTGTAATCATCAATCAGATAATCCACCTCACCTTTCTGCTTGTTATCATAATAATGAAGTACATAACCATGGGCATGAAATTCCTGAGCTATGACCGACTCATATACGGCACCCAGATTCACACTCCGCTCATCCCTCAACACGGCATTGATATTCGTACCATAAAGTATACTGGTCAATAACCCCACATCGTTCATATAGAGCTTCAGTAAATTCTTGCTCTCCGACTCTATCAATGGAAAACTAGGATTGCTGATAGCCTGCACCGACAAAGCTACCCCGGAATTCGTAAGATACTCAAATTCCTCAGCGTAGTCGCTAAATTGCTTATGCGCCTTCAAGCCTTCGATATTCTTTACGATGATACGCTTTTTCTTATTTTCCATATTCGATGGAATCATATCATATATCTTTCTGATAACAAGTTTGCGCTCATCATCATACTGAGATGCATCTATCTTATAAAGCGCATGAATATCCCGCTGAATACTTCGCACTTGAGCCATATTTCTATTTTCAAGAAATTTATTGACGGCATCAGGCATTCCTCCCACGAGCAGATAAATTTTAAACTGCTGAAGCATATAGTTATGCATCGACTCATTCAAGGCTTTCCTATCCAGAAAACTATGCCGCATGCTCTCTATCGCCTCCTTTCCACACCCCATCGCCCACAAGAATTCCTCGAAATCAAGAGGATACATCTGTTGGACAGCGATACTGCCGATGGGCACAGAAGGGGTTTGCGACAAGGCGACACCCAGTTGGGAGCCACTAGCCACATATCGGTATTTACCATCCTCGTTGAGAAACTTAAGCATGGTCATCAAATGAGGATAACTCTGTATTTCATCAAGAAAAACCAGGGTATCATCCTTACTTCCGAGATTGTTACCTGCCATGGCACCCAACTGCAAGTAAAAATCTTCCTTGCTCCTTACTGTTTTAAAGATGCCATCTCCCTCTTGGTCAGCCTTGAGATTTATCTCAACAAAATGCTTGAAAAGTTTCTTTCCCACATATCTTATCAGATACGATTTACCTATCTGCCTTGCACCATTGACAAGCAGAATCTTCCGAGGTTCGTGAAGGAGAAATTTTTCCAAATTTTCTGCAAATTTACGTTCTAACATAAGCCTTCCATTTAATCCGGTGCAAATATACTCATTTTCAATTAATTACACAAGCTTTCAGGACTTTTTCTTTCATTTCAGCCCTCAAAAAGAGGAATTATTCCGTTAAAACAGAAGGTAAAAACAGGAATTATTCCGTCAGAACATGCATCAAAAAGAGGAATTATTCCGAAATATGCAGAAAGAGCGTAATCACCATTACGGCAATCACGCTCTTTCTACTTATAAACATAAAACATTACAATGATGAAAGAAAAGCTTAGCAAACTTTCTTCTTGCGCTCACAATAGCGTTCGCATTGGGCGCAGATGTCATATCCCAGCATGGCACCCAGGATGAAATCCTCCTCCGGTGTAAGCTGGCATAATGGTTTGGTGATTATCATGCGGATAGCATCCAGGCATTCCTTCTTACCAAAGAAGAGATTCAGACGGTCGTTGCCAACCGGCTGGATGATATAATCAATGTTCTGACGCTCTAATCTAGTTATGGCAAAAGACTCATATTTCTTGTTGAAGGTGTAGAGCACCAGGCGGCGCACGCCCTTCTTATATTCATATATATGATTCATCAGAACCTTCAAATCTACTGGAGTTGCGATTTCCTGCTGCATACTATCCGAATTTATCTGTTTTTAAACCAAGAATCAGAGAATTCCATCATTCTCTAATTCTTGAAAGATACATTTTTAGAAATAATTATAACGCTGGCTTGATGGCCTCGAGCCAGGCATCGATACGCTCCTCTGTCTTGTCGTCCTCGTTCACCTCGTCGAGTGCGAGTCCCAGGAACTTATCGCCATCAATCGCCTCACTGTCATCATAGGTGTATCCATCCGTAGAAACACCAGGCAATACGGTAGCACCAGCCTCAACGGCAGCATCGTAGAGTTCCTTCATGCCGCCACAGAATGTATCAGGGTAAGACTCGCTGTCGCCACAACCAAACAGGGCCACAGTCTTGCCAGCCAAGCCGGCACTCTTCAATGTCTTTACGCCATCATACCAATCATCCTGCATCTCACCGGCACCCCAGGTAGAAGTACCGAGAAGAAGATTCTCATGACTTGTGATAGTAGCGTCATCGATGTTAGCTACATCTACAGCTTCCATGCCCAACTTAGAGGCGATGGTTTCGGCAATCGACTGGCATGAGCCAGTAGAAGAGCCATAAATTACGATTGTTGTTTTCATTTGTCTACCTTACTTTTAGTTACATTTATTTTCGGGTGCAAAGATACATCCTTTTTCCATCATCTGCAATACCTAAAAATGATGGTTTCGCAGAAATACCTAAATATGGGGATAGATAAAAAGTTTTAGGACGATTCACCCTAAAACTTCTCTAAATTCAAAAGTTTTAGGACGATTCATCCTAAAACTTTCTTAAATATTCTACTTTTAGGATGATTTATCCTAAAAAAATAGTATCTTCGCAGCAAATATATAATCAAAGAGCAATGAAATGATATGAAACGAATAGAAAGAACGGAATATCTCAATAAACTGATCGCTTTCAAAGACAAGTCTCTTATCAAAGTGATAACCGGCATTCGCCGTTGCGGTAAATCCACCATTATGGAGATTTATCGTGACTGGCTTAAGAGGCAAGGTGTCAGTGCCGACCAAATCATCTATCTCAATTTCGAGGATTACGACTTCTATGAGCTTCGTAATCCACATAACTTATACGCTTATATCAAGCCATTAATTCATCAAGACAAGATGACTTATATCTTCTTTGATGAAATACAACATGTGGAAGATTTCCCAGACATGATCAACAGCCTCAACCTGAAGCCAACAGTAGATCTCTATATTACGGGGTCGAATGCCTATATGCTGTCAAGCGAAATCGCCACGTTACTATCCGGAAGATATGTGGAAATCGCAATGCTTCCCCTTTCATTCAGAGAGTATGTTGAAGGTATCGGAGGAACCGACAATCTTCCCAAAGCCTATACAGACTACATCACTAGGAGCAGTTTTCCATATACCCTTGAACTGGATACTCCCGCAGAAATCAGCGACTACCTGAATGGCGTATATAACACCATTGTAGTAAAGGATATCATGAGTAGGAAGAAGTTACCCGATGTCATGATGCTGGAAAGCGTTATCCGTTTCACAGCCGACAATATCGGCAACATCCTATCCACCAAGCGCATAGCCGACATCATGACTGCCGATGGAAGGAAAATAGACCAGAAAACCGTAGAACGGTATCTGACCGCACTCTGCGAAACCTTCTTCGTATATGAAACCAAAAGATACAACATCAAGGGTAAGCAGCTGCTCAAGACATTGGGTAAATATTATCTAGTAGATATCGGTTTGAGAAGAATGCTCCTAGGTTCCCGCTCATTCGATGCCGGCCGCATCCTGGAGAACATCGTTTATCTGGAACTACTCCATCGCCAGCAGAAAGTATATATAGGAAAGATGGATAATCTGGAAGTAGATTTTGTAGCGATTGATGAAAACAATATCACGTATTATCAGGTAGCTGCTACCGTTAGAGATGAGACTACCTTAAAACGTGAATTGGCATCTCTGCAGCAGATCAATGACCAATATCCTAAGTATATCCTTACACTTGATGAAGACCCTACTGCCGATTACAACGGTATCAAGAGAATCAATGCCCTAAGATGGCTGATGGGAGAAATAGAAGTGTCTGCTCGGTGGGCATTGTGATAGTGAGGGATGGCGAGATTGCAGACAGCTACTACTGCCTCATCAAGCCCGAACCGGAGTATTACTCTTATTGGAACACCCGGGTTCACGGCCTGACCCAGGAAGACACGATTATTGCGGTTACGACCTCACCATGCATCACAATGCCCTGGCAGATGCCGAAGCCTGTGCCCGGATAGCAAGAGAGCTGCTATAAGACAAATAGAGAAACCGGCTATATCTTGCCGATAAAGTATAAAAAAGCATAATTGCGGCAGAATATAGCATACTATATTTTGCCGCAATCGTTATTTTTTGGTATTTTTGCACAAAACATCAAATACAAGAGAATAATAGGAAAGGAAGAAAAACAATCCATTCATCTCACGATGATTACAACCTACGGGGTGGCGTATGGCAAACATAGTGGAATTGTTCAAAAGGAAGTAAAAATGGAGGATTTGTTTAAATAAAACAGACGCAGAGTCCTACTGGCAGTGATGCCGGCAGGATTCTGCGTTATTATGCTCTAAAACAAACCATTCCGTATTAGAAAGTACGCCCAAGCTATTATAAATATCAGTATTCAATTGCATCACATTCATTATCGAATCCTTTCTTTTATCGATACATTGCGTAGAATTCCTGCACCTTATCATGGAGCATAGAAGCATAGAGAAGACCACTTTTCCATTCTTCAGGAATTTGGTTTATTCCAAATTTAGCACCCAGGATAGCCCCTGCTACTGCAGCATTGGTATCCGCATCTCCTCCTGATAAAACAATCTTCAGAATACCCTCCTTATACGAGGTTGCATGCCAATAAGCCCATAGGGCTGCCCCTAAAGTTCTGAGCGTATATCCCATACTCTTTTCATCATCCAGACACAAAGAATCCAGACCTTCATGATATGCCAAGTCAATAAATGGAACGATTCGTTCATCATATTGTTTGGCAATGCCAATCACATCTTCATAATCCAATATCCTGTTTTCAAAGACAAGAACATGTATGATAGAAGAAACGATAACGCAAGAGCCCACACAGCGTGGATCAAAATGAGTTAGCTTACAGATATTCTCAGCATTACTTGTCACATTGTCCTTCATAAGCCCTACCACCGAAGTTCTCATAACAGCCCCATTAGCTGCAGCTTTTTTCTGGGTCACTTGCAAAAGCGTGTGGATAGCATAGCACAATAAAAGCAAGCAGGTGT
>ENA-UAMO01000306-UAMO01000306.1-human-gut-metagenome-genome-assembly--contig:-NODE-306-length-19797-cov-46.224547_pt1 | contig 19797 bp, 16 predicted proteins | sample MGYA00243287_ERZ654507 | MGnify/ENA primary metagenome ERZ654507 (study PRJEB26926, sample SAMN06164547) | human gut metagenome | biome: ENVO:00009003; feature: ENVO:2100002; material: ENVO:00002003... | reverse complement strand
TTAATATAAGTTATTGATTTACAGACGATTAAATGTTAATTTAACGCAGTATTGTGTTAATATTCAATTATTTATAAAAAACAGAGAATAAGGTGGAGCACGGGTAGATTTTACCCCCTTCGCCCTGCACAAGCAAGGAGAGCAGAAGGCACGGCGAGGGGAGAGATGGAGCACGGCGATGGCAACCCAAACCACGAGGGATGGAGCCAGATAAGGAGTGCTTTGCAATTGGCAAAGCACACAGTCGTGCATGGTATTCTGTAGGGCTATCAGATGCCCGTCGTGATGAACATGATGGGCACAATCGGCACAATAGAAATCAGCATGAGTTCCCTGCGCTTCACCATGATGGTGAAACGTAATGGCCAGCAGCATCGGCAGGTAAACCAATAGCAGCAGCCAGGAAATCCTGATTCTCTTATGCGTTATCCTCTGCATTTATCTACAGTATTCTGTTTTTATTTGCAAAATTAATCATTTCTGTCGGGATTATTCTTAGGATTCCGATATTTTAACGAAGATTATTTGTTTTTCAGCAGAAAAGCCATGTAGAGGGGAAGAATGAGTGTTTGTGGGGCTGTTCCCACATTTACATCTCCCAGTTTGATGGCTTGAGATACGTGATACTTTTCGGGGTTCGAAAGGATGGTCTTGGCACTTTTAATGTTTCCGTTGCTCGCCTTTACTTCTACCAGCGTGCATTTGCCTTCGTATCTTGTAACAAAGTCGATTTCCAAACCCGAGTCCTTGCGGAAATAATAGAGTTTGCGATTCATCTTGCCAAAAATGTCGGCTACCAGATTTTCAAAAATGGCTCCCTTGTATCCATAGAGATTGCCTTGTAGAATGTCAGCTGCCGTTCCTGGTTCGAGCATACTGATGAAAAGCCCTGTATCTGCCATGTAAACTTTAAACTGGTTGGGAATGGAGTTGCCATCAAGTGGAAGTTCGGGCGCTGACAGGTTGTAGCAACGGCGGATAATGCCAGCATCTTCTATCCATTGCAAACTGCCCTGATAGTCACGTCCTCTTCCGTTGGATCGTACTGTGGCGTATGCGAATTTCTTGTTTTCCTTACTCAGTTGACGCGGAATTGACTCGAAGCATTCTCTGATTCTCGACTTGTCTGCTTGTGGAGCATATTTCAGCATATCTACTTTGTATTCTTCGATGATGGCTTGCTGCATCCGTAGCACGTTTTGCATATTATGAGTTTCCATAAATACGCTCACGGCTCTTGGCATTCCGCCAACAATGCAATATTGTAGCAGCAGTTGGCGCATTCTTTCGTGGATGGCTTCTTGTACTGGAGTCTTTTCTTCCAGGCAGCGATGCAGGTAGTCGATGGTCATTTTCTTAATGCCATTTGCCCAGAGCCATTCCTCAAAATCCATTGGATACATGTCTATGATAGTCTCGTAACCAACAGGAATTGGAGCCTCTGACGAAGCATTGGTATGGTAACCGCTGACTCCTAGCAGGGAACCTGTACCGATGACATCGTATCTGCCATCAGTCTTGAAGAATTTCAAGGCTGTGCGAGCACGTGGGCATTCCTGTATCTCGTCAAAGATGATGCAGGTCTTGCCCGATACGAAATAGGCATCAGGTATTAAGGTAGAAAGTGTCATGCAGAGAAGATCGATGTCCAGGCCACCATCAAATACCGACTTGTATTCTGGGTGCTGGAAAAAGTCAATATACACAACATGCTCATAATTCTTATGGGCAAAATCGAGTACAGAGAATGTCTTTCCGCATTGGCGACATCCTTTGATGATGAGAGGCATTTTGTGCTCATCACTTTTCCATTCTTTGAGATATTCCTCGATTTTTCGTTTAAACATCTGTTTTCTAATGATTTATGATGTGTTGCCCTTTATGCTGTGCACGTTTTTTAAGGGACTTTTCTTGAATTCATGCACGTTTTTCAAGGGACTTTTTGCTCTGTTCTGCCACTTTTCCAAGGGACTTTCGGTTGCAAAGATACGAAAATATTTCTAACTATGCTTTGAAATAATCCTAGAAGGTGGCTTGTTTAAGGAAATTTAATGTTTTTCCTATGATTTTCTGTTCCTAAGGTGAAAAGCAAATGGATTGGGCTTGCCTTCTAGAGAAAAGGGGATTTCCTTGGGGGCTGCGTTCCAATTAGCTTGCTCCTGTTGGCTGCGTTCCAGTTGTTCCAGTTGTTCCAATTAATTTTGAGTGGGTATGCATCTTCAGTTTGTTTTTCTTTTTTACTTCTTTGTATTATATAACTTATTGATTATTAATTATATATATATAATATATATAAATATATATAAAAAATAGGGGTAGGAGGGATATGTTGAAAAAATAATTGGAACAACTGGAACGGGAACGCTTCCTCTTTTCCTAGAAGGCTTATTATCAGATAGTTAATGAAATGATAGCGTTCCAGTTACCCTGCTAAATCTTCCAGATTCCAGTTCTTCCAATTAATTTTAAGAGGGTATGCATCTTTTTCGTTTGTCCTTTTTCTTTACTTCTTTCTGTTATATAACTTATTGATTATTAGTTATTTATATATAATATATATAAATATATATAAAAATATATAAAAATAGAGGTAGGAGGGATATGCAGAAAAAATAATTGGAAGATTTGGAATCTGGAAGATTTTTTAATCTGCTTTCTTCTAAAAGGCTTATTATCAAATGGTTAACGCAATTATCAATCTTCCGTATAACTTGAAAAAGGAATGTATCTTCCAAAAAGGAGCGATTTTGAGGGCTATATCTGTTTCATTTTCTAGCTTTTGTGCTTTCTTTTGGGGCAACCATGCTCTCTTGTATGGCTGGGAATGAATCTGAAGCAATAAAGAAATCCGGAATTCGGGGTGAAACAAAACTGTTTCTTGGGGAAAATGGAAGTTATCTGGAACGGAATCCTCATTTTTTTGTGGATTTTTTCCCCACTCATTCCCCGTTTTCCCCACTCTCTGTTTTTGACACGGAAATGATAAGTGAGTGATAATCAAGAGAAGTAGTCGATTTGCTCATTTCCTGGCACGCATCTTGTAATAATGAATAGAGGGTTCGATAATGAATCCACAACGAAAGTAAATAACGATGACGGTATTCATTTGCAAAGCGTTATAATAGAGAAAAGCGTATTAGAAGTTTCATCAAGGTAATAGGTTATATTTAGGTTTACATTGTAATTGCATTTCCTAGAAAAAGAAAGTGTAAAATTTAGGTTCGGTTTATGGAAAAGGAGTCTGCTGGCAGGGATGCTGGCAGACTTCTGCTTTTTTTTGCCCGATTTAGAGCCGGAAAAACCGGAAAGTGAGTCTCAGCTGTCTGTTTTGAGTCATTTTCATCCTAAATATTTTCCCAGTTAGAGATTTTTATTTTCCTAACTGGAAATATTATTTTCTTCTCTTAGAAGGGTAATCGTCCCAGCGCAAAATCGCCCTAAAAATGATGCTTGTCGTCTATAAACGATAAAATGCGTATTTAGATTACTGATGACATGCAAAAAGGCTGAACTTCGGGTGAGGAAGTCCAGCCTTTTGCTTATTTGTGATTTCAGGAAAATATAAAACTATTCTATCTGATACCATTATCTCTATCGCTATTGTTCAGCTTACGGCTGCCTGTATGGTATCTGCGGCCATGGCTGAAGTTGAAGCTGGCAGTAAAGACAAGCATGTTGCCCTGGTCAGCAAGGCGTGTCTTGTTCTTCTGCTGCACATACTTGTTGAAAAGTTCATCCTTATACACGCAGCCATGAGGATAGAATACGAATAATCCGAGAACGCCAAACTGCCAGTTCTTATAACTGTAGGTTACGGCAAGATTGGAGGTTGGCTCTCCGCCGTTTGTCTTTTCTCCCCAAAAACTCTTTTCCACCTTATAGGCACCATAGCCAATATTCCAATTGCCCGTCATGTACCGAATTTCTGCTCCATAACTGAAGTAATTGAACTCGTGGGAATAATCCAAACCCTTTGTCTTGACATTCTGATACTCGCACATAAGGTTCAAATCCAGATGATCCTTGATGAGGTGAACTTCAGGAGTCAACAGCAGGTGCTTGTAATCATGATTCTTCTGATTCTCCGGTTTGCTCACAAAGAGATAAGAGCCATCCTCCCGCTTTTCGGGCAAGATAGAAGTAGCTATAGGCTTGTCGTAATACGTCCAGTTTCCCTCCAGGTACACAGACATCAGCGGAATGTTCCAGGAAGCCGACAAGGTATTGTTGTAGCCGGTAAATGGCTTCAGACCGCTATTGCCGTCACGCGCCTCAAAGCTGTTGGAATATTGGCGCAACTCGCTCAAGTCGGAAAGGCTTGGGATGTCTGACGTGATTTTGCTGCTCCATTTAAAACTCAGACGGTCGCTAGCCTTTGCCTGTAAAGTTACCTGTGGTCGAAACAGCCATTTGCAGTATCCGTTCTCCCCCTGATGGATGGAAGACCTGGTTGCACCAACTCCCACCTGATAACTGAACCACTTCTGCTGTCCCTGTAGCTGGGTGAAAAGATAGAGATTGCTGTACTTCAATTCCGTATCAGCATTACTGCTTCCCACATAGATGTTATCTGTGTGGCTGATATTATATTGTCCACCTATCGATAAAGTCATCTGTTTCCAGTTCTTGCTGTATGTTCCTTCACCAATAAGAGAGCGCTTTCTACCAGTTGCATTATAACTGTAATCGGTCAGCGGAGCGTTCTTTACAGATTCATCCGGCGATTTGTTGAACGTATATTCCCTCATACGATATTGGTAATCTGTGCCGATGTAAGTACCCACCAGGTTCAGAGCCAGGTTCTGGTCATGGGGCATGTTGAGCGAATAATAAATGTCCAGAGATGGAATCTGCTCCAGCATTTTTCTGTTGTTTTGCAGATATTGATTTGCCTTGCCGCTTTCCTGATAAAGCTGGTTCATGCCTCTCACAGGACTGTTGTAATTGAAGAAATTCAACCGTACATTCAATGTATATTTGTCTGGCTCACTAAGATTATAGCCCAACTGTACATTATTGATGGTGTATAGGAACGGAGAATCATAACCTAAATAATTGCGATGTAGAGTTTCTCCTGTGGGCAGATGATAAGTACCGAGACTCTCATAGCTTCGTTCCTCTACCGAGCGATAGGAGAAACTGTAGTTGATGCTGAATTCCGATTTCTTCACATTGTATTTGAAATAACCGTCGCTATTATTGAAACCAGCCTTGGTGCCTTGCATCGTAGAGACTCCACCCACATAACCGGCATAACGTCGGCGGACCTGGTAGTTGATGACTGCATCCAGATTGCTGTCTCCATATTTGAGTCCTGGAACATTGATGAATTCCACCTTTGTAACTTCATCCGGCTGCAAAGCCAATACATCTTGCATGCTAGCCTTGACATCGTTGATGCGTATTTGCACATCTCCGCCCTTTAATGACAGAACTTTGCGTTCTGCTCGATTTACGATAATGGTAGGCAAAGACAAGTTGTCCAACAGATCATAACCATTGGAAGCCGTTTTCACCTGCTCTTTTGTAGGGAAGATGATTTGTCTATCTACTTTTTCTACAACCCTTGCGGCTTCAACGGTCACACCTTTCAACAGGTATGAATTCGCCTGCATCCTCACATTTCCGATACGGGCAATAGGTACCAGCTTGCAAATCGTCTTGTAGCCCACGAAAGAAACCTTCATAAGGGCCTGCTTCTGTTGGCAGGGGATGACGAAATCGCCATTGGCGTTGCTCACGCCTCCACAGAGAAAGGAGGAATCCTTCGGGTTGAGCAGCTGGATGTTGGCGAATTCTACAGGAAGATTGTGATTGTCTATCAGTCTGCCTATCAGCTTGCGCTCGCTCTTGCGTATGCATTCTACTGTGATGAGGCTGTCGCCCATGGTCATCTGCATTGGATAGAAACCGATTACCTTGCGGATAGCATCGGGAATATTGGCTGTCTTCACGTTCTGGGTAACTGTGAAGTCCTCCAGTTCGTTGTAGATGAAACTGATTTTGTAGCGCTTGAAAGCCTTGTCGAGGTCGATGAGGACGTCCGACATGCTGCGGTTGTGATAGTTGCGCTGGATGTGCTGTGCGCTCATCGCCAGGACGAACGTGCACAGCAGGAATATGATGGCTGAAAATCTTCTCATAATGATGTTGCTTTTTATTTGTTATTTTACAATCAGCTCGTTTTGTTGCAATTCGATATTTACATTCTCGAATTGGTTCAGCTCTTTTACGATGTTCTCGATGCTCGAATGGCTGTTCCATTCGTAATAGAGGCGGAGGGTCTTGTCCTCATTATTCTCAAACTTCACTTGTAAATCATAATAAGAAGCAATCTCTGAAATCATCTGCTCGAAAGCCACATTCTCGAAAGTCTTGTGAATGGCTGGCTTTTCTGGTTTCGGATGAGTCAGGGAATCCGTTGCTGCTACCTGCTTTGCGGAATCTGATTTTATGACTTCCAGATGAGTATCTGCGGTTACCTGGGTTGTTTCCTGGCTGCGCTTGATGTAAGTATGGATTGCGGCAAAGGCAATACCCGAAATCAAGACAAAACCGGCGATGGATGCTGCCAGTTTACGCCAGGAAGTTATAGGATGGGATACTTCCTGAAGTTGATGTTTCTGGCTGAATTTCTCCCATTCCTCATCTACATTAATAATAGGAGAGGGGCTTTCAAGTGCAGAATCCACTTCCACCATCGTCTGATAGAGTTTTCGGCATTCCTCATCCTGCAATATTTCACGAATCTCCTCATCAGAATACTTCTCCTGATGGTCGATGATATCCAGTATTTTTTCAAACTTGTCCATAATAAATCTGCTAAGGGTTAAACTTTTGCTTTATTTTTCTGATGCCTTGTGCCAGATGCTTATAAACTGCCACTTCGCTGATGCCCAATTCCGTAGCAATCTCCCGATATTTCAGTTTCTGCCGAAAACGGAGATCGAGTACCTTGCGAGTTTGAGGCGTGAGCTCAGCATTCATATAAGCCAGAATTGCCTCGTACTTTTCGGTCTCCCTGTCTATTTCGGCAATCGTCGCTTCCAGGGGAACTATCGAAGGCGAAGTATCGGCTTTCAGGAGATGATGAACACGGTCTTTCATCTTCTTTCGGCTCAACAGGTTGAGGCATTTATGGCGCACACACACCAGAAGGTAGCTCCCGGCGTTGGCGGAAGGCAGGGGCGAATCGCTGGTTATAGTCTCGTTATCAAGACCCAGTTGAGTCTTTCCGTCGAGCACATCGGCAAAGACTTCGCTCACCACATCCTTGCTGGCTGCATCATCCTTCAGAAGTACCCTGGCCAATTGGTACATCCTCAGATAATGCTGCCGGAAGAGCTGTTCTATCGTTTCTTTGTTTATTTGCATTACTTTATTTCTTTTCTTTTGTCTATATTACAATCGAATTTTCATTTTCCTAACCCTTAGCAGATTTTTTTTAATGCAAATTTTTAAAATGTCAAAATTACCCTATCGGATTTGCTCCTTCTTCAGATGCTTATAAAGCCACAGGAAGGCGGGAATGAGGAAGAGATCTGCCATGACCCACGCCACAGGGTTGCCGAAGCAGACTCCCGTCCACGCCAGGGCAGGTACCAGCCAGAGACTCACGCCGCATCTCGCAATCATTTCCATTACGCCACTCAGCATCGAAATTTGAACTTTGAGTTTTGACCATTGAACTTTATGATTAGTTTTTGTTATCCTAGAAATATAAAAAAGGAGGATGCACTCTTTATTTGAGCGCATCTCCTATTTTCTGTTTGATTTGTGCCATTTTGTTGCGGCGCTCGATGGAGAAGGTATCTCCGTGGGCTTCCACATAATCGAAGAGCATGAAAGCCTTGTTCAGTAGTTCGTCTCTTGTGGGCTGTCCCACGGTATCCGCCTCGTGATAGTAGAGTTCGGCAAGCATATCCATCTTGGAGAGTCGCTTCTCCTCGTCGTCGATTCCTGCCATCGCTTTCATCACATCCTCGATGGTGGCGATGCTGTAGAAGGCGTAAGGACCCACGTATTGATTGTAGAGCTCCTTAATCTTCTCACGTCTCACCTCCACCTCTTTCTTTTCGAGCATTCTTTCGAGTGCCGCCATAAACTCGCGAATCAGTCGCTGTATGTAGTCTCGTTGTAGCATAAAATAGTCTTTATTTTATTCGTTGTTGTTGATAGCTTCCACATACTCCCACAGTTTCTTGTAGAAAGGATGTTTCGTCATCGTGTCCTTGTTGCCCAGGATGATGAGCTTCATTCTGGCTCTCGTCATCGCCACGTTCATGCGACGGAGGTCTTTCAGGAATCCGATCTGTCCCTCGTCGTTGGAACGTACCAGGGAGATGAGGATCACGTCTCTTTCCTGCCCCTGGAAACCGTCCACCGTGTTTACGCTGATCAGACGGCGGTAAGGCTTGAAGAACTCATATTTCTTGATGAGCTTCTTGAGATATTGTACCTGGGCACGGTAAGGCGAAATGATGCCTACATCGATTCTTTCCTCCAAAACGCGCTGTTTGCCTATCTTGGTGAAGTATTCCGCCAGGGTGAGCAGGGTAAGCTCGGCTTCTGCCTTGTTGATGCGCCCGAAACTCTCGCCCACAAACTGCTCCTTGAAGTTCAAATCAGAATTCTGATTGGCTGCAGATACAGAAGATGCTGTGGAAGCAGAATCCTCAGGAGCATCTTCTCCTTCTATCGTTATCTGATTCTCCTCGTTCGAAGTATCAATCCACGTTATCGGATGGTCATAATCCAATACGCTGCGGTATTTGATCTGAGGCGCACTCTCCACCTTGCCCCCGTAGAACCAGTCGCTGGAGAATCGCATGATTTCGTCGTTCATGCGGTATTGGATTTTCAGCAGGGTTACCACCTCGGGCTTGTTTTCGGCGATGCGCTCCATCAGGGTCTTGCCCAGTCCGGCTCTTAATGCCGCAATACTCTTTACGGTAGGCGGCAGCTGACAATGGTCGCCTGCCAGAATCACCCGGCTGGCTCTTCTCATCGGAATCCAGCAGGCAGCTTCCAAAGCCTGCGCAGCCTCGTCGATAAAGAGGGTACCGAACTTCATGCCTTCCAGCAGATGATGGGCTGAGCCTACCAGGGTACAGGCGATGACACGCGCCTCGCCAAAGAGTTCTGCGTTGATGCGGAGTTCTATTTCGGCAGCACGGCTCTTCAGCCTGTCCATCTTCTGATGATAGTTTTCGCTACCCTTCTTTCTGTTCTTTCTTAATTCCCTGATTGCCTTGCGGATTGCCCAAAGCTGAGGGTAATCAGCATGGCTCTCAAAGCGGCGCTCGTAGGTGAAGCCCAGCATCTTGTCGTTCACGCGGGTCGGGTTTCCGATACGGAGCACGTTGATGCCCCTATCCACCAGTTTTTCTGAAATCCAGTCTACCGCCATATTGCTCTGTGCACACACCAGAACCTGGCTCTCACGCATCAGGGTTTCGTTGATGGCTTCTACCAGGGTTGTAGTCTTTCCGGTTCCCGGAGGTCCGTGAACGATGGCCACATCCTTCGCCCAAAGCACCTCGTTCACAGCCCTTTCCTGGGTAGGATTGAGCCAAGGGAACTTCATCGGTTCGAAGGAGAATCTTCCTGCCTTCTGATGGGAATAGAATAAATCGCGGAGATAAGCCAGACGGTTGTTCTTCGCCTTCATCACGCGGTCCAGGGCCTCGAACATCAGTTTGTAGCTGGTTTCATCAAAGGATAACTGCACGCCGATAGGGTCGGTTGACTGCTGAAGTTCGAGCAGAGGGGCAGAATCGGGTACGGTAACCACCATTCTGTCGCCATCCACATAACTCACGGTTCCGGTAAAGGAGAAATATTTTATACTTTGACCTTTGAGATTTGAATTTTGAACTTTATGATTAGCGTCAGAAGGGTTTCCTGACTGCTGAAGGGCTGCGTTGCCCTGGCTCTCATTCTTGCTCGTCTTCTTGACCATAAAGAACATGACGGGGCGACCGAACTCAAAATTGTGCTCGATATCCTGGTCAGAGGTTCGGAAAACCTCTATGGCTGTCTGGTTCAGCGAATTATAAAAGCTCTTTCCCACCTGTAGCGGGAACCAGGCATCACCTCGTTTCACCTTCCGCTGCATGCCCATCTGTTCGGTAAGCTTGCGGAAGGCTTCTTTCTCGGTATAATACTCCAGCTGGAGCAGGGTGCGTTGCTGCAATAATGCCTGAATTGGTGAAATCTGTTCCATATAGGGTGCAAAAGTAGCGTATTTCTGCCGAATATGGAAAGAAAAAGAGATAAATATGTTTAAAGTTCCTGCTTTATTTATCCCAAAGCTGATAGTCGATTACCTTATTGTCGTTGGGCTGAATGCTGTCGCTTGCCGAAGATGCAGGTTCTTGGGCATTCTTCTCCAGATGATCATAACTCCCGGTCAGGGCTGCCAGCAGGGCGATGATGAGGGCACAGAGCAGGAGCAAGGCGTGGCGGTAACGGGGCGTACAGGACAGGCGCTGGCGCAGTTGGGCGATATTCTGCGGACGGCTTTGCGGGTCGCGGCAACTACAGATTTCTGCCATCTTGCTGAGCGCCTTATCGCCCGTAGCCTTGGCCATGTCGCCCAGAACCATGCCTAGAGAATAAATATCGGCACGCGGTTCAGCCTTGGCAGCTGGTAGCATCTGTTCGGGAGCAATATAGCCCGAAGTTCCGGCTGGCGATTTCAATACGCAGAAAGAATCGCTATCCGAGAGACCGAAATCGATGAGTTTCACGTTCTGTCCGTTATGTGTAATCATGATGTTGGAAGGCTTCAGGTCGCGATGAATCATCTGTTTGTTGTGCATGTATTCCAGCGCATCCATCAGCTGTCCTGCTATCTTGCGGGCGAGTTCTGCCGAGAGGGCATTCTTCTTGATGAGCTGCTCCAAATTATCGCCGTCAATATATTCCATCACCACTACCGTGCCCAGGTTGTCAACCTTTTCCAGGTCGATGGTACGGCAGATATTGGGATGTTCCAGCTGCTGGCCTATTTCAAACTCCTTGGCGAGTGCCTGGCGGTAAATAGGGGTGTAGAGAAAATCGTTCTTGAGACATTTCAACATGAAACGCTTGCCGTATTTGGTGGCTGTAAAGATGCGCGTATGGCCCGAAATAGACACGTAGCATTGGTGGAGATTGCTGAATGCATCCTCCACAGGCAAGGGGTTTGAATTGCTCATCTCCTTGCTGATATCCTCGGTAAATCCCGATGTCGTTTTCTTCTTCTTTTCTTCAGTTTCTTCCATGCTCACGGATTCCTCTTTTTCTTGATTACTGTTATTTTATTTCTCGTTGATGCTGATGACGGTAAGTCCGCCGTTTCTGCCGGCTACGAACGAGGCTGTACGCTCGCCGCCACGCTCGATGTAGGGCAGGTAGAGGGGCTGCTCCTTGATGAAACAGCCTGTTACGAAGCGGTCGCCAGGCTGCAGCTTGCTGTTCTCTGATTTCTCTATTTCGTAGGTGCTTTCGCCCAGATAGCGGAGCTGCAGCAGACGATTGGGACTCCAACCGATAGAAACAAGAGTACCTTCTTGTAAATCGCTACTTACCAGCTGGTTTGCCTTGAAGAAGGAACTGTTGTACTTGGTGCTTGTCTTGAGCCAATGGGTAAATTCCATGTAGTTCCGATGACCGATATATTGGGAAAGTATATCGAGGGTTACCATGCGTGGCTTGTGATTGTCGCTCACATAACCATAGAGTCGTTTGAGGGTGGATGGCGAAATAGTTCCCCTTGTTTCCTTCTCCAGATAGAGTGAAAACTCTTCGAAGTCGGTTGTCGTGGCAAGAATCTTGCCGTATTTCTGTTCTACGAGTGATTTGAGCTCTTCTATTTCGGGTGTTGTCATAATTTATCTTTTAATTATATGATTATTCAACATTTTTATTCTTCTACTATATGGGTGAATTTACCCCATATTTTATGGTTCTGATATTTCTTTTTCATGCCTGCAGGCACGTGGAGCACGCAGGTGGCGAAGAAGCCTTCTACCTTGTTGGCGAAGGCGTTTTCTTCGCAGTAAGGAATCATGGAAGCTGAAACATAAAGGTCGGTAAGCGGACTTTCGTCGAAGGCGTAGTTGCTGATCTGTTCTGTGTTGGCTCCCAGATACACTTTCGTGAGTTTCCGGCAGCCTTGGAAAACGCCTGTAGGAATCAGCTTGATGCCTGCCCCAAGATGTATTTCCTTTATCTGACTGTCCATGAAGGCGCCTTGTCCTAATGTTTCAACGTTGTCTGACAGATAAAACGCCTCGATGCTGCATTCCTTGAAGGCGTAGGCGCCAATGGAGGTAAAGGCGGAAGGAAGGGTGTATTTGCCCTTCTTGCCCATCGGAAACCAGACGATTCTGTTGCCCTCTGCATTCAGCAGCACGCCGTCCTGACTCTTGTAGTAAGCGTTGGCAGGCGAAACCGTAAGGGCTTCGAGCGCCGTGCATCCGCTGGAAGGGAGAATGCTGCCTGCTGAGGCTGGAATCTCTATCTCGCGGAGCGAAGTGCAATCGGCAAATGCATCTTTCTCTATGGTGGTTGCATCGGCTGGAAGAACTACGTGGGTGAGTTTTTCGCAACCGGCAAATGTGCCTTGCACAATCTGGTTTTCTGCAGCTTCGTGATGATAAGGACCTACCATTCCGCCTGCTGCGAGGTGAACATCGGTAAGGTCTATATCAGATAGCTTGCCGGGGGTGACTGCGTTATCGTTGTCGCGCCCCATCATCAATCTCATGCAGCTGAGGTCTTCGCCGTTCAGGGTTCCGGCTATGGTCAGCTGGGTGTATTCGTAAAGATGATTGCCCATCAGCTGGGTCAGTTCACCTGTTTCGTTTAACGTAATGGCGTCGCTCGTATCATATTTGATGGCGGTTCCTATGGTTTCTCCTACCCTATTCCGGGCGAAAGGCTGGAATTCGTAGTGGGCATTCCGCTCCAGATTTCCGATGCGCAACTTGATTTTTCCCTTCTTTCCGTCAAAGTTTTCTACGATGCATTTCTGCTTGTTCTCCGGCTCGCCGGTCAGATAAACGTAGCATCCGGTTTCGGTCATCGGCTCGCCACCATCATCGGTTATTTCGTAGCTTACGAATGCGCTCATCGGTCCGTGACTCAAGAGTGTAGCCGACGATAGTTTCGGACTTATATTGGGCTGGGTGGTGAAACTCATCATGTTGCTGGTTGTGGTTGTTCGCCCGTTGTTGCCCCGCAGCATATAATAATAGGTAGTGCCCGCTTTGAGTCCCGTCAGAACCAGCGAGACGTCAGCTCCCTGGGCATGAACCTCGCTGGTATTGAGGTTCATGCTCTCCGAAGTGCCGTATCTGAACAGGAGTTTCGGCATTTCTGTTTCTCCCTCTATGGTAGCTAATCCGTTGAGGGTAGCCTCTGTTCGGGTGATATGGGTCGCCTCTGTGGTTATCAGGTGCGGTTCCAGATAGGCAGGCTTATCGCTGTTGCTGCAACCTGCCATCATCATGTTTCCTATCAGGAGGGCAAGCAATCTGATGCTGCGTAATATGCTTTTTATGTTCATTTCTTACTTCTTTTGTTTTCCTATTTTAATACCTATGCCGATGCTGCCCTGCCATTGTTTTCCGGCGATGGTGATGGCTGAGGCTGCGATGCTCACTCTGTTGAACGAGGCGAGCACACCCAGCTGGGCTGCGAAGCCTTTGTGGGTAAGGTCTTCGTTGAGCAGGTATCCGCCTCCGCTGTTCTCGGTCTGCTGCCAGGCTGTAGCGGCTTTGCCGTAGCCTACGCCTTCGAAGAGGCAGAAGCCATGCGTGATGTGGTGGATGGCTCCAGCGGTAAAGGTGTAGTTCTGGTGGCGTGTATTGCCTGTATAATAAGGTTTGATGCTGCTGCCCGGCGTGAAACCTTCTTTGTTGCAGGTTCCCTCTGTGCTGCCTATGCTCTTGAGGTTGCTGCTGGCATGGATGAAGAAGCCGTGGCGGCGCATCAGGGCGAAGAAGAGACCATAGGACGGTCCGTCTTCATGAAGGGATAGCGTGGCGAGCGTGTAGAGGGCGAGTGGCATCTTCTTACGTACTTGTGGGATGGCAATCGTATCTATTACCGTCTTTACCTCTACGATGGTGTCGTGCTTCTCCTGGATGATAGGAGTAGGCTTGGGCAGTTTCAGTTTCAGCTCGTAGGTCATTCTGCTTTCCAGCGGTTTGCTGAACCGGTAATCGCGGAGCACGCCCCATTCCGGATGCTTGATGGTGAGCAGTTTAGAGCCTTTAGGAAGATAGAGCCAGATTTCGCCCACTTTATCTTTTCGCGATACGATTCCGAGCGGGGTGGAGAAGGCAAAGTCGGAGGGTGCTTCTACCTTCACCAGGGCGCAAGGCTCATCGTTGAGGTCGCGCACGGGGGTGATAAAGGCACTCACGTCGTTGGGCAACAGGCGGAAACCTGCTACCGAAAACTCTTGTGCCTGAACGGATGCTGACCACAGGCTTAATATGAATAAGAGTATCATCATATTATTCTAAATTAAAGTCTTGTATACTGATTACATCGTCTCCGCTATGTACGGTTCCTGCCGGTTGCCAGGTGCGCACGTGGATGAGCGGCATGGACGGGTTGCGGAAATCCCAGAGCAGAAAGAGATAGCCGTCGTCTGCGTAGCGGTCGCTCTTGTATTGCTGCCGGAGGGTGACGCCGTAAATGCCGTCCATCGTAGGATGGCGCATGATGCGGAATCCCGAGAATTTCAAGTCTATCTTCTGGTTGGCTGTAAATACCTTCGCCAGTCTTGAAATATAGTCTTTCTTCGAGTGAATGGCGTAGGTTACTTTTGCTTCAGCCTGACACTTGTTGTCGTTGGCTACTGGTTTTATCACGTTTCCTACGATGATGAGTGCCTTGTCGCTAAACACCTGTTTCAGGAAATCTAGATCCTTGGTGGTATAGGCTGTGCGGAAATGTTCGCAGTAGTTGAGGATGGTATGGCGGCGTCTGGCATCGGTCTCTGTGAGTTTACCCTGCATGATTTTCGAGGCTTCCTTGTAGAAAGGATTCGACTGTGCCATCGTCTTGAGATTTACCTGCGAAAGATGGCTGGTCTTTCCTGCTTTTGGTGCCTTCGCTTGCCTGCTTGCCTGTTCTTCCGGTTGGTAATCAGCCGCACTCTTCGTTCCTTCTTCCGTCTCTCCGTTCATCAGCATCTGCGCCTGCTGCCTGTTGGCTTCCGGAACCGTATTTTTATTGTCTTCTGTGAATACTACCATACCCTGGCGATCGATAAATCCCTCTCTCTTAGAGTTTTGCTCGCGGAACCGGAGCTGCCCGTTGCGGAAACGGGTGTCTAGCAGACAGCCACGCAAAGGGATGGTAAACAGCTCGTTACCGTCTGCATCTTCTACCACGTATCGCTTGCCTTTCGCACCGTTGTCCTGTTCTACAAGTTCCAGTCCTTCGTTCACTCCGTATCGGATTTCCTGACAGTTGCCTTTATAAACGGCAGAGGGCAGCAGCCACAAGGCTGCCACCCATCCTCCGAGAAGGAGTGCTAGAAGGGATAATATCAATACCGTCTTCTTCATTTATAATTCTCTGTATTCTTATCATTCATAGCCCTTCGGGAGAAAGGCTTTCTTATTTATTTCCCCCAGTTCTGAATCTCGCCGCCTATCTCTATCTTCACCTGGTCTGGGTTGTCAGAAATGATGAAGTTGACAAGATGTTCGGTTCCGGGTTTAAACTGGAATCTGCTCTCGTAGAGATAACTTACACCTTTCATTACCACCTCGATGAGTGGTCTTCGGTTTTCGATGCGTTGAGGCACGATGATGGCCGAGTAGATGTAGTCGCTCTCCTGATGGGCGATGATGCTCTGCTGGGTTCCCTTCACATAACGGGTTGCCACGCCTGCCTGAAGGTCGATGGTGGCTGTAGGTACCGTGTTGTGGATGGTTACCTGGGCATGGGTAGGCATGTCTCCCTCAAAGTCTTCGCCCTTGATCAGGCGTATCTTGAGCTTGCTCATGATGTGCTTGAAGTTGAGGCTGATAGGGGAGTTGGATGCCTGGATGTCCTTGCTGGTGGCAAAGAGCAGGTCGCTTGCCTCGTAACCGCCGGGTGCAGTTGCCGTCTTCGGGGTACTCTGGTCGAGGGCTACGCTGAAAGGCTGGTCTGTCGTGCTGCTTATGCCCTGTATGTATGGGTAGTAAGCGTAGGCGTTGTAAGTGCCTTCGTCCCAATAGAGGGTGCGGGCGGCTTCCCATTTGCTGCCATCGTAGGTGAGCGCTTCGTTGTTCACGAGATTGCCGCCTATTTCGAGTGGAGCCTTGCTTTCTGCCACGTAGAGACCTATCTTGTCGTTTGACTCGAAACTGGTTGCCGTGGCACGGCTCTGACCGGGATAGTTTACGGCAAAAGTCATCGGCGTAGATTGGGCATCCTTGTAGCGGGCGGTTGTTTCCATCTCCTCGCTACATGAAACCATTCCTAATATAGCCAACGCAAAACTGGCGTATCTTATTATATGTTTCTTCATTTTTTTCTTGTTTTAATGGTCCATATTCTGATTTACCTTGCCTTCGCTCTTAGCGATGCTTTCTAACCTTTGCCATTTTCAGCGGACTGCCTTTATGGAAGATAGGAGCATGCTGGTAGGTTCCGGATGTGCGTTGGTCGCCATTGCCGCCGAAAGCACGGCTCTCTACGATTCCCGCATCCCGCTTGTCGTTCTTCACGAAATCTTCGAAACTGTAGGTTTCTCCGGCATAAGCCTTGATGCGCTTCACGATACTCTCACGGCTGATGGTGCTGTAGTAAGGAATATCGTTGTTCATGCAGGAGTTCGGCTCCGAACGGAATACGCCTCGGTTGTGCATGTAGCCTCCCTCGTAGATGTCTACGATGTCGCTATATCGGTCGTCGAAAATCAGATGACTCCAGCCTACGCTATGCATCTTGCCGGTAAGTTCCAGGTTGTCGTACCAGCCGAGTGACTTGGCTCCGTTGAATTCAAAAACGTGTCCGCAGCAGGTGCAGTCGCAGAAATCGATGAAGGCGTTGTGATAAATGTACTCATCGCCCAACTTTCCGAATCCGTGTCCGCCTGCCTCATGCTGGATGACGCCACGGGTATCGAGCGGATAACCGTAGGTACTCTGCGGACAGAAGGCAATAGCCGAACCATCTTCCCACATCTGGCAGATGCCGCCGTAATCGGTAGAATTAGGAACGATGATAATCAGCGTCTGATTCAGATTGCCCTTGTTGACGGTTGGAGCGCCCAGAGCATAACTGAATACTTCGTCGTAATCTGCTTTCAAGCCTACGCCACCGGTAAAGGTGGTGTTGAATCGGTTGTAGCGGATGGTATTCACGGTACCCACGCCCGATTCCGTAGAAAGCGGAATGGCGGTATAGACGTTGAAGTAATCACGATAAGTCTTGTAAGGCTCAATACCGAAGAAATACTCCACTTCCTGCTTGATATCCTTCAGATATTTTCCGCTGGCAATATCCTTTGCGCTAAAGCCGTCGCCGAGCAGCACGATATTGATTCCACCATTATTGCCCTTGGTAGCCTTCTGCAGGGTAATCCATTCGTCCTCGCCATATTCATAACCATACTGCGAAACGCTACATTCGTGGGTATAGTCTTTGTCTTTCAGGCGGAATACCACCTTTCCATCACGGCTATCAGCATTCTTAGCCATTCCCTTGATGGTCAAAGTAACTTCTGTCTTCTTGTTGCCGCTGGCAGGAGAAACCTCACACCAGTCTGGCTTGCTGGCTACTTCCCATTCGCCCTCGGCGTTAATCACCAGTTTCTGCTTGTGCTCCGTGCTCAAGGCGCAGGCTACAGATGGACGGCAAACGAGCTCGTGGTGAGCTGCGATACGCTTGAAGTCGCACCAGCCTGGTGCAGCCTGATACTGGGAAATGGCAGACTCAGGTACTTCGAGAGTGAAGTTATCCTTGGCTACGCCATTGAAAGCTCCGCTCAAAACATGTGCAGGAACCTCTCCTCTACAAACGATGCTGTAAATGCCAAAATCGTTGGCAAAAGCACCTCCATTATCTCCCCATGTTGGTTCATAACCAATACTAGACAGACTTTCTGGGAAAATAAGTTGTTCTATACTGCGGCAGTTGGCGAAAGCTCCTGCACCGATTGACTCCAAGCCTTCAGGAAATTCCAAAGTACCCATCAATCTCCAGTTTCCTGCAAAGGCGTTTCTGCCGATGGAAACCAATCCGCTAGGCAGCTTTAAAACTCCTGAGAAATCGCATCCATTGAAGGCACTTTCTCCTACAGAAGTTAGGTTTTTAGGTAAGTTCAACTCTCCTTTTAATGGAACATTATTAAAAGCACCTTGGTTGATGCTTGTCAAACCATCATGGAGTTGTAACGTACCATTGAATCCTGTTCCATTAAAGGCACTTTGATTGATTGCTTTTACTCCTTGCGGAATCGTAAGGTTACCTGTCAGATTTTGATCGTTAAAAAATGCAAGGTCGCCTATATATTCTAGTTTTTCTGGCAATTTCAACGCCCCATAATACCCAGGGTTATCCCTAAAAGCATGGTGACCGATATATTTCAGATTGTTTGGCAACTTTAACTCACAATTAAAATGACAGCCGTCAAACGCACCTCCAATATCTACTGCACCTCCACCTCCAATATATTCCAAGGTTGTAGGTAGAGAGAGCGAGCCTGTTAAGGAATTACACCACATAAATGCACTAGGACCAATGCGAGTTACTCCCTCTGGTATGATGATAGAACCAGTTAGATTTACACAATTTCTGAAGGCTCTTTCACCAATTCCTGTAAGACTGTCTGGAAGAACGACACGGATTAATGAGTTCTTTTCATCAAATGCACGCTCATGAATTACGTACTTTCTCTCTACCCCATCGTGAGAGTTGTCACCAGAAATCCAAGGTTGATAACCAAATCTTCCATAAACGATAGCTTCTTTCATATTCAGAGATTGAAGATTGCTCATTTCGTCACGCATAAATTCAAAGTCTGTTGGTCCTATCTCGCCGGTAATCTTAAGATTCTTGAGTTTTGTATAGTCCTTATTAGCCGCAGCAATCGCCTCTTTCAGATGCCCTTTCGTTGAGTTGATAACCACGTACTCCTTCGCCGCAGCATCATGGCTTACCAGATCATTCTCCCAAGGAGTAATGCTTTCGCTTACCAAAGTCAGCTTGTAAGCGCCGCTTCCGGTCTGCTTATCTACTTTGATGCCGAAGTTCATCATCTTGCCAGATACATAGGTAAATGCCTCGTTTTTAGTGAACTTATAAGGTACGCCGCCGATGGTGATGCTGAAGAGGGTAGTGCCGGCTGCCACGGTTTGAGGAACCACGATGGTGCGCCACTCGTCGTTTGTACGAGATGGGATAGTCATGGTGTTCTCTACAGCACCGGTAGTCTTGATATCGCCAGTAGAAAGGTTGATGCTTGCCTTGCGGGCTACGTTGGCTGTCAGAACAATCTTCTCCAGATTCGCCCATTCGCCCTCGGCAAAACCGGAACCCTGAATCAGGGTAACGCGGGCATTAGACATGCGATGCGCCATAGGCAAACGGATTACGCTGGTGGTAGGAGCCACATCCGACACCTTGCCCCAGAGAAAATCGCTCGCTTCGTAGCCACCCATTTCGCCATTCTCTGTTGCCTTGCTCTGGTCTTTCTGTACTTCAAACTGATAATCCTCTATGCTCTCAGGATTGGCAAAAGGATACCTCAGTTCGGGATAAGAAATAGTGCCTAAAAAAGTTGGTAATCTCCGATAT
>ENA-UAMO01000237-UAMO01000237.1-human-gut-metagenome-genome-assembly--contig:-NODE-237-length-23528-cov-6.013974_pt1 | contig 23528 bp, 19 predicted proteins | sample MGYA00243287_ERZ654507 | MGnify/ENA primary metagenome ERZ654507 (study PRJEB26926, sample SAMN06164547) | human gut metagenome | biome: ENVO:00009003; feature: ENVO:2100002; material: ENVO:00002003... | reverse complement strand
ATACTATCTTTCTACAGAAAAATAAACACATTTTCGAATTCTTTATTAAACTTTGATTATCAAATGAATGTCCAAAAAATAAAGTGAATCGCGTTTTGCGCAATTCACCTTAATATACTGGTATTAACTTTAAAGCTCATAGATTATGCACGCTCAACTAAACCAGAACGTAAGCATGAAGTACAAACATACATCTTCTTAGCATTTCCGTTAACCTTTACTTTAACAGACTTAACATTAGCATTCCAAACTTTATTAGATCTTCTATGAGAATGACTCACTGCATTACCAAAGTGAGGACCTTTTTCGCAAATTGCACACTTAGCCATTTCAATAACACCTCCTTACCGGTATTGGGTAATTTACCCACAACAGAAATTATTGTATCAGATAAAAAAATATTTTGCAACACATTTTTCAAGAATTTTCTTCAAAATTCTCTCAAAAGCACAACATATTGTTCTGATTACTGGCAGAACATGTTATAACCCACAACAATCAATGTAATTATTATGCATACGCACAAGAATACATTATCCATTATAAACAGTGTTATTATCATTCCAACAGCAATCCAGAAGAATATAAATCCAAGCAGTCTGCACATATATATACTTCCTTAATAAGTATGTTATATAATATGCACATTACATATGTTTATGAAAAACTACTCCGCTGCATCTTCAATAGCTTCATCAATATCTGCATCAGTTACAACCTTTTCATCCTTACCCTTGAATTTATCAATAACATCAGGAATCATATCAAGAATCTTAGTTACAGTATCCTGATTCTTAATATTAACAAGCTTGGTTGCACCATTCTGAATAACTAAAACCGCGCTCGGTGTAACCTTTCCGGTCATTCCACCACCGGCATTATTCTTCTTATCCCCTGCAAATGCTCCTGCTCCAACTCCAAACGAAACATCAACAAGCGGAAGGATAATTGTATCCTTAACCGTAACCGCATCACCAACAACAGTCTTAGCTGATATAAATGCATCCATCCCCTTAAAAAGTGATGCAACTGTTGAATCAAAATTATTCTCTGCCATAAAATCCCTCCTTGTTTTGCAAATCAAAATCCGAATCCTATGATGAGGAGAGGGATTTTGACCTCCTTGTTTTGTGAAGTACTGTTAACATTATAACATAACCTTCTCTATCTGGAAATAAACTTTTTAAACTGTTCATTTCTATACACTCTTAACGCTATCACAAGCACTGAAAATATACATATATTTCCTTTCAGGAATATACTGCCCTCTTTAATATTCTCACCAAATACCGGTTCTAAAGAAAGGTCAACTCCTGACATACCATAAAAGATTGATATATAAGCAAGCACTTTGCCCATTGTCGCCGGGTCTTCAAATCCAAGTCTTGCATTAATTCTGTATTTCTTAGGTCTAATAACCTTAATAAGTGTCTTTAACTGTTCCACAAAAAAATGAAAAAGTGCCTTATTATCCTCATCTGTCACAAATTCTTTTGCCTTCTTCACTTTTTCTTTAAGCTTGTCAGCCGCTCCGGAAACCTTTTTTACTGTATCCTTTACAAGGTTTATTATCTCTTTAATCTTTGTATATATTACAAAGCATTTATCCTTAACTTTATCAAAGAAGTTCTTATTCTGTGTCGTCTTAGATTCATCTTCTGATACAGTCTCTTTAAGGCTCTCTGCAGACTCTTTAATATCTTCCACATTATTTTTAACAGCCTGTGTATCTTCTTTAGTATCACTCACAGCCTCAGCCATCTTAATCTGTGGTTTTTCCTCATTTTCCGTAAGCTTCTTGGCTTCATCGTCGTTTACAGAAAAAATATTTTCTTCTGAGTGTTTTGTTTTTTTCTTCTTTGATGTCCTATGTTTTGAAGTTTTTTCTTTTTTTTGATTATTACTGTAAATTGTAATAAAAAGTGCCTTGGCTTTAATTGCAAGTTCTTCATCATACGAAACAAGCACCCTTAATATTCCAAGCCATGACAATTTCGCATGTACCTTGAACTTACCATGATAATCAGCATCAGCCTTATATCTTACCGGCACAAAAAGAACTGCTGCCACAACAATTATTACAAGTCCTAAAATACACGCGATAACTATGCCTGTTATCTTAAGTATAAGCAATAAAACATGCAGCATAGCCCCACCTTTCCAGCAGCATGTCAGCTGCCCTTCCTTAATTCTGTGCCAAACCTAAGATAACCAGCGACATCAACGACTCCTGTATGGGAATATGTGTCGTCAACTATGCATCTTACCAGTTCAAGTGCCTCATCCCTGCCCTTCGCAAGTCCTACAACATACACTTTATCTCTGTATGATTTATTCTTAAAATGCGGCTGTTTCAGCATATTAGCTGAATAAACATCAAGAATATTATCAGGATTGACAGAAATTGCAACAATATAAGTATCTATGGTAAATCTGTTCTTTCTGATAAGACCAAATGTTTTGTATTTTGCTTTTCTTGCGTTATCCCCAAGATAAAGATATCTATACCACTTCAACTTAACATCCCCCAAAAACCTTAAACTTCTCATATGCACATCAGCACATTTGCATTAGTTATCACTTATCATTGTCTTAATGATCTCAACAACTGCCTTCTGCTCTGCATCATCATTGCACTGCATAAGAGAATTATTAATATAAGCCTGTATCTCTTCCGTATTGTTAAAGAATACCGGAAGACTTGAAAGCACTGATGCCATAACAGCTCTCTTAACCATTACATTCATGTTTTTAAAACTGTCGTCAAGTTCCATAATAAGCTTTTCTGCCGTCTCATCAGCATAAGAATTATCAGGAATCTCAGCAAATACCTCTGATTCAAGTTTAACAAAATCACTGCCTGACTGTAACTTAAGTGTTTTAGACAAAGCATTATATGCAGATAAAAGCTCATATTCCTTAAGCTCATCCACAAAGTTAGCAAGGCTGTATTCTATTGCATAATCACCAGATGATACTGCCTCAAGAATTCTTTCCTGTTTTCCTTCAAATGCAGCAAAATCTTCTGAAATATCTTCAAATCTTTCACCTGTAACATAAGCATTTCTCGTCTTACTTAAAACATTCTTGGCATTCTCAATCTCTTCTATTCTGTCAAGTGTATTTCTTCTTGTAAGGACAACTGTGAGTGCATCATTAACAACCTGTGTAAGAAGCACATATACATCAGCATAATCTGTCATCTTCTCAGTTGCAATATCAAGCGCTCCTTTGAGTCTTACATATTCGTCTTTATCAATATTTCTGTAATCAGCCCCTGCAAGTGTGTTATATATATCATAGACATCCGGGAACTTATCAAATCCCGCCTCACCTGAGAGCATCGCACTTGTGCTTAAGGTGTAATAGAAATCATCTATCGAATCCTTTCCAGCACCATGATACAGTGTAAATGCATCTCTGATATGCTCAAAGAATCTGTCCTTTAACATTCTTACAGGAAGCTGTCCTACTATCTCTGAAATCTTGCCATTAATAACAACATTATCCTTATCAGACAATATATAATGCATAATCTCATTAGTCATATAGGTATTATAGTAGTCGTAATCCAGTTCACCTTCGTTAAATCTGTACTCAACTCTGTTAAGCACATGTTCATATATTCTTAATCTGTCAACATAAGCTGTTATAACTTCCATAATCTCAATAATCTGTTCACGGAATGAATTGAGTTCGTTGAATGCCTCATAATCATCACATTCATCATTCTCCACGAAACGCTCCACAAGCTCATTAAGTCTGTTAATCATGTTAAGAAGGTCTTTATCATTCTGTAAATCTCTTGCAATATCAAGTACAGTATAATAATTCATGGACATTTTGATAAATCCAAGCCCATTATACATGGAACACATTCCATTACCATACTTTAAAAGATTTTCTGAAAGATTCTTTCCCTTTGTAATTTCGCCTGCTATATAACCTAAATTCTTCAATATATCAAACCTCGTTTATTTTAAATTCAACTTATCCAACGCATCACAGAAATCAAATGTAGCATAGTAATCCTTTATTGTCTCTGCTCGTCTGATCATCTGAACACTGCCATCTTCCTTAAGAAGAAGCTCTGCTGATCTTAACTTTCCATTATACTGGTATCCCATAGAAAAACCATGTGCTCCTGTATCATGGATAATAAGATAATCACCCATATCAATCTTAGGAAGCATTCTGTCAATTGCGAACTTATCACTGTTCTCACATAAAGAACCTGTGACATCATACTTGTGGTCGCAAGGTGCATCCTCTTTACCCGCAACAGTAATATGATGATATGCACCATAGATTGCCGGACGCATAAGGTTAGATGCACATGCATCAACTCCGATGTATTCCTTATAGATATGCTTCTCATGAATTGCCTTAGTTACAAGACAGCCATATGGAGCAAGCATAAATCTTCCAAGCTCTGTATAGATTGCAACATCACCCATTCCGGCCGCACCAAGAACCTCATCATATACCTTGTGTACTCCTTCACCGATAACTGCAATATCGTTAGGCTCCTGATCTGGCTTGTAAGCAACGCCAACACCGCCTGAAAGATTTACGAATTTAATATCTGCACCTGTTTTGTCTCTTAACTCAACTGCAAGCTCGAATAAAATCTTAGCAAGTGTTGGATAATATTCATTAGATACTGTATTACTTGCAAGGAATGAATGGATACCAAAATGCTTAACCCCCTTGCTCTTTAATATCTTAAATGCTTCAATAATCTGGTCATGTGTCATACCATATTTGGCATCACCCGGATTATCCATAATAGATGTTCCAAGCTGGAAATATCCGCCCGGATTGTAACGGCAGCTCATTGTTTCAGGAAACTTACCGTCTAATATCTTATCAAGAAACTCAATATGAGTAATATCATCAAGATTGATAGTAGCACCTATCTCATTAGCATATGCATACTCTTCTGCTGGAGTATCATTAGATGAGAACATAATCTCTTCCGGCTTATAATCAAGCGCATAGCCCATCATAAGCTCTGCCATAGATGCACAGTCAACACCGCAGCCATAATCCTTTAATATCTTTAAAATATATGGATTAGGAGTAGCCTTCACAGCAAAATACTCTCTATAACCTTTATTCCATGAGAATGCTTCCTTTAATCTCTTAGCGTTCTCTCTGATTCCCTTCTCATCATAGAGATGATAAGGAGTCGGATATGTTTTGTCGATTTCCTTAAGCTGTTCAAGTGTAACAAATGTCTTTTTCTTACTCATTATCTTCCTCGTTTCTGTGCTGAATTTCTAAAAATCTTTCGCAAGCCCACGTATACAGCACCAACGCATAGTCAGGCCACTGTAAGAAATCCTATATTATGCAGAAATATTTGTCAAGTTTTTAGTATGATATGTCTGCAAAAAATAAGAAGCCACTAAAGGCTTCTTATCAATTAATGAAATTATAAATTAATACATCCCTTAAATGCATCAGGTGCAACTGTTACATTCTTTCCATAGTCCGCTTCTTTAAGACTAAGGCAATTAATGAACGCTTCATTTTCAATTGATTTAAGGGACTTTGGAAACTCAACTTTCTCAAGTCTCCTGCAGTTTTCAAAAGCATTAGGTGCTATTACCTCTACCCCTTCCGGAAATGCAACCTCTACAATATCATCTCTGTTAGAAAAAATCCCTTCTGTTATTCTTGTAAAATCTGACATATCAATCTCTTTAAATGTTCTGTTGTACAATGTCACTTTAATTCGGCTACCACTCATATCATTCCCCTCTTTCCTGTTAGTCCGGATTACTGTTCCAAAAGCTTAATAACAAGTGGACTTATCATAGATGCCTGTGCCTGATATACTGACTGTGGATCATTCTTATATACATTATCATAAGGCATTCTGTTAATAAGCTGAACATTTGCCTCTATCTGTCCATAATATGTTCCAGTCTTTATGTACTGCTGTTCATCACTGCTATTATTAATAATATCCGTTCCTGTTACACCAATTCTTTCTGAACCGGTTCCTGTGACTATATTATACAATTCTGCAGCTAAATTGTCACCTTTATCTGCAGATATTGCCGAAAATAATTTAGCAAGGATATCCTTATATGTTTCACATACATACAGATACTCCTCATAACTTATAAGCGAACTGTTATCCTGTTCCTTATAACTGCTTCCTGTCCTTTCAGTCGCTGTATGTTTACTGGCATAATTCCCTGTAATTGTATCAGGAGCATTCACATCAGAAGCTGCAGTAAAATCTGTAGCATATGCACCATCAACGGTTGTTGAGTCATTAGCAAGTGCACCACCTAATATATCATTAATCTTGCTGATATAATTAAGCGTTTCTTCATACGGAGGCACTCCTCCATACTTCTGTACTGAACCACTGCCAGCATTATATGCTGCAAGAGCAAGCGTAGCATTACCATCATAACTGTCTAACAGCTCTGATAACATCTGTGCACCGGCATATACATTCTGTCTGGCATCAAAAGGATCCGTAACACCATAGCTTTCTGCCGTATATGGCATAAGCTGCATTATTCCCTGTGCTCCGCAATACGATACAGCATCCGGATCAAACCCTGATTCTGCCTGTGCTACAGCTTTAAGAAAATTCTCATTGATTCCAAATTCTTTTGCTGCTCCGGCAAAAATATTCTCAAGAGAATCATCCACAGTAATATTATTATATATTTTATCAAAATCAGTCCCACCAGAATTAACATATGTCTGGTTATTAACAAGATATATGTCACCATCTGACGGAGTGATATAGTTAACAGTATTCATCATCATTCCTCATAATCATGCAATTAATCACTAAACAATATTATACATTCTCACGACTTCAATATCAATAGCCGAAATATGTATCAAACACAGTTTTTGCTACTACCTGTGCACTTGACACTCCAGAATACCCCCCTTCCAGAATCACACATACTGCTATCTGGGGATTATCATAAGGTGCAAAGCCCGTAAACCAGCTATGATATCTGTCAGAGTCATCATACTGTGCCGAACCGGTCTTTCCTGCTGCTTCATATGATGAATATTTCATAGAATTTCCTGTACCAGAAGTTATTACCTCTCTCATGCATTCTGTAAAGTATTCTGCCTCTTCTGCTGACATCACAGTTCCTGCCTCTGTTGGCTTATTCTTAACAACCATTCTTCCCTCACTGTCACTTATACTGTCAACAATATAAGGAGTCATCATAACGCCATCATTAGCAACACTAGCCGCTATCATCATATTGTGAAGCGGTGTCATCATCGTCCTTCCCTGACCAATACCAGTCTCCTGCATCTCACTTATCGAAGAATCCTGTGTTACAGCCATTGTACTCTTAGAATACTCAAACCCTACAGGAAGATTAGAATTAAATAATAATGTACTGCACAGATTCATGAAAGATGTCTTATTAAGTCCTGCTCCAATCGTAGAAAATGCAGAATTACAGGAATTAGCAAATGCTTTTCTTAAATCCTGATATCCATGTGCCGTATGATCAAAGCATGCAATAGTAGTTCCACCAGATATATATGCCTGTCCATCGCAATTATATGAATAATTATAATAATCATTCTGATTCTGCCTTATATATGCAAGAGCAGTAATTATCTTGAATGTTGAACCAGGTGGATATAGCCCTTGCGTTGCCCTGTTTAAAAGCACCGAATCCGCACTATCATAAGTAATCCACTCATCATAATCGGTATTTACTGCATTTGCATCAAATGATGGATTCGATACCATTGCAAGAATCTTACCCGTAGCAGGTTCCATCGCTATAACTGCACCTTTATTATTACCAAGTGCTTTATATGCCGCTTTAGTAAGTTCAACATTAAGTGTTGTTGTAACATTATGCCCCTTTGCTTTTCCTCCAGACAGGTCATTACCAATCTGATCAAGCACATTATCTGTCTCACTTAAAAGAAAATAATTCTGAGACTGTTCTATTCCTGTCTTCATCCCTGTAAGAGAAGTAAATCCAACCGAATGACAGAACAGATTATCATAAGGATAATAACGTGTTTCATTACCATCCTCATCCGTAAGCGTTGTTGCAAGTACATCTCCGTCATCTGCTAATATATCACCTCTTACAACCTTGCTTTCCTGATTGTCTACTCTTTTATTGTAAGGATTATTCACAATTGTTCCTGTATCTTTTACATTAAATATACACAGATACACAATAGTTGCAAGAAAAAGTCCTACAAAAAAGAATGCAATTATATTAGTCTCTTTATTTCGCAGATTCTTCTTTTCATTATCAACTATATCACTTTGTATGTTTTGTTTTTTTCTTCGTCTGTCCTGTTTTTTGTTTTCTGCCATCTTTCCTGTCACCTTCATCCTGTCTCATATTGTACATTCCATTAATAAGAGCAAACATTATAAGCGAGCTTAATATAGAGCTTCCACCGTAACTTACAAAAGGAAGTGTAACACCTGTCATCGGTATAAACTTAATTGCACCTCCCACAGTTAAGAACACCTGAACCCCATATGTAACCCCAAGTCCTACAGCTACAAGACGATAAAAAAGTGTCTTACATCTTGAAGCTATATTCATCATAAGAATAAGATTATTAAGGCACACTAAGAATAGAGCTATTGAAAATATAAGTCCAAATTCTTCAGATATAGCAGAAAACATAAAATCTTTCTCTGCTACAGGTATCTTATCAGGCATACCCTGACATAATCCATATCCAAACCATGATCCCATACCAATTGCAAAAAGTGACTGACATATCTGATACCCGCTAGTATCAATATATTCCCACGGATTACGCCATACAATAACTCTCGCCCTCACATGTGCAAAAAGCTTATATGCAATAACAGATGCACCCGCTCCGGCAAGCAGCCCTGCCCCGGCATATGAAAGCTTTCTTGTTGCTATATAAAGCATTGCGATATATACTACAAAAAATATAAGTGCCGCACCAAGGTCCGTTGAAAGCACAAGTATAATAACATGAAGTGCTGCAAATACTGTAACAATACATGTCTGTTTAAATGTTGTTGACTTATTAAACATCGAAGCAACAAACATAACATACAAAATCTTAACAAACTCTGCCGGCTGTACAGAAAATGCTCCTATGCTTAATGTAAGATTGGCTCCATACACCTTATTTCCTAATAAAACAGCACACAAAAGCACAAGTCCCGAAATGCAATATATCCATCCAAAGTTTCTGAAGCTCTTAACAGTTTTTAAAAGCCATGGAACAAGAAACATAATAACCGTTCCAAACACAGCAATAACAAACTGTTTAACACATTTGTCAAAATTAAGCCTTGCTATCATGATAAATCCAACTGACATCAGCATACACATATTATTAACAAGAAGCCTTGAAGCCTTTGGATACAATATGTAATAAAACGCAATGAATACTATAAGATATATAAGCTGTACAAAATAAAAGCCTATATATCTAGTCTCACCTTTCATAAGATACAACACATAATATCCAAGAAAATGTATCGCGAATATTATAATATACTGCTGGATATATATTCCTTTTCTCTTTTCTTCCTTATGGATTATTGCTCCTCTGTAAGCAGAAAGAACATAAAACGCCATCAGAAAAGCAAATATGTATTTTGTAAGTTCAATAAAAACTGACTGCATAGCAATCTCCTTTATTCAAGTCACTTAATCTTAGTCGATTGCCTGATGAAAATGTCCTGTAGTACCGCCACTCACTCCATCAGTCATAACTAATTGTATATCATCTGCTTCACTTTCGTCAAATTCATAACGAATTACACACACACCGCATTCTTCGGGATTTTCTTTTGTAAGATTGAGTTTTTCTCCATTCATTACAGAATAACAGAATTCACACATACTTTCCACTGTATAAGAGCTGCCCTTCGGCCCTGTAATATTGATGCTGCCCCAGCATCCGTCACATTTTCCGTAAGTTCTTCTCACACACTGTTCAGATACCATAAGAGGCACATTCCCATATACTACAAGTTCCGTGTCACTTCCAATTACAGGCTTCATCTCCTTATCTGTAAGTTCAAGCGGCAGTGTCATTCTGTCAAGAATAACCCCGGCATTACTGCACAGCCTTCTTAATTCATCTTTTGCAAATGTATTAAATATATATATGCTGCTGTCCGTAATAATATGCACCTTGTCAGATAATTTTTTCCAGTTGTCACTTCCAAGAAAACCAATCTGCTCAATATTACGGCATACAAATCTGTCTATGCCACAGTCAGAAGCTTTCTCACACAAGTACTTAAACTTATCATATTTCTCTGCCTTAAGAATATGTGGAAGGAACATATATACATATATTCCATGTGACTGACAGTACTTTACAGCCTCTTTTAATGAATTCTCATCATTCATATAAAACATCTTATAATCAAGATAAATGCTTTCAACACCTGAAACTGATGCTGCTTTCTTTACCTGCGCTATATCATGAAGGTATGCAGCTTTTCTTACCTGATAATTATTATCATCAGTATTCTCCCTATCGTCAGGCTCTGCACATTCAGGCTTATTATAAGTTCTTACAAGACTGTGCTTTAAATGTGTCTCAAGCTGTTCAAGTACATTTCTTCTTAACTCCTTAATCCAGCCAACAGGCACAAACACACCATCATCAAGCTGCACTTCTGCATCTTCCACCACAAAACATGTATCGCCGGTTTTCTTTAAATTCTTAACCAGTTCCTCCTCTGAGGCCGGACGGCTCTGTGCTTCGGTAACTATCTCTCCTGTACATGTCTTTTCAATTCCATCATACATTACTGTAAGTGATATATTTTCATTCTTTCTTACACTAAGCTTCATATCTACATGAAGCTTAGGTGTTATTCCGACATAATTGTCCGCTACATATGCCTTAATCTTAGCATTATTCATTCTGTTGACAATTCTTCCCTCATATAGTGGGTATTTCTTAGGAAGATTGACAACGAAGGTCTGTCCTGCTGCCACATCAGCTCCACTCTCAAATGAATGTTCCTTATCAATCTCAAAGACATCACCTCTGTTTACATTCTTTAATGCTTTAAATGTAATTCTTCCTGCCTTGTTAGATACTACCTTAAGGCACTCCGTTCCCATATGGTTAGGACGCCCCAGTGACATCATCTTCTTTCCCTTGACGCTGTCATAATAGCCTGTAGTAAATGCACCTCTGTTATATATATCTGAAAGTTCTTCAATATCCTTCTTATCTACCTTGAAGCCTTTTCGTCCCCTCTCAAGATACATATCAACATATTTACGGTAAATATGCGTTACCATAGCCGCATATGTGACATTCTTCATACGGCCTTCAATTTTCAGAGAATACACTCCACTTTCTATAACATCAGGAAGTATCTGTAATGCACACATATCCTTAGGGCTTAATGCGTAACTGTTGTTTCTGTTATTAATCTTTTCGCCGTTATCATACACATCATAAGGCATCCTGCACGGCTGGGCACACCTTCCCCTGTTGCCGCTTCTTCCTCCGTTAAAGCTTGAAAGCAGGCATTGTCCCGAATAACAGTAACATAATGCTCCATGCACAAAGCTTTCTATCTCCACATCTAATCTCTCATGAAGCTGCTTTATTTCCTGCAGATTCATCTCTCTTGAAGTGACTATTCTTGTTGCACCAAGTTCCTTTAAAAGCCTGCTGCCATACACTCCGGTCTGTGTCATCTGTGTGCTTGCATGTATATCCATATCAGGAAAATGTTTTCTTATAAGGTTAAACACACCCATATCCTGTACAATCACTGCATCAAGACCTGCCTCATAGAATGGTATAAGATATTCTATAAGACTGTTCTCTATCTCTCTCGACTTAAGAAGAGTATTAACTGTCAGGTAAACCTTTCTACCGAATAAATGTGCATATTCAATAGCACAGATAAGCTCTTCATCATTAAAATTATTGGCAAATGCCCTTGCTCCAAACATATTGCCTCCCAGGTATATTGCATCTGCCCCTGCCGCCACAACAGCTTTCATAATATCAAGTGAACCTGCTGGTGCTAAAACCTCCACCTGTGTTTTTCTCTTATCAACATTCATAGTTGTAACCGCCTTTAAATTAAATGGCTGCTGCAAATGCATTTGCAACAGCCGTTATTATTAATACCAGATAATCTTATGTAAATCACTTCTTAGAGTCATTCAGTTCTGTCTCTAACTTGACAATATTCTTCTGATACTTGTTAATCTCACTCTTTAATTCCTTAATCTCTTTTGCTGAACTTTCTGCCTTAATCTGTGCTGCAATAAGCTCATGCTTAAGGTCATATATTTCCTTATCCTTGTTCTCAATATCTAATGAAATACTGTCTGCCATCTTCTTAGCCTTGAAGTAATCATCTGCAATATTAAGATACATCATATCAGTTCTGAGCTCTGCTGACATTCGTCTGTAACTCTCTTCTTTATTAAATTCAGTTATCTTGTTATTAATGTATGATGCAACTCTCTGAAGATACTCCTCGCTTTCATATCCACCAAGCTTGATTACCTTACCTCCAAGAATTACTTCTGCTGTATTCTTTGATGACATAAGTCCCCTCCATATATGTAGAAATAAACATATTAAGTATATAATAAATACACTTACTATTCAACTCATAAAACACATTCTTTAGAATATTTTATGTTATTTTTGTTTGAATGGCCTGCCAAGATTATCATAAGCTGCTTTAGTTGCAACTCTTCCTCTTGGAGTTCTGTTAATATACCCATTCTGTATAAGATATGGCTCATAAACATCTTCAAGAGTTCCTGAATCCTCGCCTATTGAAGCTGCCAGTGTCTCAATACCGACAGGTCCGCCATCAAACTTATCAACTATTGTAGTAAGTATAACACGATCGTTACGGTCCAATCCATCTCTGTCAACATCTAACAGATTAAGTGCATAATCAGCAACATCCTTATTGATATGTCCGTTATATTTAACCTGTGCAAAATCCCTTACTCTTTTCAAAAGTCTGTTGGCAAGTCTCGGTGTTCCTCTGGATCTTCTTGCAAGCTCATGTGCTCCGTCTGAGTCAATATCAACATTAAGCACATTGGCTGAACGGATAATGATTTTCTCAAGCTCCGGAACGGTATAGAATTCCATATGGCTTACAACACCGAATCTGTCTCTTAAAGGTGCTGATAAAAGTCCCGCTCTTGTTGTTGCCCCTATCAGAGTGAACTGTGGCAGATCAAGTCTTATAGACCTTGCTGTTGCACCCTTTCCGATCATAATATCAATCTTATAATCCTCCATTGCCGGATACAGCACTTCTTCAACCTGTCTGTTAAGTCTGTGAATCTCATCAACAAAGAGAATATCACCCTCACTCAAGTTGTTAAGTATAGCTGCCATATCTCCCGGCTTCTCGATTGCAGGACCGGATGTAACCTTGATATTAACCCCCATTTCATTAGCAATAATTCCTGCCAGAGTTGTCTTTCCAAGTCCCGGAGGTCCATAGAAAAGCACATGGTCAAGTGCCTCTCCTCTTTCCTTTGCTGCCTCAATATATACTTTAAGATTACTCTTAACCTTATTCTGTCCAACATAGTCATCAAGAGATAATGGCCTTAAGGAATTCTCAATACCATAATCTTCTTCAGTTATCTGTGTTGATATAATCCTCTTTTCCATATAGCCCCTCATTTCTCAAATACTATTCTGCTCTAGAATTTAGCCAGCTTCTTTAACGCTTCCTTAAGAACCGTCTCAGAATCCTTATTCTCTATATCTTCCACTTCCTTGACAGCAACAAGTGCATCTTTGCTTGAATATCCAAGTGATACAAGTGCCTCAACAGCGTCATTTCTTATCATCATGACATTACTGTTATTGTCTGCCTTTTTATTCTTAGAAAGTGCTGATTCAAATACTTCATCAAGCTTTAACTTATCCTTAAGCTCAATTATAATCTTCTGTGCTGTCTTAGGTCCGATACCAGGAAGTGCCTTGATTGCTGCCACATCATCAGCAAGAACTGCAAATCTTAAATCATCTGCTGTGATATTAGATAATGCGCCAAGCGCTGCCTTAGGGCCAATACCATTGACACAGATAAGCATTTTAAACATGCTTAAATCATCTCTTGTAAGGAATCCGAACAGACTGCATTCATCTTCCTTGACATTCATATATGTATATATCTTAACCTCACTGCCAACTGATGGAAGCTCTCCAAGAACTGAACCCGGAACATATATATTATATCCGATTCCATTGGCTTCCACAACGATTACATCTGGCAGGATTTCGGCAAGCTCACCTTTAATGTATGAAATCATTCTCTACCCCCAAGACAGTAATTGATAAACTGCTGTGCTGTTCTTCCTGATATTCCACCATGTGAAAGTTCCCACTTGTTAGCCTCTGCCATAAGCTCTTCATCTGTCATCTTAACATTATTCTTCCTTGCAAGGCCAATAACAATATCAAAGAATTCTTTCTGTGATGGCTTAGAGTAGCTTATCTGGCATCCAAATCTGTTCACTAATGAAAGCTTCTCCTCAATAGTATCAGATCTGTGAAGGCCGTTATTGCTCTCTAAATCATTTCTGTCATTCCATGTTTCCTTGATAAGATGTCTTCTGTTAGATGTTGCATAGATAAGAATATTATCAGGCTTAGTCTCAACACCACCTTCAATTACAGCCTTTAAGAACTTGTATTCAATCTCGAATTCCTCGAAAGATAAATCATCCATATATATTATGAACTTGTAATTTCTGTTCTTAATGCTTGCTATAACATTAGATAAATCCTTGAACTGATGTTTGTATATCTCTATCATTCTAAGACCCTGGTCATAATATTCATTGACAATAGCCTTGATAGAAGTTGACTTACCTGTTCCGCTGTCACCGAAAAGAAGCGCATTATTAGCTTTTCTTCCCTGAACAAAGGCCTCTGTATTCTCCACAAGCTTCTTCTTCTGGATTTCATAACCTATAAGATCATCTAACATAACCTTATCCATATTGTTAATTGGTGTAAATGTAACGCCATTATCGCCGCCTATTACCCTGAATGCCTTATTAAGCCCGAACATTCCTACACCATATGCTTTATAGAAATCAGTAACATAATTAAAGAACTCATTCTCGTCCTTTGCTGTCTCAAGCTTAAGGCTTAAAGCCTGTACCTTCTCACTTACATTCTTATTGTACATAAGCTCTTTCTTAACAATTGCCTTGTAATCAGATATAAGTGAAAAACAGTTGATTCCAAGTGCAGCCTCAATAGGTCTGAAATCATAATTAAACAGATTCATAAACACCTTGAAGTCGTTCTTAGCAAATTCATTAACGCTTCCATCATTAGCACCTACCTTTTCACATGTAAGGCTGAATGGATTCTCATTAGTTATAAGATAGAATGTAAGGTAATTATGCCATAAATTCTTATCAAAGCCATAATCTGTGGCAACCTCCAATATTCTCTTAATCTGCTCATATATATCACTTATAAGCTTGTCAGGAGTCTCCTCATCCCTGTCAAATTTTTTGAAAATATCGGACATTTTCATAAGAATAGTGTCCTCATGATTACCATATATAATAAGTTTCGCAACTTCTCTGTACATTATTATTCCCTCTTCTTTCTCTTATTAATTACAAGCTGCATGGCAAAGATGGCCACACCTGCAAGTGACACCAACGCTCCCTCTTTAAGAAGCGGCGTAGAATACTTAAGTGTTACATTATGCGTTCCACCCGTAAGATATACAGCCATATACTGACCATTAGCATTATATAGCTTTTGTCTTTCCCCGTCTACATATACCTTCCAGCCCTTTGAATAAGGGATTGTAAGACACAGATATTTATTACGGTCAAGTGTTATCTGTCCTGTAACCTTATTATTTCCAAGTTCTACATCTTTTAATACATTTTCTTTAAGTGCATTAATCTCGTCAGTGTAACTGTCCATCGGCTGGCATACAATCTGTATGTCATCATAAGAATACACACCAATCTTCTGGAAAGTCACTGTAACTGATGTAACATTTTCTTCCGAATAGCCCATATTCACACTGAAATCATGCTGGTTACTATAATAGCTGTAATCAGATGTAAAGTAATTCATTGACTTGGTTACTCCTGTATCAGTCGTAATCCCAAGCTTAACACTGCTTGTAGACTGTGTCCAGTATATGAAATTCTTAAATATCTTCTTCTTTTCATTATGTGAAAGCTCTTTCCAGTCTGCCTTAGAGTATAAGTCTAATGGATCAAACTTCCTCTTTCCAAAATACAGCTGAAACTGTGCTGCGCCTTCATAATCAAGACCATTAATATTAAAGTATGTCTCACCTGCACCACTGCCTGTAAAGTTAAATGTTACCGTGGCACCTGCCTTAGTTACTGCAAATGTATTGTCAGTACACTGTACTTCTTTGGCATCATAATTCATTGTATAATCTTTAATCTGGCTGTCATAACTTAAATCTTTAACAGATACCCTGTCAGGAAGCGCCTCCCTGGTATCCTTCCCACTCCTGTCAATAACAACAGCCTGAAGCATTGCTTTCTGCTTATCAACTGCACTTAAGCCCTCCCATTCATTCTTATTAACAGCCTTGTCATAAGTAAATCCTAACGGAAGTGCATTGTCGTTATTATACATTACATAATCATCATTTTCTGATTCATAAGTAAATCCATATGGAACAAGTCCGCCGGTCTTACTCACCAGATACTTTGAGGCAGATGATAAAGCTATAAGAGACGACCTGTCATCATAGCCTGTGTATTTGTGCGGAAGCAGCGTATCAAGCCTGATTGCACAATCATATCTGAACTTCGATACATACGGATTAGTAAGTGTCCAGTACAGATTAGAGGATGATATTCCTGTTATGCAGTTCATATTGTACGAAAGTCCAGAGCCTGAATATCTGATAAAATCTGTATCTTCAGCATCTTTACTTATAAGCTCCTTCTCGCTTCCAAACACATCTTCCTGTGCCATTTTAACGCTTATGCACTGTGCCGCATAATTTTCCCCAAATGAAGCATTTTTCCATATACCATTAGCTAATGCCGCCAGCATAACCGCTGCTGTCACTATCATGCATCTGTTATATTCATCAACACTCTTAATGCTTAAGCACACAAGTAAAACTGCACCGATTACAACTGCACTTATCAGCTTGCCATTTCTTGAATACTTTACGCACATACATACCACAAAATATATTGTAAGTGCAACTCCAATAAAGCGGATTTCTTTTCTTTCCAGTGTTATAAGACGCGGCATCATGCACACAAGTATATATGCACATAATAATGCAAATGAATATATCCACCTGTTACACATATATGAAAATCCGTTCATTGCCTGTCCGAAAAACGGTATACATATCATCACCGCACTTATAATAAAATAAGTCTTAAGCATTGTGTACTTACGTCTGCTCTTAAACATTAAAAGCACTGCAAGCAACACAGGTACTGCAAATCCCATGCATGTCCAGAAATTATCACCCTCAACGATAAAAAGTCCCGGAAGCTTTGCATAGTATGAAAAAGGATATACCAGTCCCATTTTGTTAGGTGTATTAAATCTGCTGTCACTTAAGAAAACGTGAAGCACAGGGAGAAACACTATTGCCGCCATACACAGTCCTGTAACCGATGAAACTGCAAGTCTTAATATTCCTTTGCCCCACATTTTTACATTCTTTCCATAACAGAATATGAATCTTACAATAACATATATAATTGTTGTGAACACAAGCATGTAGAAGAAATAAAAATTACTCATTGCAGCAACAGCTACTGTTATTGTAAAGAGCCACATTTTCTTCTCTCTGATTATCTTCTCAACACCCAATATAAGCAGCGGATAATACAGAAGCGGGTTAAGAAAGAACGGATGTCTTACCGCATTGTATATTGCCCAGTAGCAGAATGCATAAGCTACTGCTCCTGGAAGGACATATCTTTTCTTATGTCCTGTATAAAAACACAGCATTGAAAATGCTATACCTGACAGATATATTCTTAAAAGAATCATTGCTTCATAGAATATATACATGTACTTTGCTGGAAACAGGAAACATAAGAATGTAAATGGGTCGCCTATCACATAATAGTGAAATGTTCCTATAACATCACTTCCCTCACCTATTGCAAAATCCCACTGTGGTATTACAAACTGATGATTGATAAATATATTTTTAAAGAAATCCCTTAAATACTGTGAATAATATATGAGTGACTTATAATGCTGTTCCCAGCCATCAACCTCCCATATGAATGTCTTTCTAGTGAAAAAATAAAAAGAAAACACACCTATAGCAAGGATTGCAAAAATAACTGAATAAGCCAGAAAATATGTTGATTTTCTGGAATCAAGTCTTTTATAAAAATCTTGTAACTTCGATTTCATCTCTGCCATAGGTGTATCTTCTCTTTTCTTAAACTAGGAAACTGCCATAAGCATAAGCCTACGGCAGTTTCTTATTATAACTTATTGTGATTAAATTATCAATGAAGATGTATTATCTTCTTAGGGCACTTCTCAGCACACTTTCCACAACCTGTACACTTTGAATAATCAATATGTGCAATGTTGTTTTCTACTGTAATAGCACCAAACTCACACTGCTTTGTACATAACATACATCCGATACATCCAACAGAGCATACTGACATAACATCTTTACCCTTATCATTAGATGAACAGTTAACTGTATAGTTACTCTTGTATGGTATGATTTCAATAAGGTGTCTTGGACATACAGCAACACATTTACCACATGCCTTACATTTGCCCTTATCTACTACAGCAATACCATTAACAACATGAATTGCATCAAAAGGACACGCCTTAACACATGAACCATATCCCATACATCCGTATGTACATGCCTTAGAACCGCCGTTAGGAACGACGTTCATTGCTGTACAATCCATTGCACCTGAGTACACATAATTTTCTTTTGCTTTGTCGCAGTCACCAGCACATTTAACAAATGCTGTCATTCTTACTGATTCTCCAACTTCCTCACCCATGATTGCACCAATCTTTGCTGCAACCGGTGCGCCACCAACTGGACATGCGTTAGCTGGAGCTTCTCCTGCGGCAATTGCCTTAGCAAGTGCATCACATCCTGCATATCCACAACCACCACAGTTGTTTCCAGGAAGCTCTGCTCTTACATCTATCTCTTTCTGATCTACTTCAACATAGAACTTCTTACCCATTACTCCGAGGAAAAGTCCGAGAAGAAGACCAGTGCAGCTTACAACAACTGCAGCAATAATTATACCTGACATCTTGTCGTCCTCCTCTTAAATAATACCTGAAAATCCAAAGAATGCGATAGCCATAAGTCCTGCAGTAAGTAATACAATAGGCATTCCCTTAAAGCTTTCCGGAACATCATTGAATTCGTTTCTTTCACGTATACCAGCCATGATTATGATTGCTATTGTAAAACCAACAGCTGTTCCTAATCCACTGACTACAGAATCTAAAAGCTTCTGACCAATATTAAGTCCTGCTGCTGTGTTATAGTTCTGTACGTTAGTAAGTGCAATACCAAGTACTGCACAGTTAGTTGTAATAAGTGGAAGGTATACACCAAGTGCTTCATAAAGAGATGGTGATGTCTTCTTTAAAAACATTTCAACAAACTGAACAAGTGCCGCAATTACAAGGATGAATACAATTGTATTCAGATATGTAAGCTTAAGCGGTGTAAGTATACAGTCATATATAAGACTGCAGACAGCTGATGAAATAGTGATAACGCCGATAACAGCGCCACCCATTCCTGCTGCTGTGTTTATCTTCTTAGAAACTCCAAGGAAAGGACACAAACCGAGGAACTGGCTTAAAACTACATTATTGACAATTGCTGTACTTACAGCTATCAATAATAACTGTGAAAAATATCCCATATTTACCTCCCTTAGTTATTCTTAGCCTCAGCCTTAGCTTCTTCTATCTCTTCTGTGTAGTCAGGAACTTCTGCAGGCTTCATGCCTTTCTTTCTCTTAATTCTGTTCATAATAGCAATCATGAATGCAAGAACGAAGAATGCTCCTGGTGCAAGAATAAAGATACTTGCTGGTGTGTAACCGATTGTTGAGAGATCGAATAATGCGTTAGTACCATCTGAGAAAATTGTACCGCCACCGATAAGCTCTCTTATTGCTCCAAGGATTGTGATTGCAATTGTGAATCCAAGTCCCATACCTATTCCATCAAAGAATGAAGGAATTGGAGGGTTCTTAGAAGCATATGCTTCCGCACGTCCAAGGATAATACAGTTAACAACTATAAGAGGAATATATATTCCAAGTGAGTCGTACAGACTTGGCAGGAAGCCCTGCATAAGGAACTGTACCATTGTAACAAATGATGCAACGACAACGATGAACGCTGGCATTCTTACACCATCTGGAATAGCCTTACGAAGTAATGAAATCATAAGGTTTGATAATGCAAGTACTACTGTAGAAGAAAGTCCCATACCTATACCATTGATTGCTGATGTAGTAACCGCAAGTGTAGGACACATACCAAGTGTAAGTACCAGGGTAGGATTTTCTTTAATAATACCATTATAAAGTCTTTCTATACATTTATTCAAAGTCCGCACCTCCCTAGTTTCCTGCCACAAGCTTGTAAACTGCAAGCGCATAATTTACACCCTTTGTGACTGATTTAGAAGTAATTGTAGAACCACCGATTGCATCAACATTAGCATTGCTTTCTGATGCTGAACCATCTGTTACTACTGAAAATGATGCAACTGCATCAGACTTAGCTGTAAACTGTGATGTAAATGATGGATCCTGTTTAGCTCTCATACCAAGACCAGCAGTTTCGCTGATTGAAAGGAATGATACTCCAAGTACCTTTCCATCTGTTGAAATACCAACTGTAAACTTGATATCTCCGCCGTAACCGTCACTATCTGTAACTGTTACAACATAACCTGCTGTCTCGCTGCCTTTCTTTCCTATAGCAACTTCATTGACCTTATCCTTAGAGAAATCAATGTCTGATGAAGCATTAATATCATCATCAGAAGGAAGGGCATCTATTGTCTCAAAGCTGTCTGCTTCTGCAAGAACTGCTTTGTAAGCCTTTTCCTTAGCATTCTCATTAGCCTTTGCAATAGGATCAAGTGTTATCTGATATACAACACCAAGAAGAATTCCGGCTACAAGTGTTATAGCAAATAAAACTAATGCATCTTTAACTATTTTCTTCATCTTATGCAGCCTCCTTTGCTTTCTTCTCTGGCTTCTTCTTACCAAATGACTTAGGAACTGTTACTCTCTCAATAAGAGGAACTAAGAGGTTACAGAAGATAATTGCATATGAAACGCCTTCTGCTGAACCACCATACATTCTGAAAATGAATGTAAGAAGACCTAAGCAGCAGCCAAATACAATTTTACCATTAGGTGTAATTGGTGAAGTTACATAATCTGTCGCCATGAAGATGGCACCAAGTAAAAGTCCACCACCACATACTTCCTCAAGCATGTAGATTACATCGAAATGATGTCCTGGTGCAAAAAGGAATATAAGCACTGCAAATACACCTACATATGTTACAGGTATTCTCCAGTTAATAACCTTTCTTGCAAGGAGGTAGATACCACCTAAAAGAAGGCAGATTGCTGAAGTCTCACCGATAACACCACCTGTTGTACCAATAAACATCTTAGCTAATGAAACAACGCCTGTTGATTCTGCACCAGGCTTAAGGAGTGCAAGAGGTGTTGCGCCTGAATATGCGTCTAAAAATCCGTTAGATGTAACGAAATTAGTCATCGGACCTGTATATGCAATAAGAAGGAAACATCTTGCTGCAAGAGCAGGGTTCATGAAGTTCTGTCCAAGTCCTCCAAAAAGCTGCTTAACTACGATAATTGCAAATACACATCCTACGATTTCAAAACCAACATTTAATGTTGATGGAATATTTAATGCAATAAGAAGACCTGTTACTGCTGCACTTAAATCTGTAACAGTAACTTTCTTATGCATGAAATACTGATATAATGCCTCACATGCTACACAAGTAACAATACCGATTACTATACGAAGCAGTGCATCGAGGCCAAAATTAACTATACCAAATATGCTGGCAGGAGTTAAAGCAATAAGAACATCTCTCATTATTGTCTGAGTAGTATTCCCGCTTCGCACATGAGGATTAGTCGATACGTTAAAAATCTCACTCACTTTGATTGCCCACCTTTCTACTTCTTTCTTCTGTTAGCAAGTACTGTACTTCTCATAGCCTTAATCTGCTGTGTTAATGGTCTCTTGGCTGGACAGACATATGAACAGCTTCCGCACATTACACATTCCATACCATCGAACTTAGTAAAGCCTTCTTCATCATTACGAGATGCAAAACCGGCAAGCTTTGCTGGAAGAAGGTGTTCCGGACATGCCTCACCACATTTACCACATCTTATACATGCAGAAGACTCTATCTTAGATACGATATCATTCTGGAATACAAGAAGTGATGAACTTCCCTTAACAACAGGTACGTCAAGACTGTACATGGCAAATCCCATCATAGGACCACCAGAAATATATTTCTCAGGTTCTCCTACAGGACCACCGGCAGCGTCAAGAAGCTGTCTGTAATTAGTTCCTAACCATACATAGAAGTTGCCAGGCTCTTTAACTCCGTCGCCTGTTACAGTACATATTCTCTTAGTAAGAGGCTTACCTTCTATAACTGAAAGATAGATTGAGAATATTGTATCAACATTATGTACGATACAGCCTGCATCAGCTGGAAGCATGCTTGAATTAATAGCTCTTCCTGTTGTTGCATATATAAGACTACGCTCTCCTCCCTGTGGATACTTAGTCTTTAATGGCTTAACTTCAATATCAGGCTCAGAAGCTGTAGCTTCCTGCATGATTCTTATTGCCTCAGGCTTATTATCTTCAATACCGATAATTCCCTTAGCATGGTCAAATATCTTAAGAGCAATCTTAAGACCCATAACAACCTTGTCTGATTCTTCTAATAATCTTCTGTAATCAGATGTAAGGTAAGGCTCACACTCTGCTCCATTAACGATAATGTAATCTATGGCTTCAGGATTCTTTGGAGAGAGCTTAACATTAGTTGGGAAACCAGCTCCTCCCATACCTACAACACCAGCAGCCTTGATTCTTTCTAAGATAACGTCCTTAGTAAGATCCTCGAACTTCATAGGTGTATATTCAACTTCTTTGAATTCGCCATCATTCTCGATAATGATAGAATTGCACTTACCGCCTGTAGCCAATGTTCTTGGCTCAATAGCTTTAACAGTACCTGATACAGATGAATGAATGTTCGCAGAAACAAATCCACCTGCCTCGGCTATCAGCTGGCCTGCAAGGACATAGTCGCCCTTGGCAACAACTGGCTTAGCAGGTGCGCCGATGTGCTGTGAAAGCGCTGTCTCTTATACACATCTCCGAGCCCACGAGACCTCTCTACATCTCGT
>ENA-UAMO01000226-UAMO01000226.1-human-gut-metagenome-genome-assembly--contig:-NODE-226-length-24287-cov-20.219998_pt1 | contig 24287 bp, 16 predicted proteins | sample MGYA00243287_ERZ654507 | MGnify/ENA primary metagenome ERZ654507 (study PRJEB26926, sample SAMN06164547) | human gut metagenome | biome: ENVO:00009003; feature: ENVO:2100002; material: ENVO:00002003... | reverse complement strand
CTATCCATCTGGAGGATAGTCTGATGGAAGGAAAAAGTTTCTTTCTGCAGGAGGTACAAATTGTTCGAGAGATGCTGGAGGCCGGAAAGGAGCGTAGGCAGCTTTTTCTGCTGGACGAGTTGTTCAAAGGGACGAACACGGTGGAACGGATAGCTATAGCCAAAGCTGTGCTATCTGCTTTGGCACACAAGAACAGTATCGTGTTTGCTTCCACTCACGACGTTGAACTGGCTTCCTTACTTGAGAACGAATATGAATCGTTTCATTTTTGTGAATGTGTTGCCGACAATACCTTGTCTTTTGATTATAAGCTGAAACCGGGACCGGCGACGGAACGTAATGCCATCCGGATTATCGAGATGTGCGGTTATCCGAAGGAAGTGGTCGGGGAAGCGTATCGGCTGGCTAAAAAACATGTTTTATAGTTTTACTTCTAATTGTTCCTTATTCCAATCGTTACTATATTGTCTGTTCAATATCTTCTGGAAGGGGTAATCTTTTAAGTTATCCAATTAGAAGGTTTATGTTCTTTTCTTTCATCTTTTCGATATTCTCTTCCGAGATATTGCTGTCTGTGATGAAAGAATTTACCATAGATATTGAACCTAAACTGGCAAATGCACTAATTCCTATCTTGGAGGAATCAGCTACCAGAATGACTTCCTCGGCGGCTTTTATCATGGCCGATTTAACCATCAGATCGCTGAGGCTCGGATAGGTCAGACTCATGTCTGGGGATATTCCTGCTGTGGCAAGGAATAGTTTGTTGGCATGGAATCCTTTGAGTGAATCGGCTGCCATCTTTCCTGTCAATGAAAGGGTGGGTGCTTTGAATTCTCCTCCTGTCACAATGAGGTTGATGCCCGGATTTTCGCCCAATATAAGTGCTATGTTCAGAGCATTGGTAATGACGGTCAGCTCTTTGTATTGTGTAAGTAGTTTGGCTATTTCTGTGGTAGTAGAACCGGAGTCGAGAATGATACATTCACCTTCACTGATAAACGACGCTGCTTTTTGGGCTATTTCTCTTTTTTCCTCAATATGGGTCTGATTGAAAACCTTTCCGGTTTTTGCAAATGAGCCCACATCCTTCAGGAAGGCTCCGCCGTGTTCTCTTTGGATATACCCTAATTTTTCAAGGGCTTCCAGGTCTTGTCTGATTGTTACATCCGTTACATTGAAAATCCTGCTTAATTCTTGAACTTTTGCATGCCCGTCTTCGCGGATAAGGTCCAGAATCTTGACTCTTCTTTGGTTTAGTGCCATATCTACTTTATATATTGTTGTTTCTACGATAATCCTGTATATCTTTGATCGCTATAATCTTCAGTCGAAACTTTTTTGCCATTTCAAGTAGTTGTGGCAAGCGGGCCATTGTCCCATCCTGGTTCAGTATTTCAATGAGAGCGCCGCCGGGTGTCAATCCTGCCATTCTTGTCAGGTCGAGTAATGCTTCTGTATGTCCGTCACGTCCCAATACTCCGTCCTCATGTCCGTAAAGGGGGAAAATGTGTCCGGGACGTGCCAGTTCCGAGGGCTTTATATTACCGGTAACCAAAGCACGTATGGTAGCGGAGCGGTCATAGGCGGAAACTCCCGTTGTGCAGCCATAGCCCTTCAGATCGACGGACATGGTGAACGGCGTGCCTAAAAGGGAAGTGTTGTCTTCCGACATTGGGGGCAGTTGGAGTTCTTTGCAACGTGAACGCGGTAGCGGTACACAAAGAAGCCCTCTTCCGTGTGTAATCATGAAGTTAACAATGTCAGGAGTTATTTTTTCACCGGATACAATAAAATCGCCTTCGTTTTCTCTATTTTCATCATCGACAACTATCACTATTTTCCCTTGTCGAACCGCTTCTATTCCTTCGTCTACAGTATTGAGCATTGTATAATCATTTAATTTTTCCGCAAAGGTAGTCAGAAAAAGTCAAATGAAAGTCTATTCTTGCTGTTTTTCTTCTTTTTTATTCTTATATATTATCTTTTGCACTGTAGTTCCTTTCTCTTTTTTATTTATTTGTTTCGTTTTTCGCCCTGGTCTAATTATAAAACATGTTAATAAACAATGGAAAACTTTCGTTTTCTTTCGTTTTATGGTTTTTATTTGTTTTCTTTGCAAAGAAACGAAAGTGAATAAGCTATGAAAACAAAAGAATTGACTCTTCAATCAGAAAGGAATCGAAAAAGATTAATTGAAATTATCTATAAGGCAAAAGCCGGTCATATCGGCGGAGATTTGTCTTGCCTCAATGTTCTTACGGCTCTTTACTTTGATGTGATGAATGTGAATGCGGACAGTCCTAAAGATGATTTGCGTGACCGTTTCATTTTGAGCAAGGGGCATTGTGTGGAGGCTTTGTATGTGACGCTGGAATCCAAAGGGTTTATAACAGAAGGCATTTTGGATACATTGGGACAATATGGCTCTATCCTTTCGGGACATCCCACTATCGGAGTTCCGGGTATTGAAGTGAATACCGGAGCCTTGGGACATGGTTTGTCTGTTGGGGTAGGTATAGCGATAGCTGCCAAAATGGACAACAGGGATTATAAAACCTATGTGTTGATGGGGGATGGTGAACAGGGTGAAGGTTCCATCTACGAAGCAGCAATGGCTGCCCGGCAGTATAGATTAGATAATTTGGTGGCTATAATAGACCGTAATCATTTGCAGATTAGCGGAAATACGGAAGATGTGATGGGAATTGATGATATCCATGATCGCTGGACGGCATTCGGCTGGGAGGTAAAGGATATGAATGGTGACGACATGGAAGATATTATCCGGACTTTCCGTTCCATTGATTATGCAAACCGTCACCCTCATTTGCTGGTGGCTCATACGACAAAAGGGAAAGGAGTATCTTTCATGGAAGGGGTAGCTAAATGGCATCATGGGGTTCCGAGTAACGAACAGTATGAACAGGCCATTCAAGAAATATCAGAAAGAATTAAGGATTTAGAATATAATTGATATGATAGCTTGCAGAAAAAGTTTCACCGACACTTTGTTGTCATTGGCTCGGATGGACAAGGACATCATTGCTGTGACGACGGATGCCCGTGGCTCGGTGACGTTAAATGATTTTGCCAAAGAATTGCCGCAGCAATTCGTGGAGTGTGGTATTGCGGAGCAGGATGCTGTGGGTATTTCAGCCGGGTTGGCTCATAGCGGAAAGAAAGTGTTTGTATGTGGTCCGGCTTGTTTTTATGTGGCTCGTAGCTTGGAACAGGTAAAGGTGGACTTGGCTTATAGCCAGAACAACGTAAAAATATTGGGAGTAAGTGGAGGAGTAGCTTACGGAGCTTTGGGGGCTACCCATCATAGCTTACACGACATTGCCGTGCTGCGTACTTTTCCCGGAATGAATATCGTGTTACCTTGCGATGCCCGACAGACTAAAAAACTGGTTGAGCTTTTGGTTGATTATCCCGAACCGGTTTATGTACGTGTAGGCCGTGCAGCAGTTCCCGATGTCTATGAAAATGATGATTTTGATTTTGCCATAGGTAAGGCCAACATGTTGCTGGACGGAACAGATCTGACTATTATCGGAACCGGTGAAACCGTATACCACACACGTCAGGCGGCTTTGAAGTTACGCGAATATGGTATTTCGGCCCGGGTATTGGATATGTCCTCTATTAAACCTTGTGATGAGGAAGCTGTTTTGAAAGCCGCTTCCGAAACCGGGCGAATCATCACGGTTGAGGAGCATAGCCAGTATGGAGGTCTTGGGGCGATGGTGACTGAAATCATATCCGAGCATCCCGTACCGGTGAAAATCCTGGGTATCCCTGATGAGAATGTGGTGCATGGGAACTCCCTGGAAATTTTTGCCCATTATGGACTCGACTCATCCGGTATCGTGAAAACTGCCCTTGACTTCCTTAAGTAACTCCGATTCGATAAATTTGAAATCAATTAGCCTTTAATAATACCTGAAATGGAAAACCTGATAATTGCAATAGACCAAAGCACCTCGGCTACCAAAGCCATGCTATTCAATGAGAGGTGTGAAATGCTGAGGCGCGTCAATGTCACCCATGAACAATATTATCCCAAATCCGGATGGGTGGAGCATGATGCTGAAGAAATTTATCGGAATGTACAGAAAAGTATAGCCGAACTGATAAAGGAGGAAGTGGCAGACAATATGTATTCGTTGGCCATCACCAATCAACGTGAAACAGTGGTTGTATGGAATAAGCATACGGGCAAACCGATATGCAATGCTGTGGTATGGCAATGCATGCGTGGTGCTGATATCTGTAATGAGTTGAAAGCCAGTGGGTACAGCGAAATAGTACAGGCGAAAAGCGGTTTGCTATTGGATCCTTATTTCTCAGCCAGTGGTGTGAAGTGGATACTTGACAATGTGGAAGGAGCCCGTCAGGCTGCTGATAACGGTGACTTATTGATGGGAACCATTGATACGTGGCTGATTTGGAAATTGACTGATGGTAAACGCCATGTGACAGATTATACCAATGCTTCCAGGACTCTTTTGTTTAATATTCATACGATGCAATGGGACAGTGACCTGCTGGAGCTATTTACCATCCCCGAAACTATGATGCCTGAATTACTGCCATGTGATGCTGTTTTTGGAGAAACTACGGTGGGAGGATTATTTAAGAATCCTATTGTCATAGCCGGTGTATTGGGGGATTCACACGGTGCACTGACCGGTCAGATGTGCTTTGAAGAAGGGCTGGGCAAGGTCACTTATGGAACCGGCTCATCAGTGATGGTGAATATTGGTGAAAAAGCTGCCGTTGCTCCCCGTGGATTGGTCACTTCCATCGGTTTTGCCGCACTTGGAAAAATATTCTATGCTTTTGAAGGCAATATCCATTGTACTGGTGCTACCATCAAGTGGCTAGAACAGAGATTGCAGATGATTAGTTCGCCAGACGAAGCGGAAGAGTTGGCGGCTACAGTAAAAGACAATGGAGGTGTGTATGTCGTACCGGCTTTTGCCGGGTTGGGAGCTCCTTGGTGGCAAGGGGATGTAAAGGCTGCCATTTTAGGGATGACCTTAGGTACCGGGAAACCGCATGTTCTCAGGGCAGCACTTGAATCCATAGCCTATCAAGTGAATGATTTAGTCAGAGCGATGACCAGTCAGGCAGGTATAAAGCTGAAAGAAGTCAGAGCCGATGGAGGACCTACAAAAAATAAATTCCTGATGCAGTTCCAGGCCGACTGCTTACGTGTACCGATCAATTGTTCGGATGTTGAAGAAGCTTCGGCCTTGGGAGCCGTTGTAATGAACGGAATGGCTCGCAAGATATGGACGAGCTTTGAGCAGGTGTCCGTATTACGCCGGAGCCGCTACCGCATAGAGCCGCAAAGTAACCTATCACAGGTAGAAAAATGGTGTGAAGGCTGGTTGAAAGCGGTAAACCAATTAATCAGATAAATATTTTCAAAGTATAATTTAAATACCCACTATCTACAATGAAAAACAAGGAAAGAATGTGTTTCGGTATAATTATCGGCACTCGTGCTTATTTTAATTCAGAATTGGCTAAAGATGTTCGCAAACAATTGTTGAAAACACTTGCCGACGAAGGCTATGATTATGTGATCTTACCTGAAGACGCTACTCCTACCGGCAGTAGCAGTATTGAAACCCGCGAAGACGGATTGAAGTGTGCGGAACTGTTCCGACAGAATCGTGACCGCATTGACGGTATCATAGTTTCCCTGCCCAACTTTGGCTTTGAGATTGGAATCATCAATGCTATCAGCGTGGCCGATTTGAATGTCCCCGTTTTGGTACAGGCTTGTGACGACGAGAACGACAAGGTGGATCTGGACAGCCGCCGTGATGCTTTTTGCGGTAAGATTTCTGTTTGTAACAATCTGTATCAATATGGCATACCTTTTACAGATACCACGCTACACACCTATTCTATATACTCCGAATTACTGGCCAAGGATATCAATAAGTTTGCTGGTATCTGTCGTGTAGTCAATGGCTTGCGCCATGCACGTATCGGTGCTATCGGTGCTCGTCCGGCTGGTTTCCAGACTGTACGTGCAAGTGAGAAACTGTTACAGAAGAGTGGCATTACAGTCGTTCCGGTCGACCTTTCTGAAATACTCGGTGCTGCCCGTAAGATTGAGGATACGGATGCGGAGTTGCTGAAGAAGCTTGAAGAAATTAAGTGCTATGCGGCAGTTCCCAAGGAATATAGTGACAAGCTGGTGCTTCAGGCAAAATTCGGTGTGGCTGTAGAACGTTGGATCGAAGCCAATCAGATTGATGCTGTTGCTGTTCAGTGTTGGGACTCTTTGGAACAAAATTATGGTTGTGCAGCATGTGTGACAATGAGTATGCTGGGTGAAAAATTACTTCCTGCCGCTTGTGAGGTAGATATTGCCGGCGCTGTGTCCATGTATGCTTTGACATTGGCAGCGCAAGGTCAATCGGCATTGCTTGACTGGAATAACAATTTTGCAGAAGACCGGAACAAATGTGTATGTACCCATTGCGGTAACTTCCCGAAATCGTTTGTCAGAAATGACTTGAAGCTTGGTACACTGGGCGTTTTGGGACGTACGCTGGGCAAGGTCAATACATTCGGTGCCGTATATGGTAAAGTGACCAAAGGTGATTTCACGTTCTTCCGTATTTCCACAGATGATACTAAAGGCGCTATCAAGGCTTATTTGGGTACTGGTGAAATCACGGATGACCCGTATGGAATGGATGGATGCATAGCTGTCACCAAGGTGAATAACTTGCAGACTCTGATGAAGTATATTTGTAAAAATGGTTTTGAACATCATGTGGCTATGGTTCGCAATGATGTGAAGGAAATTCTGAACGAAGCCATCGAGGACTATTTGGGCTGGAATCTATATGTGCATGAATGAAAAGTAAACACACGGTAAACAACAGAAGATAAATTATGATACTTGTTGACAACTATATTTTGGCCATTCTGTGTTGTGTCTATTGCTGCCTCTGTTGGGGCTCTTGGGCGAATACGCAGAAGATGGTGACCTCGAAAAGCTGGAGTTTCGAGCTTTTCTATTGGGACTTGGCTTTCGGTTTGTTTTTCACGGCTCTGTTGGGGGCTCTGACATTGGGAAGCTTGGGAAGTGAAGGCCGTACTTTCTTTGAGGACTTGGCGGCAATGGACTGGAACAGTATGAAGTATGCACTGTTGGGTGGTATTGTCTGGAATTTCGGTAATATCTTTCTGACGGCAGCCATCGCTGTGGCCGGTATGTCGATAGGGTTTCCCATTGGCGGAGGCTTAGCCTGGATAGGCGGTATAATTTTTAATTATCTGCTGATAACTTTGGCCGGTGAAGTATACCCCGGAAACCAGGCATTGCTTTGGATAGGGGTAGTTGTTATCATTGTAGCCATCTGCATTTGCGGGAAGGCTTATGGAAAGATGTCGGCGAGTCAGGCATCCACCCCTAAAAAAGGTATCTTATTGGCTATTGTGGCAGGATTGGCCATCATGTTTTTCTATGGATTGGTTGTAAAATCACTCGATCCCCAGTATGTTGCGGGTGGTACGGGAACACTGACTCCCTATACCGGCGTATTTTGCTTTGCCGCCGGTGTCCTTATCACTACTCCCATTTTCAATACGTTTGCCATGAGTCATCCGGCTCAAGGAAACAAGGTCACAATGAAGGACTATCTGAAAGGTGATACCCGTACACACCTGATCGGTATGTTGGGCGGCTTTATCTGGATGAGCGGTATGGTGGTCAGCTTTATGGGAGCCGGATCAGCCAATCCGGCCATAGCCTATGCGCTGAGCAATGCCGCACCGGTGGTAGCCATGATTTGGGGATTCTTTGTATGGAAAGAGTTCAAAGGAGCTCCCAAAGGAACTGTACCTATGATTGCGACTATGTTTGTACTCTTTGTTGTGGGGCTGGTACTGATTACGCTTTCAAACTGATATTTTAATTCATTGTTAACCCAAAATAATAATAAATGAAAACGATTGTAAGACAAATTAAACAGAAAAGGTTAATGGTCTTGGTGCTGTTCCTTTTGGTAGGTATGACATCTGTTTTTGCACAGAAACATGTAAGTGTATCTGGCAGAATCACCGATGAACTTAATGAACCGATGATTGGTGTAAGTGTATTGGAAAAAGGTACGACAAATGGTGTCATAACTGATTTGGATGGTAATTATACCTTGTCGGTGAATGAGGGCGCCACTATCGTCTTTTCGTATATAGGTTATGTGACCCAGGAAAAGAAAGCCGCTGCGGGTACTATGAATATAGTACTGAAAGAAGATAACAAGACCTTGGATGAAGTGGTTGTAGTGGGATATGGTGTACAGAAGAAAAGCTCCGTAACGGGGGCCATCTCTTCCGTAAAGGCTGAAGATTTTGAAAATCGTACCATTACCAATGCCGAGCAGGCCTTGCAGGGTAAGACAGCCGGTGTGCAAATTATTTCTGCATCTGCGGCTCCTGGTTCGAATACCGCCATTCGTATCCGTGGATATAGCAGTAATGCCAGCTCAGATCCTTTGTATGTAGTCGATGGTCTGCGTACGAAAGACATCAGCAACCTCGATCCGAACGATATTGAGAGTATGGAAGTATTGAAGGATGCTGCCTCTGCTGCTATCTATGGCGCCCAGGCCGGTAACGGTGTTGTCTTGATTACCACCCGGAAGGCAAAAAAGGGAGTCCGCCGTATTTCTTATGATTTCCAGTTGTCCTCCCAGTCTTTGGGTCGTACTCCTGATATTCTGAATGCTCAGGAATACGTCAATTATATGACTGAAGGCAATCTTATTCCCAGAGAAACAATAGATAGGTATTGGGATGGAAAGACAAATACTGATTGGGTGAAAGAAACGTTTGAATCATCCATGATGCAACGTCACAATGTCAATTTCCAAGGGGCCAATGATAATGGTTCACTGTTTGCATCGCTTTCTTATTTAAGCAACAATGGTCCCATTGTAGGCAATAAGGACGTTTTTGACCGTATTACCGGTACTGTGAATGCTGACTATAAGGTGAAGGACTGGCTGAAATTCACGACAAACAATTCATTCTCCCGTCATCATGTACAGACTGTGAGCGAAGGTTCGGCAACCGGTTCTCTGATGCTGTCTGCCATTCAGCTTGACCCTCTGACGCCGGTCACCTATGCACCGGACAAACTGCCCGACACTATGATTAACTATATGAATCAGGGACATACCCTGCTTCAGAATGCCAATGGTGATTATTATTCCATTTCCCCTTATGGCGACTCCAATAATATCAATCCGTATATCATGCGTGACCGTGGCACAACGAAAAGGGATGGTTTTGTATTCAGCGGTTCCACTTATCTGGATTTTACTCCGATCAAAGAGTTGGTCATCACTTCACGTTTGGGATACCGTTATACTTACAGCAATTCCTACGGCTATGTTATGCCTAACATTACTTGCTCTGACCTTTATCAGGACTATGTATCGGTAAGTGCGACAAGCTCCAACACCACGTACTGGCAATGGGAAAACTTTGCCAACTATACCAAGACATTTGCAGATAAGCACAATGTAAACGTGATGCTTGGTATGTCCTATTCTTCCAATACTTCCTTTGGAGTGACGGGAGGAATCAATGGTAGCCGTTCCGGCGACAAGGTTGATTTGGGTATTACCAAGTTGGATCCCAATTATGCCTATTTTGCTTTTCGGACCGGTACTGCCACCCGTACGGTAAGTGGTGGAGAGAAACGGAGGTATGCCAATCTTTCTTACTTTGGCCGGGCATCTTATGACTATGCAGGCAAGTATTTTGCCCAATTCACCCTTCGTGCGGATGCAGCCGACTTGTCTATCCTTCCTTTGCAGAAACGTTGGGGCTATTTCCCGGCTGTGTCTGTCGGCTGGGTACTTTCCAACGAGAAATTTATGGAAAACCTCAAGTCAATCTCTCATTTGAAGTTGCGTGCAAGCTGGGGACAGAATGGTAGTATCGCCGGTTTGGCAGACTATATGTATGATGCTACGATTTTGTCTGGAATCAATTATCCGATGTCCGGTGATGTGTCTTATGAAACAGGTTCGTTGCCATCTGCAACCGGTAACTATGATTTGAAGTGGGAAACTTCCGAACAGATAGACTTGGGTATCGACCTCCGGATGCTGAATGACCGTTTGAGCTTCGGATTTGACTATTATGAGAAGAAAACCAAAGACTTGATTGTAACCGGTATTACTCCTTCTTTGATTGTGGGTAACACTACTTCACCTATGAATGCGGGAAATGTCAAGAACAGCGGATTTGAGTTTGAACTCTCATGGCGTGATCATATCAAAGATTTCAGTTATAGTGTAAAAGCTAACATCGCTACTTTGAAGAATAAAGTAACTTATCTTCATGAAACATTGGAGCGTATTGCCAGTACAACAAGTGCAGGTATCGGCACTATGAATTATTTTGAAGAAGGACATCCCATTTGGTACATGCGCGGTTATGAGTGCACGGGTATTGATCCGCAAACGGGTGACCCAATATTCAAAGACAAGAATGATGATGACATTATTGGAGATGCCGACCAGACAGAGATCGGTTCTGCCATTCCCGACTTTACTTATGGTATTACTTTGACAGCTGCCTGGAAAGGCCTTGACCTGACAATCTTTGGTTCCGGTTCTCATGGCAATGATGTGTTTGCCGGCTATAACCGTACTTCCCGTATGAAAGCGAATACCTTGAAGGAATTCTATGACGGACGGTGGACTGCTGTGGGAGACAATGCAAAATATGCCCGTTCCAATCCCAGCAATTATGATAAGTATTTAAAGAGCTCCAAATTTGTATTCGACGGTTCATATTTTAAAATCAAGCAGATACAGTTGGGCTATAACCTGCCTAAGAATTTGTTGAAGCAGGTGGGTTTGAGTAACCTTCGTTTGTATTGTTCTTTAGACGACTTCTTTACATTTACCAAATATCCCGGATTTGATCCTGAATTTACGAGTACAGGCAATGCGATGGGTTTGGATATGGGCTCTTATCCGTCCAGCAAGAAAGTCGTGCTCGGTCTTAACGTAGTATTTTAATCTTTAATTCAATACGAAATATGAAAGCAAAATATATTTTATCAAGTCTGTTACTTGCCGGCTGCACTTTCTTTTCCTCTTGTGAGGACAATCTGGATATTTCGCAGCATGGGGTAAGCACTTTCGAAAATTTCTATAAAACGGATGCCGATGCGGAAGAAGCCATTATAGCCTGCTATAGCAATTGGAAGGACACCTATGCACCTGCGTTCTGGCTGAAGAATCTTCTTTCTGACGATTGCTATTCGGCAGGGGAAAGCTGGACGGCTGCCAGTGCACAGTTGCTGTCGACCTATACGTTCGACTCTGATTTTTCCCATATTAAAACGTTGTATACGAATCTTTATAAAGTGATTTATGCCGCCAACATTGTTTTGCAGTATGTAGGCGATGATTCTGAGGTTAAGCTTCGTGCACGTGCAGAGGCAAAGGTTTTCCGTGCGATGTCCTACATCGAATTGATCAGTCTTTGGGGAACTCCGCCGTTGGTGGACCATCCGTTGAAAGCAAACGAATATTCCCAGGCAAATGGTAATACAGAGGCGCTTTGGGCATTGGTGAACCAAGATTTGACCGAAGCTGTCAACAGTGGCAATTTGGAGGAAAAGACAAGCTTGGACAACTTTACCTATCGTATCACCAAACAATTTGCACAAGCCTTGTTGGGCAAGGCATACGTATTCCAGAAGAATTATGGTGCTGCTGTTACAGTTTTGGATGAGGTAATCAATAGCGGGAAGTACGACCTTTACAGTGATTATGAGAATATCCAGACTACCAAAGGCGAGGCGAATTGTGAAAGTCTGTTTGAAAGTAATTATGTTTACGACGCCAACAATGTTACCGGCATTATGAGTAACATGATTTGGGTATATGTGCATTGGCGTGGAGACATGCTTGCATTCAATGAGCCTACTCAAATCTATTCTCATGGCGGCTGGGGATTTTTTAATCCGACGAAGGAAAGCTACGATGCGTTTGTCGAAATGGGAGATACTTATCGCTTGAATGCCTCTATCAAGACATACCGGCAAATGGAGGATATGGGTATCTCATTGAGCAATGCCATAGCTTATATGCCGGACAATGCCGGTTACTTCAGCTGGAAATACCGTGTTTATGAAGCAGATGTCATCAACTATTGGTGGTTGCGTTGTCCTAACAATACCCGTGCCATGCGTTATGCCGAGGTTCTGCTGCTTGCTGCTGAAGCGAGTCTTCAGTCCGGAAATGCAAGTAAGGCTGCCGGATATGTGAATAAAGTGCGTGACCGTGCCCAGTTGCCTGCATTGGGCAGCGTCTCTATGGATGATATCAAGAAGGAGAAGCGTCTGGAGCTTTGGATGGAAGGCTGCCGTTACCAGGATTTGATTCGGTGGGGTGATGCTGCTACGGTACTTGCCAAGAGAGGGCAGGAAAGACCGGCTCTTTACAAAGACGGCCGTGTAAGTTGGGATGAACAGAAAAATGCTTCTGCCGGCTTCAAGAGCGGTAAGCATGAACTGCTTCCGTTCCCTGCTACTGAAATGAATGTCAATAAGAATATGACCCAGAACCCGGGTTGGTAATTAATCAATAAAACTTAGTTTATGAATAAATTAAAATGCTTATTCCTATCAGGCCTTATGGCTGTGATGCCGGTTTGCATGAGCGGACAGCAGACGCCCGTTGAAAAATCGTCAAAACCGCGTGTCATCATTACTTGTGACCCGGAACTTGATGACCTTAACTCTTTGATACGTTTCCTGCTTTTCAGTACGGATTTCCGTGTGGAAGGCTTGATTTATGCCAGCAGCCAGTTCCATTGGAAAGGTGACGGGCACGGCACGAAGTGGTATGTGCCTGGACGTGAATATTCCCGTAATGGCATAGACTACGGACCTATGGAAAGCTGGCGTTGGGATCCGGATGAACGTTTCATTGACGATGCCGTGGAAGCTTACGAGAAAGTATATCCCAATCTGAAAGTGCACGACCCGTCTTATCCGACTCCCGAATACCTGAAGTCTAAAGTGCGTATCGGTAATATCGAGTTCGACGGTGATATTTCCAAGGACACTCCGGGGTCGGAGCTGATTAAAGCTGTATTGCTCGATGATTGTACGGATCCGGTATTCATCAATGCTTGGGGAGGTGGCAGCACCATCGCCCGTGCCTTGAAGTCCATTCAGGATATTTATGAGCATACCGATGCCTGGAAAGGCATCCGTGAGAAGATAATAGGAAAAGTGGTCCTTTCCCTTTCGGGTGATCAGGATGATACGTATGCACGGTATATCCGACCTTTCTGGCCGGAACTCAGACAAATGGAGATGGGGGGCATGACAGTCGGCCTGGCTTATAATGCACAGTTAAGAGCCTCCAAGGAAAATCAGGTTTTCTACTCTCCGGAATGGATGCAGGAGAACATCCGCAGTAAAGGTCCTTTCGGCGAAATGTATCGGGTCTGGGGAGACGGTAAGCAGATGGTGAAAGGTGATAAGTTCGATTTCTTCGGTTTGTCGGGTTATACGGTTGATGAATTGAAAAAGCAAGGCTATGTGGTTTGGACCGGAATCCAGCCGAAAGGCTCCTATCTGGCTGAAGGCGATACTTACTGTTTCCTGAATTTGATAGGTAACGGCCTGCGTGGTCACGAAGACCTCACTTATGGGGGATGGTGCGGTGGAAGAACCGTCCTTCCCGATTCGGTGAAGAATCTTCCGCGCATGGAGCAGATGAAGTATAGAGCCGAGCACTATCCTTTGCCCGACTTCACAGCTCCGGTAATGAATGGATTGGCTGCCCGCTTTAAATGGTCGGTCACTCCAAACTATGCCGACGCAAATCATGAGCCGGTGATAAAAGGGGCGCTTGCCATGAGTGCCAAGCCGGGTGAGAAGCTGAAACTTAAATACACTGTAACCGATCCGGATAAGGATGCCCTTACCATTAAATGGTGGCAGTATGTGTCAGCCGGTACATATCGGGGCAAAGTAACGGTAGATGACCCTGCTTCTGCAAATACAGCTTTTACTGTTCCGGCTGATGCCAACCCCGGTGATACCATCCACTTGATTTTGGAAGCTACGGATAACGGTACGCCACAGATGAACCGCTATCACCGCCTGATTATTACAGTGGCAGAATGAACTTGAATCAATGAACTTTAATTTGAAGAACTGAAATGAAAAAGATTATATTGGCTGCATTTATGGCAGCTTGTGGACTGCAAATGTCTGCCCAGCAGAACTTGTTTGTTGCGCAAGACCTCGAGTCTGCAATCGTGAATAAAGACAACACAGTGACTTTTAACTTCAAGGCTCCCGATGCCAAGAAGGTACAGATTGCAGGTGACTTTGCCGAAAGGGCGGAGGGACAACACATTGGCGGTATGGTGGGCGCAGGCCTGATAGACATGACGAAGAATGCCGAAGGAATCTGGACCTATACCACCAAACCGCTGGACTCGGAACTCTATAGTTATGAATTCATGGTAGACGGCGTACCGACCATAGACCCCAACAATGTTTATGTCTATCGTGACTTTGCCACAACAAGCAATGTATTCATCGTAGGGAATGGCAAGGCTGATTTATATAAGGTCAATAAAGTGCCTCATGGAACATTGGCCCACCGTTGGTATCACTCTGATGGCATGAAAATGGATCGCCGTATCAACATCTACACACCGGCGGGTTATGAACAGTCCGGTAACAGAAAATATCCTGTGCTCTACTTGTTGCATGGCATGGGCGGTGATGAAGACGAATGGACTACTTTCGGACGTGCGGCACAGATTCTCGATAATCTGATAGCACAAGGCAAGGCTGAACCGATGATTGTCGTGATGCCCAATGGACATGCCGCCATGGAAGCTGCACCGGGTGAAAGCAGCCTGGGTTACTATAAGCCCTACCACATGAAGAACGGAACCATGGACGGTGCATTTGAAACCTATTTCCCCGAGATTGTGAAGTTCGTAGAAAGTAATTACCGTGTGCAGGCAGACAAGGCACACCGTGCCATTGCAGGCCTTTCAATGGGTGGCTTCCATTCTGCCAATATTTCTTTGAACTATCCCGATATGTTCGATTATGTAGGTTTGTTCTCTGCCGCTCTTAATGTCCAGAGTGCAGGCCAGCGGAATAGCCCGGTTTATCAGGATATGGACAAGAAGCTGGCTGTCCAGTTTGAAAAAGCTCCTAAACTCTACTGGCTGGGTATCGGCAAAGACGATTTCCTGTATAAGAACAATGCCGCCTATCGCGCCGATTTGGATAAGAAGGGATATAAGTATGAGTTTATGGAAACTCCCGGTGGGCATGTATGGACTTGCTGGCGTATTTATCTCTCTGTATTTGCTCCCAAGTTGTTCAAATAAATCATAACACACCATGAAGAAACAACTATTCAGTCTGCTGTTGGTCGCAAGCGTTTTGAGCGCTTGTGGACCGGCGGCTCCCCAACTGGGTAAAGATTCCGTTGAGGATGTCATTGGCGCTATGACGCTGGAAGAAAAGGCGCGCTTGGTTATCGGTACCGGAATGGCGGGTACCTCGGGTGACAGCACGGTGATTGGCACTACCAAGAAGCTGGTTCCCGGTGCTGCGGGCACCACTTATCCGATACCCCGTTTGGGAATCCCGGCCATTGTGTTGGCAGATGGACCTGCCGGCCTGCGTATCGATCCTGTCCGCGAAGGCGATTCTGCTACTTATTATTGTACGCATTTCCCTATCGGTACATTACTTGCTTCTACTTGGAATCAAGATTTGGTGGAGGAAGTCGGGAAATCGATAGGTAATGAAGTGCTGGAATATGGTGCGGATGTCTTGTTGGCTCCTGCCTTGAATATCCATCGGAACCCGTTGTGCGGGCGTAATTTTGAATACTATTCCGAAGATCCGCTTGTATCCGGCAAGATAGCTGCCGCTTATGTCAGAGGGGTACAGAGCAATGGAGTGGGAACTTCCATCAAGCATTTTGCTGTCAACAATCAGGAAACCAATCGGAATGCCAATGATGCTCGTGTCACTCCCCGTGCCTTACGGGAAATCTACCTGAAGGGGTTCGAGATTGCCGTAAAGGAATCGGCCCCTTGGACCGTAATGTCTTCTTACAATTATATCAATGGCACTTATGCTTCCGAAAACGAAGACTTACTGACTACCGTGCTGCGCGATGAGTGGGGATTTAAAGGCATGGTAATGACGGACTGGTTTGGAGGAAAGGATGCAGTGGCCCAGATGGTTGCAGGCAATGATATGCTCCAGCCGGGCCGGGCCACCCAGTATGACATGATTATTGAAGGAGTAAAGGAAGGTAAACTGGATGAATCTATTCTTGACCGTAATATAAAGCGTATTCTTGAACTGATTCTGCAAAGTCCTCATTTTAAGAAGTATGATTATTCCAATAAACCCGACCTGAAAGCGCATGCTGCTGTCACCCGTCAGTCGGCTACGGAGGGTATGGTGTTGCTGAAGAACGACAATGGCGCTCTGCCTTTGGAAGGCAATGTCAAGAGCATTGCCCTTTTCGGGTGCACTTCTTACGATTTTATAGCCGGAGGAACCGGTTCGGGTAATGTGAACCGTGCCTATACTGTTTCATTGTTGGATGGCTTGAAGAATGCCGGCTATCAGATAGATGACTCTTTGAAGAATACGTACGAACAGCATATCGCTGTCGAAAATGAGAAGAATTCTCCTGATCCCTCTCAGGCTTTCTCCAGATTTATGCCTGTTCCACGTCCGGTGGAGCTGGTCCCTTCACCCAAAGTCCTGGCAGAGCAGGTGGCCAAATCGGATATAGCCTTGATTACCTTGGGACGTACTTCCGGTGAATTCGTAGACCGTAAGGTGGCAGACTTTGACTTGAGTAAGGAAGAATACGAAATGTTGCAGGCAGTCTGCCGGGCTTTCCATGCGGCAGGCAAGAAGGTCGTTGTGACCTTGAATATTGGCGGCGTTATAGAAACTGCTTCCTGGAAAAACCTTCCCGATGCCATCTTGCTTGCTTGGCAGGCCGGTCAGGAGGGAGGCAACAGTGTGGCTGACGTGCTGAGTGGAAAGGCTTCTCCATCGGGCAAACTGCCGATGACTTTCCCGGTCAAGCTGATGGACGCGGCTTCTTCCGCCAATTTCCCGATGGATGCCAAGGCTGATACGGATGTAAGGAATAAAGAGGGTCAGAAATCATCTGTGAAGAATGTGGACTATACTGATTATGAAGAAGATGTCTTTGTTGGTTACCGCTATTTCGACAGCTTTGACAAGCAAGTGTCCTATCCGTTTGGTTATGGACTTTCTTATACGACATTTGAGTATGCCAATCCTTCTATCAAAGCAGACAACGGCGTGTATACGGTTTCTGTAGACGTGAAGAACACAGGAAAGGCAGCCGGTAAAGAAGTCGTTCAACTCTATGTCTCTGCACCGGATAATGCCGGGATGAACAAACCAGCAAAAGAATTGAAGGCTTTTGCCAAGACTCGGGAACTGAATCCGGGTGAGACAGCTACCGTTACTCTGAAAGTGAATGCCTCCGACTTGGCTTCTTATGACGAGGTGGTTTCATCATGGGTGGTGGATGCCGGAAACTATGAATTCTTGGTGGGGGCTTCTTCACGTGACATCAAAGCTGTGCTCAATGCAGATGTCGTTGCTGCCACAGAGAAGACTTGTGATGTTTTGAAACCACAGGCTCCGGTCAATGTGTTGAAACGCTGAGTGTTGCAGTTTCCACTTGTGGTTACTCCCGTTCCCACTTGGGGGAATTGTCGTTCCCGCTTGAGGAAACTCTCGTCCCCACTTGGGGAAACTGTCGTTCCCATCAGGAGAAACGGCCGTTCCCACGTGCGGAAACGCTCGTTCCCTACCGGTGGGAAACTATAATTTGCTTGCTGTCAGCATGATAATCATATGGGGTGCTGATGTCAGGACTGCTTTCTTGAGTGTGATAGACGGAAAGCTGCTGACGGCAACAGTGAGGGCAGATTTTGCCCTCACTGTTTTTATTTGCTCTCACTCACTGTTCAAGTGCCTAAGGCAGAGGAGACAAGCCGGACGAGTGAGGGCAGTGTGGGTGGAATCGGGAAACTAAGATTTGTATAAGACGGCTTTTTTTGTAGTTCGATACGTCCGTTCAAAAGGCGGAATAAGATAAATTAATACCCTCCTTGTCCTACTTACGATATAAATCCCTATCTTTGTGGCGCTTTTTAGCTGGAAATAAGATTCAATTTAATTTAGATACAACAGAAAATGGCACAAGAAGACGTTTTTAAGAAACTCGTATCACACTGTAAGGAATATGGTTTTGTGTTCCCTTCCAGCGAGATTTATGATGGACTGGGAGCTGTGTATGACTACGGTCAGATGGGTGTGGAACTGAAGAATAACATCAAGCAATACTGGTGGCAGAGCATGGTGCTGCTGCACGAAAACATTGTCGGCATAGACTCGGCTATCTTTATGCACCCCACCATCTGGAAAGCCAGCGGACACGTAGACGCTTTCAATGACCCTTTGATTGACAACCGCGATTCCAAGAAACGCTATCGTGCCGACGTGTTGATAGAGGACCAGATTGCCAAGTATGACGAAAAGATAAACAAGGAGGTGGCCAAAGCAGCCAAGAGGTTTGGCGATGCCTTTGATGAGGCGCAGTTCCGCAGTACGAATGCGCGGGTACTGGAGCATCAGGCCAAGCGTGACGCCTTGCATGAGCGTTATTCGCAGGTGATGAATGCAGGCCCCGATTTGGAAGGACTCCGCCAGATTATCCTCGACGAGGAGATTGTTTGCCCCATCAGCGGGACAAAGAACTGGACGGAAGTACGCCAGTTCAATCTGATGTTTTCTACGGAGATGGGCTCTACCGCCGATGGCGCCATGAAGATATACCTCCGTCCGGAGACAGCGCAAGGTATTTTTGTAAACTACCTGAATGTACAGAAGACCGGTCGCATGAAGATTCCTTTCGGCATTGCCCAGATAGGAAAAGCTTTCCGTAACGAAATCGTTGCCCGTCAGTTCATCTTCCGCATGCGCGAGTTCGAACAGATGGAAATGCAGTTCTTCGTGAAGCCGGGTACGGAGCTCGAGTGGTTCAAGACCTGGAAAGCTATCCGTCTGAAATGGCATAAGGCGCTGGGCTTCGGTGATGACCATTATCGTTATCACGACCACGAAAAGCTGGCTCACTATGCCAATGCCGCTACCGATATCGAATTCCTGATGCCGTTCGGCTTCAAGGAAGTGGAAGGTATTCACAGCCGTACGAATTTTGACTTGTCCCAGCACGAGAAGTTCTCCGGCAAGAACATCAAGTACTTCGATCCGGAAACCAACGAAAGCTATACTCCGTATGTCATCGAAACCTCGATAGGTGTAGACCGTATGTTCCTCAGTGTCATGTCTGCTTCCTATTGCGAAGAGACGCTGGAAAATGGCGAAACACGCGTAGTATTGAAACTCCCTGCTGCTCTGGCTCCGGTGAAACTGGCTGTCATGCCGTTGGTAAAGAAAGACGGCCTGCCCGAAAAGGCACGCGAAATCATCGACAGCCTGAAGTTCCACTTCCATTGCCAGTATGACGAGAAAGACTCCATCGGCAAGCGCTACCGCCGCCAGGATGCCATCGGTACTCCCTACTGTGTGACTGTGGACCATCAGACATTGGAGGACAACTGCGTGACTTTGCGCAACCGCGACACCATGCAGCAAGAACGTGTGGCTATCTCCGAACTGAACAATATCATTGCCGACCGCGTAAGTATCACATCATTGCTGAAAACATTGCAATAAAGCGGTTGACAGGCTGATGCGTGAACAAACTGAAATAGTAGTAAATAGTAAATAGTGAAATAGTAAATGAAAAAGTCCCTTTTGTTTTTGCCTTTCCTGCTGTTGCTGGTGGGTGCTTTTATCTCTTGTGAAGAAGTGAAGGAGGTTGGAAAGTATGATAACTGGAGAGAGCGCAACGAGGCATTTGCCGACTCGATAAAAAGGCTGACGGGTGAGAACTACGTTGCCACGGCAGAGCAGGCTGATGCGATGGAACTCGGGAAACTGTATGCCATACAGACTACAGCAAGCACCTCTGAAGGTGCCCAGTATGTCTATTGCAAGAAGCTTGTGAAGAATGAAACGGGGGAGCATCCGCTGTATACGGGATATCATTCCAATGTGAGTGCTTTTTATTACGGAACTTTGATTATCGGCGACCAGTTTGATGGGAATTTCGATGGGTATGGCGCTTTGGATACTAATATTCCATTGAATTCATTGAAAGAGCCGACAGCTTTTGATTCTCCAACCACTTTTGGGGTTTCGGAGGTTCTTCCCGGCTGGACGGCAGCCTTGCAACTGATGCGGACCGGCGAGCGCTGGATGTTGTATATACCTTGGCAGAGTGCCTATGGCTCCAGCGGCAGCAGTGATGGAAATATCATTGGATATACTGCTTTGACGTTCGATTTGGTGCTGGAACGTATCGTTGAATAATCGGTATAAAGCATAAAAAAAGTGGTGAGAATCTTCTTCACCACTTTTTTTATGCTTTTACGATAGAAGCAGGCGCCGGATGACTTCTATATTTTCTTCTTGATGGCCTTTACCCAAATCTTGTATCCATCCTCATTCAGATGCAGCCCGTCGCCGGTCAGTTCACTGCGCAGTATGTTTGTTCCCTTTTCAGTAAACAAGGGGAAGAGGTCGATATAGGCAATGCCTTTTTCTTTGGCGAGTGCTTCCAGGCTGGCATTGATTTCAGGCACCATATCGGTTTTCCCTGCCAGGTTTTTGTACCGCCCAAAACTCTCATTGAAAGGCAGCAGGCTTTGCAGGTAGAGCTTCGTTTCGGGAGATTCTTTCTGAATGCGTTCCACGGTCATGCGAATCATGCTTACAATGCTGTCTGACGTCAAATTGTGGGAAATGTCGTTGACTCCGATGAGCAGGAACAGCTTGGCGGGATGTCCGGGGAGTATCTGGTGCAGACGGTCATAGATGCCCATCACTTCGTCACCGATGATGCCGCGGTTGCGTACATTCTTCTTGCCGAGGCGGGCCGACCAGTCACCGCCGCCTTCGGTCAGGCTGTTGCCAAGCATCACGATGTCCTTGCTTGTAATGGCAGGCTCATCCATGAACTGTAGGAAGCGTTTGTAATAATGGTCTGTATAGACGCGTGGAGCGGGACAGATGGAAGCGGCTACGGCATTGGCAACCAATGAGCGCAGCCGGACCACGCTGTGTCCGTCTTCCGGATGCACGGCGTTGATAAGCAGTATGACGGAAGTGTCATTGTCCGGGTCGATGACGATGGAAGTACCCGTATATCCGGTATGGCTATAAGTGTTCGGACCGAACAAGTCCCCGTTGTTGGAGGCGTATGCTGTAAAGCAGTCCCAGCCGAGAGTGCGTCCCAGGCCGGCAGTGGCGCGTGGCACGGTACGCATGGCTTTTACCCCCAGCGGGCTCAGGATGCGGTGTCCGTTCCATTCGCCTCCGTTCTGCAGGGCTGCGCAGAGTACGGCAATATCTTCGGCACAGGAGAATACGCCTGCGTTGCCACTGATGCCTCCGTTCATGATGCGGGCCAGCGGGTCGTGTACTTGTCCGCAGAGGACTTGCCCGTCGGGCTGTTTTTCGGTTGGTGCAATGGAATTGTGCCAGTCTCCTTCGGTGATACCTGCCCAGTTTGCGTCTGCCGTATTTATCCATTTACCGCTCTTGTCACGCTGGCAAGGCAGATAGTCGGTGTGGTTCATGCCGAGTACGTCGAATATGTTCTCACGGGCGAAGTCACGCAGGCTTTGGCCGCTTATCGTTTCGATGATGTGTTGCAGGGTGATGAAGTTGAGGCAGCTGTACTGGAAATCTGTCTGTGGCTTGAAATCACGTTTGCAGGTAGCGATATATTCCATGAGACCATCCGGATTGGGGGAACCGTACTGCTTTTCAAGTTCGGCTGTGGGCCCGTAAGGGGGCAGCCCGGAAGTATGTGTCATCAGGTCGGCAATGCGGATTACCTTTTTCTCTTTGCCGTCTTCGCTTTCCCAATTCTTGAAATTGGGTATGTAGAGGCTGACGGGATCCAGCATGCGGAGCTTGCCGCGTTCTGCCAGTATCATTACACATACGGCAGTCGACATGGATTTGCTGCAAGATGCCATGTCAAAGATAGTATTGGTGGTCATCGGCTCTGCGTTGGGGTAGACGCGCTTGTTGCCGTATGCTTTCAGGTATGCCATTTTCCCATTGCGCACCACGGCAAGTACGGCGCCGGGAATATCTTTGTCGGCGATGGCCGTTTCAATCGCTTCATCGGCATACATCAGTTTGCGGGAGTCCATTCCCACCTGTTCGGGAGCAACGCGCTGCAAAGGCTGCGCTGTGGCAACTTGCAGGCAGAGAGAAAAGAGGAAAAAATAGAATATTTTCATAATAGAAAGATTTGGAGGGTGTGTTGAAACTAATGGCACACCCTCATAGTTGATTATTGTCGGGATTATTCTCCTTCCCCCGTAGTGGTATGAGGGGCTCTGTAGGCATCCACCGCCTTCTTCACCGAACCATGCATCAGCAGCAGTGCTTTTGCCTTGCCATAGTCCAGTCCGAGTTCCTCTACAATCATACGGGTGCCGCGGTCCACCAGCTTTTTGTTACTGAGCTGCATGTTCACCATCTTGTTGCCTTTCACGCGCCCCAGTTGTATCATGACGGAGGTGGTAATCATGTTCAGAATCATCTTCTGCCCTGTTCCGGATTTCATGCGCGAGCTTCCCGTCACATATTCGGGACCTACTATCATCTCGATGGCTACATCTGCCTCTGCCGCCATCGGAGAATCCGGGTTACTGGTGATGCAACCGGTCAGGATGCCGTGTGCGCGCGCTTCGTGCATGGCACCGATTACGTAGGGGGTGGTGCCGGATGCAGCAATGCCGATGACGGTATCCTTGTCTGTGACATTGCGTTCCATCAGTTCCTCCCAGCCACGGTGGATGTCATCTTCGGCATTCTCTACCGGATTCCTCAGTGCTGTGTCGCCACCGGCTATCAGGCCGATGACCAGTGTGGGGGGCATACCGAAAGTCGGTGGGATTTCCGAGGCGTCGAGTACGCCAAGACGTCCGCTGGTGCCCGCACCCATGTAGAAGATACGTCCGCCTTGCTTCATGCGGGGTACAATCTGGGTTACCAGCTTTTCTATCTGAGGGATTGCTTTCTGTACGGCAAGTGCCACTTTTTGGTCTTCTGTATTGATGTCTTCCAGAATTTCACGGACAGACTTTTTCTCCAAGTCGTTGTAGAGCGATGGTTGCTCTGATATTTTTACGAATGCCATAGAATAATGATTGGTGGTTAGTGGTTAGTGATTAGTGGTTAGTGATTAGTGGGGCTTGGCTGTGATATTTTATCAGCCCTTCCATCGGGCTCTTGATGATGGTGCCCAACTGTATGCCTGTTTCCTGCGCAGCTTCTGCCAATACCTCTTTATAATGGAAGGCTACGGAACCGATGAAGTGTACTTTCTGGTGCTGATAGTCTTCATACTGCATGACGTTGCGTTTGAGGAACGCCTTGAAACTGTTCAGTACCAGGGCGTGCACACAAGGTTCACTCAGGTTTTGTGCCAGGAACGGAGACAGGCTTGCCAGAAAGCGGTTGGGAAACGGCTTACGGTAGACACGGTCGATGATGTCGGCAGGTGTCAGGTCGAACTGTTTGAGGAATTTCTCTTTCAGTTCAGGCGTCATCTGGTTTTTCAGGATGTCGCCTACCAACAGCTTGCCCAAGCAGGCTCCACTGCCTTCGTCTCCCAAGATGAACCCCAGGGGTGACACATTGGAGACGATACTTTTCCCGTCATAATAGCATGAATTGGAACCTGTGCCCATGATGCAGGCAATGCCGGAGTCATGTCCGCAGAGACCGCGTGCGGCGGCCAGCATATCGGTATTGACTTCCACTTCACCTTTTACACTGAGATGTTTGGTAATGGCACGGTGCACCATACTTATCTTATCGGGAAATCCGCATCCTGCACCATAAAAGTATACGGCATCCAGTTCGCTTGTCTTTAGCAGAGGCAATAGTGCCGTTGCTATTTCATTGCTGATTTCCTCTTCCGACTGAAAGAAAGGGTTTGTCCCTTTCGTAAAGATCTGTTGGAGAAGTACTCCATTCTCTACAACACACCAATCGGTCTTTGTAGAGC
>ENA-UAMO01000158-UAMO01000158.1-human-gut-metagenome-genome-assembly--contig:-NODE-158-length-29863-cov-18.783280_pt1 | contig 29863 bp, 20 predicted proteins | sample MGYA00243287_ERZ654507 | MGnify/ENA primary metagenome ERZ654507 (study PRJEB26926, sample SAMN06164547) | human gut metagenome | biome: ENVO:00009003; feature: ENVO:2100002; material: ENVO:00002003... | reverse complement strand
ACTAGACTTAACTAAACTATTCTATTGGGGGAGTTTCACAACTCCTATCTGTTCGGTGCAAAGATAAAAAAACATATTTTAATATGCAAAAGGATTCTATAATAAATCGACGTTTTTTCCGATTTTATCGACGGATTAGTCGATTTTTTTAGCTTCTTTGGTCTAAAAATTCTTGAAAAGCTTGTTTATAGCTGTCACTTATCGGGATGTAATTCTTTCCGAACACGATGCGGCCACGGTCTATAATACGTATTTTATTCTTCTGAACAATGTAGGAACGGTGGACGCGCATGAAACGCGAGGCAGGCAGAAGTTCCTCCATTGCCTTCATGCTCATGAGAGACAGGATAGGCTTGGGAGAATCCTCCTCGTAGATTTTGAGATAGTCTTTCAGCCCCTCTATGTACAGAATTTTACTCAATTCGATTTGCACCAGCTTATACTCGCTTTTTACGAAGATGCTCTGAATCTCTTCCTTGGGCTGTTGCAGCAATTCAAACCATTGCACAGCCTTGTTGGCAGCCTGCAGAAAGTCGACGTAGGAGATGGGTTTCAGCAGGTAGTCCAGCGCATTGACTTTGTAGCCGTCTATGGCATACTGGTCGAAGGCGGTGGTAAAGACAATGCGGGTGCCGGAATCGACCATCTTCGAAAATTCCAGTCCGTTCAGTTCGGGCATCTGGATGTCGAGGAAAAGCAGGTCGATGTGCTTCTCGGGCAACTCCTTGATGGCTTGTACGGCACTGGAGTATTTACCGACCAACTCCAGAAACGGGGTCTTGTTGACGTAGCTTTCCAGCAACCCTAGGGCGAGGGGCTCGTCGTCTACAATGGCGCACTTCAGATTCATATCTTTATAATTAAAATAGATTTATACTCTTTCATGTCCTCACTCACTCCTTGCTGCCAGTCGTAACGGTCGGGATAGGTCAGCTCCAGACGCTTGCGCACTTGTTCCAAGCCGATGCCGCTTCCGCTTTTATCTGCCACGCTTTTGGGATGATAGCTGTTGGTTATTTCGCAATGTATCTCTCCGGGGCTTTCACTGAAGTGGATACGGATAAAGCTGGGCTCAGTGGGGGAGATGCCATGCTTGAAGGCATTCTCTATGAGGGAAATAAAGATGAGCGGAGCTATTTCCGTACGGCTGTCCGGTCGGACGTCTATCTTTGTTTCCACACGGACGTTGGCGGAGAGACGGATGCGCATCAGTTCGATGTAGTTGCGGATGAAGTCCATCTCCTTGTCCAGGGTGACGAAGTTCTGCTGATTGTCATACAGCACATGGCGCAGCAGTCGGCTCAGTTCCTGCACGGCAGTCTGTGCCTTGTCGGCATCGAAGGCGATGAGGGCGTAGATGTTGTTCAGCGTATTGAGCAGGAAGTGCGGGTTGAGCTGGTTGCGCAGGTTCTTCAACTCGGCTTCCGTGCGGCTTTTCTCGGCTTCGCGGCGGGCGGCGTCCATCTGCGCCCAGCGGCGGCTCAGCTTGATGGCAGCGCTGAGGCCGGCGGTGAGAATCATGGTCGAGACGTCGCGCAAGATGAATATCCATTTGGGAGGCCCCATGTGCTGACCGTCATCATCGCCGCGCATATGGTTTTGGAATGTGTATTCTTGCCAAAGGTGGGCGCCGGTGGTAATGCAGATGATGAGCAGTGTGTTCAGCAGGAGATACTGCCGGATGCGTCCCTCGAACAAGTAGCGGGGAATGAGGAGGCAGTAGTTGATGTAGAATACAAGGAAGAATGAGAGGGTACTGCTGCTACCGTGGCGCAGATAGTCCGCAAGGCTGATATTGAAGCCGCTGCGTGTCATCATCAGAAAGGGGAAACCGATGACGATACCCCAGACAATGATGTGTATCAGGGTTTCGATGCCGCGGCGGCGTGGGTTAGGGAGCTGTTGTTTCATCATGATACAAAGATACGGATTTTAGGTGGATATTGGAAATATCCGCTGCCTGCGAAGCAAATCTCTGTTCGCAGGTTGCGGATAAGCGTTTCCAGGTTGCGGATATGTATCCCAAGCTTGCGGATGTCTATCCCAAGGCTTGGGATAGAGATTATTCTTAGTTTCGCATAACTTTTTTCCCTATTGCCGGAAACTTTTTTCCTAATACTTAAGAACTATTTGGCTAACTTCCGGCAAGGGAGGAAAGGTTATTCGTAGCGTATGGCCTCTATCGGGTCGAGGTCCGCAGCCTTCTTGGCGGGATACCAACCGAAGAACACTCCGGTGACGGTACATACGGCGAAGGAGAGGAATACACTCCACGGCTGGATGAAGATGGGCCAGTGGGCAACGCTCTTCACTATCCAGCTGGCTCCGCATCCGATGATGACGCCGATAATGCCTCCGGTGATGCTGATAAGAATGGCTTCGATGAGGAACTGGCTCAAGATGTCGACACCGCGGGCGCCTACACTCATGCGCAGGCCGATTTCGCGCGTGCGTTCCGTCACCGATACGTACATGATGTTCATAATGCCGATGCCGCCCACTACGAGCGAAATGCCGGCTATGCAGGCAAGCAGCGTGGTCATCAGGTCGGTGGTGGAGTTCAGCATGGTGCTGAGTTCCTGCTGGCTGCGAATGGTGAAGTCGTCGTCGTCACTCTCCTTCAGTTTGTGGTTGCGGCGCAGTATCTCGGTGATTTCGTCGGTGGCATTGTCCGTCATGTCCTCGGTGAGGGCGGAGGCGAAGATGCCGCTAAGGTAGGTCTGTGCCAGCAGGCGTTTCATCACGGTGCTGTAAGGGGCAAGCACTACGTCGTCTTGGTCCATGCCCATGGAGTTGTAGCCTTTGGACTTCAGCACGCCCACCACGCGGAAGGGCACTTGGTTGAAGCGGATGATACGTCCCACAGGGTCCTCTCCTCCGGGAAAGAGGTTGTCTTGGATGGTCTTTCCGATGACGCACACCTTGGCAGAGGTCTGTATGTCGGCTTCGGTAAACATCTCGCCGTTCTCCACGCTGAGCTGCCGGATTTCGAGATAGTCCGTGCCCACGCCGCTCACGGAGGAGGGGTAGTTGTTGTTGCCCGCGATGAGCTGCCCGCTGGAGGAGACATTGGGGCTGACGGCAGCCAGAAAGTTGGTTTCGTTGCGCAGGGCTTCGTAGTCGGTCAGCTTCAAGGTCTGCATGGCGCTGGGGTCTTGGCGGACACCGCCGCGCATGTCGGCACCGGGGTGAATCATAATCATGTTGGAGCCCATTTCGGAGATTTGCGCCTGGATGCTTTTCTTCGAACCTTGTCCGATGGCAAGCATCGTGATGACGGACGCCACGCCGATGATGATGCCCAGCATGGTGAGGAATGCGCGCAGCTTGTTGTTGTTCAAGGCTCGCAAGGCTATTTTGAAAAGGTTTGTTCCGTTCATATCGTTTTAATGGAAAGTTTAAAATTAATCCCTAATCCTTAATCCCTTATCCCTCATTCCTCCTCCTGCTTAGGCAATGCTGCCAGGGCTTCGGCTGCATTCTGGATTTGGGTGTTGATGGTATCGTCCTTGATTTGTCCGTCGCGCAGCACGATGTTGCGGCTGCTGTACTGGGCTATTTCGGGGTTGTGGGTGACGAAGATGATGGTGCGTCCTTCGGCATGCAGCTTTTGGAACAGTACCAGAATCTCGAAAGAAGTACGGGTGTCCAGGTTACCCGTAGCTTCGTCTGCCAGGATAACGGCGGGATTGTTCACCAAGGCGCGGGCGATGGCTACGCGTTGCATCTGACCGCCGGACATCTGATTGGACTTATGTTCCAGCCGGTCGCCCAGCCCCACGGCTTGCAGGGCTTCGATGGCACGTCTCCGCCTTTCGGAAGCCGAGACGGAGGAGTTATACATCAGCGGTAGCTCCACATTTTCCACGGCAGTGGTTTTGGGCAGCAGGTTGTAACTCTGGAATACGAAGCCGATTTTACGGTTGCGCAGTACGGCGCGTTGAGGCTTGCTCATGGTGCGTACGGAGATACCGTCCAGCAGGTATTCGCCGCTGGTGGGCGTGTCCAGGCAGCCGAGGGTATTCAGCAAAGTCGACTTTCCGGAGCCCGATGTACCCATGATGGTGACAAACTCGCCTTCACGGATGGTGAACGAGACGCCGCGCAGGGCATGCACGGTTTCGTCCCCCACCTGGAAGTTGCGTTTGATATTTTGAAGTTCAATGACTGCTTTATTCATAATTCTTTTTTTGTATTATTTTCCGCTCTTCTTCTTACTTCCCGGAGGGCCAGGCATGAACGGACTCTTCTCACCTCCGGGAGCTTCCTGGCTCATGTCCGGAGCGCCGCTGCCGGGCATGCTGCCGATGGTGGCTTCGGTCACCACTACGGTACCTTCGTTAATGCCGCTGATAATTTCCGTGTTGACTCCGTTGGAGATACCTATCTTCACCGAATGGGCGGTAAAGGTGTTGCCTTCGCGGGTCCAGAGTTTATGTTCCCCTTCGCAATCCTTCACGATATCATTGTCGCCGATAAGCGGTTTTTCGGGGTTGAAGCGCAGGGCACGGGCAGGAGCGCACAGTACGTCTTTGCGGTCGAGGGTGAAGATGGTGACGTTGGCTGTCAGGCGTGGTTTCAGTTTCAGGTCAGGGTTGTGGGCGGAGATGACTACTTCGTAGGTCACAACCGTGCTGGTGCTGGTGCTCGACGTGCTGCTTGAGCTGGCATCTCCCAGACGAATTTGTGTGACCACTCCTTCGAACACGTCATTCGGGTAGGCGTCTACGGTAAACGTGGCGCGCTGTCCCTCTTCCACACCGCCTATGTCCGCTTCGTCCACGTCGGCCACAACCTGCATCTGCGTCAGGTCGGCAGCGATGGTGAACAGTGTCGGTGTCTCGAAGCCGGAAGCCACGGTCTGTCCTGCTTCCACGTCGCGGCTGATGACCACACCGTCGATGGGAGAGGTGATGGTGGCGTAGGAGAGGTTGCGTTCAGCCTTTGCCAGTGATGCCTGGCTGCTTTCGTAGTTGCTCTTGGCCTTCTCGTAGTTATAGACGGACTGCTCATAGTCCGTGGCGGCGATGAGCTGCTTTTCGTTCAGCGTCTTGTTGCGCTCGTAGAGTTTTTTCTGGTACTCGTATTCGGCCTTTGCACCGTTGTAGGCGGCGCGTTGCGAAGCGAGTTCGCTTTGCAGTGTCACGCGATCCATCTCGGCAATGAGTTGGCCTTTGGTTACTACGGAATTGTAGTCTACATGAATCTTGTCGATGATACCGCTCACCTGGGTACCCACTTCCACTTCCGTCACCGGTTCGATGGTCCCCGTGGCGGTTACGGATTCGGAAATCTCGCCTTTATGGATGGTTGCTGTGGCGTAGGTCACCTTGTGCTTGGCCTTGGCACCACCGAAGAGCCATACGCCGCCGCCCACTATGATTACGGCAGCTACGGCAATGAGGATGATTCTTTTTTTGTTCATATATATATAAGGTATTATAATTCGATTTTTTCTCCTTGATAAAACTTCAGTAGCTGCATATTCAGTATGGCCATGTATTTGGCTTGCAGTGTCTCCTGCTGTGCGCTGAGCAGATTGCTTTTCTCAGTCAGCAGTTCTACGGTATTCTTCATGCCCAGGTTGAACTGCTCTTGAATCAGTTCATAGCTGGTCTGCGTACTTTTCAGTTTCTCTGTGGCGGCGGCGTAGCGCTGCTGGGCGCTGTTGGCATCGAGCCAGAGGGTTTCGATGGTCTTGTACAGCGTTTTTTGGTCGTCCAGCAGGTCCAGTTCGCTGGTCTGCTTCTGAATCTTGGCTTTCTCTACGGCACTCTTGGTCTGCCGGTTGCTGAAGATAGGCACGCTTACGGTGAAGCCCAGCGAGTTGTTCCAGTTCTGTTTGACTTGCTCGCTGAAGGTGAAGTCATTGCCGTTGGCATGGCTGGTTCCGATGCCGGCGCTGAGGCTCAGCGTAGGCAGATAGCCAGCGCGGGCAATTTTGATGTCGAGGTCGGATGTCTGTATATTCAGTTTGCCGGCTTCTATTTCCGGACGGAGCACGAGGGCAGAACGGTAAACGTCCGTTTTGGTGGGCAGGGGTGCCAGTACGTTTTCCGTGCCGAGTGTGGGGATGTAGAGGTTCATCTCGGATTCGCCGTCCAGTTCCAGGAGTTGTTTCAGTTGTAGTTTGTAGTCTTGCAGGGTGGCTTGTGCGGTCACCAGTTGGTACTTGTCGGTGCTTACCTGCGCTTCCAGTTGTGCCAGGTCGCTTTTGGCTATGCTTCCTGCTTCGAGAAGTTGGCGGGCGCGTTCGCATTCGGCCTGGCTCACTTCCAGGGTCGATTCGTTCACTTTCACGGCTTCGGCGGCGTAGAGTATCTGTACGTAGGTTTGTGCGATACTTTCTTCGATGCTGTTCTCGCTCTGTGCTACGCTAAGTTCGGCAATGCGGTTGTTCAGTTGCTGTTGTTTGATGGTGTTGAGGCGCTTCCCGCCGTTGTAGAGGGTCCAGTTGGCATCGATGCCGTAGCTGCCGTTATAGGAAGTCTTGCTCTGGCTGCTGGTGATGTTGTCGCCGTCGATGATGGTGTTTGTCTCGCTCTTCGGGCGATTCACGACACGCTGGCTCACACTGGCCGAAAGGCTGGGGAAGAGAGCGGCTCGGGCGGTCTTTACATCTACCTGGGCACTTTCCGCACTGAGGCGGTTCTTGCGGATGGTGATGTTTTGCTGCAAGGCATAGTCGATGCACGCTTGCAAGTCCCATTGGGCGGGCAGGCTGTCGGCTGGCTGCTCGGAACTGCCGGGTATCTGCGTGGAAGTGCCGTTTTGGGCGGCCACTCCCATACAGCTTGCCATACATAGCGCTATCACTGTCAATCTTTTTACGTTCGTCATATCTTCGTTATTCTATGGTTTTACATTTGCAAATGTAGTAGGGTGGAGAAAGGATTGCAAAAGTGATAGACGTAGAGTGAATTTTCCTCGCCTAAAATCTTTTTTGTACCGATGAATGGGAGAAGTCTTTTTTCTGTTCAACTTTTCACCTTTTTATTTGTTCTTTATATAAAAGTATTTTATATTTGTAATCATTATAATTTTATCGGCATGAAACAGACTGCGGTAAACATTTGGCGTTTTTATTTGGAAGGTTTTCGAAGTATGACGTTAGGGCGTACTTTGTGGCTTATCATTCTTGTGAAGTTATTCATCATGTTCTTCATTCTCCGCCTTTTCTTCTTCCCACGGTTTCTGAATACCCCCGTGGTGGGCGATGACAAGGAAGGCTATGTCAGTAATGAGCTTATCCATCGGAGTCTGGGTGACTAAACACGGAGACACAGAGTTTATTTCCTTGCCCTTATAAATTCTCCGTGTCTCTCTGTTCTTACCCGATAACTTAAAAACTTAATAACTCATAACTTATAACTCATAACTTGATTCTTATGCTTGGACACATTGACACTTCCCTGATTGACTGGTCGAGAGCCCAATTTGCCTTGACCGCCATCTATCACTGGATTTTTGTGCCGCTGACACTTGGACTGGCGGTAATTATGGGCATCATGGAGACAGCGTACTACCGTACGGGTGACGAATTTTGGAAACGTACTGCCAAATTCTGGATGAAGATTTTCGGTATCAACTTTGCTATTGGTGTAGCAACCGGTATTATTCTGGAATTTGAATTCGGTACGAATTGGAGTAATTACAGTTGGTTTGTGGGCGACATCTTCGGTGCGCCGCTTGCCATCGAGGGTATTTTGGCTTTCTTTATGGAAGCAACGTTTATCGCCGTCATGTTCTTCGGCTGGGATAAGGTGAGCAAGCGTTTCCACCTGGCATCTACTTGGCTCACGGGGCTGGGCGCCACGATTTCTGCCTGGTGGATTCTGGTTGCCAATGCGTGGATGCAGAATCCCGTAGGTATGGAGTTCAATCCCGATACGGCACGCAACGAGATGGTGGACTTCTGGGCTGTGGCAACTTCGCCGATGGCTGTCAACAAGTTCTTCCACAGCGTGCTGTCCGGCTGGGTGCTGGCTGCCGTGTTTGTAGTAGGCGTAAGCTGCTGGTATCTGTGGAAGAAGCGCGAGAAGAAATTTGCGCTGGCAAGTGTAAAGATTGCCGCATGGGTAGGTCTGTGTGCCGCTGTGCTCTCTGCCTGGACGGGTGATGGCTCGGGCTATCAGGTGGCGCAAAAGCAGCCGATGAAGCTGGCTGCTATGGAAGGCTATTATGAAGGGCGGCAAGGTGCCGGATTGGTAGCGTTCGGGCTGCTGAATCCTGCCAAGCAGACACCGCAGGACGGAGTAGACCCATTCCTTTTCCGTGTGGAAATCCCTAAGATGCTGTCGCTGCTTGCCGAGCGCAAGATGGATGCTTTTGTTCCCGGCATCAATGACCTGCTGAAAGGCGGATATCCGTTGAGGGACGGTACCGTAGCGCTTTCGGCAGAAGAGAAAATAGAAAAAGGAAAAACGGCTATCGGTGCGTTTGCCGCCTATCGTGCAGCCAAGGCTGCGGGCAATGAGGCGGATGCAGAGGTGGCTGCCAAAGTGTTGAAAGATAATGTAGCCTATTTCGGTTATGGTTATATCAAGGACGTGAACGAGCTGGTGCCCAATGTGTCCCTTACGTTCTACATGTTCCGTGTGATGGTGATGTTGGGTGGATACTTCATCCTCTTCTTTATTGTGGTGCTGTTCCTGGCCTATAAGAAAGACTTGTCGCGGATGCCATGGATGCATTGGGTGGCTATGCTCACCATTCCGCTGGGCTATCTGGCTGGACAAGCCGGATGGGTGGTTGCCGAGTGTGGTCGTCAGCCGTGGGCCATCCAAGATATGCTGCCCACGAGTGCCGCCATCTCTAAGCTGGATGTAGGCTCCGTGCAGACCACGTTCTTTATTTTCCTGGTACTTTTCACTGTCATGCTGATTGCTGAGGTGGGAATTATGCTGAAGGCTATTCGCAAAGGTCCTGAAACCGAAACGCACACACCGTCACATAACTCATAACTTATAACTCATAACTCACAATGAATGCTTATATATTTCTTCAACACTATTGGTGGTTTGTAGTCTCCTTGCTGGGAGCACTACTGGTATTCCTGCTGTTCGTGCAGGGAGGTAATTCGCTTCTGTTCTGTCTGGGGAAGACGGAGGAGCAGAAGAAGATGATGATTAATTCTACGGGACGGAAGTGGGAGTTCACGTTTACAACGCTTGTCACGTTTGGAGGCGCGTTCTTTGCTTCGTTTCCGTTGTTCTATAGTACCAGTTTCGGAGGAGCTTATTGGTTGTGGATGATTATTCTGTTCAGCTTTGTGTTGCAGGCTGTCAGCTACGAGTTTCAGTCGAAGGCGGGAAATCTGCTGGGCAAGACAACGTATCGCACGTTCCTGGTGATAAACGGAGTGGTAGGTCCGGTATTGCTGGGTGGGGCAGTGGCCACGTTCTTCACGGGGTCTAACTTCTATATCAATAAAGGGAATATCGCAGATGCGGCAATGCCGGTTATCAGTCAATGGGCTAACGGCTGGCATGGGTTGGATGCGCTGCTTAATCCGTGGAATGTGGTGCTGGGGCTGGCTGTGTTCTTTCTGGCACGTATCTTGGGAGCGCTTTATTTTATTAATAATATCAATGAGGATGATTTGGTGAAACGCTGCCGCCGGGCACTCTGGGGAAATACGGCGTTGTTCCTGGTATTCTTCCTGGCCTTCGTCATCCGCACGCTGCTTGCCGACGGCTATGCTGTACGCCCGGAAACGGGAGAGGTGTTCATGGAGCCCTACAAGTATCTGACGAACTTCCTGCAGATGCCGGTAGTGCTGCTTGTATTCCTGGTTGGTGTGGTGGCTGTGCTCTGGGGCATTATCCGCACGCTGTGGAAGCCGGCATTCGACAAGGGTATCTGGTTTGCCGGTGCAGGGACGGTGCTTACGGTATTGGCACTGCTGCTTGTGGCAGGCTATAACAATACGGCCTATTATCCTTCTACCCACGACCTGCAAAGCTCACTCACGTTGGCAAACAGTTGCTCGAGCCAGTTCACACTGAAGGTTATGGCTTATGTCTCTATCCTTGTTCCTTTCGTTCTTGCCTACATCTTCTACGCTTGGCGCAGTATCGACAATCGCAAGATTGATGCGAAGGAGATGGAAGAGGGAGGACACGCGTATTAATTAAAAATTAAGAATTAAAAATTAAAGGAGGATGTGTCATCTGTGTGCTATTAACTGTTTTGATACATCCTCTTCTTATTCTTTTGTCCGCATCTCATTTAGCTGGAATTTGGGTACCAGTTTCATCAATCGTAGAATCTGTCCTTGCCTTTTCTTTATGTAAGGGGAGGGGTGTGCTGAGTCGAAGCGTATGGGATTGGGCAATGTTGCCGCTATTAGTGCGCACTGTCCGGCAGAGAGCTTGGCGGCGGTGGTCTTGAATTTGTATTTGGCGGCAGCTTGTGCGCCATAGATGCCTTTTCCCATTTCGATGGAGTTGAGATAGACCTCCATGATACGTTCTTTGGACCAGAAGAATTCTATCAGTACGGTGAAGTAGACTTCCAGTCCTTTACGTACCCAGGAAGACTGGGGCCATAGGAATACATTCTTTGCCGTCTGCTGGCTGATGGTGCTTGCGCCCCGTTTCCGTTTTCTTGTTTCATTCTCCTTTATCGCTTTCTGTATCTCGATGAAATCGAATCCGTTGTGTGTGGCAAACCGGTTGTCTTCCGAGGCAATGACGGCCATAGGCAGGTGAGGGGATATCTTGTCGGAAGATACCCAAGTGTGGTGCCAGCATGGACTTTCACCCTTAAAGACCTGTTGCACGCTGCGAATAACCATCAGTGGCGTGATGTAGACGGGTACAAAACGATAAGCCACTACCGCTAGGATAGTGGAAATAAAGAAGAATAATATGATGTTGCGGAGGAACCGCAAAGGCTTCGGGAGTTTCATGGAGAGAGTGCCAATGTGATTAATGTGTTAATGTGCCAATATGCATATTGGCACATTAACACATTAATCACTTTACCATATTAATTAGCTGCCTCCGCATTCTTAATCATCTGTTCGCTGGCATACATATATACCTCTACGCGTCGGTTCTGGTCGGCAGACAGACTTTCGTCGTATTCGTTGTATCCCACGCCTTCCACTTTCTTGAACTGGGCCGGAGATACACCGCAATCCTGCAAATAGTTCTCTACGGCATAGGCGCGGTTCTTGGAAACTTTCATGTTGGCTTCGTAAGTACCCACTTTGTCGGTATGGCCGATGATGGCGATATCGGTTGTCGGGTCTTCCTTCAGAATCTGTGCGAGTTCGCGCAGGGAAGCCTTTGCCTCGTTGCTCAGTGCTGCGGAGTTGAAGCCGAAAAGAATACCTGCCGCAAAGGATACTTTGACAGCCGGCAAGCCGTTTGCATCCGTCACCTGCTCCACTTGGGCGCCTTCAATCTTGGCAGCTTCGGCAGCCTTCTTGTCCATCTTGTGTCCGATGGCAACGCCGGCACCCGTACCTACTGCAGCACCTACCGCAGCTCCAATGGCTGCCCCCTTGCCTTTACCTATCAGTCCGCCGATAATGGCACCTGCTGCTGCACCGGAGCCACCGCCGATTATTCCACCTTTGGCCTTGTTGTTCATTGTGCCGCAACTGCCCAGCAGCAATGCGCCGCACAAAAGTAATACTGTAAATTTCATCTTCTTCATAACTCTTTTTCTTTAAAAGTTGACTTTATCTTTAATGTTGCAAATTTATGTATATAATAACCATATTCTTCTTTCTAAAGTTCGCCAGTTCTGTCCTTTTTTAGAGAATTTTCCTTTTGATGAGGACGAACCAGGCTGTCAGTATAAGACCTTTGGCAACGGTCGTTCCACTTACTGCCCACCAGATGGCATCCACTCCCATACCCATGTGCACCAGCAATAACGCCACCGGAATACGCATGTAATTGCATCCGATGCTGACAATGGCAGGCGGCACTGTCCGTCCCAGTCCGTAGAACACGCCCTGCATGGTAATTTCCATCATCATGAACATTTGCGAATAGCCGTCGATGCGGAGGAAATCTCCGCCCACACGGTAGGCTTCGGCCTCGGGTACGAAGATAGAGAACACCTCGCTGCCGAAGAAGATGAACAGTAGTGAGCAGAGGCTTCCGAATACGCCCGTCATCCACATGGTGGTGCGCCATGCTTGCTTCACGCGCGACTTCTGCCCCGCGGCATAGTTCTGGGCGATGAACGTACTCAGCCCCGTGGAGAATCCTTGCGAAGTATTCCAGGTAATGGCCTCGATTTGTCCACCGGTGGTGAATGCCATCAGTCCGATGTGTCCTCCCTGCTCCGAGGCGGTGCGCGAGAGGAACATATTGACGAAGGCAAATAGCGTGTTCAGCGTAGCCACGGGCAGCCCGAGCTTGAAGATGCGCCGGGTGTACTTCTTTTTCAGCGGAACGATAAAGGAGAAACCTCCGAGCACGGCGCTTTTCCCCCGGAGCTTGTAGACGAAGATGCCGAATACTGTAGCTTCGGAAAGCCATGTGGCAAGTGCCGCGCCCACTGTTCCCCAACCGAAGCCGAAGATGAACAGAGGGTCGAGGACGATGTTCATTATCAGTCCCGTCCCGCTGATGTAGAACGGAATCTTGCTTCGTCCTGCCGCGTTGTAGATGCCCGTAAAGGCAGCGGAGAGAAAGATGAAAGGCAGTCCCGTCGACACGATGCGCAGATAAGTCACGGCGGCGTCCGTGATATGCTGTTTCAGCTCGAAGATGTTCAGGATGGGGCGGGCGAAAAGGAAGAGCAGACCTCCCCAGCAGACGGAGATGAGCAGGGCAATCGTAATGTTGTGCGAAGCAAAGCTGCGTGCATCCTCTTCGCTGCGTGCACCGATGGACTGGCCTACGCTGACTTCGGCGCCCACTTTATTGAGCAAGGCGATGGAGCCGGACATCCACGTCAGTATGCCTACCGCACCTACTGCAGCCACGGACTCACTGCCCAGACGCCCTACCCATGCCATGTCCGTCAGGCTGTAGGCCATCTGGATGAACGAGGTGGCCATGATGGGCATTGCCAGCGTGAAAAGCTGGCGGTTGATGGGGCCTTGTGTCAGATTCTTTGTTCCTTGCACGTTGACGGGTTTTTAGGTAAACAATGTGTTGTTCATCCCCTTTTCCGCTTTCTGCGGAGACGGTGGCGGCGTTTCTGCTTGTACTTTCGTATCTTGGCATATACCAACCAGATGAAGAGCAGACCGAAAACGGCGAAGATGAGCAGCACGATGCCTGTGTTGAGATTGTCACCTTTCACGCGGCTCCACATCTCGAGCACCAGTTCCGTGCGGTCGCCGAAGTCGCGTATCATGGCGCAACGTTCCACTACTCGGCGGTCAGGATATTGTACCGGGTCTATCTGCAGGCTGTCGGCTCCGGGCAGGGGGCCGAAGAAGTAGCTGAGGTCGGAGTGCACGTCGAGCGTGGTATCGGTCTTGGCCTCCATGATTTCCGGTGTGGCTACGGCGCTGACGTAGCCGATGGCATCCATGTTGCGCAGTGCCACGGAAGGCTGGCAGAGGTAGTTGATGAAATAGCTTGCCGCCTTCACGTTGCGGGCGTAGCGGGGGATTACCCAGCCGTCGTACCAGATGTTGCTGCCTTCGCGGGGGACGGTGTAGTCCAGTTCCGCACCCACGGCATCGGCCTCCTCGATGGCCCAGACGGCATCGCCGCTCCAGGTGAAGTTAATCCACGCCTTGTTCTTGGTCATCATTTCCTTGCCGAAGTCGGCTTCCCAGCCGGCGATGTTGGGTTTCATCTCCTTGAGGCATTGCTCGGCCAGGGCGATGGCCTGCGGGGAGTTGTCGTTCATCAGTTGCTCTACTGTGACGGTGCTGTCGGCCAGCTCCCGGGCGTGGGCGTAGATGATGGCGGTACCGTAGGCATCGCGGTAGCTGTCCTTCATCAGTATTTTGCCTCGGTTTTTGGAGTCCCAGAGGATATCCCATGTGCCGGCCTCTTCGGCGGTAATAAACTTTTTGTTGAAGAGGATGCCAGCGGTGCCCCACATGTAGGGTACGGCATAGTCCTCGGTCTGGCGTTCCGGTTGCGAGGTCTTGTTCAGCTCGTGGCGAATGTAGGGCGACACGTTGGGGATGTAGTCCGGCGTGTGGCCGAAGTTGCGGTCGATGGGTAGCAGGAGGTCTTTGCGAAGCATACGTTCGATGATGTACTCCGAGGGGCATACGACGTCGAAGTCCTCGTGCCCGCGCTCAATTTTGGTGAGCATGATTTCGTTGATATCGAACACCTGGTAGATGATACGGAGGTCTTCGCCCGTCTGCTGCTTGTACCAGTCGGGAAATTCGGCAAGCACATCTTCATCGATGTAGTCCGCCCAGTTGTATATCTTCAGTACACGGCTGCGCTCTTCTGTAGAGTTTCCACAAGAGGAGAGGGATGCGATGCAGCACAGTAGAATCAGTATGTTTATTATCCTTTTCATCATCTTGTTCTTGACAATTGATAACTTATAACTCATCACTCACATCAATCGTTTTTTGTCCGTTCGGCCCGCTTGTTGATTACAATCAGTAGCACCAGCACCGTCACGAAGATGATGGTGGACAAGGGGCGCAGTTCCGGCGTCAGTCCACCCTTGCGCGCATCGGCGTAGATGTAGGTGGAGAGCGTTTCCAGCCCCTGGTTGCCGATGGTGAAGATGGTCACGGCAAAGTCGTCGATGGAGAGCGTGAAAGCAAGGATGAATCCGCTTATCATACCCGGAAATATCTCCGGAAGAATAACCTTGCGCAGTGCCTGGAACGGTGTGGCGCCCAGGTCGAGTGCTGCCTCGTAGACATTCTGGTTCATCTTCTTGAGCCGTGGCATTACGCTGAGCACCACGTAGGGTGTGCAGAAAGTGATGTGTGCCAGTACCACTGTGGTGAATCCTTGCGATATGCCGAAGCTGACGAACAGCAGGAACAGCGACACACCGGTGATAATGTCTGCATTCATCATCGGGATGGCATTGGCGAAGTTCATTACCTGCCGTGTGCGCGAGCGCAGATTGAAGATGCCGATGGCTGCAATGCTGCCCAGCGCCGTACTGGCGGTGGCGGCAAGCAGGGCAATGGCGAATGTGTTCCAGATGGCATTTATCAGCGAGTGGTGCATCCCGCCCGTAAACAAGGAGCTGTACAGCTTGGTGGAGAATCCCGTCCAGTTGCCCAGCACCTTTGCCTCCGTGAAGGAGAATATCATAATAATTAAGATGGGCGAGTAGAGCAACGCCAGCAGCAGCCACAAGTAGCCGCGGGTTAAGATTCGTGTCATCATATCACACCTCCGCTTTCATTCGATGCCCCGTCCTCCTCGTTGGTAAAGAGGATGGTGATGCCTATCAGCAGCAGCATGATGAGCGAGAGGGCGGCACCGTAGTTCCACATTCCGTTGTAAATATTCTCTTGCACCGTGGTGCCGAACAGTTTGATGTTGTTCATCGTCAGCAACTCGGCAATGGCAAAGGTAGAAACCGTAGGCATAAACACCATCACTATGCCGCTCATCACTCCCGGCATGGAGAGCGGCAGAATCACCTTGCCGAATACGCGGGTAGGAGAGGCTCCCAAGTCCTGCGCAGCCTCAATCAGATTGTGGTCCATCTTCTGAAGAGTGTTGTAAATGGGGTATATCATGAACGGCAGGAAGTTGTAGACCATACCGAACACAAGGGCACCTTCGCCCAGCGGCAGGTTCAGGAAGTCGAACAGCGCCACTGTGGCAAGCGTACGTATCAAGATATTCACCCACATGGGGAGGATGAACAGCACCACCATGGTGCGTGAGGTGTTGAATTGCTTCTGGCTCAGGATATACGCTGCCGGATAGCCCAGCAGCAGGCAGACCAGCGTGGTGATAACGGCTATTCCGATGGAGTAGACAAACGTGTTCATCGCTTCGGGGTGCATCATGAACTTGCGGAAGTTGGCCAGCGTAAACGCTCCCCCTTCGTCCGTAAAGGCATAGAGCACGATGAGCAGTAGCGGTACTATGACAAATACAAGCAGAAACAGCGCGTAGGGTACCGTCCAGTTGCGCCGGCGCATGAAGAAATGGGATAACTTATTGAGCACTTCCTTCCTTATTAAGAGATTGAACAATCCGTATATTTTGAGGGGCGATGGTGATACCTACGCGGTCGCCGTCGTCCCACACGTCGTTGGTGTCGACAAAGATGTCTTCGTCCCAGTCCGTAAACACGGTCAGGTGGTAATGGTTTCCTTTGTAGAGGATGAATTTCACTTCACCCGTCAGACGGCCGTCCTCTTCGTTGTCTTCGAGGATGACGTGCTGGAAGTCTACTTCCACTTGCACGGCGCTGCCCGGCTCGATGCCCTGCACGGGGAGGCACTCGAAGTTACAGCCCAGGAAGTCTACGTGCGTCTCGTCCACCAGCTTTCCCTCGAAGGTGTTGCAGGTGCGTTCCTTCTTCATCACGTGGATGTCGAAGGGTTTCACCAGCAGGCCGACTTCGCGTCCTGCCTCGAAGGCATGGTAGTCCTGCACCATCAGCTCGTAGCCTTCGCGCGTCTGCACCAGCATTTCGTAGTGTACGCCTTTAAAGATGCAGCTGGTTACGGTCCCCGTCAGCTGTGCGGCGTCGGATACATCGAAGATGTAGATGTCTTCGGGGCGAATCACTACGTCTACCTGCATCTGCTCGCCAAATCCCGTGTCCACGCATTCAAATTCGTGTCCGCAGAAGGTGACGGCTTTATCCTTTATCATAACTCCGTTCAAGATGTTGCTTTCACCAATGAAGTCTGCTACGAAGGAGTTGATGGGTTCATTGTAGATGTCCGTCGGCACGCCTATTTGCTGGATGCGTCCTTCGCTCATCACGACGATGGTATCGCTCAAGGTCAGTGCCTCTTCCTGGTCGTGGGTCACATATACGAAGGTGATGCCCAGCTTCTGGTGCATCTCCTTTAGCTCCATCTGCATGTCCTTGCGCATTTTTAGGTCCAGGGCGGCAAGGGGTTCGTCCAGTAGCAGCACTTCGGGTTCGTTGACGATAGCTCGGGCAATGGCTACGCGCTGTTGCTGCCCGCCGGAGAGGGAGTCTACGTCGCGGTCCTCATAGTCCGTCATGCCCACCATGCGCAGGGCTTGCTTTACCTTCTTCTCGATGGTGGCACCGGGCAGCTTCTTCAGCTTCAACCCGAAAGCAATGTTGTTGAACACGTTGAGGTGGGGGAAGAGGGCGTACTTCTGGAACACGGTGTTCACCGGACGCTTGTGCGGCGGTGTCTGCGTGATGTCCTTTCCGGCAATGGTTATCACTCCTTCCGAGGCTGTCTGAAAGCCTGCAATGAGGCGTAACAGTGTTGTCTTTCCGCAGCCGGACGGTCCCAGTATTGTTACAAACTCGCCCTTACGGACAGACAAATTCACATCATTCAGCACGGCCTTGTCTCCGAAGAATTTCGATACGTGCTCCACACTGATGATGCAATCGGACTTTTGCATAAGCGTCTTTTACTTTATCCAAACGAATTAAACAAATCTCAGAAGAAAGCTGAAATAAAATCAAAACAGTTTCTCAAGCTTTCAAAAAAGCGGGTGCAAAGTTACATAATTTATCGGGATTTTTCGCCTTACTCTAAAATTCATTATTCCTATGAAGTTAAAATAATAAGTAATACCTTTGTTGGCAGTATTGATATTAAAACTTAATAACATGATGGAAAAGAAGATTGTACTCATCACCGGAGCCTCCTCGGGAATAGGGGAAGGCTGCGCGCGTAAATTTGCCATGAACGGTTACCGGCTTATACTCAATGGCCGTAATGTGGAGAAACTGAATGCTGTAAAGAAAGAATTGTTGGAGAAATATGGAGCCGATGTGTATCTGCTTCCTTTCGATGTCCGCGACCGGCAGGCTGCCCGTGCCGCCCTCGAATCCCTTCCGGAGGAATGGAAGGCGATAGACATACTGGTGAACAATGCCGGACTCGTCATTGGGGTGGACAAGGAACATGAAGGCAACCTGGATGAATGGGACATTGTCATCGACACTAACGTGAAAGCCTTGCTTGCCATGACCCGCCTCGTGGTTCCCGGTATGGTGGAGCGAGGCCGTGGTCACGTTATCAATATGGGGTCCATTGCCGGAGATTACGCTTATCCGGGAGGCAGTGTGTACTGTGCCTGCAAGGCTGCCGTCAAGGCCCTTTCCGACGGACTCCGCATCGACCTGGTGGATACCCCGATACGCGTAACGAATATCAAGCCGGGGTTGGTGGAAACCAATTTCTCCGTCGTCCGTTTCCGTGGTAACCGGGAGGCGGCCGATAATGTATATAAAGGTATACGCCCGCTGACCGGCGACGATATAGCCGAAGTGGTCTATTTCGCCGCTGCCGTCCCCGAGCATATCCAGATTGCGGAAGTGCTGGTGATGCCTGCCAACCAAGCCACGGGGACAATTGTCAGCCGGAAATAGAATTTGTATAAGGATATGATAAAATGATACTATTTTATCTTCGGGGAAACGCCTACATTTGCGCACAGCTAAATGAATATAGAATCTAAACAAGAAAAGCATGAATTTCAAGAAACGAACAAATTTCCTCTTTGGAGTACTGCTGCTGACCGGCAGTTTGTTGGCTCAAAACGTATGTGTATCCACTCCGAAAACCTCTTTGGTGCTTTCGGCTCCTGAAGGCGGTACACTGAGACACTTGTATTATGGTAACAGACTTTCTGAAGCCGACTTGCAGAATATCTCTGCGGCAGAAGCGAACCATGCAGCCTATCCCGAATATGGATTGAATGCTCCCGTGGAGACGGCCCTCGCTGTGAAGCATGCCGACGGTAACATGACCCTCCAGCTCGAAGTATTGAACGTGACTACCGAAAAGGAAGGGAATGCCGTGACGACTGTCGTGGCACTGAAGGATAAGGTGTATCCCTTCTTCGTCAACGTCTGTTACCGTGCCTGGCAGGATGCCGACGTGATAGAATCCTGGACTGAAATCTCCCATCAGGAGAAGAAGCCGGTGGTGCTCAATCAGTTTGCTTCCGGCTATCTGCCCATCCGCCGTGGCGATGTATGGCTGTCCCATCTCTCCGGTTCCTGGGCCAATGAAGGGGTTTTGACGCAGGAACCTCTCACTCCGGGCATGAAGGTTATCAAGAATAAGGACGGTGTGCGCAATTCCCATACTGACCATGCCGAAGTGATGTTCTCCCTTGACGGCCGTCCGCAGGAGAACACGGGCAACGTGATTGGTGCAGCCCTCTGTTACAGCGGCAACTACAAACTCCGCATTGAGACACACGATGATGAATACCACCATTTCTTTGCCGGAATCAACGAAGAGAACTCTACTTATTCCTTGAAGAAGGACGAGCTTTTCCGCACTCCCGAACTTGCCCTGACTTATAGTAATGAAGGCTTGAGTGGCGGCAGCCGTAACTTCCATCGCTGGGCACGCCTGCACAAACTGGCGCACGGCACTACCCCCCGCAAGATTCTTTTGAATAGTTGGGAAGGCGTGTACTTTGACATCAACCAGCAAGGTATGGACCAAATGATGGCGGACATTGCCTCCATGGGTGGCGAGTTGTTCGTGATGGACGATGGCTGGTTTGGCGACAAGTATCCCCGTAAGAACGACAGCTCATCACTCGGCGACTGGGTGGTGGACAAGAACAAGCTTCCGAACGGTATTGAAGGCTTGCTGAGTGATGCCAAGAAACATGGCGTCAAGTTTGGCATCTGGATTGAGCCGGAGATGGCGAACACTACCAGCGAACTCTACGAGAAGCATCCCGACTGGGTACTTAAAGCTTCCGAACGTGACGTTGTGTTGGGACGCGGCGGCACGCAGGTAGTGCTTGACCTTGCCAATCCTGCCGTGCAGGACTTCGTTTTCGGTGTGGTAGACAACCTGATGACCTCTTATCCTGAAATAGATTACATCAAGTGGGACGCCAATATGTCTGTCCAGAACCACGGTTCGCAATATCTGACGAAGGATAATCAGAGCCACATGTACATCGAATTCCACCGCGGCTTCGAGAAAATCTGCCAGCGCATCCGTGCCAAATATCCCGACCTTACCATCCAGGCATGTGCCAGTGGCGGCGGTCGTGCCAACTACGGAGTGCTGCCTTACTTCGACGAGTTCTGGGTAAGCGACAATACCGATGCCCTGCAACGTGTCTATATGCAGTGGGGAACTTCCTATTTCTTCCCCGCCATCGCTATGGCATCGCATATCAGTGCTGCCCCCAATCATCAGACGTTCCGCACCATCCCTCTGAAATATCGGATAGACGTTGCCATGAGTGGTCGTTTGGGTATGGAAATCCAGCCCAAAAATATGACGGAAGAAGAAAAGGCTCTTTGCAAGAATGCCATTGCCGAGTACAAGACCATTCGTCCCGTAGTACAGTTGGGAGACATTTACCGCCTGCTCTCTCCTTATGACAAGCAAGGTGTGGCTTCTCTGATGTACGTGGCTCCGGAGAAGGACAAGGCAGTCTTCTATTGGTGGAAGACGGAACATTTCTGTAACCAGCACCTGCCGCGTGTGAAGATGGCAGGGCTCTGTGCCGACAAGCAATACCGGGTGCATGAACTGAACCGTATAGATAATGTTCCCTTGAACTACGAAGGAAAGAGTTTCAGTGGTGCCTACCTCATGGCAAACGGGCTGGAGATTCCCTACAACCATAAGGTGGACTATCACAAGCAGAACGACTATTCGAGCCGTGTGCTTTATCTGGAAGAGGTGAAGTGACATAAGCAAAGGTGAGGTTGGGCCGTGTAAAGGTGAACTTGAGCGGCGTAAAGGTGAGGTTTATGGGTACAGTTGGTACAGTGGGTACAGCGTCTCTTCTATCTCACACACGCATGTATATAAATAATGTACGCGTTATGAAGTAATGTACATAAGCGCATGTGTGTGAAGCAGAAGAGGCGCTGTACCCACTGTACCAATTGTACCACTGTTTGGATGTCCAACTTTTCTTTTCGTACCCTTTTGGGACTTTCAGGTAAGATGGAAACATAAAAAAAGTCCCACAATACATTGATATTGTAGGACTTTTTTCTTTTTGTCGCCTTCTGGCTTTGTTTCTATGTGAACCGCTTGGGGCTCGAACCCAAGACCCCAACATTAAAAGTGTTGTGCTCTACCTGCTGAGCTAGCGATTCAATCCTTCATTGCTGTTAAGCGGGTGCAAAGATAGATACTTTTTTGAAATTTGCAAAATAATATCATCTTTTTTCTTATCTTTGTCCCCATCAATCCTTGATATTAATCATTATCACTGAACATTAATCATTAAATACATGGCAACAGTAGACGATAAAAAGATTATCTTTTCTATGGTTGGGCTGAATAAAACCATTCAGCAGAACAACAAGCAGGTACTGAAGAACATTTACCTCTCGTTCTTCTACGGGGCAAAAATCGGTATCATCGGTCTGAACGGTTCGGGTAAATCGACCCTGCTGAAGATTATCGCCAGATTGGATAAGTCCTATCAGGGCGAAGTGGTGTTCTCGCCGGGATATTCTGTGGGGTATCTGGCCCAGGAACCGTACCTCGACCCCACCAAGACCGTAAAGGAAATTGTAATGGAAGGCGTGCAGCCCATTGTGGACGCGCTGGCAGAATACGAGGAAATCAATCAGAAGTTTGGCTTGCCCGAATATTATGAGGACCAGGACAAGATGGACAAGCTCTTCTCCCGCCAGGCCGAGTTGCAGGACATCATTGACGCGACCGATGCCTGGAACCTTGACAGCAAGCTGGAACGCGCCATGGACGCCCTCCGTTGTCCGCCCGAAGACCAGTCCGTAGAACATCTTTCCGGTGGTGAGCGCCGCCGTGTGGCCCTTTGCCGCCTATTGTTGCAGAAGCCCGACGTGCTTCTTCTTGACGAGCCCACCAACCACCTTGATGCCGAATCCATCGACTGGCTGGAACAACACTTGCAGCAGTACGAGGGTACGGTGATTGCCGTAACGCACGACCGTTACTTCCTCGACCACGTTGCCGGCTGGATTCTTGAGCTGGACCGTGGCGAAGGTATTCCCTGGAAAGGTAACTACTCCAGTTGGCTGGAACAGAAGACCAAGCGCATGGAGCAAGAGGAAAAGACCGCCAGCAAGCGCCGCAAGACGCTGGAACGCGAGCTGGAGTGGGTGCGCATGGCTCCCAAGGCCCGTCAGGCAAAGGGAAAGGCGCGTCTGAACTCCTACGACAAATTGCTGAACGAGGATGTGAAGGAGAAGGAAGAGAAGCTGGAAATCTTTATCCCGAACGGTCCCCGTCTGGGTAATAAGGTGATTGAAGCCAAGCATGTGGCAAAGGCGTTCGGTGACAAACTGTTGTTCGATGACCTCAACTTCATGCTTCCACCCAACGGTATCGTGGGTATCATCGGCCCTAACGGTGCCGGTAAGACTACGCTTTTCCGTCTTATCATGGGACTGGAAAAGGCAGACAAAGGCGAATTCGAGGTGGGGGAGACCGTAAAGGTTGCCTACGTGGACCAGCAGCACAAGGATATCGACCCCAACAAGAGCGTATATCAGGTCATTTCCGGCGGAAACGATCTGATTCGCATGGGAGGGCGCGACATTAATGCACGCGCCTATCTGTCCCGTTTTAACTTCTCCGGTGCCGACCAGGAAAAGCTCTGTGGGGTGCTTTCCGGTGGTGAACGCAACCGCTTGCATCTGGCGCTCTGCCTGAAGGAGGAAGGTAATGTGCTGTTGCTGGACGAGCCCACCAATGACATCGACGTGAATACGCTCCGTGCCCTCGAAGAAGGTTTGGAGGACTTTGCCGGATGTGCTGTGGTCATCAGTCACGACCGTTGGTTCCTTGACCGTATCTGTACGCATATCCTCGCTTTCGAAGGAGACTCCAATGTGTTCTTCTTTGAAGGTTCTTATTCAGAATATGAGGAAAATAAACAGAAACGTCTTGGGAAAGAAGAACCCACCCGTGTACGTTATAGAAAGCTCATGAATGATTGATTTCGGTGCGAATTTGAAAGTATATTCTTTTACTTGTTGACAATACGAAAGCCCTGCTGTAGAATGCAGGGCTTTTTTTGTTTAAAAATATCTCAAAAAAGCCTTTCTACCTTCAAAAAATGTAACATAAATATAACATTAATCTCGTTTTTATTAGTTATATTTGCGACTTAAAACATAAATTAATGTTTAATTAACACTATCTATTAACAAAAAACAGAATTATGAGAAAACATCTAATTCAATTCCTGTTGGTTGCAGTGTTGTCGGTATTTAGCGCCGCTGCATTTGCTCAGACTACAGTGAGAGGTCAGCTTGTTGATTCAGAAACAGGTGAACCGTTAGTGGGTGCCGCCGTCATGGTGGAAGGTACTACACAAGGATCGGTGACCGACATTGATGGGTATTTCAAGCAAAGCGTTGCTTCGAATGCGACATTACTATTCAAGTACGTGGGTTATAAAGACCAGAAGAAGAAGATCACGCAGAAGGGCGCTTCTGTGGATTTGGGTGCTATCCCAATGGAACCGGATGCTGTGATGCTGAAGGACGTAGTGATTACATCGTCTATTGCTGTGGCACGCAAGACTCCGGTTGCTGTATCTACTGTCGACCCCGTATTTATTGAAGATAAGATAGGTTCTCAGGAGTTACCGCAAATCTTGAAATCTACTCCGGGTGTTTATGCTTCTAATGAGGGAGGTGGCTTTGGTGATTCCAACATAAAGATTCGTGGTTTTAAGTCAGAATATGTGGCTATGATGATTAACGGTGTACCCATGAACGGAATGGAAAACCAGAAAGTATACATGAGTAACTGGGGTGGTTTGATTGATGTGGCCAGCAGTATTCAGGTACAACGTGGACTTGGTGCCAGCAAGGTGTCAACTCCTTCAGTAGGTGGCTCACAAAACATTATAACCAAGACTACTGATGCCAAGAAAGGCGGCTTCATCTCTTACGGCATGGGTAATGACGGCTACAGTAAAGTGATGTTCAGTGTCTCTTCCGGTCTGACAAAAGATGGTTGGGCCTTTACTTTATTGGGTGCCAGAGATAAACGCGACGGTTATATTCAAGGTACGGAATCCGAGGCCTACACTTGGTTCATGAGTATTGCAAAACGTATCAATGACAACCATCAACTTTCATTTACAGCTTTTGGAGCACCTCAGTGGCATAATCAGCGTAATATGGCAAATGGCTTGAATATCAAGGAGTATCAGCGTGTAAAACAATGGATGGGTGAGGAAAGTCCCTATCGTTACAATTCTACTTTCGGTTATCGCAATGGACAAGTGATGAACTCTTCACGTAACGAATACCATAAACCCCAGATGTCTCTTAATCATTTGTGGCAAATCAACCATAAGTCAAGCCTCAGTACAGCAGCTTATATGTCTATCGGTACTGGTGCAGGCTATAGTGGTACGGGGGTAACGGGGTACACCAGCTCTTGGTACGGTACGGCCAGTGATGGTACGGTGAACACTCAGTTCCGTTGTCCTGATGGTACTTTTGATTATGATGCTGTGGATAAGCTCAATGCAGATAACTATACTAATCCGGTGAATGTGAGTGGAATGCCCGGTTATAAAGGTTCGCTGATGATTATGAACAAAGCCTCGAACGACCATTTCTGGACAGGATTGATTTCTACTTATACCACTAAGTTTGGTGATTACTTTGATTTCTATGGTGGTATTGACTTCCGCTATTATAAAGGTTTGCACAAGAATGTCATTACCGATCTTTTTGGAGGGCAGTATTATGTAGACTCTTATAACCGTAAGAGTGTATTGGCTGAGAATAGTGTGAATGGTGGAGTCACCTCCTGGGTAAACCAGAAGTTGGGAGTAGGAGATGTGATTCGTCGTGACTACGACGGTTTTGTGATGTACGAAGGTGGTTTTGCCCAATTGGAGTATAATAAAGATAAAGTGAGTGCATTTGTTTCAGGTGGTCTTACAAATACCAGTTATTGGCGCAAAGACCGTTTCTATTATAGTGGTGACAAACAGCTGTCTTCGAAGAAGCATTATTTGGGAGGCAATGTGAAAGCTGGTTTGAATTACAACCTTGATGATTACAATAACGTATTCTTCAATACCGGATTTATCAGCCGTGCTCCTATTTTTGATAATACCTTCATCAATTCTCAGAGTTCACATGAGCGTAATCCTGATGCTAAGAATGAGAAAGTTTACTCTTTCGAATTAGGTTATGGATATCGTAGCCAGTATTTCTCAGCCAATGTAAACGCCTATTATACTATGTGGAAAGACAAGGCTTTATATGATACCGGATCCTATGAAGACGTAAACGGGGCTTCTCAGCGTTGGACAATGAACATGACCGGTGCGCAGGCTAACCACATGGGTATAGAGCTTGACTTTATTGCCAAGCCTTTCCGCTGGATGGAAGTTAACGGTATGTTCTCTTGGGGAGACTGGCGCTGGAATGGGACAGCGAAAGGCTTCATGATGAATACTGAAGGCCAGATTATGGCGAATAGCCGTGGTGAAGTGGTGACAGATATGAGTAATGTAGATCAGTACAAGTATACCATTGAAATGGATAATGTACAGGTGGGCGGTTCTGCTCAGACTACAGCTGCTTTGGGAGTGACATTCCGCCCAATGAAAGGCTTGCGTCTTAATGCAGACTGGAACTTCTTTGCACGCAATTATGCCGATTATGACATTGATGCGAGCCAAGCCACTCAAAAAGAGGCTTACGTGGTGGAAAAACCTTGGGAGATTCCTTCATGGAGCACATTTGATGTAAGTGCAGGATATACCTTTGACTTCGGTAAGATTCGTGCTACACTGAGCGGCAATGTGAACAACTTGTTCAACCAAGAGTACATAGCCGATGCACGCGATGGAAGTAACCATGACTGGGAGACGGCCACACGTGTTATCTATGGTTGGGGACGTACTTATACTGTAAGATTGAAGTTGAATTTCTAAGCGAACATATTTATGAAAAAACATATATTATTAGGAACCGCATTGGCTTCGCTGTTTGCACTCGGGGCCTGCGATTATAACGAGGATAATTTCCCCGGATTTGATGAAAAAGAAACCATCACGGATGTCAGTACCGATACCCTCGTATTGGCTGATGCCCATTATGGCAAAATAGCTTCTATGCCGAAGAACCAAGGGATAGCTCTCGCCAAGGATCCCGAGGGGCAGACTTATCTTACGGCATTGAACCAGCTGGGTAAAACCAAGATGTTTACTGATATGGTAGCTCCCGAAGACTATCTGCCTGCATTTGTCGATTCGCTCTACGCATATCTGTCAGATGGTTCCAAGGTGCTGGTGCAGTACAATATCGGCAAGGAGCAACCTGAATATCTCTCGAAGATAAACGAAGCTCAGACTTTCGATCTTACTTCTGACAATTACGCTACAGTATGGGGGGAAAGCATGGTAGTGAAATATCTCACCCCTTCTACGTTGAAGAAGCTTCCTGCTTTGTTGAAGGAAGGTATCAAGAACCCGAAGACGGGAGATGTGTGCCAAGTGAATTACGCTTGGTCGGAGACCGAGCCCAGTACAGGCGGCGGTGCAGTGAAAATGGTATACCAGAAAGTAACTTCTATTGATGCCGAAGGAGGTAATTATGTCATTGTGGCTCCGACGAAGGACAATACTTGGATTCCTTTCGGTCAGTTCAAAGACCCGGATAAGACGTATGGTTATATGGAGGGTGAACCGGTAGAGATTGCGGATGGTTTCATCACCAGCGATGTGTCCAATCATATCATGACACTTACTCCTACGGAAAAAGGTTTCACTATGCAACGTCCGGATGGCAAGTTCATCTATCAGAGTGGTACGTTTAACAGTTTCAACATCGGTACTTCCATACCCGAGGGTGGGGATTGGAGCTTTGCTTACAACTATGACCGTAAGGCATTTGATGTAAAAAATGTGGAAAAGGACAAAATCATCAAGCTGAATTTCTATGAAAAAGGAAACTCTTATTCATACGGTTCTTATCCGAATGCTACGTTGGGCATTTATATGAATGAGTCGTTCAATGGAAACGAGGGCGGTTTCACTACTCAAAATGTGAAACTTACCGGCACGTTAACTAATGTATGGAAGGTGGATGGTAAATATGGTTGGAAGGGTAGTGCTCATGTAGGAGATAGCGATTTTGAATCGGAAGCATGGGTGGTTTCTCCTATTATAGATTTAGCAAAAGCGAAGGCTCCTCTTCTTAAGGTAGATATTGCCATTAATTTCTTGAATGGTAACAATCGTGCTGATTTTATTGAATTGCTGGCTTCGGAAGATTATGTGGATGATGTGGCTACTGCTGAATGGAAGACTCTGAATGTACCTCAATGGCCGGAAGGCAAGAATTGGAATTATGTAAATTCCGGTGATATTGACCTGAGTGCTTACGAGGGCAAGAAGATAGCCATTGCTTTCCGTTATAAGAGTACTACAGAGTGTGCGCCTACTGTAGAGTTTAAGAATATGTCACTTACAAGTACCGTATCAGGGTATTATGAGGGTGTGGATATTTATAAGGAGATTCCTGAATCAGAAGCTGAAATGCCTGCTCGTGCCGTTACCCGTGCATCAGACGTGAAGCCAAATGCTTCTGCTCTCTACCAGTATGACGGTTCGGCTTGGACTGCCTACGAAGAAAGCGCAAGTATCGGTATCCGTGTGATGCAACCTGCCGATTATGTTTCTACCGGTTCGGACTATTTGAGCGATGCTGATGCCGTATTGCCCGTTTATCTGAAGAATGCATTCCCTTACGCACAGAGCGGGGATGTCAAGGCAGTAGTTTATTTCGGAAATAAGGAGTATGATGTGATGGCCGATGAATATGGCTTCGATGGCACTGCATGGGTGAAGAAGAATACCGAAACGGAAACTGCTGAAATGGCATTCCTGAAGACTGACGGCAAATGGATGGAAGCAAAAGAGTATTATAGCAATGACTTTGCTGGTGAACTTCATAACGATGCCCAGATTGTGAATGTGAAGCTTGATGGCATGAATTATGTATGGAGTGCAGGTGCAGGTTATACCCGTATCAAGGCAAGCGGTTATTATCAGCGTAACCGCGATACGGAGGCATGGCTTGTAACCGGTGAGGTAGATCTTACCGAAGCTATTGCCCCACAGATGGTATTCACTGCTTCGGCAGACTATTTGTATGGAGGCAAAATTGAGAACGCAGTGTCTGTACATGTGTCCGAAAATTATATCCCTGCGGCTTCTACTGCTACTGATGAAGAGAAGATTGCAGCATTGCAAGGAGCGGCTTGGAGTGATCCGTTGTCGTTCGAGTGGCCTACAAGCTCTAAAGAGATCGAAATGCGTACTTCCATGGCCGACTATGTGGGCAAGAAAGTATATGTGGCATTCCGTTATGCAAGTAATACTGACCCTGGATTTGCTCCTACATTCTACATGAGTAACTTTGTGGTGAAGGAATAATTCCTGAGGTTGTGCAATAGACAATGTGGTAATGGACTTTACTGTCCATTACCACATTTGCATTCTTAGTATCGTAAAATCAAATTTAGAAACATAGATGAAAAAACTGTCTTACTTATTTCTTTTGCTGGTCGGAATTTGGCTGGCTGGATGTGATGATTCTTCAGAGGCTTCGCTCATTCCCGAGATAATACCTACCGAGCAGGGTTCGGATACTTACGTGATGAAGGGCTATGAGTCGAGCGACAATGGTTTCAACGTGTATAAGCCCAAGGCTATCGGCACCCCTTTCTATATCCAGTCCAAAGCTTTTACCGGGCGTAATTACGCATTTGCTCCTGTTAATAGTGAGTCGCTGGAAGGGCTTACTGTTGTTCCGTCTGCCGATGCTTTCAGCGAAAGCGTTGAGGTGAAACCCTCTACGTGCTATTGGGTGCGTTTCAACCGCTACAATCATTATCAGATGGGCAAGCTCCGCGTGGCCTATATTCACGGTAATGAAGTGGGCATAGAGTATGTGGCTTCTGAGGATATAGATGTGAAAAATGCCAATATTGCTGATAACAATAAAGCAGACAATCTTGAAATCCCAGCTCTCAATGCAACCAATCAATATATTGAATACTATGCAGGCGTGTCTGATGAGGAAGGTGCCGGGCAGGTACTCAATTTCTCTTTGGAATACATCGCTTCCAAGAAGCATTCGGCTTGGGTGGCATTCAGTTTCGACCCGATTACTGCGCAAGACAACGTGAAGCGTGCCAACGAGTGGAATCAAGACGACCCCAATATTGACAACAGCGTGGAGGTGACTGAATCCATGCATAAGAGCGATGGGTACGACAAGGGGCATCTTTGTGCCAGCGAAGACCGTGTGTACAGTAAAAGTGCCAATAAGCAGACCTTCTACTACAGTAATATCTCGCCACAGATAGGGAGTTTCAATCAAAAGTATTGGGCGGCTCTTGAGAAGCAGGTGCAGACTTGGGGACGTTCCACCATCAATGGCACATACGACAAACTTTATGTCGTGAAAGGTGGTACTACTGACCGTTTGCTTACCAATTTCACAGGTGTGAAGAAAGCCAATGACGGGCTTTATCCCACCACCAATGCCGACGGGCTGACACTTGGCGGACTCATTTGCCCCAGCTATTATTACATGGCTCTGTTGAGCGAGAAGGCAGGGGTTTATCATACTATCGCTTTTTTAGTCCCTCATTCTGAATTATTGCCAGAAAAACCTGGAAAAGATGAATTTATGGTTTATGCCGTTTCTATTAAAAATTTGGAGTACGAAACTGGTATCGACTTCTTCTGTAACCTGCCTAATGAGATAGAGAAGACTGTAGAAGCTA
>ENA-UAMO01000142-UAMO01000142.1-human-gut-metagenome-genome-assembly--contig:-NODE-142-length-31401-cov-37.957219_pt1 | contig 31401 bp, 30 predicted proteins | sample MGYA00243287_ERZ654507 | MGnify/ENA primary metagenome ERZ654507 (study PRJEB26926, sample SAMN06164547) | human gut metagenome | biome: ENVO:00009003; feature: ENVO:2100002; material: ENVO:00002003... | reverse complement strand
TACACCTGCTTGCTTTTATTGTGCTATGCTATCCACACGCTTTTGCAAGTGACCCGAAGATTCTATGTATTTTTTCGCTAAAATATTTGGGACTTAAAAATAAAATTTCTATCTTTGCACAAAAATTGTAAAGCTATGTGTAAATTTTCTGAGTCAACCAAAGAGAAACTCGGTAATGCCTTGATATACGTGGCAGAACGAGTGCAAGACCTTAGCAAAACCAAGGCCTTGAAATTGCTGTATCTTATGGAAGAGAGAATGGTGTTAAGGTATCATGTGCCATTCCTCGGAATACCGTTTGAAGTGTGGCAAGCTGGACCTGTGGCAAAAGATGTCTTCATCGATCTGTCGGATGGACCTTATCTTCTGAAAGATTATATCAAGGCGGAATTTAAGCATGGAGGTACATATTTCAGCGCTAACAGACCTTTCTGCGATGATGAGTTTTCGGAATGCGAATTAGACATGATGAATACTATATTGGATAAGTATGGTATGATGACTGCTGTAGAATTGGTAAACGAAACTCACAAGAAGGGAACATTGTGGTATCAGGAAGCGAGCCAGAATGGCTTGTTGGAAGCATTCCAAAACCACGAGTGCAATAACTCTGATTTGAAAATCGACTTTACTAAAGCGATGTCACCTTGTGCCGCTGAATTTTACCAGGAAAGCTTGAATGAACATCAGACAGCTAATCTTTTAAGTATTGATGCTTATGTTTGAAGAAGGTAATCTTTTGCTTTTCCGTCCTTTTATATTTAAGAATGGAGCAACACCTAAGGATAAATTTTTCTTGGTTTTAGGAAAGGACATTCAGGGTGGTTTACTGCTGGCAAGTCTTCCGACATCTAAGGATCATGTTCCTTCTGATGTAGAGGTGAATAAGCAAACAGGAGACAAGTTCCTGGTTCCTGAAACAAAGTAACAATATTTATCATCACATAAAGAAAGCCGATTCAAGTATATTACTATACAAGAATCGGCTTTCCTGTTTGCTTGACTTACAATACTAAATAATCGTATTATAATTTTTAAAGTTACGTCTTTTAAAATCTATTACTTGAAGTATCTCTTGTAGAGACCTGCAAATCCTGCACAGTGGCGGGCTTCATCCTTAGCCATCTCATGAACGGTATCGTGGATAGCATCTGAACCCTGCTCCTTAGCAAGCTTGGCAATGCGGAACTTATCTTCACAAGCACCCTTCTCTGCTGCAATACGAGCCTCGAGATTGCTCTTGGTATCACCCAAAACCTCACCGAGAAGTTCTGCAAAACGAGAAGCGTGATCAGCCTCCTCATAGGCATAACGTTTGTAAGCCTCTGCAATTTCAGGATAGCCTTCACGATCTGCCTGGCGTGCCATAGCAAGATACATACCTACCTCGCCACACTCACCATTGAAATGGTCCTTCAAACCCTTGATAACGTCTTCATTAACGCCATCCTTAAATGCCTGACCGAGAACGTGAACGGTAGCAAATGTCATATCGTCATCTACTGCATCTTCCATCTCTTTGAACTTGCTGGCTGGAGCCTTGCAGATAGGGCACTTCTCTGGTGCTTCTGTACCTTCGTAAATGTAACCGCAAACGGTGCAAATAAACTTTTTCTTCATAATGTTTTTGTTTTAAATATTGTTGTATAATTATTGTCTTTTGAATTAGTGAACAGTCTCTGTGAGAGGTGACTTTACGCCTTTTTTAGCGCATTCTGCACAGATTCCTCTGTAGTAGAGCTGTTCTTCCAATACGATGTTTCCTTCAATTTCCTTTCCTGGTTCCACCGTTGGAGCAGGTTCGCCGAAAAAGTCAATTACCTTGCCACAATTTCTGCAATAGAAGTGAACATGGCTTTTAATATTTCCATCATAACATACGCGATGTTCATCGATTGTGATCATCTGGGCCGCATTGTGCTCACTAAACATTCTGAGCGTGTTGTAAACGGTTGTCTTGCTCAATGTTGTGATACTCTCGGCTAATCCTTTGTACACATCCTCGATAGTTGGATGAGTGGGATGCTTGATGAGCCATTCCATAATGGCAATACGCTGGAGTGATGGTCGGATACCTTTCTCCACGAGTCTTTGATAGGCTTCTGTCTGCTTCATAATTACTTGTTTTTATAATTTCTTAATGCAAAGATAACCAATTCTTTTGTATCTGCCAAATGTTTTTGCAAAAATTCCAAAGTATTTTTGAATATTTTACAATTGCATAGTTGTTTTAAGATTTGTTGTGCAAAAAGGGAGAGTCTATGATTCGCTTTTGGAAATTATTGATACTAAAACCCTTTTGGAAAAAGTAATTCCCCGTCACGCTACCGGAGTGTTGTGGCGGGGAATCTTATTTGAAAATAAACTTTATACGATTTTTCTGGCAATTATCTCAGGTCGATGACTTCAGCTCCTGGACATTCCTTGCTGTTGAAATTGAATGTGCTGTTAGAAACGCTCCTGGCTCTGAAGTTACTTACCGTGATGGTACTCCAGGTATTGCCCTGTCGCATCTTGACAACTGATGGAATATGTGTCTTTTTGTTGATGGTGATATACATTTCGGCTACAGAACGTTTCTGGTTATTGGCAACGAGATGTACTACATAGTTACTGCCTACTGTCTTGAGCGTTGACTTATAACCAGTCTTATATATATTAATAAAGGTATAAGGGTTCATGGACATCTGCTGAGCCTGTGTAGGGTTGCTGACATTCACCTCGTTGGTTTTCTTTAGATAAGTCCACTGGGTCTTGCCGTTGAACCAGACGATGGCTTGCGGGGTACGGGCGTTAAACTTGTTGCCTTTGATGGCAATACTGCCGCTTGCTGATCCATACTTAGAACTGCTCATATTGAAGTTGGCGCTAGCTCCACCTTTGTTGCCAATAACGGCAGCGGTCTTATCAAGTACCTGTTGCGCAGTCTGCGCCATGGCTCCGATGCTCATCATTGCAACGAAAGCCAATGCTAAAATCTTTTTCATTTTTATCTTTTCCTTTCTTTTAAAATTCTATGTTATATTATATCTTCTAAAATTTCATTCTCTATCATAAAGCCGTAAAAACGTCTTTTCTCTCTTAGACGTTTTCACGGCTTCTGGGTTTAATAATTTAACCTTTTCCAATATTATCTTCTTTCATACCCTTAGTTATTTACTAAAATTAAGAGTTTCGAAGTGCCATTAACAGATTATTAAGCTGGTTTTCATCCTGTATCAGTACCTCACGAGGCTTGCTGCCCTGTGCTGCACCTACGATGCCTGCAGCTTCCATCTGATCCATCAGTCGTCCTGCACGGTTATAGCCGATGCTGAACCGGCGCTGTATCATGCTGGTAGAACCCTGCTGCGAAAGAACAATCGCATGGGCTGCCTCTTCGAAGAACGGATCCAGTTCGCGGGCACTGATGCTGCCGCTTCCACCTGCGCTTCCTTCATCATTAGCTGGTTCTGGCAACTCCATAGGTTCGATAGGGCCAGGCTGTTCGCAGATATACTCGTTGATGCGCTCGATTTCAGGTGTATCAACAAAGGCGCACTGTACACGGACAGGTTCGTTGCCGCAGAGATAGAGCATATCACCACGACCAATCAGCTGGTTGGCTCCTGTACGGTCAAGAATGGTCTTTGAGTCGATGGCAGATGTAACCTTAAAGGCGATACGACCAGGGAAGTTAGCCTTGATATTACCCGTGATGATGCTGGTTGTAGGACGCTGGGTGGCAATAATCATGTGGATACCCACGGCACGTGCCAGCTGGGCGATACGGGCAATAGGAAGTTCTACTTCCTTGCCGGCTGTCATGATCAGATCACCGAACTCATCTATAATCACCACGATGTATGGCATATACTCATGTCCATCTGTCAACTTCAACTTGTGGTTGATATACTTCTGGTTGTATTCTTTGATGTTACGGGCTCCTGCCTTTTTGAGCAAGTCGTAACGGCTATCCATCAGTACACACAGACTGTTCAGGGTTCTAACCACCTTGGTTACATCGGTTATGATAGGTTCTTCCTCATCAGGAAGCGCAGCCATAAACTTGTTGGCAATACGGGAGTAGACGCTAAACTCCACCTTCTTAGGGTCGATGAGAACCAGTTTGAGTTCGTTTGGATGTTTCTTGTATAATAAAGAGGTGATGATGGCATTCAAACCTACAGATTTACCCTGTCCGGTAGCACCCGCAACAAGCAGGTGAGGAATCTTTGCCAAATCAACCATAAACACTTCGTTGGTAATGGTCTTACCCAAAGCGATAGGTAACTCCATCTTGGTTTCTTGGAATTTCTTTGAGTTTAAAGTACTTTCCATACTAACGATGTTCGCCTTTGCATTAGGTACCTCAATACCGATGGTTCCCTTTCCTGGGATAGGAGCGATGATACGGATGCCGAGAGCTGCCAGACTCAAGGCGATGTCATCTTCCAGATTCTTGATCTTAGAGATACGTACGCCTTCTGCAGGCTGGATTTCGTAGAGTGTGATGGTAGGACCAACCGTAGCACGGATGGTTTTGATCTGTACGCCAAAGTTGCCCAGCACCTCAATGATGCGGTTTTTGTTGGCGCGCTGCTCTTCCTCATCGATGGATACGCCGTCATCCTCATACTTCTTCAGAAGGTTGAGTACCGGATATTTATATCTGGTGAACGGCTCCTTCGGATTGATTGGAGTATTCAGTACTTCTGCATTGCTCAAGGTATTGCCTGTAGCCTTCTCGTCGGCTGTGGCTACAGAGATGTCCATACCTATATGCTCAGAAGCTGCAGCAGCCTCGGCAGCTTGCTTTTCCAATGCTTCCTGTTCAGCCCGTTTTGTACGGAGTTCGCGCTGGCGTGCAATGAGTAACATATTCTCGTTCTGCGTGCCGTTGGCTATAGCGATGGTTTCATCTTTTTCTGTATCACCTTCTGCTCCTGTAGCTTCCGGTCCGTCTGCCTCTGGTTCAACAGACGTAGAAGGTATGTCCGGGGTTGCGAAAGTCTGGTCCGGATCCAGATTCAGGTCGATGACTTTGGCAGGTTCTTCTTCCTTATATTCTTCTTTCTCATCCTCAGTGCCAGCACCATATGCTGCGCTGGCGTATACCTCGTCGATAGCTTCCGTATCTTTCCTGTTCTTTCCATGGTTAGTAATCTCAAATTTCACCTTATTTGATATATAACCGATAGGGTTGAGTGCTTTTCTGATTACCGTAATGGTTTCAGTGGTGAGATAGGTGAGGAATGCTACCGCCACGAAGAAAAGAATGGCAGTAAGTCCTGGAGGACCCATGATGTTCTCCAGATTCTGCACGACATAGAGTCCGTGCTTTCCGCCCGGATTGAAGATGAGGCTTGGCATGATAGGTGCGATGAACTTGGCAAAGGTTACCGACATCCATAGCATGACCACAATCATGCAGAAGAACCATTTCCACAGGTTCAGCTTGTAGGCATGCATCATCTGCAATCCCACCATAATGACAAAGAATGGGAGCATGAAGGCTGGAAATCCGAAATTGATGGCAATGAGCCAATAGGATACAATGGCTCCCCAGGATCCGCAGTAGTTCTGAAACTGTTTTTCCGTGTTGGTCCATTCACCCGGCTTCAGATTTTCGAGCAAACTCTGGTCATTGGCTCCTGTGTTGAGAAAGGAGATCATAGCGATGATGATAACCACAGCAATGACTACCAAGGCTAATCCTATGAAAAAGTCGGTGATAGTATTGTTGAAAATATACTGTAAACCAATAGCTTCGCTAAAGGTTTTGGTCTTTTTTTCAGTTCTTTTTTTAGCCATTTTATATATTTTTGAATAATTTATCTGCAAAATTAGCGAAAATAATTGAGAAAACAATTCTTTTTCTCATCTTTTTTTTCTAATTTTGCAACTTGTAAAGAATAAAAAGCATAATGAAGATTATTTTCACTAGTTTCGACAAGGCGGCAATCACGAATTTGCCAAGAGCTTTGTTTCCTGGCAAAATCGTAGTCGTTGACAAGCCTGAAGATACAGAAGCGGCTGTTAATGACCTACTTAGCCATTATATACTGGGTGTGGATACAGAAACGCGCCCATCATTCAAGCGTGGTCAGGCTTACCATGTTTCGTTGTTGCAGGTGAGTACACATGATACTTGTTATCTCTTCCGCCTGCATCATACGGGCATTACTCCTGCCATCATTCGCTTGCTCGAAGATACCACCGTGCCAAAAGTAGGACTTTCCTGGCACGATGACTTGCTGCAGCTCCATAAGCGAGCTGCTTTTAAGGCTGGCTACTTTATCGAGTTGCAGGATGTTGCAAAGAACTTTGGTATCGCAGACATGAGTCTGCAGAAACTGTATGCTAACCTGTTTCACCAGAAAATCAGCAAGGCGCAACGGTTGAGTAATTGGGAGGCTAGCGATTTGAAGGAATCGCAGGCTCTCTATGCAGCAACAGATGCCTGGTGCTGCATTAATCTGTATGAGGAATTCAAGCGTTTGTCTGCCACAGGCGATTACGAGCTCGATGAACTCAGGGTATGATATAAGTGGTAAGGAATAGAAATTGATAATCGTAAGAAACTTCATATATAAATATGTATAAAAGCGTATATTTAAAGAAAGGTAAGGAAGAATCGCTCAAGCGTTTTCATCCATGGATCTTCTCGGGTGCTATCCAGGCAATGGATGAGGGCATAGAGGAGGGCGACATTGTGAGAGTGTTTACCCGTAGTGGTGAATTCATTGCTATAGGTCATTATCAGATCGGTTCTATCGCTGTACGTGTTCTTTCTTTTAGAGATATTGAGATTGATGAGGAGTACTGGTGTGCCAGATTGGATTCGGCATATAAAATGAGACTCGCTTTGGGTATTGCCGGTAATTCATCCAATACTACTTATCGCTTGGTTCATGGTGAGGGTGATAACTTGCCGGGACTTGTTATCGACTGTTATGGGCCTACTGCTGTCATGCAGGCTCACAGTGTGGGTATGCATGTTTGCCGCATGGAGATAGCCAAAGCCTTGAAGAAGGTGATGGGCGAAGCACTGGAGAATATCTACTATAAGAGTGAGACAACCTTACCGTATAAGGCTGACCTCAGACAGGAAAATGGCTTTATACTGGGAGGTGATGCTGACGATGTTGCTGTAGAGAATGGACTGAAATTCCATATCGACTGGTTGCGTGGTCAGAAAACGGGTTTCTTCGTAGATCAGCGTGAGAACCGTTCGCTGCTCGAGCATTATGCCAAGGGTAAGAGTGTGCTCAACATGTTCTGCTATACCGGCGGCTTTTCTGTTTATGCGATGAGAGGCGGGGCTAAGGCTGTTCACTCCGTAGACAGCAGTGCCAAGGCGATAGATTTGACCAATGAGAATATTGTGCTCAATTTCCCTGGAGATGCACGCCATGAGGCTATCTGCGAAGATGCCTTCAAGTATCTTGATGAACATGACCAGCAGTATGATCTGATTGTTCTTGATCCTCCTGCTTTTGCCAAGCACCGTGCGGCTTTGCGCAATGCGTTGAAGGGCTATACCCGCCTGAACGTAAAGGGCTTGCAGCGTATTAAGAAGGGCGGCATCCTTTTTACCTTCAGTTGCTCTCAGGTGGTTACGAAGGATCAGTTCCGCAATGCTGTGTTTACTGCTGCAGCGCAGGCTGGAAGAAAGGTTCGCATCTTGCACCAGTTGCACCAGCCTGCCGACCATCCTATCAATATTTATCATCCGGAAGGTGAATATTTGAAGGGATTGGTTCTCTATGTAGAATAACAAATGATTAAAGGATAGATAATGAATAAGTTCAAAACGTTTACAGCCTTGATGCTCTTGCTGGCTATAGGATTTGCAGGATGTGGCAAGTCGGAAGCAGAACGTCATCGCTTGAGCAAGAAGGAAAAGGCTAGATTGGATAGCCTAGACCGTGCTGCGCTGAAGATAGCGGTGATGCCAACAATGGACTGCCTGCCAATCTTTCTGGCATGTGATGACAGTATCTTCCAGCAGCAAGGTGTAGACGTACATTTGCGTAGATATACTGCACAAATGGATTGTGATACTGCTATCGAGCGCAAGCGCGTAGAGGGAGCCGTGACCGATCTGATTCGTGCTCATCATATAGAGAAACGGGGTACTGCTTTGACGTATCCTATTTCTACCAATCTTTATTGGCAGTTTATCACCAATAAGCGTTCGCGTATATCCGAACTGAAACAACTGTCAGATAAGATGGTGGCAATGACCCGCTACTCTGCAACTGATTATCTGGCTACTTTAGCAATCGATAGCGGTAAGCCTAAATATGATGTTTATAAGGTTCAAATCAACGATTTGAACATCCGTCTGCGTATGTTGCTTAACAACGAGATGGATGCCATGTTGCTGCCAGAACCCCAAGCTACCAAAGCCCGACTTGAACAGCATGTAAAACTCTTTGACAGCAGAGATAAGAACTTGCAGTTGGGTGTTGTTGCTTTCCGCAAGAAAATACTTTCAAAGCCGCGCCGTAAAGACCAAGTTGCCAAGTTTATCAAGGCGTATAATATTGCTGTTGATAGCATAAACAGTCGTGGGGTACAGCATTATGCAAGAATCATCACAAAATATACGGGTGCCGATGCTAAAACCATCAGTAATCTTCCAAAACTTAAATATGAACACGCTATGGAGCCAAGACGTCGTGACCTGGCTGTAGCACAAAAATAAGCGGCTTATGAAAAGAGAAGATTTTAGCTGGACAAAGTTTTCGCATGAAAATGTCACTACGATATCCAGAATAGAGGCAATTCGCAAGATAATTGACCAGGAAGTGGGTTTGGAGCCATGTCTGCCTGGAATAGCGGAAATTGAACAAAGATATGATGCTTTATATCATGATTATATAGATGGCAAACTTAAACATCGGGAACTTTATGATCTTGCTTCAGATTTGGATATGGATATAGACAAGCTCTATAGTAAAATGCGCCACGAATGGATTTTGGCTAATGAGTCTACATTTGTTGCACTTTGCAAAAGAGCTCAGAATCTGACAAGTTTTGATGAGGTACAGGAAACCTTTGAGAAATTTGCTACAGATGAAGCTATGCTAAATTTGAGGGTAGACTTGTCTGAAGAACAGATAGACGAGGAAAGACAAAAGATACAAGAGCAGCTTAATGCCTATCGCAATATGGTGTTTTCTTATATTTTGACAACTGATGATTGGAATGATGATTTTGTCAAGAATATTCTTGATATCATCGCTTCCGATTTGGTAGATCCATACACCATCAATATGATTGTTTCGGCTGTTTCATTGTCATGCTCTGTATTCATGGATGCCCCTAGGCTTGCAGTCTTGATGCGCTTAATCAAGTCTGACGACAGTACTTGCAGTGTTCGCCAGCGAGCTTTGGTGGGTTTCGTTTTCTGTGCAATAACCAATTCGGGTGAAAAACAGAAATATTGGGATTCTGCTGCTGGCTTGATCATGGATGATGAATTTTTGGCAGCCTGTGTTGATCTCCAACGCCAGATGCGTCTATGTCTTACCAGTAAAAAGGATAGCAAGGAGATGATGCATTCCGTGGTGAAGACCATGTTCACTTCTTTTACTCAGGATTTGGCCGAAAAGATAGACCAAACGGGTGAATTGGGACTTAATTGCTTCTCAGCAGATGGGGAGAATCCTGATGATGCCCTTAAGGGAGCCTTCGACTATATGTTGAATTCAGAAGATATAGGAGTTGATGTCTATTATCATCAGTTTGCCAACCAGAAGAGCTTCGGTCATTTCCATTCACTCTATAATTGGTTTGTTCCTTTCTATGTCCGTAATTCTACGCTCAAGAATGTTCGGGCTACGATGAAACAGCATCGCAATTTCATCAACAATCTGTTGAAAGGTGTCTCTATGTGTGATACCGATCTGTATAGCATCATTCTTTCATTGAATAATACATCTAAAGAATTTATTAAATCATTGGATATTGCCCCGGAAAATATGGTGTCTGGTCCTGTTTTTTATGACGAAGAAGATGAGGAGGAAAAAGAGCTGAATACCGAAGAGCCAGTAGAGGATGAGAATGATTCTACAGAAGCAAAGGATTCAGAAAATGTCACACTGCTTGATTCGGTAATGGAACATGAAGAGAATCTCTCTGAAGAGGAAAAGAAGAAACGTGCAATCAGGGTTCGTCATCGCTATGTGCAGGACCTCTACCGATTCTATACTCTCTCTCCGATGAGGAAGGCATTTGATAATCCTTTCGAAGTGCAGAAGGAAATTCCTTTCTTTACTACGGGACTATTTGCTAAACCGGAATATGACAAGTATCGCCTGTCGCTGGCCCGTTTCTCTGCTAAAAGAGGTGACTATGCCTTTGTTAGCAAGATTTTGCGTAATCTGGAAAAATATACCGACGAAGAGCATATGATGCTTGCATTGGCATACAAATCGGAGGAAAAATATGATGAGGCGCTTGAACATCTCTATGTGATTAAGAAAGCAAGCCCAACTTATAAGGCTGCCACGGAGTTGAAATTAGAAATAGAAGAAGAGATAAAAGACCCGGCGGCTTTAATATCATTGAATTGCTTGATTAAAGAAGAATCAGATGAGAGTAAGCAGTTTAAGCTCAAGCTGAAAAAGACCGATCTCTTATTGAAATTCCATCATTATAAAGAGGCTTTGGAATGGGCTTTCCAGATGGATGAACAGTATCCTAAGGAAGAACAGGTTGAATGCAGACTGGCTTTCTCTTTGCTCTTTTCAGAATCGGAAGGCGATAAAAACATTGACCATGCAATGGCTTTAATAGAACCTTATCTGCAAAATAGTGATGATAATGAGATCAGGGAAATTTTGAAATCTGACATGACAGATATGGATAAGGATGATAAGCAACGCATGTTCATGAAAATGTTATCTGCGATGGTGAGCAAAGTTTCCAAGCCACAAGACCACAGATGGGAGTCTTTGAAATTTTTCTATTATGGACTCTGCGTTCTCGTGAAAAAGGGAGGAACTGCAGCTATCAGATTTTTGGATGAAGCATCTGGTCATGCAGCTTTTTCCCCTAAGGAAGATATAGATGCATTCGGCCTGCTCGAGATGGGAGATTGGCTCGATGATCGTGGTATTGCGCCTATAGAATTGGAATTTATAACAAAAAAAGTTTTCGAGGAAAGGAAAAAACAATAAAGATGGCGGAGAATAATAAAAATAAGAATAAGGTACAGATAGATCCAACCTACGCCCATTTGCAACCGCAGGCTGTGAATGTGGAGCAGGCGGTACTGGGAGCCTTGATGATAGATTCTGATGCCTTTTCGGTGGTGTCGGAGTTGCTCAAGCCGGATACTTTTTATGACCCGCGTCATAAGAGAATATTTCAGGCTATCCAGGTGATGAACATGGAGGAACGGCCTGTGGATATCATGACTCTTGCCGATCAGTTAGCCAAGACTGGCGAACTGGATAAGGTGGGAGGAGCACAATATCTCATGGATATTTCTGCAGGCATGGCTTCGGCTGCCCATGTAGAGTCGCATGCCCGTATCCTGGCGCAGAAATATATGCAGCGCCAGCTGATTCATTATGCCGGCGACATCGAGACGATGGCGTATGAAGAAGGTGTGGATGTGGATGAACTGATGCAGAAAGCTGAAGGTGAACTCTTCCAGCTTTCGCAGAACAATATGAAGCAGGATTATACACAGATTGAGCCGGTTGTAAAGGAGGCCGTTGCCATCTTGCAGCGCGCCGCTCAGAACTCGGGTGGTCTTACCGGTATTCCTACGGGTTATCGTGGATTGGATGATATAACATCAGGTTGGCAACCGTCCGACCTTGTGATAATCGCCGGTCGTCCTGCCATGGGTAAGACTTCCTTTGCATTGAGTATTGCCAAGAATGTGGCGGTAGATTATGATGTGCCTATCGGATTCTTCTCTCTCGAAATGAATAACGTTCAGTTGGTGAACCGACTCATCTCGAATGTTTGCGAGATTTCGGGTAAGAAAATACTGAACGGACAATTGGAACAGCCAGAATGGGAACGGTTGGATAAAAAACTGAGAAAACTGACAGGTGCACCTATTTATATTGATGATACGCCTGGTCTTTCTGTTTTCGAACTCCGTACCAAGGCGCGCCGACTGGTAAGGGAAAAGGGTGTTAAACTGTTGATGATCGACTATCTCCAGCTGATGAATGCCAATGGTATGAAGTTTGGTAGCCGTCAGGAGGAGGTATCTACCATCTCCCGTTCGCTCAAAGGTATTGCCAAAGAGCTGAATATTCCTGTGCTTGCACTTTCGCAGCTCTCCCGTAATGTAGAGAACCGTGAGGGTTTGGAAGGAAAGCGACCTCAGTTGAGTGACCTCCGTGAATCCGGTGCCATCGAGCAGGATGCCGATATGGTGCTTTTCGTTCACCGCCCGGAATATTATCACATCTATCAGGATGAAAAGGGTAATGACCTTCATGGTATGGCACAGATTATCATTGCCAAGCACCGTAAGGGCTCTGTTGGAGATGTTCTCCTGAACTTCCGTGGAGAATTTACCCGATTCCAGGATCCGCAGGATGCTGCAGCAGCACCTGTCGAAGAAGGTGGTGAGATTGTAGGCTCTAGAATGAATGGCGGAGGGCAGGATGGTAGTCCGCTACCACCGCCGCCTGCAGAGAATCTGCCTTTCTAAGGTTAGAGTTTGTCAATTTTTTCACTCAAAAACTGGCTTTTTCGCCAAATTCTTGCACAGGATTAACGTTTTTGGGTAAAAAATCCATAAGATTATAGGAATTTGTTATCATTTCTATTAAAAAAGTTATAAATTGTTTGCTAGTATCAAATAAAAGTGTTACCTTTGCATGCGAATTTAAGAATATAACATAATAAGATAGATATGAGAACAACATTGTTGAACATTACAAGCATTATTATTCGACTTCGACTGCAGTTTGTGGGCGGAAGTGATAAGGTGTGCGTATAGTTCATCGCTTAAGATATTAAAAGCCTTTCTACACTTCCGTCTATGGAGTGGGGAAAGGCTTTTTACTTTATCTGATGCTTCTGCACGGATTGCTATATAAACGTAGTGCGTTCTGAATGTGTAGCTCTTATATATAATAAGGTGTAAATTTAAAATTTTAAAGATATGAGTGACAGATTATACATTTTCGACACGACCCTCCGCGATGGCGAACAGGTTCCGGGATGTCAGTTGAACACAGTTGAGAAGATTCAGGTGGCAAAGCAACTGGAGCAGTTGGGCGTGGATGTAATTGAGGCTGGATTTCCAATATCAAGTCCGGGCGACTTCAATTCAGTGGTAGAAATCTCTAAGGCTGTAACCTGGCCTACTATTTGTGCACTTACCCGTGCCGTAGAAAAAGATATTGATTGTGCTGCTGAGGCTTTGCAGTATGCCAAGCATAAGAGAATCCATACCGGTATCGGTACCAGCGACAGTCATATCAAGTATAAGTTCAATTCTACCCGCGAGGAAATCATCGAACGTGCTGTAGCTGCTGTCAAGTATGCTAAAAAGTATGTTGAGGACGTAGAGTTTTATGCTGAGGATGCAGGCCGTACCGATAATGAGTATCTGGCTCGTGTCGTAGAGGCTGTTGTCAAGGCGGGTGCTACTGTAGTGAACATTCCTGATACTACAGGTTATTGTCTGCCTGATGAATATGGTGACAAAATCAAGTATCTCATGGAGCATGTTGATGGCATTGACAAGGCACGCCTTTCTACCCACTGTCATAACGACCTCGGTATGGCTACTGCCAATACCCTGCAGGGTGTTTTGAATGGTGCACGCCAGGTTGAGGTTACCATCAATGGTATCGGTGAGCGTGCAGGTAATACTTCTCTCGAAGAGATTGCCATGATTCTGAAGTGTCACAAGCATATCAATATTGATACCAACATCAATACCACCAAGATTATTCCTACCTCACGCATGGTGAGCAGCCTGATGAATATGCCTGTCCAGCCAAACAAGGCTATCGTGGGTCGCAATGCATTTGCTCATTCTTCCGGTATCCATCAGGATGGTGTCTTGAAGAATGTCCAGACTTACGAAATCATTGATCCTAAGGATGTGGGATTGGATGACAATGCTATCGTATTGACAGCCCGTTCTGGTCGTGCTGCATTGAAGTACCGTCTCCATGTCAATGGTGTAGAGATTAATGATGAGGAGAAGCTCGACAAGATTTACAAGAAGTTCCTCCAACTGGCTGATAAGAAGAAGGAAGTTACTGATGAGGATGTTTTGATGCTTGCCGGTGCTGATTCTGCTGATAAGCATGGTGTTCAGCTCGACTGGTTGCAGGTTACTACAGGTAAGGGCGTGAAGAGCGTGTCAAGTATCGGTCTTGATATTGCAGGTCAGAAGTTTGAGGCTGCATCATCTGGTAACGGTCCGGTAGATGCTGCCATCAATGCTCTCAAGAAGGTCATCACCAAGGAGATGAACCTCAAGGAGTTCACCATCCAGGCTATCGACAAGGGCTCTGATGATGTGGGCAAGGTTCACATGCAGGTGGAATACGATGGTCATGTATATTATGGCTTCGGTGCAGATACCGACATCGTTACGGCTTCTGTTGAGGCTTATATTGATTGTATTAACAAGTTTAAGATTAGATAAACATATATATAACAAGAGATATTATGAATACATTATTCGACAAGATTTGGGACAAGCACGTTGTCCAGATTGTTCCGGACGGTCCTACACAGCTTTACATCGACCGTCTCTACTGTCACGAAGTAACATCACCTCAGGCATTCGCTGGTATGCGAGCACGCGGACTCAAGATGTTCCGTCCAGACCAGATTTTCTGTATGCCTGACCACAATACTCCTACTCACGATCAGGATAAACCAATCGAGGATCCTATCTCAAAGAAGCAGGTAGATACCTTGGCAAAGAATACCGCTGATTTCGGTGTTACTCACTTTGCCATGAACACAAAGGATAATGGTATCATCCACGTAGTAGGTCCTGAGAAGGGTCTTTCTCTTCCTGGTATGACCATCGTTTGCGGTGACTCTCATACTTCTACTCATGGTGCAATGGGTGCTGTAGCTTTCGGTATCGGTACTTCTGAGGTCGAGATGGTGATGGCTTCACAATGTATTCTCCAGAGCAAGCCAAAGTCTATGCGTATCAGCATCAACGGTAAGCTCAGCAAGGGCGTTACTGCCAAGGACGTTGCTCTCTATCTGATGAGCCAGCTCACTACGTCAGGTGCTACCGGTTACTTCGTTGAGTACAGTGGCGATGTAGTGAAGGATATGTCTATGGAAGGTCGTCTTACCCTCTGTAACCTCTCTATCGAGATGGGTGCCCGTGGTGGTTTCGTAGCTCCTGATGAGACAACATTCGAGTACATCAAGGGTCGTGAATATGCACCTAAGGGTGAAGAGTGGGACAAGGCTGTGGCTTACTGGAAGACCTTGAAGAGTGGCGATGATGCTGTCTTCGACAAGGAATTGACTTTCGAGGCAAAGGATATCGAACCACGTATCACCTATGGTACCAACCCAGGTATGGGTATCGGCATTACCGGGAATATCCCAACTCTCGATGAGATTCCTGAGGAAGAGCAGGCTGGTTTCAAGAAGAGCCTCAACTACATGGGCTTCCAGCCAGGCGAGAAACTCGAGGGTCATCCTATCGATTATGTATTCTTGGGCGCATGTACCAATGGTCGTATTGAAGACTTCCGTGCTTTCGCTTCTCTTGTTAAAGGAAAGAAAAAGGCAGATGGCGTAACTGCTTGGCTTGTACCAGGTTCATGGTTGGTTGATAAACAAATACGTGAAGAGGGAATTGATAAGATTGTTGAGGCTGCCGGCTTCGAAATCCGTCAGCCTGGATGCTCTGCCTGCCTGGCAATGAACGATGATAAGATTCCTGCAGGCAAGTACTCTGTAAGTACATCCAACCGTAACTTCGAGGGTCGTCAGGGACCAGGTTCCCGCACCATCCTTGCCAGCCCATACGTAGCAGCTGCTGCCGCTATCACTGGTAAGATTACCGACCCAAGAGAGTTTATGTAATGTTAAGTGTTCAATGTTAAATGTTAAATTGAAATGAAACAGAAATTCAATGTAATTACATCAAGCTGCATTCCTCTTCCTTTGGAGAATGTAGATACAGACCAGATCATCCCAGCCCGTTTCCTCAAGGCCATCGATAAAGAGGGCATGGGAGACAACCTCTTCCGCGACTGGCGCTACAATGCCGACGGAACTCCAAAGCCAGACTTCGTGATGAACGACCCATCTTACAGTGGTGTCATCCTCGTAGCTGGCAAGAACTTCGGTTCAGGTTCTTCCCGTGAGCACGCTGCCTGGGCTATCGCAGGTGCAGGCTTCCGTGTAGTCATCAGCTCTTTCTTTGCTGATATCCACAAGAACAACGAGTTGAACAACCTCGTATTGCCAGTAGTAGTAAGCGAGGAATTCCTGAAGGAACTCTTCGAGAGCATCGACAAGGATCACAAGACAGAGGTGAAGGTAGATCTTCCTAACCAGACCGTGACCAATCTTGCTACCGGCAAGAGCGAGCACTTCGAAATCAACGGCTACAAGAAACACTGTTTGGAGAATGGTTTGGACGATGTAGACTTCCTCGTTCAGAACCGCGACAAGGTTGAGGCTTGGGAAGAGAAGAATAAATAGGTAATGTTGAATGTTAAGTGTTAAATGTTAACTTGTAGGATAAGACGCAGGTTGATAGGGCGTATGGCTCATTTAACACTTAACATTTAACACTTAACATTAATAATAAGATGAACGTTAACGCAAAGAGAGATAATTCCCGTATCAAGGAGATTGAGATCATGGACTGCACGCTGCGCGACGGCGAGCAGACCAATGGTGTCAGTTTCCTTCCTCACGAGAAGTTGATGATAGCAAGAATGCTGTTGCACGACATCAATGTAGATCGCATTGAGGTGGCTTCAGCGCGTGTGTCAGAAGGTGAAAAGGATGCTGTCGCTCGAATTTGCCGTTATGCTAAGACTATAGGTAAACTGGATTCCGTTGAGGTATTGGGATTCGTGGATAACAACAAGAGTGTGGATTGGATTGCTGAATGCGGTGGTCATGTCATCAACCTCTTGGCTAAGGGTAGCTACAAGCACTGCACCCAGCAACTCAAGATGTCGCCTGAGGAGCATCTCGCTCATATCAAGCAGACCATCGACTATGCTTTGAGCAAGGGATTCACCGTGAATCTCTACTTGGAGGACTGGTCGAGCGGTATGCGCGACAGCCGTGACTATCTCTTCATGATGATGGATGAGTTGGTAAAACTGCCTATCAAGCGCTTCCTTCTTCCTGATACGTTGGGTATTCTGAACCCATTGCAGTGTGTGGAGTATATGCGCCAGATGGTGCGCCGTTATCCGAATTCTCACTTCGACTTCCATGCCCATAACGACTACGATCTGGCTGTGAGCAACTCGCTGGCTGCCGTTTTGAGCGGCGCCAAGGGTCTTCATGTTACCGTGAATGGTCTGGGTGAGCGTTGTGGCAATGCACCATTGGCAAGTGTTCAGGTGATTCTGAAAGACATGTTCGAGGCAAAGACCAATATTAAGGAAGACCGTCTGAACGATATTTCCCGATTGGTTGAAGGATATAGTGGCATTGCCGTGGCTCCGAATACTCCGGTAGTAGGAGACAACGTCTTTACCCAGGTAGCTGGTGTGCATGCCGATGGTGACAACAAGGACAAGCTTTATTGCAACGACCTGGTACCTGAGCGTTTCGGCAGACATCGTGAGTATGCGTTGGGTAAGAACTCTGGTAAGGCGAATATCGTGCAGAACCTCAATGAACTGGGATTGGAACTGACGCCTGAGCAGACCAAGGCGGTGACCAAGCGAATCACCGAACTCGGCGACCGCAAGGAACTGGTAACCCAGGACGACCTGCCATACATCGTGAGTGATGTGTTGAAGCATGGAGCTCCAGAGGATAAGGTGAAACTGGTAAGTTACATGGTATCAACCTCATACGGTTTGAAGCCTATAGCCAGCGTGAAGGTAGAAATAGAGGGTAAAGAGTATGAAGACCAGAGCTCCGGTGATGGTCAGTATGATGCTTTCGTGAAAGCCCTCCGCAATATCTACAAGGTGAAGTTAGGCAAGACCTTCCCTAAGCTCGACAACTATCAGGTAACCATCCCACCTGGTGGTCGTACCGATGCTCTCGTTCAGACCGTCATTACCTGGCGTGAAGGAGATCGTATCTGGCGCACCCGAGGCTTGGATGCTGACCAGACAGAAGCAGCTATCAAGGCAACGCTGAAGATGATTAATATGTATGAGGCAGATAAGAGCGACGATCAGGCTGTTTCGCCTCGAAATCTGGATATGGAATAATATCTCCGTAGATTACGAAATTATCTCCGAAGATTATGAAAATATCTCCGAAGATTATGAAAATATCTCCGAAGATTACGAAAATATCTCCGAAGGTTTCTATTCAGCAGCACGCCCTGAAGGGGCAGAAGCTCCTAGCCCAGGGTAACACCCTGGGTATAAGATAGCATTTAGCAATGCGCCCTGTAAGGGCAAAAGCTTTAATCATTCAAAAAATAAACAATTAAAAAATCAGATAAGATGAAATTAAACATTGCAGTTCTCGCCGGTGATGGTATCGGACCAGAGATTATGAAGCAGGGCGTAGCAGTTATGCAGGCCATTGCAGAGAAGTTCAACCACGAGTTTACTTACAACGAGGCTATCTGCGGCGCTCACGCTATCGACGAGGTAGGTGATCCATTCCCAGAGGAGACCTTCAAGACTTGTATGGATGCTGACGCTGTGCTCTTCGCAGCCGTTGGCGACCCACGTTTCGACAACAACCCTACAGCCAAGGTTCGTCCTGAGCAGGGTTTGCTCGCTATGCGTAAGAAGTTGGGCCTCTTCGCCAATGTCCGCCCAGTAGCCACATTCGATTGCCTGCTCCACAAGTCACCATTGAAGGATGAACTCCTGAAGGGTGCTGACTTCGTAGTTATCCGCGAGTTGACTGGCGGTATGTACTTCGGTGAGAAGTATCAGGATAACGATAAGGCATACGATACAGATATCTATACCCGTCCTGAGATTGAGCGCATCCTGAAGGTAGCTTTCGAGTTTGCCATGAAGCGCAACAAGCACTTGACAGTAGTAGATAAGGCAAACGTATTGGCATCTTCTCGTCTCTGGCGTCAGATTGCCAAGGAGATGGAGCCACAGTATCCTGAGGTAAACACCGACTATATGTTCATCGACAACGCTTCTATGCGCGTATTGACTGAGCCTACATTCTTCGATGTTATCGTTACAGAGAATACCTTCGGCGATATCCTGACCGATGAGACTTCTTGCATTACCGGTTCTATGGGCTTGCAGCCATCTAGCTCTCTCGGTGAGCACACACCATTGTTCGAGCCTGTTCATGGTTCATGGCCACAGGCAGCTGGCAAGAACCTGGCTAACCCAGTAGCTCAGATTCTTTCTGCAGCTATGTTGTTGGAGCACTTCGGCTTGAACGAGGAGGGTGCCTTGATCCGCAAGGCAGTAGATGCTTCTCTCGATGCCAATGTCCGCACACCTGAAATTCAGGTTGAGGGTGGTGCTCAGTATGGCACAACTGAGGTTGGCGCATGGATCGTTAACTGGATTAAGAATGCTTAATCTGTAAATGGATTTTTCGGCGCTGGGTGAATTTTCTATCCAGATGCTTTCTTGATAAAAGCCTTAAGAGGAGTGTTTCTTTCTCTTAAGGCTTTTCTTGTTGATTGTCCTGTCTTTCTGAAATTTAGTTCTTTTTGTAAAGTCAAATAAGTTTTATAGTTTTTTATTTGGCAGTTTGCGAAAGTCTTCTTAACTTTGCACCATGAAAAGTTTTTATACATTATTATTGGCATCGATGGTTTCTTTGTCTGTATCTGCGCAGAACGTAGATGCCGACAAGGCACGTGCTGCTCAGAATAAAGCCTTGCGCGATTCACTCTCCAAGGCTACAGAAGTGCTTGCATATCATCCCGACAGTATCGATCTGCGACTGAAAAAGGCTGCTTGGAATATCCAGCTGGAGCAGTGGCAATATGCCAAGGATGATCTTGATAAGGTACTCTTTCTGAACAATACCAATATCGCCGGTTTGTTCTATCGTGCCTTTGTCAATGAGAAGTTGCTCCGTTATAACTTTGCGCGTCTAGATTATCAGAATCTTCTGGTACTTGTTCCTGGCAACTTCCAGGCGCAACTCGGTCTGGCTTTGCTCAATGAGAAAGATAAGCATTATACCGAGGCTTACGATGGCATTAACAGTCTGATAGAGCAGTACCCTGACAGTGCGATGGCTTATGCTGCAAGAGGTGGCATGGAGAAGGAGAGGGGTATGCTTGAGCTGGCAGCGTTTGATTACGCCAAGGCGATGGAGTTGGATGCCGGTAATGAGGATTTTGCTTTCAACCATGTTGACATCCTGATTCTGCTTGGAAGAAAGGACGAAGCCTATCGTGATTTGAAGAAACTGCTCGATGCCGGTTGTCAGCCTGGCAGGTTGCAAGGTTTCTATGCAAGGTTGAAAAAGAAGAAAAAATAGTATTTAAGAGTTATAAGAAAGAGTTTTTAAAGATAATAAGACAAGAATGCATAAAATTATTTCCTATATCCTGGCTGCCTGTTGTCTCTGTATGGTGGCATCCTGCGATACCGTCTTCGATGTTCATCCGTATGATGTGCAAATCGATGGCGATAGAAATCTGAATGTTACCAATATTCAGAAGATTGAGGCTGCAGTAAAGTCGAAAGATACAATCCGTTTTGCTATGATCAGCGATTCACACCAGTGGCTGGATGATTTGAAGAGTGAGGTTAATGATATCAATCGCCGCAGTGATTCCCTCGATTTCGTGATTCATTGTGGAGACCTTACCGACTTTGGTGCTACCCGTGAGTTTCAGTGGACCCGTGACCATCTTCAGAAGTTGAAGATACCTTTCGTGGCTCTGCTGGGTAATCATGACTGTTTGGGAACAGGTAACCAGTCTTATCAGAAAATCTTTGGTAATCCGGATTTCAGTTTCATCGCCGGTAAGGTAAAGTTTGTCTGTCTCAATACCAATGCCATAGAGTTTGACTATTCCCGCCCTGTACCTAATTTCGATTTCATGGAAGAGCAGGTTAAGGCAGATGCAGATGACTTTTCGCGTACCATTGTCTGTATGCATGCTGCCCCTTATTCAGAGCAGTTTAATAATAATGTAGCTAAGGTCTTCAATTTTTATACGCATCAGTTCCCAGGTTTGATGTGCTGTCTTTACGGTCATGGTCATCATACCAAGCAAGAAGATATTTATGGCGATGGCATCATCTATTATCAGGTGGCTAATGCCGCTAAGCATCAATACTATATATTTACCATTACTCCAACAGATTATCGTTATGAAATTATTGAGTTTTAAGCATATATTCATTCTGGGAGCTTTGCTTGCTGCAGGTTCTGTACAGGTTCATGCTGCCGATGAGGTTACCGGGAAAAGTGAGGAGTTGGAACAGAAGGATAGTATCGTTCATGATACTCTGGTGTTGGCGGATGGCAAACTGACCCGATATGACCGCCGCGTCATGCGCTACCGCAAGCACTGGGATTTGCTGATACCTACTAGTGGCATCATTCAGACCTGTGGCAATATGGGTATCATTTCGCTGGGTATCGGATGGGAATATGGTAAGCGCCGCCAGTGGGAAACGCAGCTCTTGTTTGGCTACATCCCGAAGTTCAGTTCTGACGATGAGAAGTTAACCATGACGCTCAAGGAAAATTTCATTCCTTGGCGTCGCAATATCGGTAAGGGCTGGTGGTTTGAACCGCTGGAGTGCAGCCTGTATTTCAATACGGTGTTCGGACATGATTTCTGGACAAAGCAGCCTACCAAGTATGAAAGCGGCTACTATCCGTTCTCTACCAGAGTCCATCCAAATATCGCCTTGGGTGAACGTTTTAAGTATGATATTCCGCACAATAAACGTAAGCATATCAAGAGTATCACGTTCTTCTATGAGTTGGGTACAACGGATATCTACTTTATGCGTTTCTACCGTAACGGCAATGCCGGTTTCTGGGATGTCTTCGGCCTCTCTATCGGTGCCAAAGTGCAGTACCTTTAAATCAAGAACTGGTTGATGAGTTTGCTTACTCTGATGATATCTTCATCGTTGAGCGATGAGTTGCAAGGCAGACTCAGTTCTTCGTCAGCTATTCTCTTAGCTACCGGAAATTCCAGATGATTCATTTCCGGATAGCATGGCTGCAGATAGGGTGGGCAGAAGTAATGAATCTTTGTGCCCACCCCATTCTCTGCCAGAAATGCTTTCAGTTGGTCTCGCTTCGGGGTAAGGAAAGGGAAAACGTGGAAAACATTTTCATGAGCAGGAGAGATGAGTTTCGCAGCGATGCATCTGTCCTTGATATCGTCATCCAGATGTTCCAGGTATAGCTGTATCTGTCTGTGTCTCGCTTTCTGTTCGTTCTCAGGATATTGCAGTTTCACATTCAGTACCGCAGCCTGAATCTCATCCATGCGCGAGTTGACGCCCTGGTATCTGAAGATGCCGTCTTCTATCTTTCCATATTCGTGTAGTGACATGATGGCTTCCGCCAATTCCCTGTTATTGGTAGTTACAGCTCCCGCATCTCCCAATGCTCCCAGATTCTTGCTAGGATAAAAACTGTGGGCAGCAGCATCCGAAAGATTTCCGGTATATCTTCTTTTTGATGGTTTTTCAGAAGAATCAGATAGAGTAGTGGAGCATCCGAATCCCTGCGCATTGTCTTCGAAAAGCAAGAGATGATGCTTCTTGCAGATTTCAGCAATCTTCGGAGTCCATGCCAGTTTGCCATAGAGATGAACAATCATGATGGCTTTGGTCTTCGGTGTAATTCGGGCTTCTATCAGTTGGTCATCTATCTGTAATGTATCGATATTGGCATCCACCAATACAGGTGTCAGTCCTACGCTGCTGATGGCAAGTACGGTTGCGAAATAAGTGTTGGCAGGCACGATTACCTCATCACCTTTCTGCAACTTTCCGATAGCCAGTTCCCCCATCAGTATCAGTTTGAGCGCATCCGTCCCGTTAGCGCAGCTGATGCAGTATTCAGTACCGATAAACTGTGCATACGATTTCTCAAACTTCTTTACGGCTTCACCTTGCAGATACCATCCGCTGTTGACCACCTTGTTGATAGCATCCTTTATCTCCTTCTCGTATGGCTCATTGATAGCCTTCAGGTCGAGATAAGGAATCTTCTTTACTTCTGTTTCCATTGTTTCTTCTGTGATGATTTATACAAGTGATAAGACTTGTTTCTATAAATAAAAAACGGATGTTTTGCGGTATTTATTATATGGGGAGCTATAAAAAAGACAAGAGCAGCTATCTTCTCAGACAACTGCTCTACATTCAATAGGTATTAGTTTTCTTTAAGGTAAAAAGATTGTATTCAGGATAACGTTTGCAAAGGTACTAAAAAAAAATGAAACAAAAAAATAAAATGGCAACAAAATTACCATCAACTTAAAAAAAGTTTTAAAACCCTTTTGCGGAGTCTTTTCTATTTGTACGAGAAAATAGATTTTTATATAAATAATGCCAAATAAAAAGCTATGAAATGGAAAAACTGTCACGAAACCGTCATTTTCTCTTTCACAGCGTTCGATGTCTAAAATATTTTGCCAAACAGGATGTTCATCATAGTTTTGATTCGATATGCGCTCTATAAAAATGGTTACCATCAATATATAGTCAATATGCTATGTTGGGTATGATTCTTCCCAACAGTTAGATAAGGTGTCTTCCAACTCCAAATTCTTCTGTTAACTCCTTTAAGATCAAACAAGCTATGGAGATAGAAGTTACATCAGGAGCAAACAGAGTCAAATCTGTTACCTTCATTTTTATGTTAATTCTTTAAAAAATCAATAAATAATCATCTATTTATTTGCATATATAAAAGAATTACCATATCTTTGCAATCGGATAAAGGCTTCTTTATTCAGGATTGGGGTGTCCCCGGTCGGGAAAGGGTTACTTCACAGTGACTCTTTTTTTTGTATTATTTTCCTTGTTCTTTTGGGAAAATCTTCATACCATATACCTTTCCGTTTAATTGGAAGATATTCTTTTTCAGTACATCAAAAGCAAGATTCACTCCATTAGGATTCAAAACATGTCGAGTTACCGGATAAGCTATCAAGTCAGCAATCTGAAGTCCAATTATATTTTCAGATTTCCATCTCATGTCGAACTTTTTAAAAACTTTTTTCATTCGATGACTATCAGTTTACCATACTGCCTGATATATGGTTCTTTTAATATCGAGCAGCAAACTACGACATATCCATTATCTCCAAGTATATCATTAACACCCTGGAAGAATCGTTTTTTGACATCAAGGTCAAACAAAACCTCGAATCCATTTTGACACTTTCTTATATCCCGACTATGAAAAATAATATTTATATTGTTCCAGATTTCCTTTTTAAGGACATTGATTCGTTCTGTCAACACTTTGTCCTGTTCCTCGGAGACAACAATACCACAAAGTGTAAATATAGGGAATTGTGGGTCAAAACTTGCTAAGTTTTGATCTCCGCATTCATCAAGATACAATATATATTTATTCGCCATAATTTTTGCCTATTTAAAAATGCAAAAATACAACTTTCTTTTCTATTTACAAAGTTTGTTGAGATAAAATAATTTAAAAGATCGCTATGAACAAGTATTCACCCCTTTATTGCATCAGTAGCTCATCATTAGAATATTTTGCCAAACATAATGTTCACCATAGTTTTGAACAGAATCTTGGCATCGAACCACCAGGATCTGTGCTCCAGGTAGTAGAGGTCAAGACTCAGTCTTCTCAACATCTTCGGCATCGTATCCGTATATCCGTTATAGAGGGTGGCATAAGAAGTAGCACCCGGTCGGATCTGATACAGATAAGTATAGCGAGGATCATGCTTGATGATTTGGTCGATGTAGTATTTCCGTTCCGGTCGGGGACCGACTAATGACATATCGCCTTTTACGATGTTCCACAATTGAGGAAGTTCGTCCAAATGGTGGGCCCTAATGAATTTTCCTACACGTGTGAGTCGCGTGTCGCCTTCAATCTCTAGTAGATTTGGACCATCTTTTTCTGCATCAGCCTTCATCGATCTGAACTTATAGATGTTGAAAGGTTTCCCGTGCAAACCTATACGTTCTTGCTTGTAGATGATAGGTAATCCATCTTCCCATTTGATAGCTAAGGAGATAATGACAAATAGGGGAGAAGATAGAACGAGACAAGGTACAGAAACAAGAATATCTGTAGAACGTTTTACAAAACGCTCCATTCTGTTGTTTCTATTCTTGGTTTCTGTTTTGTTTTGTTTGGTCATTTCTCTATTTTTTTCTTTAGTTTGATTTTTTGATTGATACCGATGTGTAGCATCGTATAGAGGGCTATATCGATAAGTAAGATACCTGTTAATCCTATATTCATATTGCCAAGTATTACGTTGGTGCCAACGAAAGTTAGGGTAAGTAGGATGATAAAGAATAACGTATAGTGTTGGTTATATCCCATAGCCAATATCTTGTGATGTATGTGGCTTTTGTCTGCATCAAAGATTGGTTTCCTGTTTCTGATGCGATGTAACACTACTCGTACGACATCAAAAGTAGGTATGATGAGCAGACTGTATGCTATCAGTACGCGTCTTGGAGACATTGGCATAATATTGGGATTTACGGCAATTGCTTTGACAAATAAGAATGCCAAGAAGAACCCCAACGTTAAGCTGCCCGAATCACCCATGAATATTTTGGTTCCTTTTTCTACTTTCCCCCACATATTATAATATAGGTATACTGTCAGTACGCCAACCAAACCTGCAATCATTACTTCATAAGCAATCAGGTTGTATGGTATGAAACAATAGAAGAAACCAAGTAGAGCAATGATGGAGAGACTTGTTGCCAATCCATCAATGCCGTCTATCAGATTGAGTGCATTATCTATGAACACAAACGTAAAGATTGTGAGAGGAATACCAATACTCGAAGGTATCTCGTAAATACCAAACAAACCATAGAGGTCATTAATCTGGAGCCCACATATAGGCATGATGCTGGCAGCGAGAATTTGAGCGGCAAATTTCACTTTAGCATTAAGACCGATTAAATCGTCAATGATTCCTACAGAGTAGATAATCGACAGACTCAAGATAAAACCTACGCTCCACATACTGAGAGAGATTTTGTCTTGAATATTATTTGTAGCTATGATAAGCAATACTGCCACAGCTGAAATCATCATGCTTGGTATGAATGCAATGCCACCCAATCGTGGTATAGGTGCGCTATGCACTTTTCTTAGGGTTAGAATATCATACAATTTTTTCTTCTTGCAGAATTTCAGCACTGTTGGGATGAAGAACATGCCACACCCCATGCTCAGTATGAATGCTCCTATGATTGGTAATAATTCAGTTAACATATTTATATCTTCATTTTATTATATAAACTGAAAAGGTACGTGAATATTGTATAAAACATAAAAATTGTTTGGCTGTTTCATATAAAAGGAGTATATTTGCAGAAAAATGAGACAATATGACGCAACTGAATAGAAAATTGCCTTTAGGCATACAGGATTTTGAAGAGATGCGTAGAGATCATTATATCTATGCTGATAAGACTGATATGGTCTGGAAACTGGCTAATGGTACTAAATACAATTACCTGAGCCGTCCACGCCGTTTCGGTAAGTCTCTTTTGTGCTCTACCCTTAAGTGTTATTTTGAGGGTAGAAAGGAACTCTTTGAAGGTCTCAAAATGATGGAACTTGAATCGGAGTGGGTAAAACGTCCTGTAATCTATTTCAGTATGAGTTTGGGTGGCTCTTCTGCACAGACGCTTACAGAATATTTGAACAATGTATTGTCTTCATACGAGAAGATATATGGCAGAAATCCAGATGAGCAGTCTTTAGGTAATCGTTTAAATGGTATCATTCAGAGAGCATACGAACAGGCGGGAGTACAGATAGCCATTATCGTTGATGAGTATGATGTTCCTTTGCAGCATACTTATGAGACCAATCATCATGATGCATGCCGTGAGATATATCGTAACTTCTTTACAGGGTTAAAAGACTATGGTTACTGCATCAAGTGCGTCTTTATTACTGGCATTACTAAGTTTACTCAGATAAGTTTGTTTAGTATGCTTAATACATTAACTAATGTCAGTTTTAGAAATGAGTATGCAACAATATGTGGTTTGACTAAAGATGAAATTCAGTTTTATTTTTCAGAACAGCTATCTGAATTGGCAGATAACTATGCTATCACGAAGAGTGCCCTTATGGATACAATGAGTTCTATCTATGATGGCTATCATTTCTCTCGTAGTCTCGTCGGTGTTTACAATCCTTTTAGTGTATGTAATGCCTTGGCTAATTTGCGCCTAAATTCTTATTGGATAGCTTCAGGTTCCAACGAAATGTTGCTCAAGGTCTTGCGTAAATTCATCAACGAGATTCCTGAGCTGGATAATTGTTTGATTGATTCTGACTATTTGGAAATGAGTGATGTCAATATGAATGATCCAAAACTCTTCCTTTATCAGTCTGGTTATCTTACAATCAAAAAGGTAGTAGGTAGCAGTTATATGTTAGGTTATCCTAACCGAGAAGTCCGAAATGCGATGTTTGGTATGATTCTTCCGATAATGTTGCATAAGGAGTCTTCGCAAGTAAGCAATGCTATTCAAGAATTAAAGATTTCGATGCTAGCTGCTGATATCGATAGGAGTATGCTTTGTCTTAAGCAGTTGGTTGCTGGCACTCCTTACAGTACCCAAAAGAAGGAAAACTTTGTTTTTGAGGAGCATTTCCGTTTTATTCTGAAAAATATTTTCTATCTCTGTGGCTTTAAGGTCTCTGAGGAACAGCAGATGTCTGCAGGTAGAATAGATTTGGTGGTTGAAACTTCTGAAAATATCTACATTTTAGAGCTTAAGATGTCTGATAATGGTGGTGTAGCTTCTGCCTCACATCAAATCGTTTCTCGTCATTATGCTGATGCCTATGCTGCATCTTCTAAGCCTGTTATCTCTTTAGCCCTCGAGTTTGACAGGCAAAGTAAAGGGCTGATGGATTGGAAGAAAATATGAAGAATATAGTGAAGCAAATAATTACTATACCACTTGTAAAAGTAGTTTTGTACATTATAAAATATCGCACTAGAATATCATTTTTGCGATAGCACTATTTTTTTATAGTAGTGCTATCGCTTGTTGTATATTTTCCACTCTCGTGATATTTGATATAATTTTTTACAAACTTTTTAGTGCGTCTAAAAGTCTATCGTTGTCTATTCTGTTTCTAACGGCTATTCGTATATAATTTTTGTTTTCAAGTCCATGTTTAGTATTACAGCTCTTAATGAGTATATTGAACCTTTTTAGTAAAACAGATGAGAGTTCGTTGGATGTATATCTTCCAGTAAGTTCTATCATGAAGAAATTGGCTTGTGAAGGGATTACTCTAACAAACGAGACTTTGTCCATTTCTTTTTGAAATCTTTCTCTCTCCTTGATGAACAGATAACATGCTTCTCTATAGCATTTTTGATATTTGCCAAATATTTGCATGTAATATTCTGCAAATGAATTGATATTCCATATTGCAATATTCTTTTTAATACAATCAATGATTTTCTCATCTGATGTAGCTAGTATACCTAGCCTCAGTCCTGGTACACCATAGGATTTAGAGATACTTTTTATTACTATAAGGTTAGGGTTGCCTTCTAAAATATCATTATGTATCAAACTGTTGCTTTCGAAATTATCACTAAAATCAACAAATGATTCATCAACAATTAGTTTTATGCTGTGTTCTTTGCACCAATTTGATAGACGCAAGACATCTTTTGTAGGTACAAAATTTCCAGAAGGATTATCTGGATTTATTAGTACTAAATATTCGATTTCTTTATCTGCGTAAAATCGGATGAGATCATCAGCCGTATAATGGAAGTCTTCCTTTGATGATACAAATGGTACAATGTCCTCTTTTGATAACCGATTTGGATATTCTTCAAAAGTTGGATATATAATACCATATTTTCCATTGATATTTTCTAACATACTTTTTATCAGTTCTGCAGCACCATTTCCAACAACTATATAGTTGCGTTTTATATCAAAATATTTACTTGCTAAGAGAGAGTTTACATACATGCCGGATGGATACTCTGTTAATAAAGTATCATAATTTGCTTTCATTTCCTCCTTCAATTGTTTAGTTGGAAAAAATGGGTTTACGAGATAGCAAAAGTCCAAGAGTTTAGGAAAACGCCAAAAACCGCCATATCTTTTATGATACTTTTGAGCAATATTTTGTTCGTCAGAAAAAATAGTTTCTGCAATATCTAAATCTTGAATATCATCTATTTCGTACCATTTTTCATCGGAAATAGGTAATGCTTTCAATTCTGTGCGATTGAGAAATGTAAGCACTTTTAGCACTTGTTCGTAATATTCATTGTTTCCCCATGCTTGGCAATATGCATTGAGGAATGGGATGTATTTGTTACGTGCAAACTCTTTGCTGAACTTATAAATGTTGATAGTCTTGTAATAGTCATCAGTATCATGAAAATTAAACATGTCTTTTGACACAAAACTTAAGATGTTGTTTTCATTGTCAATTTTTACAACTGTTCCATCCATCCAATATTCCCATTTAGCTACAAGAGCCAAATTAGGCCACGTGTTATCAAGAAGTTTTTTTACAATACTTTCGTCGTAAATAATATCAGATTCGAATAATAATGTATCATCTTTTATCATTTTCTCTTTAGCAAGAGATAATGAATAGATATTATTTGTTTTGTCATAGATAGGATTGTTGACATATTCTATATCTAATAATCCATGGTATCTGTTTCCTATATGGTTTTTCAAATTCTCACCTTTATAGCCTATGACAATAATTACTTTCGTAACATTCAAGTTAGAAAGTATAGTGAGGGTTCTATCAATGAGTTTTTCACCATTGATAGAAAGCATACACTTAGTGTTGTTTTTTGTATATTCTCCGAGTCGACGCCCCATTCCAGCTGCTAAAATAATTGCTTGCATAATTATAAAATTTTTAGTGAATATTATTTTGTTATATACCTTTAAAGGTATTCTCTATTGAAGTATTAGGATCTTATGTTTTGTATAATCAACAGTTAACTTAATCAAATACTTCCTATAATGAGATCAATTATCAATTTATTATTTCATATAAAGTTATATATATAACTAAAAAGAATGGTAATTATTGCCTAATATACAATTCTTTTTAGTTATTCTTTTAATTTTTGGGGAATCAATAGTAATGAAATGTGTAGTTCTCACTCATACTTACTATTTTATACCAATTTGTCATACTCTAGTATAACATTATTGATATCAAATTTGTTCTCAGCAATTTTTCTACTAGCTTTTGACATTGCATTTTTTTCTCCATTTGAGAGTTTTAGATACCTTTTAGCTGCTTTAACAAGAGCGTCTTTATTTTTGGGGGCAACAAGGTATCCGTTAATTCCATTTTCAACTGTTTCGATACATCCAGGATTGGTAGTTGTAATTATTGGTTTTCCTGTTGCACATGCTTCCATAAGAGATCTGTTTAAACCTTCTCCATAGTATGATGGTAGCATGACCACTATACCTTTCCTCTTGAGTATACTTAAAATGTCTTTTGTGAAACCGATGTATTTTATGTAACCTTTAGATTCGTCTTCCTCAATTTTTTCTTTAGAGACACTATTGGGATAGTTCGGATCAATTGTTCCAAGAATTTCAAAACTCACATTAGGATGTTCTTCTCTTATTTCTTTTGCACATTCTATAAACTCGTTATAACCCTTTTCGTATAAAACTCTACCAATGAATAAAAATGTTATTATATCTGATTCATTGTTCATATAGGGGAAGTCATTAAGGTTTAAGCCTTCTCCGCCCTTTAATAAAATAATTTTCTTTTTATCACATAATTTCCTTCTTATTATTTCGTTCATGTTGTCTTTGTTTAGTAAAAAAAGACTATTAGTGCATGATAAGCCAATTTTGTAAAGAGTTCTACCGATGAAAGATATCAGGTTGTTATTTTTAAATGCATATCCGAGACCAGCCATCATTGATGCTGACTTTATATGATTGAGCCTTGCTGCAATAGATCCATAGATATTTGGCTTGATAGTGTAATGGAATACATAATCAGGCTTCTCTTTCTTGTAGATCTGTCTCTTATACACATCTGACGCTGCCGACGATCGCATAAGTGTAG
>ENA-UAMO01000107-UAMO01000107.1-human-gut-metagenome-genome-assembly--contig:-NODE-107-length-37210-cov-46.579653_pt1 | contig 37210 bp, 32 predicted proteins | sample MGYA00243287_ERZ654507 | MGnify/ENA primary metagenome ERZ654507 (study PRJEB26926, sample SAMN06164547) | human gut metagenome | biome: ENVO:00009003; feature: ENVO:2100002; material: ENVO:00002003... | reverse complement strand
CTTACAGCGTATAGCTGCTTAGCACATTATTGAATTATTAACGAACTATTGATAAGTTATTATATTGTTTTATGGTTGCAAAAGTACAGCTTTCTTTTCAAATAAAAAGAGAAGGATTCCCTAAAGTAGAAGGGAAAATCCCTATTCCCGATTTGGGCTATTTGTTTCACTTTTCGGGAATGGCTGTGATTATAAAAAGAGATTGTTATTTACTGCTAAAGCCTAATATGACTGAATAAACGCACCGAGACGACTGGGTAACGAAAGGCGTTTAATCAGATTCAATGAACTAATATATTAAGTATACGAAGCCTGTTTCTAGAAGATTCCGACTGCAGTCAGCAGCTCTGCTGAGCCTAGTCAGCAGGTCTGCTGACTGCAGTCGGAAGGTCTGCTGAGCCTAGTGGCAACCCTCTTTAGTTGTACGACTATCCCCTCTTTAGTTGTACGACTATATACCCTTTGGTTGTACGACTATACACCCTTTAGTTGTACGACTATACACCCTTTAGTTGTACGACTATATACCTTTTAGTTGTACAACTATATACCTTTTAGCTGTACGACTATATACCTTTTAGCTGTACGACTATATACCTTTTAGCTGTACAACTGTATATCAACTTTAGGGTCGAACCATGAAGCGAATAAGTTTACGGCAAGACTTCTGCTCCATCATTTCCTCAGCAAGGAGAATATGGAGTGGTTGGCCCATTATGCTGAGTTTGGTTTGGGGAATGAACAGAAGCTGGCTCTAGTCTTCGTGAGAGAAGTGGGTGCGATAGATAATGCTACGTATCGCCAGCTGGATTCTTCGATTACTCATGCCCGAGCACGTTTGGAGATTCATAAGCTTTGTGATCTTGGATTCATAGAAAAGAAAGGGCAGGGTCGTAACACTTATTATATAAGAACCTCCAAGGTGGTATCCTTAGGAGAAAGGTTACGACCTCAGGACGAAAGGTTACTACCTCAGCATGGTACATTAGGCGAAAAGATACCACCTCAGAGCAAAAGGATACCACCTCAGCATGGTACATTAGGAGAAAAGATACCACCTCAGCATGGTACATTGGGCAAAAAGATACCACCTCAAGGCGAAAAGATACCACCTCAGCATGGTACATTTGAGATCGAAAGCCAACCGAAAAGTCGTAACGAATTACTGAGGGAACTTCCTAAAGGGCTCCAAGAACGAGTTGCAAAACTAGGAAAGTGGGCATCTCGGGAAAAGGTTAGTCAACTCCTTGTAGATTTATGCGCTTTTAAGCCTTATAGCTACGAAGAGCTTGCTTTGATAATTCAAAGAGCGGCCAAGCCTATGAAGGATAAGTACATAAAGCCTTTACGATTAGCAAACAAGCTTTTCTATTGGATTCCTGAGATGATTAATCATCCTCTTCAAAAGTATGTTGCTGACCATTCGATGGCGAGGAGTAATACTAAGAAGAGAAAACAATAGGATTAAGATATATGAATATTTTTATGCTCGCATATAAAATATGAATCCGTGAGGAAGACTTTGTGTCTTACCCACGGATTTTTATGTATATTCCTCATCAAAAGAACTCTAAGAGAGATAGATCGCTTTTACCGGTAATCTTTATGCCTTAACGTTCTGGATAATAGCTATAAATCAAGTAACCATTTCCATACAGGTATCACTTCTATTTTCTTGTCTTTTACAACAATCTCTTCTTCCAACTCGTAAGTTAGGATTATGAGACGCTTGCAATCCAATACCTTGGAAAGTTTGATAAGAGCTGTAGATTCTCTTTCCCAAGTTTCTGTAGATTTTTTGGGATTGTAGCTTACTTGTATAGCCATTGCTGCATCAGGTATATAAAAATCTATTTCTATATTTTTATTATAGAAGAAAACTTGTTCGTCTAACCCATATCTTCGTAATAGTTCCATTGCAACCATATTCTCTAATAATGATGTGTCTATATCCATGGCAAGGATACTGATAATACCGTTATCTACAAAATAGTATTTAGGGTTGGTCTCACGTTGTGTGAGATTGTCTGCGATATTCTTGATAGGATAAATTAAGAAAGCATCTTTAGAATATTCAATATAATTGATGAGAGTTGGTTTGCTGAGTTTAGCACCAGTAGATGCTATTATATTGGTGAGTCGTGTGAAAGAAATTGGTTGCTTCACGCTCTCAGCAAGTTTTCTGAAAAGTATGCGAAGTGAGAACTGGTTCTCTATTTTGTTGCGAGAGGCTATGTCGCCAAGATAAATCTTTTGATATACACTATTGATATAATCTCTTTTTGATGCCAGTTTTGCACCTTCAGGAAAACCTCCAAAATGGAAATAGCTTTCAAAATATCTTTGTACTTTTGCTCTTCCTGATGTGGTTGCGATGATATCTGTGTCATAAGAAATCTCATTGGCATTCAGAAATTCAGAGAAACTATATGGCATAATGTGTTTAGTGATATAGCGACCTCCCAAGGTCGTTGCCACATCACTGCTAAGCATTTTGGCGTTGCTGCCTGTAATATAGACTCTGTACTTGTTGTCAGCTAAGCGTCGTGCAAATTTATCCCAACCATCTATATTTTGTATTTCATCAAGAAATAGAATTGGGCGTTTGTCTGACATCATACCATGAACTTCAAGGATAAGATTAAGTTCTTGTGCTGTCATACCCATCAATCGCTCATCCTCAAAATTGATGTATAGCATGGAGTCCCAGGTGATGCCCCGTTTTAAGTTTTGTTGAATCTGCTGATAGAGCATGAAAGATTTGCCGGCTCGTCTTACGCCTATCAAGACATAGTTGGCAAACTCTTCCATTTGGATGTCTCTTGGGACAATATGCTGTAATTCTATCTCTTTTCTATTTTCCAAGAGTATTTCTCTGATAACTTCTTTTTGTATCATAATCTCTTATTGTTTAATTGATTTTGCAAAAATACGATTATTTTGTTAAATCGACTAAACAATATGCATAATTTAACATAAAAAGTATCTATATATCCTAGTTAATGTCGTTTTAAAAATGAATAATATCCGATACCTCCAAAATTTTTGGGAGTATATCAGGTAAGTAAAGAAGAAAGTTTGTAATAAAAAAAGTCCGTAAGCATTCATTGCCTACGGACTTTTTTAATTATCTTATTCTTATAAATGTCTTATGCCTTGAAACTCTCCAAGTCTTCTGCCTTGAAGTTCTGGATGTATGCAGAATGACCGAGAACTTCCTCCTCTGCCATGCGAACATAAACATTGGCACTCTTGGCAAACATCTCTGGTGCCTTGGTAGCATCATCGAGGATGAGGAGAGACATTACGATGTCGCCAGTCATGTTGTAGAGACGGCGAGCCAGGAAGTCGTGAACTGCCTGATCGTTAGCCTCCTTCACCTTGTTGATGGCTGCCTCGTAAAGTTCTACGAGCTTGGCTACACGCTCCTTCAATGCCTTCAGATCATCTGATACCTCGCTCTCCAACATCTCCTTGATGATGCTGAGATAAGTACCGTTGGTGATGTAGCGGATAGCTGCAACAACCTGAAGCTGAGTAGTACCCTCGTAGATAGAGAAGATGCGGGCATCACGGAACAGGCGCTGGCACTTGTACTCCATGATGAAACCAGAACCACCGTGGATGCTGATGGCATCGTATGCATTCTGGTTAGCATACTCTGAGTTCATACCCTTAGCCAATGGAGTAAATGCATCAGCAAGACGGGTGTATTTCTTCATCTCCTGACGCTCCTCTGGAGTGAGCTTAGTGTCGCGGGCGATGTCTTCCAAAGCCTTGTAGATATCTACGTAGCGAGCGCAGCAGTAGAGGAGTGAACGGCCTGCATCCAACTTAGCCTTCATTCTTGAAAGCATGTCGTATACAGCTGGGAAGTTGATGATCTTCTCACCAAACTGAGCACGCTCCTTGGCATAAGCCAGGCCCTCGTTGTAAGCCTCCTGCTCAACACCTACACTCTGAGCAGCGATACCCAGACGGGCACCGTTCATCAAAGCCATTACGTACTTAATCAATCCGAGACGGGTGTTACCGCAAAGCTCTGCCTTGGCATTCTTGTAAACCAACTCGCAGGTAGGAGAACCATGAATACCCAACTTGTGCTCGATGTGACGAACGGTTACGCCACCATCACGCTTGTCGTAGATGAACATAGAAAGACCACGACCGTCCTTGGTGCCTTCCTCTGAACGAGCCAGAACCAGGTGGATGTCTGAGTCACCATTGGTGATGAAACGCTTCACACCATTCAGACGCCATGTGCCGTCCTCATCCTGAGTAGCCTTCAGCATTACGCGCTGCAAGTCAGAACCTGCATCAGGCTCAGTCAAGTCCATACTCATGGTCTCGCCAGCGCAGATGCGAGGAATGTACTTCTGGCGCTGCTCCTCAGAACCGAACTCATAAAGAGTATCGATACAGCTCTGGAGCGACCAGATGTTCTGGAAACCGGCATCGGCAGCAGCAATGATTTCAGAAGCCATAGAGAAGATGGCGTTAGGCAAGTTCAAACCGCCGTAACGACGAGGCATTGACAAGCCCCAGAGGCCAGCCTTGCGGGTAGCATCGAGGTTCTCGAATGTCTTGCTGGCATAAATCATGCGGCCGTTCTCCAAGTGTGGACCTTCGAGGTCAACATCCTCAGAGTTTGGTTCGATGATGTTAGCAGCTACATCGCCGGTAATATCCAGCAATCGCTTGTAGTTCTCGATGGCATCCTCGTAGTTGACAGGAGCATCTTCAAACTGGTCTTTTTCTGCATAATTTCTTTCCTTCAAGTCCACAACACGCTTCATAAGCGGATGATTCAAGTGGAACTCTATCTCAGGATGGTCTGTATAATAATTAGCCATTTTGCTTTTCTTATTTAAATAATGTGTAATGCAGATTACTTAGAATTCTGCTTGTAGTACTTGATGAGCTTAGGAACCACATCCTCAACATTGCCGTTGATAACGTAATCGGCAATCTTGTTGATTGGAGCATCAGGATCGTTGTTTACAGAGATGATGATGCCTGAATCCTGCATACCGGCGATGTGCTGAATCTGACCAGAGATTCCGCAAGCGATATATACCTTAGGATGAACGGTAACACCAGTCTGACCAATCTGACGGTCGTGATCTACCCAGCCTGCATCTACGGCAGCACGGGAAGCGCCTACCTCAGCATGGAGGAGATGAGCCAATTCGAAGAGCTGGTCGAAACCTTCCTTGCTTCCTACGCCATAACCGCCGGCTACGACGATGGCAGAACCCTTCAGGTTGTGCTTGGCAGCCTCTACGTGGTGGTCGAGTACCTTTACTACGAAGTCCTCAGCAGGAACATACTTGCTTACCTCAGGGTAAACTACTTCCTTCTTGCACTCACCCTCGTAGATGCTCTTCTGCATCACGCCAGAGCGGACTGTAGCCATCTGTGGACGGTGGTCTGGGTTTACGATAGTAGCCACGATGTTACCACCGAAGGCAGGACGAATCTGATAGAGCAGACCCTCGTAGTGCTTGCCGCTCTTCTTATCGTCGTAATCACCAATCTCAAGCTCTGTACAGTCGGCGGTAAGACCACTGGTCAATGAAGAAGAAACACGAGGACCGAGGTCGCGACCGATAACGGTAGCACCCATCAATGCAATCTGAGGCTTCTCCTCCTTGAAGAGGTTGACGAGAATGTCTGTATGAGGAGCTGAAGTATATGGGAACAATCCCTCAGCATCGAAAACAAATAATTTATCTACACCATAAGGGAGAATCTGATCCTCTACCTGACCCTTGATGCCGGTACCAGCCACGATGGCATGGAGCTCCACGCCCTGCTGGTTAGCGAGCTTACGACCCTTGGTGAGCAATTCCTGAGATACTTCGGCTACGGTTGTGCCTTCTACCTCGCAATATACAAATACGTTGTTCATTGTCTTTTCAAAATTATCCGATAATACTTTCGTTCAACAATTCCTTCATCAGTCCGTCGATGTCCTCATCGCTGCTGGTCAAGGTCTTGCTTTCCTTAGCCTGGAACACGATGTTCTTCACGGCCTTCACCTTGGTAGGTGAACCGCTTAAACCGCACTGTGCAGGGTCGCCGTCAACATCGGCAACACTCCACTGGTTCAGAGTGAGGTAAGGGCGCTCTTCATAGAGGTTGGCCCAAGGCTCATCACCCTTGCGCTCCATAGGGCAGGTAGCGTATTTATATTTCATTACGAGCTTCACGTTGCATGGGCGACATGGAGCAGCACTTCCGTTTACGGTGATAACCAATGGCAATGGAGCCTCAACAGTCTCAACACCACCATCAATGAGGCGGCGTATAGTAGCCTTGCCATCCTCAACCTTGAGGATTTCCTCTGCGTAGGTTACCTGGTTCAATCCCAACTTCTGAGCCACCTGTGGACCTACCTGGGCAGTATCACCATCGATAGCCTGGCGACCACCGATTACGATGTCTACGTCACCAATTTTCTGGATTCCGGTAGCAAGGGCATAGGAAGTAGCCAATGTGTCAGCACCGGCAAAGAGGCGGTCGGTAAGCAACCAACCCGTATCAGCACCACGATAAAGACCCTGGCGGATGATTTCGCCAGCACGTGGAGGACCCATAGTCAAAATACCAACTGTAGAACCTGGATTCTGCTCTTTCAATCGGAGAGCCTGCTCCAATGCGTTCAAATCTTCAGGATTGAAGATTGCAGGAAGGGCAGCGCGATTTACGGTGCCTTCGGCGGTCATCGCATCCTTACCCACATTTCTTGTGTCAGGTACTTGCTTGGCAAGTACTACGATTTTTAAACTCATATTTTTAAAAATGGTTATTGTTATAATTTCCTAAGTTTGTTAGTGCTCAGTACTCAAGTTGTACGTCGTCTAGTGCGATTGTCAGACTTGCTATCGTCTAATAAGTTACTGTCCAATGTTCAATTTGGGACAAAACACGGGGGCAAAAGTAACACTTTTTTATGGCTTACGCAAATATTTTATAAAAAAAATGCCCATTTAGTCTTGCTTTGTGCGCAAAACGCAAAAAATGTGCAAGTTTTTTAGAACGTCCGTACTTAACTTTGCTGGCTTATTCAAAGCTCTTGAGTCGAGCGATATATTTGCCCAGAATGTCGAATTCTATATTCACTACCGTTCCCACTTCGATGTCGCAGAAGTTGGTATTCTCTCTGGTATAAGGAATGATAGCAACGGTAAATGTGTTGTCTGTAGGATCACAGACGGTGAGTGAAACGCCGTTAACGGTAACGCTGCCCTTGTCCACCGTGAAATAGCCTTTTCTTGCCATTTCCTTATTGAGCTCATATTCGAAAGTAAAATAAGTAGAGCCATCAGCGTCTTTCATTGCGATACATTTGGCAGTCTCGTCCACGTGTCCCTGTACGATATGACCATCCAGACGGCCGTTCATCACCATAGAACGCTCTACGTTCACCTTGTCGCCTACCTTGAGCAGACCCAGGTTGCTGCGGTCCAGGGTTTCCTTCATGGCGGTAACGGTATACGTGCCATCTTTTATTTCCACTACGGTGAGGCACACACCATTATGGGCCACGCTCTGGTCGATGCCGAGTTCATCAACAAAAGAGCATCTCAATGTGAAGTCGATGTTCTCCTTATCATGCTTGATAGCTACTACGGTAGCCATTTCTTCTACGATTCCACTAAACATATATTCTATTTTTATTTGATTTCATTATTATTTAGAATGCAAAGATATTGCATTAGCTAGAAACAGCCAAATTATTTAAGTTCTTTTGATAAAATAAGCAAGATATATTTGTTTAATTGCCATATTTTTTATATTTTTGCAAATTATAATATATGCACATGATACATGTGATATACATGTCTTTTCAAAACTCCACCGAATATGAAGAATAATGAAGACTATATAATAAGGTATAGGAGCAGCAAAATTAGATAACACAGTTTAGGTAACAATAAAAACATTTGAAGACAATGGAAATCAAGGAAGGATATATGCCCTTCATGGGCTATCAAACTTATTATCGTATCGTAGGTAAAACAGAGGAGGGCAAGAGCCCTATCATCCTCTTGCATGGTGGACCAGGCAGTACCCACAACTATTTCGAGCTATTGGATAGGGTAGCGGAATCAGGTAGAGCTGTCATCATGTACGACCAGTTGGGCTGTGGCAACTCATTTGTGGAGGGACATCCCGAACTCTGGACTCCTGAGACTTGGCTCAACGAACTCTGTGTGCTCATCGACTATCTCCACATCGACCATTTTCATCTCTTGGGACAGTCGTGGGGTGGCATGCTCGCCATCATCTATCTGATAGAGAAGCAAGCAAAGGGCGTGAAGTCAGCCATCCTCAGCAGCACTCTTTCGAGCAGCAAGCTTTGGGCAAGTGAGCAACATCGCATGATTAAGTTTATGTCGGAGGAAGACCAGCGTGCCATCGCTGAGGCTGAGGCGAAGGATGACTTTTCGAGCGAGGCGTATGCCAAGGCGAATGAACACTTCATGCTCCTGCATTGTGCCGGTGAGGTGACGGAGGATAGTCCAGAGTGTCTTCGCCGGAAGAAGCGTGCTGGTGCTGAGGCTTATCTCTATGGTTGGGGACCAAATGAATACACTCCTACTGGTACGCTCCGTGATTATGATTACACCGACTGTCTGGGCGAAATCCAAGTGCCTTGCTTGGTGATGAGTGGCACCAACGACCTCTGTACTCCATTGGTAGCAAAGACACTTTATGATGGTATCCAAGATTCCAAGTGGCATCTCTTCGTAGGAGCCCGACACATGCCATTTGCCGAGCAAAACGATGAATATTGCAAGGTGTTGGAAGAATGGATGGAGGAGAAAGAGGGAAAGTGATTTGGCACTTTCCCCTTTTATTTCATGATTCCATTATTTGCAAGATACGTTGGCAGTTCTTGAGCAGCCAATTCCTTTAGCTGCTCAATAAGTTCTTCTCTATTTAATGAATGTTTCATATTTCCTTCCTATTTAAATTGCGTAATTCTAGTGCGTTGGTTGCATGATGATGCATAGCATCTTTTCCTGATGCTTTTGCATATCTTCAGCATTCCACTCGTATCCAAATTCACGCTTGATACCATTTTTTATGCCTTCATCATAATTGTCTTGACACATCTGTAGCATGATTCTAAATTTCAAGGAAGCCACGCTTACTTGATTTGATTTGGAATCAAGATAACGATTCTTCTTATCTATAGGATTCCAGTTGGAGCCAGAACTATTGGCATCGGAACCAATCATGGCAAAATTGCCAAAGCAGTTTATCTCTTCTGATGTGATAGGCTTATCTTCTCCAGCTTTTGCCTGAGGATAGTAATGCTCAAGGCTTTTGCGAGTTCGAGAGAAATAGAAATTGTCAAATGTATCAAGGCCAAAGTCGCTGCATCCCAAGGCGGTAAAGAATTCAATTCTAGCTTTTGAACCTTTCTTGGCTCTGTTTCCTCGCAATTCTTCTGCGTATTTCTTCCACAATCTATAGTCGGTATAGTTGAATACAAAGAGAGGTATATTGCTTGAACCTTTGGGATAGACATCATCGAAGGGACGATCCACATTTTCCAATTCAACACTCTGTTTGCCATTTCGGATGATGGTTTCATCGAAACTATTTGGCTTTGGCTGGTTTCTTTCATTCAGTTTGTTTGCATCCAAATATACATCGAAGAAGTACTTGTCTGCTAAATTTCTCACGAACTTCAAATAGTTATCTTCATTCCAGTCCTGGAATAGGTGCAACAAGCAGTAGAAGAGATAGTTCTTGCGTTGCTTGGCTGTAAATGCCACCTCAAACATAGATAAAAGATGAACCAACTCTCTTTGTTTAGACTTGTCATTGTCAATCAAATCTGCCATATAGGCAGACTTGCCCTTCTTGCAGTAATATTGTAGTTTCCAAGGATTCTCAATGGCTTTATCTTCACCATTTATGTGGTGCACCATGTAGTTGTCGAGATAATATTTTGCCAATAGCAGGTTATAGGCAAACTGCTTGACAAATTCTGGAGTGAGCTTGACTTTGTCAAACTCATTGATAAGTTCCTTGTCATCGAGTGTGAAGTCTGATGGATTAAAATCTTTCTCTTGCATTCTTGTAATTTTGAGAACAATCAACAGAAAATTTGGAAAATCAATGATTGGTTGGAACGAATCGTTATAGTCAATTTCGCTCACCTCCTTTTCCTTTTTTACAGGAATATCGAGTAGTTTTTCTATTGTCTTCATCCCAAAGGAGTTGTCTAATTGTTGTGGCGCAATAGGAAAATCGTCAAATCTCTCCAACTTGAAGTTGCTCATATCTTTACCGAATATCTCAGTCATGTTAGGTAACTTTTGTTGGATATAGAAACTCATATCGCTACAAGCCTCCCAAATTTTGCAGAACTTTTCCATCGCTTTATTGTCATTCTTCAGTTGATCACTCAATTTGGCTTTTACAATTTCATGCTTTTCAAGTTGCTCGCCACGAGAGTTCATTACTTCAAAATAATGATTCAACTCAACATCCTTAGGCACACGATAATGTATGATATGCACATGGTTCAAAAAATACTCCTTGAATTTGTCCATATCAACTTGATTTTCACCTACTATTTCCTTTAGTGCTTCTTTGGCAAAGTTATAGCCATTCTTTATGCCAAGGTCATATTCCTCCCCAAAATCAGAATCTTTTACTTCCTTATTTTTCTCAAACTTAGACATGACTTCTATGGTTTGAGTAGAAGCTTTGCGTGAGGAATATGCAAGTTTGTTGGTAACCTTCTCGCCCATAGCAGTGAGGATAATGTATATTGTAGTAAGACGTTGTTGCCCGTCTATAACCTCGAATACATTCTCGTCACGTTTAAAGGTTACAAGTGTTCCGATATAGTATATAGGCTTGTCTATGACCATGGAGTCATAGATATCCTTTATTAATGCAGAAATCTCATCTCGTTCCCAGGCGTAATTACGCTGATAGATGGGAATTTTGTAGTAGGTAACTGTTCCACTATTGACATAATAGATGTCTTTTACAGAACATTCTTTCAGAATATGTGATAAATCTTTCATGCTTGTCATTATTTATAAAATCCATTTTCCTTGAAGAAATAGAGGTAATTGCAAGAAATTTCATTCTCATCTTTGGCATCTATATTTTTGCTAGTACTGCTGCTTTCAAGTACTCTACCGTCATATATGTCTCCGATTGATAGAGAACATAATTTGTCGGCAAGGGCACTGAGAAGGGATGTTGGGGAATCTTGTCGAGCAATTAATTGGTACATGTTAAAGCCATTGATGATACCAAATTTGTTGCTTTCGCCCATAATGTAATTCTGCGCAGACAACCAGCCCAAATTTCTATACTGTGCTCTCAGAGAGTAAGCCCAAATGAAGGCATAGACTACGAATTGCTCAAATTGTGCCAAATCTTCCTTGGATGGGTAAGTTTTAGGGCAGAACCGATCTACGTAAAGCAAGACTGATGTGTCAAACAGCAAACGTGCTATGCCATTCCCCGTTCCTCGCTTGAAATATTTATCGAGAGTCTTTACAATCTCATTGTCGTTGATGTAAAAACCTTCGTACTTACTATTGTCTTGAATATCTTTCAAGATGTTATAGTAATGTTTGGTATATTCGAAAAAAGGCTTACCTGCAATGATTGGTGTATTCAATTGGAAAGCGTTGATGTTACGTATGCCTGATACAAATGGCATTGCAGATGAATTTACCATGTCGGCATAGCAATATGCTGCCTTGAAGAACTGGGCATAAGGAGTTTTGGCATAACGAGTAATGCCCTTGAACATTTGAATGTTATGTTCATTGAGTACATTAGCTTTGTTACCATTTACCCATTCCTTGATGCGATAGAGATAGTTGCCAAAAAGATTAGCCAAGTTGCTTTGGGAGACTTGTTCCCATCCTTTGACAATTTTTTCTGTTTCTTCTTCGCTTACACCTGCCATCTCTCGTAGATGATATGCCTTCAACAAGTCGTGAGGATAGAGAGCCTTGCCACGAGCATTTTGAGAATCGAAGAATTGGAAAGCTTCTGATATATCTTTTGTAATTACAACAATCAGTTCGCAATTATTTTCAATATACCCTTTCAATCTTTCTTTTTCCTTCTCGTGCTCATCATTTTTATCTTCAGACTTCTTACCTATGCGGCGACACAAAGCCTGATAATTGTTTGGAATATTACGACAGTTATGCTCATTGTTGTAAACTGACTGCTGTAAGAAACTGATATTCTTTTCGCCTAATGCAGTTAATAACAGAGAGAATGTGATGGTACGTTGCTGCCCATCTACAATGTCATAACGGTCTCCTTTTTGCTGGTGCAAGATGAGAGTGCCTACTCTATACTTTTCTTTGTTGCTATTCATCGCTTCGATGATGTCATCAAGCAATTGGATGGCATTGCGTGCTGTCCATTTATATGGTCGCTGATAGATAGGGATGTTGAGGCTAACATCTTCTATGGGCTTATCACCATTCGTTATCTTCTGGCGAAGAAGTAAATCACCGATGGTTGTTATTGATAATGTTAAGTTGCTCATTGTATATTATATTTTTTGTGACATAGTTACCAACATGGTTACCGACATAGTTACTATTGCTCTGTTACTTGCTCTGTTACTTGCTCTGTTACTAACTTTGTTACTAGCTCTGTTACTAGCTCTGTTACTGTTTATACAGTCTCCAAGAACAAAAGTCCCTTTTTGGTTGTTCTGTATTGTTGTTTAGGGCTTGTCGGCTTGTCAGGAACCGTAAGTTCCAGATAATCATGTTGGAGCAGTGGCTCGATGAATGCTTTGAAGTTCTTGAATTGGTAAGTAACACCTAGTAGTTCAAATATTTCTTTTCTAAATTTTGCTTCTTTGCAGAATCTAAGAATGGATACAACTTTGTCTGTGACATTGATATATGTATCATCTTCTGCTCTGTCACTAGCTTTGTCACTATCCAGCCAAAAAGTGACAGTGCTGGTGCAAATATCACTCTCAAAAGTCACGTCATTGCCAGTGATTTCTTTCCACTCGTTCATCATATCGAAACCATAGCCGATAGTCTCTGATAGATTAACCAGTCTGAATATCTTGGCGATAATCGGGTTGCGAGGATTGGAATAGAGATGGTTGCCCAGTTGGGATATAGGCACAGGATAGCCACCAGCATTGAAGAACTCGACTCTGTCGGTATAGATATGAATGCAGGAGTGAATGGTGCTGAATGGATCGAAGTGAGAGAGCATATTGACTAATGCTTCTCGCAAAATCTTAAACTGCGAGCGATCTTCCACATTGAAACCCTCATCGTTCATCATGAAAGGCGTATCCACGATGAGGCGCAGTCTCCTGATCATAATCTGAAAATACTCCCAAAGGTTCTCTTGCTCGGGAATGCGGTAGGTATAGCGGGTTCGGGCTTCTCTTACACTTCTACCTGGAATCTCCACCAAATCCATCCAAAACGTCGGTACATAATGACGAACCCATTCTTCTTTGCCGAAACACATCAAACCACCATAGTTCAGATGCCCTTCATTATCGGCGATGCCGATGCGCTTGCAGAAGTCGGCGATGTCATTGCCTATCAGATTGGGACGAGGACTGTATAGCTTGAAGTAATTACGATAGTCACGAATGGTGTCCTCATTGAGCATGGAGAGGTCGGAGTCTAAGAGTATCTGCTCAGACTTGATGCCGAATGATTGGTTATGAAACATGGCGGTTATCTCGCCATTGGTAGCTCGCTGGTCTCCACTGCCGAATCGGATGAATGTATTCTGCGGATTGTTATAGTAGATGGGTTTGTGGGGTGATGAGGCGATATGAAATGCCAAAACCTTATGCCCATCTATATGATAGAGCATGCTCTTGGCATCGACTGGCTCATTGAACTTTTGGGAACGCAAAGTACCCAAAAAGTCTTGTTCCAACTTCTCTGCATTGTCAACTCCTGATATTTCAAACTTCTTGCCATTCTGCTTTACTCCAAGCACTATCCATCCGCCGGAAGTGTTGGCGAATGCACTTACGGTTTCCCATATATTCTTAGGGAGTTCGCTCTTGGCCTCCTTAGCCTCGAAGTCCTCCCATTCGATGTCGTTGATTCTGTCTATCAGCTCTTCCTTTGTCATAATAATGATGATTAAATTGAAATATAGAATTTCTTCCTCCCTTCACTTCAAGAAATAGATAGGAGCATGCTGGGTGCCTTCCTTCTCCATGATGCCTTTCTCGCAGAAATGGTTGAGCCACTTCTGAGCCATGTAAGGAGTCAAGCCAAAGAGGATGCGCAGGATGCGAGTGGTGATATAGCGGTTCTCTTGGAGATACTCCTTGATTTTCGCCAATAGCTTTTCCTCAGAGTATTTTGTAGATTGGTTGGAATAGCGGGAGCCGACGAAATGGACGTTGCGCTGTACTTCCTCCATTAGCTTACCTTCTGGTCGGAAGTTGATGCCGGTGATGCGTACTTCCTTGCCCGTAATCTTCTTGTCTGGATTCTCCTCTGGCATCTCTAGGCTAGCCGACATGGAGAAGTAGCCTATCTCTGGGATATAAAAGCGGCGTCCCATGGAGAATTCTTCCACCATAAGGTCGTGAAGCTCTGCCAACATCGCAGCCACATCTCCCTTGGTGAGTGAGCAGCGGTTCTGGATTTTCTCTTGCAATTGCTTCTCGGTCATAGGTTCATGTTGCACGATACGAACGTATTGACGCTTTTCTCCTGTGCCCTGGGCATTGTTGAGAGTGTAAATATCGTATTTCAGTTCCATATTTCTTGTTGTTTGATGGTTCGTTGTTTTCTATATTCTTTGTCTTCTATGAAAGATGATGCAAATATATATAATAATGTGATAACTTGTATCTTTTGGTGTAAACTATTAGGTTTATTTAAACATTGGTATATGTCATGTGATTATACGGCATTTGTCATCCGACTGTATGATAAGTGTCGTATAATCGCATGACAAATGTCACGCAATCGTTATAATAGCTTTCTTGCATCGTTATAATTGCTTTCTTGCATCATATAAGTCACAACATTGTTACCATCCATCTCACCCTTGGCAATTCGCAGTGGGAGGTATGTGATGAGGCTGAGACTATCTATTACACCTTCGGACCTGAGATTCATAATTACTCATTCTGAATGAGTAAAAATGATAGAAATTACTCATTCTGAATGAACAAAAATGAAGATTTGTTTGGTTGTTTACTTAAAAAATCGTATTTTTGCAAGCAAATAAATGATTGAACATGAAAGAGTTATTAAAGCAAATGTAAGTCGCATCGGATTCAATGCCACCGACAATATGGGAGTGAAATTGGAGAATATGGTGTTTGTCGAATTAAAGCGTCGTGGGCATGATGTTTTTTATCATGCAGATAAGAAAGAATGTGACTTTGTAGTGAGGGAGGGCATGAGAATCATGAAGGCTTATCAGGTAACGATAGTGATGAATGACGAGAAAACTCGCAAGCCAGAAATCGAGGGGCTGATGGAAGCCATGAATGCTTATGGCTTGGCTGAGGGATATATTCTTACGATGGAGGAGAAGGAAGAACTTGAGATAGATGGCAAGCAGGTTCATGTTCTCTCTACGTGGGAATGGATGTTGAGAGAGAAGTGAAATATTATAAAAAAGGTAATTTATGGAAACATTCAATGATGTAATATCTGGCAATCAACTGGTATTGGTTGATTTCTTTGCTACATGGTGCCAACCTTGCAAGATGATGCACCCTGTGTTGGAAGACTTGAAGAAGACGGTGGGCGACAAGCTTCGCATCATCAAGGTAGATGTAGATGCTCACAATGATGTGGCGGCACAGTATGGCATTCGCTCAGTGCCAACCTTGATGCTCTTCCGCAATGGCGAGGTGCTGTATCGGGAGAGTGGTGCGATGTCGAAGGCTGACTTGATGGCATTGCTCGATCCTTTTATATAAAGGAAGCATGACTTGTTGGTTGCCCATTCCGAATTTACTGCAAATTTACAGTAAATTCGGAATGGAATAAGCTCTTATGGGTAGATCTTTCTTTTATGGTAAAAGATGGAAAGATACCTTATTTATCTGATTTTCAGTGCTTGTTTAGTTAATAAATATTATAAAAATAACTTTGTCTTATCAAAAAGATTGTCCTATTCGGAATTTATTGTAAATTTGCAGTAAAATCGGAATAAATGATTATGGCAACGTATGTAAATAGACAGATTTATCTGCAAAAGCTGATTCATCGGCGAGACAATGGTGAGGTGAAAATCATAACGGGGACTCGTCGATGTGGTAAGTCGTGGCTTCTGAAAAAGGTTTATCATGACTATTTGGTGAGTCAAGGTGTACCTAAGAAAAACATAATCATGGTGTCTTTTGATGTGGATGAGGATATTACAGGGGAGGATTTGACCAATCCGATGGTTCTGAAACGCTATCTCTATTCCAAGATAATAGATGAAGATGCCAGCTATTATGTATTTCTTGATGAGATACAAATGGTAGAGGGATTTGAGCGTATTGTGAATGGCTTGAATGCTCATGACAATGTTGATGTCTATATCACAGGCAGTAACTCCAAGTTTCTTTCAAGTGACATCAATACGATTTTTCGAGGTCGTGGTGATGAGGTGAGAGTTTATCCTTTCTCCTTTAAGGAGTTCTGCACAGATAGGTCTGATTCTATTAACGAACTTTGGAAGGAATATTATACATACGGAGGAATGCCTGCTCTTCGTAATCATCCTACTCCTGAGCAGAAGGTGAGTTATCTTCAAAGGTTATGGCAAAAGACATACTTTGATGATGTGGTAGAGCGAAATGGTATCAAGAATCGTGTGGCTTTGGAGTGCTTGGTGGATTCTTTATGTTCTTCCATTGGATCGCTGACCAATCCGAGCAAGATACGTAATACTTTGGAGAGTGTGCAGCATGTAAAGCTTGATGCGGATACTGTGTCTTCCTATATTCAATGCTTGGAGAATGCTTTCCTCTTCGAGGGTGCTCGCCGCTATAATGTAAAAGGCAGGAAGTATTATGAGAGTATCAAGAAATATTATGTGGTGGATGTCGGCTTGCGTAATGCCCGACTGAATTTCCGGCAACAGGAGGTTACCCACATCATGGAGAATGTCATCTACAGTGAGTTGCGTATCCGTGGCTATGTGGTGGATGTCGGTGTGGTGGAGAGTCGGGTGATGCGTGATGGCAAGAGTACCTACCAACAGTATGAGATAGACTTCATTGCCACGAATGGTCTCAACAAGTACTACATCCAGTCGGCATATTCTTTGCCAACGGAAGAGAAGCGTGAGCAAGAGCTTGCCTCGCTGAAGAAGATAGACGATTCTTTCCGCAAGATAATCATTGTGGGCGATGACATTGCCACATATATGGATGATAATGGTTATGTCTTTATGGGGCTGTTCCAATTTCTTAAGAATGAGGATGTGATGGAGTGAAAAATCAATATAAATACATATATTTTGGAACAACTCCCTGTGGAATACAAAGAGTTGACCAAGGAGGTGGATGAGAAAAATCACACTACATTGCTGCTGCGCCATCTTACAACTTATACGGAGAAAAATCGTTGTGACTATTTCATTCATAAGGATTTGAAAGGCTTCCTTTTAAGAGAAATGGACTTTTATATCAAGAATGAGATTCTTGTGATAGATGACATTGATACTACTGAGACTAAGAAGTTCTTGTCTCATTTGGCTGTTGTTAAGGCGGTTAAGGCTGTTGGAAAAAGCATCATTACTTTGATGGCGCAATTAGAGGAGTATCAAAAGAAGTTGTGGCTAAAGAAGAAAATGGTGGCTTCGGCTGATTTTTTGGTCACTCTTAATCATATTCCTGCTTCTTTGTATGAGGAAATCGGACAGAATGACAAGCAGCGTGAGGAGTGGGTAAAGCTTTATGCAATAGATAAAATGAAATTGGGAAAGGGTGAAATCCCAGGAATGAAAGCGGAATACTCAGTTCCGTTGACTCCGCAATTCTTGAAGGAAAATGAGACTTTGGTCGTGGAGTACGCTTGAAAGGCTATGGCTTTTCCTTGAAACGTACTTGCAAATTGGACAAGGGACAGTGTCCGGATGAGGTACCTGGGCATATTGGTATATTGGAAACTTTGAACATCTTTGGATTGAAAGCAGACTATATGGATGAGTTTAGTCGAATCATCAAGGATGAAGGTGTAGAAGTGAATGTACATGACAAGGTAAAGGTAGAGTTGCCTTTAATGCCTAATGTTATTGACTTGGAGAAAAAACGCTTGAAGTATTTGTGTTTGAAGAAAGGTAAAAAATATATCAAAGATGTTCCGCTTTTGCGATTGGATATGGATGCAACTATTGCGGCAAGCCCCGTTGTGGGCTTGTTGTTAAGCCTGAGGCTACAATAGAAGATGTAAAAAATATGTTTGTTGACCATCATGTTTATTTCATGAAAGAGGATGGGAGATATATAGATAAGATGATTCATGCAATATTGACATCTGGTATAGTTTAATAAATGAGTACAAGATGAATAAAGACTAATTAAATATTCTAGACAGCGTCTGACAAATTCAAATATAATAATGTCTAAGCATAAGTCATACGAGAATATCATTTCTCTTACTTCCCTTAACTTTCCCACATGCGAAAGTTATGTATAAAAATGTTCATCTGACAGGAGAGTCTAATCCCCAGCCTGCTTGAGAAAAAAGGCTGGGGATTTCTGATCTTAATCACAGTAAAATTCCGGATAAATAGTTATTCAACGTATGTAAGCTGGCAGGTTTGTATGCAGCCAGCCTAAATCACCTTGACTCTCTTTTTTCCTCCTCTTCCATCAATCACGATTTTCTCGAAGACGATGGCTGGGTCGTTAGGAGTGAGGGTGAGGCTGTGGATGCCATCGGATGAGGCTGGCAGCTCTAGCTCTATCATCTTGTCCACGATGCGAGTGGCTATCGTTGGATAATAGATATTGTAGATGTTCTCCGGCTTCTCGTTCAAATCTTTGTTGAAGTTAACCTCTACAGGAGAAGCGCCATCTAAACTTACACCATAGGTTAAGCCGCCCTTGTTGAGATAATCCAAGGTTGATTTGGTAATCACATGAATGCGAACCTTCTGCTTGCCGTTAAATGCCTTGCCATCCGAAGTTTTGCTAACTTGCATCTTAAACTTGTAAGTGATGCTGGCTCCCTTTACACTCTTAGTATATGGCATCAGAGTCATTGCCGATACGCTTTTGCCCATGAATGGAATCTCTGTCCATTTTGCCTCGGCAGCATCCGTCTTGCTGCTATAGTAAGGAGCTTCGATTTCTACCACGCCGTTGTTTTCGCTGATAATCACTCCATCCTTGGAGGTTACCCGGAAGAGCTCCGGACAGGTATCCTTCTCGAAATCATCATTCCAACTCTTATAGCCGATATGCTTCTGGGTCATCATTCCGTTCCACTTGCCGCCAGCCATCTTATGGTTGTAATAGTCGCAGATGAGTGAATCGCGCTTGAAGAGGCGCTCGCATTCATCAGCCCATACATTCGCCTTCGGATTGCCCTGTTTATAGAGGGCATGGTTCTGTGCCTGGGCAAAATACATCTGATGCAGATTGCTCATCATCTCGATAGGGAAGAGGATGATCTGACGATAGGCGTCGTGATAGGATACCGGCAGACTGTTGTACTGGCGCAGCGCATCGGCTTCGAGCTGGAGATACTGGTTTACCACCTCCTGCCATTCACCGTTTTCCAGACTGTAGGTGTTCTTGTCGAGCATCTCTGGGGTGCAGCGGCCGTTGTACTTGCAGATGAGGTTAAGAATGCGGGCTGCTTCATCGGCCTGCGATTCACCAAACTGCTGTGCGCACCAGTCGCGGGTATGGCGGGTGATGTTGTTTACATCGTATTTATGTGGATTCCAAGCCATGTCCATAAACTGGCTGATAGGATATTCCATCGGCTTGAGGTCGCCCACATTGAGAATCCAGAGACGGTCGATGCCATTCTCGTAAGCAAGCGTCAACTGCTCCCAAGGATTCTGCACAGGAGTAACGTTGAGCATCTTTGAGTTTCTTGGAGCACCTACGTAATCTACGTGATAGTATAAGCCCCAACCGCCTTTGTGCTTGCGTTCCTTGGCATTCGGCACACGGCGCACGTTACCCCAGTTGTCATCGCAGAGCAGGAGGGTTACGTCATCAGGCACCTTCATGCCCTTATCGTAGTAATCCAATACCTCTTTATATAGTGCCCAAACCTGTGGGGTTTCGCTAGCCTTTCTGCCGGTTACGTCAGCGATAATCTTGCGCTGGTCGTTGATGATGTTGGTCATCAGTTTAGTATCTGCCTCTTCGCTCATCGCTTCATCGCCGTCGCCGCGCATTCCGATGGTTACAATCTGTTCTGTTCCTTTCATTCGCTCAATGCCTTCACGGAAGAACTTCTGCAGGTTTGTCTTGTTCTTCTGATAGTTCCATGGTCCCCATCCCTTTCGGTTGCGGGCGTATTCCTGGTGGTTGCGGGCCATCGGCTCATGATGGGAAGTACTCATCACTACGCCCATTTCATCGGCAGTCTTCTCGTTCTCCGGGTCATCTGCGTAGAAAGCCCAACCCCACATGGCAGGCCACATCATGTTACCTCTCAGTCGCAATACCAGTTCGAAGACGCGCTGATAGAAACGGTGGTCGCCATATCCGGTGCCGTAGGTGTTCTTTACCCATGACGTTAGGCAAGGTGCCTCATCGTTGAGGAAGATGCCGCGATAACGTACGGCTGGTTCGCCATCTGTATAGATACCCTTGTTTACGAAAATAGAATCGTGGTGCTCTACAGGCACGTCTGCCCAGTCATACCAAGGCGATACGCCCATCTGCTGCGAGAGTTCGTAAATGCCGTAGATGGTGCCTCGGCGGTCGCTGCCAGCAATGACGAGCTGACCATCTATGAGCGTGATGATAAACTTTTCCCGTTTGCCCTTCAGTAGATTTCCGTTGATGCGCTTCTGTTTCACCAGTTGGTCGATGGCTGCTGAATGGCCGATGGTGCCTACGAGGATAGCTGGTCGGGCTGTGTCGGCTTTTTTCTGAAAACCGGCATCCGAGGTGAGGGTGGCTGTGGCTCCACTCACACTTTTTATATCTTTCAGCAGGGCATGAGCAGCATAGCTCACTCCTTTGCAGTCGTTGGTGTCCATGTAGATTTCTACCCGGTTATTGGCATTCAGCAGCAAGTCTCCTTGCTTGAAATCTACAAATCTGTCGGCTGCGCTCATGCTGATTGTTGAGAGCAGGGCAGCGCCAGCCAGGAATGTTTGCTTGATGTTGTTTAGTTTCATATTTATTTATTTTGTTGTTATTTTCCGATTGTCAGCAATGTGTTTTTGCCGGTTGCAAAGGTAGCCAAAACTATCCGGATATACTTTATTTTATGTAATCTTTAGTTTTTAATATGTTTCATTTTTACTTTTCTGTCCGTTTCTCTTTGTATTTTCAAAGAAAAATAGTAATTTTGCATAGTAAAAACAGAAAAAAGAATATATATAATGATAGACAGACCGACGATAGCAAAAATTATGGATGCCACCAAGATAGAAGAGGTGGTATCTGAATTTGTTACGCTCAAGAAGCGTGGCATCAATTATGTCGGCTTGTGTCCTTTTCATAACGATTCCAATCCATCTTTCTCTGTATCTCCAACAAGAGGTATCTGTCATTGTTTTACCTGCGGAAAGGGAGGTAATGCAATCAACTTTCTGATGGAACTGGAACAGATGACCTATCCCGATGCTCTTCGCTGGCTCGCCAAGAAATATAAAATAGAGATTCAGGAACGGGAACTGACCAATGAAGAAAAACAGCGCGAGAGCGAAAGAGAATCCATGTTTATCGTCAACGATTGGGCGGCGAAATATTTTCAGGATATTCTCTTGCATGATGTGGATGGTATCGCTATCGGTATGGCTTATTTCCGAGGAAGAGGTTTCAGGGATGATATCATCAGAAAATTTCAGTTGGGTTTTGCGCTCCCTAAGCGTACTGCTCTTGCTGAGGCGGCTAAGGCGGCTGGCTATAATCCGAAATATCTGGTTGATACGGGACTCTGCTTCAAGGTGGATAAGGACGAAGCCGGCAATAAGTCGGGTGAGGATAAGATTCTTGACCGTTTCTCGGGCAGAGCCATCTTCCCCTGGTTCAGCGTGAGCGGCAAGGTGGTAGCTTTTGGCGGACGAGTTCTCGACAGCAGAACCAAGGGCGTCAGCCAGAAATATGTCAACTCGCCTGATAGCGTTATCTATCATAAGGAGCGCGAACTCTATGGACTCTATCAAGCCAAGAAGGCGATAGCCAAGGAGAATTGTGTCTTCATGGTGGAAGGATACACCGATGTTATCTCGATGCATCAGTGTGGCATCGAAAATGTGGTGGCAAACTCGGGTACAGCGCTGAGCGTGCATCAGATCAGATTGCTGCACCGCTTTACCAGTAATATCGTTCTTCTCTATGACGGCGATAATGCGGGTATTCATGCTGCGCTGCGAGGTACCGATATGTTGCTCGAAGAAGAGATGAACGTAAAGGTGCTCTTCCTCCCTGATGGTAATGACCCTGACAGTTTCGCCCGCAGTCATTCGGCAGAGGAATTCAGAAGATATATTCAGGAGAATCAGACCGACTTCATACAGTTTAAGACCGATATTCTGCTGCGCGGTGTGACAGACCCTGTAAAGCGAAGCCAGGCTATCAATTCGATTGTAGAGAGCATCTCGAAAATCAAGAATCAGATAACGCGCGCTTCTTATATCACCGACTGTTCTCACCGTTTGGGCGTGAACGAGGCAATTATCGTGAATGCCTTGAATAATTTTGTGCGCAACGGTATGAGTGAGCAGGTAAAGGCAGAGCGACGTGCTGCGGGATTGAAAGATTCGCCTGTAGCGGCAGCGCAGCAGGCGCAATCGGTGATGAGAGCGGTTACCCCACTGGATAAACTTCTGGAAGTAGAAGGACTTCTGGTACAGTTGATTATTCATCATGGCGACCAGCTCATCACGGTACAGGATGTAGACGGAAATGATGTGGAGGTAGCTGTGGCCCAGTATATCAGTCTTGATTTGGGTGGAGATGGCTTTAAGTTTCATAATGATTTATATAATCAGATTATGCAGGAGGCTGTGGAGCATCTCGAAAAAGAAGATGATTTTGTCGCTGAAACTTATTTTGCCAATCATCCGAATCCGGAAATCAGCAGGTTGGCAGGTTTGCCTACAGGTGACCAGGAGGTATCTACGGCTAGTCTGCAGATGAAGATGAACGCCGATAAACTCCGTCAGTTTGTCTTTAAAGACATCTTGAGCTTCCGTACTCATTATATTGCTCAGCGTATTATTGAGGTACAGCAGGAGTTTGCCAGGAATCCGACCAATCGTGAACTGCTGCAGGAGTTTATGAAACTCAAGCAGATGAACACGCTTCTGGCGAGTCAGGCAAACAATATCTTCAATTAACCGGAACTCCTGTCCTGTGGGGAGGAACTCTGTAATGAAGAATTAGAGATTTAAAAGGAGAAATGCTATATGATTTATTTTCACTGGATATATCTGTTGCTTTATGTCGTGATAACCGTTCCGGCTATCATCACCGTCTTGATGGACAATCGTCAGCCCGCCAAGACGATGGCATGGATATTGGTCTTCTTCTTCATCCCCTTTGTGGGTATCATCTTCTATTTCTTCTTCGGACAGAATACTCGCAAGGAACGGCTTATCAGCGACCGCAGTATGGACCAGCTCACCAAGCGATCCATGCTCGAGTTCGTAGAGCAGGAGAATCTTCACCTGCCAGACAGCAATAAACCGCTGATGAATCTCTTTGCCAACCAGAGTTGGGCGCTGCCTTTTAAAGATAATCAGGTGGATATTTATACCGATGGCTATGATTTCTTCCTTACCTTATTATATAATATAGGACAGGCAAAGCATCATATTCATCTCGATACCTATATCTTCGAAGCCGATGCCTTGGGATATCTGATAGCTGATGCCTTGATTGATAAGGCGGAGCAGGGAGTAGAGGTGCGACTGATTTATGATGATGTAGGCTGCTGGAAGGTGAAGGATGAATTCTTTGAACGTATGCGTGATGCAGGCATTGATGTACATTCGTTCATGCCAGTCCGCTTTCCGGCTTTTACGAGTAAGGTAAACTATCGTAACCACCGCAAACTCTGTGTCATAGATGGTAAGGTGGGCTTTATCGGCGGCATGAATATAGCTCTGCGCTATGTGAAGGGTGATAAGAAACAGGCTTGGCGCGATACGCATCTCCGTATAGAGGGCGGTGGCGTTTACGCCATTCAGAGAGCCTTTCTGGTAGACTGGTATTTCGTAGACCGTACGTTGGTTTCCAATCGCCAGTATTATCCGCCGGTCAGTGCGCATATCCACAACAATTGTCTCGTACAGATAGTTACGAGCAGTCCTATCAGTCCTTGGCCTGATATCATGCAGGGCTATGTCCGCATCCTGCTTCAGGCCCAGAAGTATGTGTATATGGAAACGCCTTATTTCTTGCCAACCGAACCTGTATTGTTTGCCATGAGAACAGCAGCTTTGGCGGGTGTGGATATCCGTCTGATGTTGCCCCGTCATGCTGATGCCAAACTGGTAGAGTGGGCATCGCGTTCGTATGTGATAGAGGCGATAGAGGCTGGCGTAAAGGTTTATCTCTATACGGCAGGCTTTAATCATAGTAAATTGCTGGTGAGTGATGATAATCTCTGTACGATAGGCAGTACGAATATTGACTTCCGAAGTTTTGAGAATAATTTCGAAGCGAATGCGTTCTTCTTTGATGAGGAGATGGCACAGCGCGTGAAGGCTGTCTATCTGCGGGATGAGGCGAAGAGTATCCTGGTAGATGATGTATCTTATTTCGTAAAACGTCCGTTCCTGCAGCGTCTTTTCGAGAGTACGGTAAGATTACTCTCGCCGCTGCTGTGATTAGGCACGGATTTTTATTTAAGTATGGATTTATTTAGGCACGGATTACACGGATTACACGGAGTTATGAGCTAAAATTCAATATTCCGAATTTATAATCTCATAAAAAATCCGTGTAATCCGTGTAATCCGTGCCTAAAATTGCTTTTATCTGAATATCGAGAAGTTTACGCTTCCGTAACTTCTGTGCTCCAGAAATCGTGGATGCTCGGAGAAATCATAGTCTTTGCCATGCTCAAAGACGAAGATGCCTCCTTCGTTGAGATAGTCGCCATTCAGAACGAGGTCTGGAATCTGCGGCAACTCCTTCAGAGCGTATGGAGGATCGGCAAAGATAAAGTCAAACTTCTGCTTGCAGGTCTTCAGAAAACGGAATACATCACCACGAATCAGAATATCTTTGTCTTCGCCCAACTTCTGAAAACATTGGCGTATGAAGTTGGCATGATCGCGGTCGGCCTCTACGCTGATAACCCGGCTGCAGCCTCGTGATACCAGTTCGAGCGAAATGCTGCCCGTACCGGCAAAGAGGTCGAGGGCAGAGGTATCTTCGAAATCAATATATCCTTGCAGCACATTAAAGATGTTCTCCTTTGCAAAATCTGTTGTCGGACGCGCCTTAAACGAACGTGGAATGTCGAAATGGCGTCCCTTATATTGTCCTGTTATGATTCTCATTTGTTTTAATGTTGAATATTAAATGTTGAATGTTAAATGTTGAATGTTGAGTGGGGCTAGCGCCTTTTTGTCAACGCACTTTACTTACTTAGGTACAGTGCCATCAAATCGAATGGCAGACCTTTAATCTCTGTGATGGGCGCACGGTTGAATTCGGCGGCAGGATTCAGAATGAAGGTCTTCTTGATGTAGAGTTTCGTGTTGTAGAGGAACCAATCCTTATCCGGAACATTGCCTGATACATGCAACTCATCCTGCATCTGGTTGAATCCTAACTGCTTCCATACATAGAGAATGAAATAGAGGGCATCCTTGGCATGCTCGGCATTGAACGAGTTGAAGAATTTGAAACGGTTCTTCTCGAAACCGAAAACGTCCAGCTTCTTGTCGTGGAAATAAACATAGAGCTTGCGGTGAATGCCGGTGAAACTGCGATGATGCAGATAGTGCCACATCGGTTGCATGATAGGTGTGAAGCGGACATCCTTGAAGTTGTCTTCTACCACCATCTTCAAATCCTTGTTGATAGGGAATACCGCTACCGCATTCAGTTCCGGCTGCACTCTGTAGAGAATGGCATCGCTGTTATGACTGTTGAAGGCATGCTGATAGAGCACATCGATGTCCTCTTCATGAAATTCTTCGATAGGAACCAGCAGGATAGGCGAATCGATATATATGCGTACCTTCTGGTATCCCCGCTGCAGGAGAGTACTCTCCTTGAAAGCCTGACGCAAGTTGGCTGCCATCGAAACACCACTCTTTACTGTGTAAGGTTCATAGATGAGCTGATGCTCAGCTTCACGGTCAACTACCGAAAAACTGAGGGTGTTTCTGCTCACGCGGATGGTGAGTCGTGCTTGCTGAATGTTGTTACCTTTTATTTGCATATCTGTTACCAATTACCTGCGTTGTTATTATCTGTCGTTAAATCGCCTATCTTGAGTCCGGGATAGTTGCCGGCATAGTTGGCCTCCTCTATCTTCTGCTGGATGGAACCTTCATCGAGTCCGTCGAGGAAGGTTTCATAACCGGCCCCACATTCCATCACTGGAATCTGCTTACCGCTTTTCCCTACGATAACCGTGGCAGCAAGTGTAAACTTCTTACCGTCGGCATAGGGAATGTATTGGGCATCTTCCTGTAAGAACTTGCCTTTTACCAGTGTCGGAAAATCGCCTGTATATACGCCATGTTTCGCCTTGTATTTCTCTTCAGCCTGACGTATCTGCATCAGTTTCTCCTTCACCTCTGCTTCTCTGCTAGCCATGGCTTTCTGGAAGCGGATGGGCTGGCTTACACTCAGAATACAGAGTAGCATCATGATAATGACGCATGCTCCCAAAATATAATTATTCTTTATTCTTTTTCTCATTTCAAAAAGTATTATTACTTTTGCACAGCAAATAGGTGCAGTAAATTTTCTGCAAAGATACTAAAAGTTTTCGAAATATGAACATTGAAGAGTTAAAATATCAGATATTACAGCAATTTGGCTTTCCGCCAACCCCAGAACAGGCTCAGGCGCTCGATGTTTTCGTGCAGTTTATGACGGATAGTAATCCTCATGCTGTGATGATTCTCCGGGGTAGTGCGGGTACCGGTAAGACATCGCTTTCGGGTGCTATCGTCCGTACGCTCCGTGCTGTTCGCCAGAAGGTGATGCTCCTTGCTCCTACGGGTAGGGCGGCTAAGGTTTTCTCTCTGAACAGCGGGATGCCTGCCTATACCATTCATCGCCGCATCTATCGCGAAAAGGCGTTTGCCGGAGTGGATGGACAGTTCAATCTCAATGATAATCTCTATACTGATACGCTTTTTATGGTAGATGAGGCTTCGATGATTGCCAATCTGGGATTGGGCGGAACCACCTTTGGCAGCGGTTGTCTGCTAGATGATCTGATTCATTTTGTGTATCAGGGACGTAATGACCGACTTTTGCTGATTGGCGATAAGGCACAGTTGCCTCCTGTTGGTGAGGAAGAATCACCAGCCCTTTCTGCTGCGATGCTCCAGGGATATGGACTGTCGGTTTATGAGTGCGATTTGAACGAGGTAGTCCGCCAGAGCCAGCAGTCGGGTATTCTCTTTAATGCTACCCGTATCCGCCAGATGATTACCCACGATGACATTACCCAACTGCCTAAAATCCGTTTCTCCGGTTTCTCGGATATAAGGGAAATGCCGGGCGCAGAACTCATCGAGGCGCTTGGCGACAGCTATCATCATGTAGGACTTGACGATACCATTGTGGTGACTCGTAGCAACAAGCGCGCCAACATCTTCAACCAGGGCATCCGCAACATGGTGCTTGATAGGGAAGAGGAACTCGAGAGTGGCGACATGCTGATGATTGTGAAGAACAATTATTATTGGATGGAGGAAGAAAGAAAGAAGATAAAGGAAAGGCAATTAAGTGAAGAACGAAAAGTGAAGAGTGAAAAATTTAATACTTTAGCTAATTATACAGTTCAAAGTAACGAAGTTCCAAGTCATGAGATGCCTGCTTTCCTGGCTAATGGAGATAGGGCGAAGGTGATGAAGGTGAGCCGTCGCATCGACCTCTATGGTTTTCATTTTGCCACCCTTCTGTTGAAATTTCCCGATTATGATAATTATGAACTGGAGGCTACGGTATTGCTGGATACCTTGACGAGTGAGGCTCCTGCTTTGACCCATGATCAGCAAGAGCAGCTTTTCCATAAGATAGAGGAAGATTATCAGGACATACCACTGAAGGCAGACCGTATGAAGGCAATCCGGCAAGACCCGTATTTCAATGCTCTGCAAGTGAAGTTTGCCTATGCCGTTACCTGTCATAAAGCGCAGGGCGGACAGTGGTCGCATGTCTATGTAGACCAGGGCTATATGACGGATGAAATGCTTACTCCCGATTATATCCACTGGCTCTATACTGCATTTACCCGAGCCACAGAGATGCTATATTTGGTGAATTGGCCAAATACGCAGATAGAAGGAGAGTAATTTACTCTTCTTCTTTTGTTCAGGATTTATATGAAAAGAAAAAAGTCCGGCTCTCTTTCGAAAGTCGGACTCTTAAATTTTTGAGTTATTTTTTGGGAAAAGTGGGTAGTGATGGATTCGAACCACCGAAGGCATAGCCAGCAGATTTACAGTCTGCCCCATTTGGCCACTCTGGTAACTACCCAAAAGCTTTATATCTCAAAAGCGAGTGCAAAGGTAATGCTTTTATTTGATATTACCAAATTTTTTCGGTATTTTTTTCTCTTTTCCTTCAAAAAATGTTCATTTTCCCCTATAAAATAGGTTTTTTCCCTCTCTTTTACCTTTTTACCCTTTTACTTTTTTACCTTTTTACCCTTTTTATCCTTTTACCTTTACCACATGTCTTCTGCGGTGTTTCCTCGACAGCCTTCTGTGCTTGTAATGCTCATATTTCTTGATGGCAACGAATACCGTGAGGGCAAGGACTACGGCTAGCAGGAAGAGCGAGATACCGAAGATGATGAAGAAGAAGATAGAGGAGTAGAGTAGCATATGTTGTGCTGTCTTGTTCATTTTTGTTGAAATTTGCGTGCAAAGTTACGCATTTTTCGATAAATATTGAAAGAAACAAAGAAAAAGTTGTATCTTTGCAAACGTTTTGTAGTATCTGATATACAGAACTGAATAATTATTGAATAAATATACATACATGATTGTTACAATAGAATGGATGGAGGAGTGGTTCAGGCGTTTCGACCAGGAATATTTCGGGGGAAAGCTGCCTGTTCCTGAACTCGGACTTACTCATGCCAAGACTCGCTTGGGGCAACTTGCCTATAAGCGGGCCTCCAGATGGGGACGCACCAAACTCTACGATTTCAAACTCTCCATGTCTACTTATTATGATATGACCGACAAGCAGGCAAAGAGTGTCTTGCTCCACGAGATGATACATTACATCATCGGTTATACGGGACTGAAAGATACCTCGGCTCACGGGGTTGTGTTCAAGGGACTGATGGATAAGCTCAACAGCCAGTATGGCTGGGATATCAGAGTATCGACATCCACCAAGGGTTGGAAGGTAAGCGAAACCGTAAGAAGCAGGAAAGAGAAGAAGGGACCGCAAATCTATCTGATGCTTGCCATCGAGATGAATGATGGAAGACATTATCTCTCGAGAGTGAATCCGAGTTTTGCCCGTCGCATCGAAAATCAGCTGAAGACGGTCAGGGAAGTGGTTTCTCATCAGTGGTATACTACGATGGAGAACTATTTCGAAGACTATCCGCAGGTGCGCAGTTTGAGAGGAAGGCGCATCTCGAAGGCCGATTTCGGAAAGTTGCTCAATGTGCTCACTCCCTTTCAGCTGTAATGTCGGGCGAATGTATAAGAAAAAAGAATAACCAAAACTCATTAAAGATATAAAATGAAAGAAACCTGGAAAATGATAGCCCTGCTGGCAATAGCCATTGGAGGACTGCTGGCTTATGCCTTTCTTCCAGAGCAAGTGGCTGAAAACATTCCGCTGAAACAGATTGGAATGGATGCGCTCACCGGTAAAAGCGAGGCTGAGCTTGCTGAAGAGGAAAAGGCTGACAGCATGATAAAGGAACCCGTGGATACGGCGGCGCAGCGAGTACTGATCTTCGGCGACTCGATGTCGGAATATCTAGGTCTGCGACTGGCTGATTATGCCAACAAGAACGGTCATAAACTCACCTGTATTACCTGGGTGAGTTCGGGCACCAGAAACTGGGCTGCTACCGATACCCTGCAGCATTATATCCAACGTATCAAACCTACCCATGTCTTTGTATGTCTGGGCAGCAACGAACTGTATACGTCTGATATGAAGGGATGTGAAAAACGCATCCGTGCCATCCTGAGCAAGATTGGTAATATTCCGACGATATGGATCGGTCCGCCAAACTGGTGTGAGGATAATGGATATAACAAACTCCTCCGTGAGGTGATGGGACCACGAGGCTATTATCCTAGTTACAAACTTACCTTCGAACGCCAGAAAGACGGCCGGCATCCGACTATGGCTTCATCTGCCATGTGGATGGATAAGATTGTAGAGTGGATGAATAGCGGACATTGTGTGCATCCGTTCCGATTGGAAATGCCGGATAAGCGTGACCGCCGATACAGACAGATTACCATCTTGCCTCCTGGAACCAAACGTAGGGCAGACAACACGGCTATGAAGAAGGATTCTCTTTCTATGCCTGTTGAGGGAACTGTGCCTGAAGCCACAGAAAGTCCTGCTGCAACCAATGTACCTGAAACTGCAGGAAAAACGGCTCCGGCTGCTGACAAGACGGTTCCAGCGGTAAAGCATGTAAACCATAAAGACTCCATATAAGAAAGAGTTCAATAAATAATATCTTCAGAACAGACAAATGAATTATTCAACATTCGAAATAAGTGCCTTGTGGCATTGGATAGAGCGGCTGTTTGTTTATCAGGCAGATTCTCCGCTGATGATGGGCAGCATTCCGTTTGCGCTGCTCTTCATCTTCTTCCTTGCCATTTATACCCTGCTCAAGAGCTATTCGCGCACAGCCATGATGATGTATGTCATCTGCTTCAGCCTTTTCTTTGCCTATAAGGTGAACGGAATGGTGATGTGGATGCTGCCGCTTACGGCTTGCATCAATTATGCCGTAACCCAGGAAATGAGACTGCATGAGGGGAAGGCACGCAAGGCGCTGCTCACCTTCGTGGTGCTTGTAGACCTGGCTCTGCTGTGCTATTTCAAATATACCAATTTCATCATTGGCGATGTAGTCAACGAGATGTTCAGCACCAACTTCTCTCTGCAGTCTATCGCTCTGCCTGTAGGTATCTCGTTCTATACCTTCCAGGCTATCAGCTATGCGGTAGATACCTATAAGCGTAAGTTTGACATGGAGGTAACACTCCTGGAGTATTGCTTCTATCTCACCTTTTTTCCGCTGCTGATGGCGGGTCCTATCACCCGTGCCGCCAATCTGATACCCAGACTGAAACGAAACGAACAGGCTTCCAGCAGAATGCTTTGGACGGGACTCTTCCTCATCATGCTGGGACTGGTCAAGAAGAATATGCTGAGCGATTATATCGCACAGTTCAACAACTGGGTGTTTGATGCGCCGCAAACCTTCTCGGGTTTCGAGAATCTGGCAGCGCTCTTCGGCTATCCAGTCCAGATTTTCCTCGATTTTTCGGGATACAGCGATATGAGTATCGGTGTGGCAGCCATTCTGGGTTTCTATCTGCCCGACAACTTCTATTTCCCTTACCGCTCACACTCGGTTACCGAGTTCTGGCGTCGCTGGCACATCTCGCTTTCCTTCTGGTTCCGCGATTATGTGTATATTCCGCTGGGTGGAAACCGGAAGGGAAAGGTGCGCATGTATTTCAACAACTTCCTCACCATGCTGGTGGCAGGTTTGTGGCATGGCTCTTCCTGGATGTTCGTCATCTGGGGTGCTCTTCATGGTTTCGGACTTGTGGTGCATAAGTTCTTCAGCCGTCAGTTGGGCATAAGCATTCCCCGTACGCTGGCTGGTAATTCCCTCAGCTGGCTCATCACCTATTTATATATATGCTTTGCGTGGTCTTTCTTCCGTGCCAAGGATTTGGGTGTGTTGGGGAAGATGTATGATAAGGTGGCAAATGATTTCAGCATCGATTATCTGGTGCCTTTCTTTCATGCCCGTCCTGCCTGGACGCTTTGCATCATCGGTGTCATGCTGAGCTATCTCTTTACCGAGCGCCAGTATCACCGTCTTCAGGCGCGGTTCATCCTCCTGCCTTGGGTGACCAAACTGCTGCTCTTCATCATCTGTCTGCAGATGGTAGTTGAGGTTTCTCAGGAGAGTGTACAGCCGTTCATTTATTATCAGTTCTAGTCTTTTATGGTTAATTTTCTGTAATAAAATCTTGCTTTATGGACTTGATACTGGAAAATGATGTAATTTTGTAGGTTGAAGTATATATATTTTGAAGTAACAGACAAAACAGAAAAATTGTATGAAGAAACTATTATTCTTTTTGCTCCTGACGACGGCTGTCGTCGGTAGAGCACAGACTTCGCTTGACTTGCTGCCTGTAGGCACCGAGGCTCCCGATTTCACGATTACTGACAGTAAGACGGGTAAGAAAATCTTCCAGCTCTCAGATAAGAAGACTCAGAAGGATAAAGACGGAAAGACGGTTCCGGGTGTCTGGACCGTGCTCGATTTCTGGGCTTCCTGGTGTCCAGACTGCAGAAGAGACATGCCGATGGTGAAGGCTATCTATGACAAATACAATACCAAGATTCAGGTAGTGGGTGTTTCTTTTGATACCGATGAGGCGAAGATGAAGAAATATCTGGGCGATAATCAGTATACCTGGTTGCAATACTGTGAGTTTAAGAAATGGAAGGAAACTAAGATTTCCAAGGATTATCACATCTCATGGATTCCTACCTCTTATCTGATCAATCCGGAAGGTAAGGTTGCATTCTCTACCGTGAAGGCGGAGGAGATGATGAAGAAACTGGATTCGCTCGACCAGGCAGGAGCATTGAAACCTGCTCAGGTGCAGACTGCTCTCAAGAAGGTGTATAATGAAAGCATCGATCCGATGGCTCAGATTGATGAGGCTTTGGCTAAAGCCAAGAAGAATGGCAAGTTTGTTATCTGTCAGGTAGGTGGTAACTGGTGCCCATGGTGCTTGAAGTTTGCCGATTTTGTAGAGAAGAATGCTGCGGTTAACAAGATGGTGAATGATCATTTCGAATATATTCATGTGAACTACAATCGCAGAAAAACTGCCGGTGATGCGGCTGTGAAGAAGGCTGAGCAGCTGATGAAGCGACTGAACAATCCTCAGCGTTTCGGATTCCCGGTCTTTGTGGTGCTCGATGAAACCGGAAAGGTTCTCCATATCCAGGATTCCAGTTTCCTGGAAGAAGGTAAGGGATATAATGAAGAAAAGGTGCTCAGATTCCTGAAGAGCTGGACACCTCAGGCTATTAAAGGATAAAGAAAGAGGGTGTGTCATTAACTTATGGCACACCCTCTACCTGTTTCATATCGTAATTTTATGCGTTACAAACCTCTTGCTTTCAGGAATCCGGAAGCATCTGGCTTCTCCATACCTGTAAAGTCGGTAAACATTTCCATCTGGTCCTTGGTGTTGCCACGGCTCAGAATCTTATCGCGGAATGCCTGACCAACGGCTGGGTCTAAGGCACCATGCTTTGCAAAGTAGTCGGCGATGTTCACAGCCAGCACCTCTGTCCAGAGATAGCTGTAATAGCCTGCAGCATAACCGCCGCCCCATACGTGGTTGAAGTATGATGTGCTGTAGCGAGGAGGAATCTGGGTGTTGAGCAAACCGATGTTGTGGAGCTCTTCCTTCTCGAAGGCACCTGCCATATAAGGTGAAGGCACCTCTTCTTCGCTAATCTTGTGCCAGGCAAGGTCAAGACAGGTCGCAGCCAGATTCTCGCCCAGTGAATAAGCGGTCTGGAAGCTGATGCTCTTCAGCATGCGCTCTTTCAGATCGGCTGGCATCGCAGCACCGGTCTCGGTATGACGGGCGTAATGGTCGAATATCTCCGGAATAGAAGCAAACGATTCGTTAAACTGGGATGGCATTTCTACGAAATCGCGGGCAACGGCTGTTCCTGAAAGGGTATTGTACTTGCAGTCGGAAAGGATTCCGTGAAGTGCATGACCGAACTCATGGAACAGGGTAGTAACCTCATCCCATGTGATGAGAGATGGCTGACCCTCCGGTGCCTTGGCATTGTTGCATACATTATATATGATAGGCAATTGGCCGCGCTGCTTGCTCTGCTTGGCAAAGGCGCTCATCCATGCACCGCCACGCTTGGTAGGACGGCGGAAGTAATCGCTGTAGAAAAGGGCGATTGGCTTGCCGTTCTTGTCACTCACCTCGAATACCTTCATGTCTGGGTGATAGGTTGGGATATCCTTGCGCAGCTTGAAGTTCAGTCCGTATACACGATGGGCGGCATAGAACACACCGTTCACCTGTACGCTGTCGATGTTGAAGTATGGCTTGATCTCATCATCGGTAATGTTGAGCATCTCCTTCTTCATCTTCGCAGAATAATAGAATCGGTCGTATGGCTGCAGCTTGAAGTCCTTGCCCTCCGTCTTCTGGGCATACGCTTCTATCGCCTTGGTTTCTGCATCAGCCTTAGGAGCATATTCCTTGATGAGCTGCTTCAGAAAAACATCCACATTCTTGCTGTTCTTAGCCATCGTCTTTTCGAGCGAATAGTCGGCATAGTTGTCATATCCCATCAGCTTGCCCTTCTCGGCACGCAACTTGGCAATCTCGGTTACGATAGGGAAGGTGTTGAATTTTGGGTTGGTACCGTCGGCACGGTGGATGCTTGCCATATACACCTTCTTGCGCAGTTCGCGGTTCTGGAGATTGGTGAGGATAGGCTGCTGGGTGGTGTTGATGATGACGATGCAGTAAGGTGCCTTGCCTCCGCGGCTCTCAGCATCTTTCTTGCATTGTGCAATGTCTGCATCGCTCAATCCGGCGAGTTCTTCCTTGCTGTTCACCCAAACCACGGCGTTGTTGGTAGCGGCAGGAAGAAGATTGCCCCATTCCTGCTGTAACTCAGAGATGCGGGAGTTGATCTGCTTCATGCGCTCCATCTTCTCGGCAGAAAGGAGGGCGCCTGAACGTACAAAACTCTTATAGATAACCTCAGTAAGGCGCTTGTCTTCGCCCTTGAGTTTCTTATATTCATTATCGTAAACATACTTGATGCGCTCGAAGAGTTTCTTGTTGAACGAAATCTCATTGTCGAGTTCGGTCAGCAATGGGGTAGCCTTCTTTTCGGTTTCGGCGATTCCCGGAGTCTTGTGGGCACTGGTGAGACCGAAGAAGATATTAGTCACCTTTTCGAGCAGCGTACCGCTCTCCTCATAGGCGAGGATGGTGTTCTGGAAGTTAGGCTTCTTCTTGTTGTTTACAATCTTCTGGATGTTGGCACGCTGCTCCCTGATAGCCGCTTCGATGGCTGGCAGGTAATCGCTCTCCTGAATCTTGCTGAAGTCAGGAGCACCGAATGGAAGACTGCTCTTTGTTAAAAGAGGATTCTGACGGTTACCGCCCGCAGTCTGTGCGAACGATGAGGCTGGCATCTGCAGGAGTGCTGCAGCCAAGCCCAGGGTAAGGAAAGTCTTGTTAAGTTTCATCATGTTTCTTTGTTTATTTGAAATTCTTCTGCAAAGATAATCATTTATTTCGGATTATCGCATTTTTATTCATATTTCTTATGGAAAATCAGCAGACAGATGGCTCCTGTCAATGCCATCGGCACACCGATAAGGGCAGGGAAGTTGTATCCTAATCCCATAGCAACAGGAATACCACCCAGGAAAGCTCCCATGGCATTACCCAGATTGAAGGCGCCCTGAATGCAGCAGCCGCCCAGCATTTCGCCACCCTTGGCATGCTTCACGATGAGGAATTGCTCAGGCGATCCGATGCCGAAAAGACAGGCGCAGCAGATGAACATCAGCACCACAGATACCCAGCCGATAGGGGCGAGGAAGAAGGTGAGCAGAAGTGCCGCTGCCGCCAGAAACTGGAGATAACAGGTAAAGCGGCCCGGCTTGATGCGGTCGGCAAGCAAGGCACTCACCTGATTGCCTACTACCATTCCGCCGCCTGCAAGAATCATCAGCAGAGAGATGCTGGCTGCGCTGAATCCGCCCTCCATCTGAAGCAGCGGCGAGATATAACTGAACCAGCAGAGGATGCCGCCATTGCCCAGGAAGGTGGCTGCGATGATGAGCCACGGAGCCTTGTTGCGGAGGAAATGGAACTGTGCCTTCATACCGTTGTTGGGCAGTGCTTCTACATCCGGAACCCATCTGTGAATCATGTATAAGGTGATGAGTCCGAGCACGATACAACTGACAAAAGGTACTCGCCAACTGAACATGTGACTTAGGAAGGTTCCCACCGGCACACCCAGCAGATTGGCCACCGGCATACCTGCACACATCATCGCCACGGCATTGGTTCCCTTACCCTCTTTGGCAATCTTCACCGCCACGATGGTACCCGTTCCGAAGTAGGCGCCATGAGGCAGACCTTCTATAAAGCGGGCGCAGAGCAAGAGCCAGTAGTTAGGTGCTACTGAGGCGATGACAGCTCCGAAGGTGATGAGCGAAGCCAGGAACATCAGGATATTCTTGGGTCTGTATTTATGCATGAGAATCAGCGAGAAAGCTCCGGCGCAGACGCCGAGTGCATAGATGGAGATGAGATGTCCTGCTTCTGGGATGGAAACGTTCATGTTGTTGGCGATGTCTGTGATGATGCCCTCGATGATGAATTCAGCGATGCCCAAGGTAAAGGTACCCAGCGCGAGTGCAAATAGTCCTTTTTTCATTTGTTTTGATGAGTCAATATTATCCTTATAAAATAGTTTCTCTCTTATTTTATGTCTTTGTAAGACAATCAATACTGCGTTAAATTAACATTTAATCGTCTGTAAATCAATAACTTATATTAA
>ENA-UAMO01000081-UAMO01000081.1-human-gut-metagenome-genome-assembly--contig:-NODE-81-length-43211-cov-50.464941_pt1 | contig 43211 bp, 37 predicted proteins | sample MGYA00243287_ERZ654507 | MGnify/ENA primary metagenome ERZ654507 (study PRJEB26926, sample SAMN06164547) | human gut metagenome | biome: ENVO:00009003; feature: ENVO:2100002; material: ENVO:00002003... | reverse complement strand
GCTTACAGCGTATAGCTGCTTAGCACATTATTGAATTATTAACGAACTATTGATACTAATAGATGCTACTATAATATGGGAAATGATACAGAAAATATAAAGATATTATGCATCGGTGTCGGTGGGGCTGGCACTAATGTAATCAATCGTATGAAGGATATTGGTATTCCAAATGCAGAGTTTCTGACATTTGGAGGATATCGCTATGACTATAGCCATCCCGAAATTCCTCATTATAATCTTATAGAAGTCAATGAAATAGATAGCTTGCCTAATGGTTCTGGGGCAAAGGTCTTTGAAAGGTTGGCTAATAATGTTGCCGATGATATAAAGGAAGTTCTTTTGTATCATTTAAACTCTCGTAAGTTAGAAAATGAAAGAGTGTAAATATTGGATAGTTGTACTGCTACAGCTGTGCTTTCTTTCTATCAGCTGTGGAGAAAAAGGGGCAAAACAAGTTGCTCCTGCTCAAAATCATGCCTTTTTGAAATATGAAAATGATGAAGATGGAAAGTATTCGCAAACGATGATAGCACAAATCATCAAACATTTTCATCTGCCAAATAATACAGTTGTAACAGATGAGGATGTTGATGCAATCTTGTTGAGAAGCGTTGATGGGGGAGATGGCATTTATGGCGGTGACGTAGTTAGCATTTGGAAGTATTATAAGAAGCAAAATGATATTCAAGAAATAGTTACGGCGCATCCTATGGCAGATTTATTATGGTATAATCCTGATAAAAAACATGGTGTAACGATAGGGCTAGATTCTGTTTTTGTGGCAAGTGAAGCCATGCTTGTCCCTTTAAATCCTGATGTGGTAGTTGTAAATGGAACAACAGACAAGATGAATACAATTTATACTTTTATAGTAGATAAGGATGCGGGAAAGGCGATATTGTTACCATCAAATCGTGGCTGCGTAGGCTTTACATCAGAGGAAGGCCTGCCTATATGCTTATCTTTCAGGCATCATGCTAATGGCGAGTCTGGCAGATATTCTGTCGTTTCTGTTTATGATGAAAAAGGAAACCTCGTCAAGGAAATGTCGTTTGAAGATTATAAAAAAGATGAGAAGTAATGACATATTCAATAGAAGAGAATCATCATTCGGGATTGGAGTTGTATTTCATGCCTCGTTTCTTTGTCTATAATCCTTGTTGTGCGGAGCCTCATACCCATGAGCTCTACCAAATTTTCGGTGTCTAAAATGTAAATTCGTTTATTCCGCTATGAAAAGCTATTGGTTGTGACGTAAGAATATAGTAATGATGATGCAAGATGTCCTTTTTTACAATCGCACGACATATGTCATGTAGTCGCACGGCATATGCCGTATGATTGAAAGATATATGTCGTGCGATTGTATGACGATTGTCATGGTAGCTATGAAAAGGCTTTCTTGCACCAAGAAATATAAGTTCTTACATTACGTCATATATATTCCGTCAACAGCATTAGCCTTCATATTTGAAGACTTTGACAATGTCCTTGTCGCCGCCTGCATTTTCTTCTCTGTTCCTTGGTGGTATCATCTTTATATCTTATAAGAAAGAGTATCCATGCAAGAAAGCCGCATATAAGCTGAGTGACATGTGCACATCAGTTGATATGCGACTGACGAACCTATATTCTCTGAAGACATATCCTAAATACTCCAACGATTTTTATTATATATCTAAAAGAGTAGTTTACAGGGTATTTCATATTGTTGCTTTATTTGAATTTTTGGCAAAGTTACGAAAAATATTGGTATATGCAAAAGAAAGCAGAATAAATTGTTTTCCTTTTCGGATAAAAACATTAACTTTGCAACTAAAAGAAATGAAAAGTATGGAAAAACTGAAGAATATCAAGGCGATAGCCTTCGATGCCGATGATACGCTCTGGGCATTACAAAACTATTTCGAGGACGTGGAGCATGAATATTGCGAACTTCTTTCTGAATACGGAAAAGAGAAAGAAATCTCTGCCGCTCTTCTGGAGACGGAGAGTGGTAATATGGCTGACTTGGGGTATGGCTGCAAGGCTTTCACCATTTCGCTGGTAGAGAATGCCGTGAAGGTAAGTAAGGGCAAGGTTTCTGCCTATGTGATTGCTCAGATTATAGGGCTGGGAAAGAGTCTGCTGCATCTTGATGCCAAACCGCTGGAGGGGGTAGAGGAGACGCTGGCTCTGCTGCATGAAAAGAAGAAAGAGGGCAGGGGATTGAAACTTGCCGTCTTTACGAAGGGAGAGTTGCAGGATCAGGAGAATAAATTATGGCGCTCGGGTTTGCAGCGTTATTTTGATGTGGTAAGTATCGTGAGCGACAAAAAGCCTGAAGCTTACCGCCGCCTCTGCAGGGAACTGGATGTCCAGCCTTCAGAACTCGTCATGGTGGGTAACAGTTTCAAGAGTGATATTGCTCCTGCGCTGAGCATCGGCTGTTCTGCCATCCATATTCCTGCCCAATCTATCTGGGCGCATGAGAAGACTGAAGAGTATGAACACCCGAAACTCCGCCGCATCTCATATTTCAAGGAAATTCTTGATTGGATATAAAGGGGGAGAATATCGATCTTTCCTCTTTATCTGCTGATACCCATCTACCGTGTTTTACGGTTTTATGTGTGTTAAATATCTGAAAATCAGCTAGTTTGCTACCTTGCTACCGCGTTTTACGGTAGCAAGGTGGTTAAATGTTTGAAAATCAGCTAGTTTACTACCTTGTTACGGCGTTTTACCGTATTATGTATGTTAAGTGTTTGAAAATCAATAAGTTTACCCACTTGACCCCTTAAAATAAGGGGTCAAGCCTTACTTTAGGATAACTCTTAGTAAAAAGGGACTAAGAGTTATTCTATTTCTTTATCAATATACGCAAGGATTTCTTCTTGCTGGTCTGGATGGAACCATTGGATAGTGGTATCCCGCTTAAACCAGGTAAGCTGCTTGCGCATGTATTCACGGCTGTGCGACTGGATTTGTCTGATAGCTTCATCACGGTCTATCTCGCCGTCAAAGTAGGAGAACATTTCCTTGTAGCCTACGGTTCTCAACGAGGTGAGTCCCTTCTGTGGGTATACGCTGCGTGCTTCTGCCTCCAGACCTTCGTCCATCATCATCAGTACACGTTGGTTGATGCGGTCGTAGAGTTCTGCTCTGTCGCGGTTCAGACCTATCTTGATGATGCGGAAAGGGCGCTGCTTCTTTTCGGCTGTGCGGAAAGAAGTATAAGTCTTGCCGGTCTGATGACAGATTTCCAGGGCATGAACCACGCGGCGTGGATTCTTCCTGTCTACTATCGCCCAGTGCTCCGGATCCATCTTGTGGAGTTCTTCTACCAGTGCCTCCAGCCCTTCCTCTTCCAGACGCTGTTTCATCCAAGTGCGTATGTCGTCACGAACAGTAGGGATGTCGTCGATTCCCTTGCATACAGCATCGATATACATCATGCTGCCACCTGTAAGCAGAGCCACATCGTGATTCTTGAAGATGTCTTCCTGCAGGAGATTCATCACATCAGCCTCATATTGGGCAGCGCTGTAATAATCTTCGATGTGGTGGTTTCCTACGAAATAATGCTTTACCCGCTGCTGCTGTTCGGCAGTAGGGGCTGCGGTTCCGATAGGGAGTTCGGCGAAAATCTGGCGGGAGTCGGCATTGATAATTGGTATAGCGAGATGCTCTGCCAGTGAAAGGCAAAGCTCCGTTTTACCTACACCGGTAGGACCTAAGACCACAATCAATGTTTTCATATATCATTCTTTATATTCAAGAAAAAAGCATCCTTGCTCGTTTCATAAACCTATGCAAGGATGCTCTTTTTACTTTTTTACCCTTTTACTTTTATCGGATAATGCCTCGCTGAGAACTCTCTACGAAGTCGATAATGTACTGAATCTCCTTGGTAACCTCAAGATTCTTCTTGATTTCCTCGATACCTTCTTTCAATACACCCTTGCTGTAGAGCAGGCGGTAAGCCTCGTGGATGTTCTGGATGGTCTCATTGCTGAAACCGCGACGGCGCAGACCGATGAGGTTGATGCTGCAGTAGCGGGTAGGCTCCTTGCCGGCAATGATGTATGGAGGAATATCCTGAGAGAAACGGCAACCGCCCTGGATCATCACGTAACCTGCGATATGGCAGAACTGGTGAACGAGAACGTTGGCGCTGACGATGGCGTTGTCGTCTACTACCACCTCACCGGCAAACTTGGTAGAGTTACCGATAATCAAGCCGCTGCCGAGCACGCAGTCGTGAGCTACGTGAACGGTCTCCATCAGGAGGTTGTTGCTGCCTACTACGGTCTTGCCCTTAGAGGCTGTACCACGAGAGATAGTAACGTTCTCACGGATACTGTTGTTGTCGCCAACCTCGCAGGTTGTCTGCTCGCCCTTGAACTTCAAATCCTGAGGCTTGGTAGAGATGCTGGCACCTGGGAAGAACTCATTGTTGTTTCCGATGCGGGCACCTACATGGATGGTGACGCTGTTCTGTAATACATTGTTGTCGCCCAAAACGGTATCCTTATCAATATAGCAGAAAGGGCCGATGATGTTGTTATCACCGAGTTTTGCCTCTGGGTGAACAAACGCTAATGGACTAATCTGATTCATATTTCTATTTTATTATTACTTGTTCTTAACAATCTGTGCAGTGAAAGTAGCCTCTGCCACCACCTGGTCGCCTACGAACATGTAGCCCTTCATAGAACTGATGCCATGACGTACAGGTGCGAGCAGTTCTACACGGAAGAGGAGGGTATCGCCCGGAACCACCTTCTTGCGGAACTTCACGTCGTCGAGCTTCATGAAGTAAGTACTCCAGCGCTCAGGCTCCTCCTGCTGGTTCAATACGAGCAGACCGCCACACTGTGCCATCGCCTCTACCTGGAGAACGCCTGGCATTACTGGCTCTTCAGGGAAGTGACCGGTGAAGAAAGGCTCGTTGCTGGTTACATTCTTTACGCCCACGATGCTGTTAGGACCCATAGCAATGACCTTATCGACCAGCTGCATAGGGTAGCGGTGAGGCAGGAGCTGACGGATGCGGATATTATCCATGATTGGCTCCTCGTTAGGATCGTAGATAGGAGCCTGAATCTCGTGCTTGCGAATCTCCTTGCGCATGAGGCGGGCGAACTTGTTGTTTACGGTATGGCCAGGACGGGTAGCGATGATGCGGCCCTTGATAGGCTTGCCGATGAGTGCCATATCGCCGATGATGTCGAGCAACTTATGACGTGTACACTCGTTCTCCCACTGCAATGGACGGTGCTGGATGTAACCCAACTTGTTGGCATCCATGTGAGGCACCTTGAGATGGTCGGCGAGCTGGTCGAGCTGAGCCTGTTCTACCTGGCGCTCGTAGATAACGATGGCATTGTCCAGGTCACCACCCTTAATGAGGTTAGCCTGGAGCAGAGGCATGATGTCGCGTACGAAAACGAAGGTACGGGCTGATGCAATCTCCTCTGCGTATGTCTCCATCTTTTCGAGGGTAGCAAACTGGCTGTTGATGAATTTGCTCTCGAAAGAACACATGGCTGTGATGCTGAAGTCCTCGTCAGGAAGGATGGTGATGACAGATCCGTTATCATCTTTCACCTCAATCTTATGACGGATGATGTAGTAGTCTTTCTCAGCATTCTGCTCCTGGATGCCTATGCTCTGGATCTTCTCTACATACGGAGCAGCAGAACCGTCGAGGATAGGGAACTCAGGACCGTTTACCTGGATGAGACAGTTGTCGATGCCGAGGGCATAGAGTGCTGACATACCATGCTCGATGGTAGAAACGCGGATATCGCCCTTACCGAGTACGGTACCGCGCTGTGTTTCAACAACGTTTTCAGCTACAGCCTGGATAACAGGCTCGCCTTCGAGGTCGATGCGCTGTATTTTATAACCGGTGTTCTCTGGTGCAGGATTGAATGTTACGGTGAGGCTCAAGCCTGTATGCAAACCCTTTCCACAAAGAGAGAAACTACCTTTCAGTGTCTTCTGTTTTGACATAACGATTTATTTTAATGTTAGGTGTTAAATGTTAAGTGTTAACTTGTTGGGGCATTCGCTCATTTAACATTTAACACTTCACATTTAACATTGAAAAAAATTACTTTTTCTTTAATTCTTCAATCTGCTTCTTCAGGTCGTTGAGTTCCTTGTACATGTCAGGCAAACGACGGAAGATAGCCTGAGACTTGAAGTAAGCGCGCTGCTCCATAGGAGGAGTTCCGATGAGCTGCTGGCCGCTCTTGAGGCTGCCCGGAACACCACTCTGGGCACCGAGGAACACCTTGTCGCCGATAGTGATGTGGCCGGCAATACCCACCTGACCGCCAAACATACACCATTCGCCTACCTTTGTACTGCCTGCTACACCTACCTGAGAAGACATCACGGTATTGGCACCGATGTCGGTATTGTGGGCAATCTGTACGAGGTTGTCGAGCTTTACGCCCTTGCGAACATAGGTAGAACCCATTGTAGAACGGTCTACACAAGTGTTGGCACCAATCTCTACATCGTCTTCGATGGTAACGATACCAATCTGAGGAATCTTGTCGTAACCTTCAGGACCTGGAGCGAATCCGAATCCGTCGGCACCGATTACACAACCGGCATGAAGCGTAACGTGATTGCCTAATTTACAGCCGTGATATACGGTAACGTTCGGATAGATGAGTGCATTCTTGCCAATCTTCACACCCTCTCCGATGTAGGCATGAGGATAAATCTGGCTACCTTCGCCTACCTCTGCACCATCGCTGATATATGCGAAAGCACCTACATATACGCCTTCAGCCACCTTAGCCTTTGGAGATACGAAAGCCAGCGGATCGATGCCGGTCTTCTTAGGCTTCATGGATTCGTACATCTGCAGGAGCTTAGCCACACACTCGTATGCATTCTTCACACGGATGAGGGTTGTGCTGACAGGGTGTTCCAATTCTACGTTCTCATCAATGAGTACGATGCTTGACTTGGTTTCGTAAACATAATGAGTGTATTTAGGGTTAGAAAGGAACGAGATAGCGCCTTCCTTACCTTCTTCGATTTTTGCGAAGGTGTTGACTGTTGCGTTCTCATCACCTTCCACACGGCCCTGAACGAACTGGGCTATTTGTTGAGCGGTAAATTCCATAATTTATCTGACTTCTAGTTGGTTTTATTTAGGTTCCCAAGGCATCATTACCTTTAGGTAACCGCAATTTGTTTGCAAAAATAGCAAAAAAGATTTAGATTCTCGACTTTATTTTGTAATATTTTGCTTTTTCGCCCCATAAAAAGGTATTTTTTTAGGCGCAAAGCCTCTTTTTCAAGATACGTTGCGCCTAAATCGAGTTTTTATAACTTAGCAAGTTCTGCTGCCATTTCTGCCTGCAACTCCTTAGCTTTCTGACCTGCTACCTCAGCAAAGTCATCGCCGTTGCTGGCATAGATGATGCCGCGGGAAGAGTTGACGAGCAAGCCGCAGTCCTTGATGATGCCATACTTGCAAACCTCCTGCAGGCTGCCACCCTGTGCACCTACGCCCGGTACGAGGAGGAAGTGGTTAGGAGCCACCTTGCGGATGTCTTCGAACATCTTGCCCTGTGTAGCGCCTACTACATACATCATGTTCTCATCGTTGCCCCATTCCTGGCTCTTCTTGAGAACCTTCTCGAAGAGGCGCTCGCCCTCCTTATCCTCGGTGAGCTGGAAGTCGTGGCTACCCTTGTTGCTGGTCAGTGCCAGGAGGATAACCCACTTGCCGTCATACTCGAGGAATGGCTTGACTGAATCCTCACCCATATAAGGAGCTACGGTTACAGAGTCGATATTGTACTCCTCGAAGAATGTCTGGGCATACATCTTGCTGGTGTTGCCGATATCGCCGCGCTTAGCATCTGCGATGATGAAGTGGTTTGGATAGTGGCTGTGGAGATACTTGATGGTGTTTTCGAAGGCAATCATGCCATCGATTCCGCGGCTCTCATAGAAAGCCAGGTTTGGCTTGTAAGCCACACAGTATGGGGCTGTTGCGTCGATGATAGCCTTGTTGAATCTGAATATCATTTCGGCTTCTGCGCCCTGGATGTCTTCACTCTCGGTGATGCACTTAGGCAACTTGTTGATATCTGTGTCAAGACCTACGCACAAGAAACTCTTCTTGGCGAAAATCTGCTCTACGAGTTCTTTTCTGTTCATAATGGATTGATATGATGATTCATCGCCCCGAAGTACGGAACGATGAATCGGGGTTTTACAATTCTGTTTCTTTCAGCTTCTCTGCGTTCTCGGCTACGGTCAGGGCATCAATCATGTCCTGAATATCACCTGCCAGGAAACCGTTGAGATCGTGAGTGGTGTAACCGATACGGTGGTCGGTAACACGGCCCTGCGGGAAGTTGTAGGTACGGATCTTCGCACTGCGGTCGCCGGTAGAAACGAGGCTCTTGCGGCGACTGGCGATATCGTCAACATACTTCTGGTGCTCACGGTCGTGGATGAATGTATAGAGGCGGCTCAAGGCGCGCTCCTTGTTCTTTGGCTGGTCACGGGTTTCAGTACACTCGATGAGGATTTCCTCAACCTCGCCTGTGTTAGGGTTTTTCCAAGGGTAGCGGAGACGTACACCAGACTCCACCTTGTTCACGTTCTGACCACCGGCACCTGAACTTCTGAAGGTATCCCACTTGATGTCTCCTTCGTTGATGTTCACCTCAAACTTGTCTGCCTCTGGCAATACGGCCACGGTAGCAGCTGAGGTGTGCATACGGCCCTGTGTTTCAGTAGCAGGCACACGCTGAACACGGTGAACACCTGATTCGTACTTCAATGTACCATAAACGTCAGTACCGCTTACAGCGAAGTCGATTTCCTTGTATCCACCTACTGCGCCTTCAGAAACAGAAGTCACGCTGACGGTCCATCCCTTCGATTCGCAGTATTTCTTATACATATTAAATAGGTCGCCTGCAAAGAGGGCAGCCTCGTCGCCTCCGGCACCGCCTCGGATTTCCATCTGTACGTTCTTGGCGTCTTCTGGGTCCTTAGGTACCAGCGCAATCTTGATTTCTTCTTCGAGTTTAGGCTGCAGCGCCTCGTTCTCGTTGAGTTCTTCGCGAGCCATCTCCTTCATTTCCGGATCGCTCTCGTTGGCAAGGATGTCCTTTGCCTCCTTGATGCTATTCAGACAGTTGATGTATCGCTTGCGTGCGTCCATGATGTCACCCAGGTCTTTCCATTCCTTGGTGAGCTTCACGTAGCGTGGCTGGTCGGCGATGACATCTGGGTCGGTAATGAGGGTGCTTACTTCCTCGTATCGGCTCTCTAAGCCTTCTAGCTTCTGTAATATGTTGTTATTATCCATCGAATTATTTTTTGGCACGGATTACACGGATTACACGGATTTTTCCTTGTGTTGTGTTCCCTTGCGCTCGTTTGTAAATATCTTTCTTTTTACTTGTAAGGATAGGCCGAAATTGATGAGCAATCCTACTTCTGCCTGGCAGGCAGAGAGATAGTTTACTAACTGCCATTCATGTTCGGGATGCAAATCTTTAACGGCTTTTAATTCAATGATCACCTTGTCTTCTACGACCATGTCGGGAATGTAGTGACCAACGCATTCACCTTTGTAAAAAACATCTAAGTGTTTTTGGCACTCACACTTCAAACTACGTGATTTCAATTCTTTATACAGAGCATTTCCATATACAGCCTCTAGAAAACCAAATCCTAAGACTTTGTGTACTTCTTGAGCTGCACCAATTATCTGTTTAGTTAAATCTTCTTCCAGCATAACAATACTATAAATTAAGAAATGAAAGAATAAAAATCCGTGTAATCCGTGTAATCCGTGCCTAAAACAATTAGTATTCGAATGTTCCGAATTCGCTCTTGATGGTCAGGCTGCGCTTGCCTTCTTCGATGTGACCCACAATCTGGGCATCGATGTTGAAGCTCTTGCTGATGGCGATAACCTTTTCGGCAACCTCAGGACGTACGTAGATCTCCATGCGGTGACCCATATTGAATACCTGATACATTTCCTTCCAGTCGGTCTCTGAGCAGTCGTGGATCGCCTTGAAGAGTGGAGGTACTGGGAACATGTTGTCCTTCACTACCTTGCAGTTCTCGCCTACGAAGTGCAGAACCTTGGTCTGGGCGCCACCGGTGCAGTGAACCATACCGTGAACCTCTGGGCGGAGCTCATCGAGAATCTTCTTGATGACAGGAGCGTAGGTACGGGTAGGAGAGAGAACCAACTCGCCGGCATTGATAGGTGAACCCTCTACCTCATCAGTCAACTTATACTTACCGCTGTAAACCAACTCGTCTGGCACGGCGTGGTCGTAGCTCTCAGGATAGTTCTCTGCGAGATACTTGGCGAATACATCGTGGCGGGCAGAAGTCAAACCGTTGCTGCCCATACCGCCGTTGTACTTCTTCTCGTAAGTAGCCTGACCTGTAGAAGAAAGACCTACGATGACATCGCCTGGACGGATGTTGGCATTGTTGATGACGTCGCTGCGCTTCATGCGGCAGGTAACAGTAGAGTCAACGATGATAGTACGAACCAGGTCGCCTACGTCAGCAGTCTCACCGCCGGTAGGATAGATGCCGATACCCATCTCACGCATCTCGTGGAGCAGGTCGTCAGTACCGTTGATGATAGCTGAGATTACCTCGCCTGGGATGAGCATCTTGTTGCGTCCGATGGTAGAGCTTACGAGGATGTTGTCTACGGCGCCTACGCAGAGCAGGTCGTCGGTATTCATCACGATAGCATCCTGAGCGATACCTTTCCATACAGAGAGGTCGCCCGTCTCCTTCCAGTACATGTAAGCCAAGCTCGACTTGGTACCTGCACCGTCGGCATGCATAATGTTACAATACTCTGGGTCGCCGCCCAAGATATCAGGTATGATCTTGCAGAAAGCCTGCGGGAAGATACCCTTGTCGATGTTCTTGATAGCGTTGTGAACATCTTCCTTTGCTGCGCTAACACCGCGCATCATATATCTATTATTCATAATTAAAAGTTTAAAATTTATAGTTTATAGCATTCTTGTTTATAATTGATTATTTCTTTTTGTTGTCTTGATGATAGAAGTCAACAATTTTATCAACTCTAAACAATCTTTATTCATGCTATCAAACTTTTTTTTATCAATATACTCTGTTTCATATAATAGTTCTAGCCAATAGTTTGTTTCGTTGGCTTCCTTTAGTGAAATATAGAGTTTTGCTAAAAAGTCGCTGATGCTTTGAGCATTGAGACCTTCTGTGATGTTAGCTCCTATGCTAGTACCACTTCTTAGGCACTGTTTGCAAAGAATGAATTCCTTCTTTTCTTTTGTCAACCATTGGTACATTCGGATAATCCGAATAGCAAAAGCCTTACTTTTTTCTCTAAGTATACTATATTTCATAGTCAGAAAAGCCCTATTAACTATAAACTATTAACTAGTAACTAATCCTGGTGCCAGAAATCCCATGATGCAAAGGCTTGCAACAAGAGCATTTCCAAGCCATTCTTTACTGTGGCTCCGTGTTCTTTGCCCTTCTTCATGAAGAGGGTTTCGTCGGGATTGTAGATGAGGTCGTAGAGCAGGGTGTGGCTGTCCATTGCCTCGTAAGGCAGCGCAGGACACTCGTCTACGTGTGGGTACATGCCCACTGGAGTACAGTTTACGATGACGTTATATTCCTTGATAACCTCAGGGGTGATTTTTTCGTACTGGATAGTACCCGGACGCTCGTATCGACTCACGAAGGCTGTTTCCAGTCCGAGCGATTTCAGACCGAAGTTGATAGCCTTTGAAGCTCCGCCTGTACCCAGGATGAGAGCCTTCTTGTGATAAGGCTCGATATAAGGTTCGATGCTCTTGGTAAAACCGATTACATCGCTGTTGTATCCTTTCAGATAAACATCTTCGCCTCTGTGCTCCACCTTGATCACGTTGACGGCTCCGATAGCATTCGCCTCAGGGCTTACCACGTCGAGATAGCTGATCACTTTCTCCTTATAAGGTATTGTGACGTTGAGACCCTTTAGTTCAGGATTTGAGTCGAGAATCTCGGTAAGATTTTCGATAGAAGGTATCTCGAAGTTGATGTATTGGGCATCGATGCCCTCGTTCTCAAACTTTTCGTTGAAATAGTTTTTTGAGAACGAATGCCCCAGAGGGTAACCTATGAGTCCATACTTGTCCATAATATTTTTGTTTTATTTGGTTGCGAAATAGAGTGTGCAGATGCCGAAGGTGAGTCGCTTGAACTCTGCCTTTGCGAATCCTGCCTTTTTGAACACCTCCATCATGACCTCGCCCTGAGGGAATGCCTCGATGGTCTTGTTGAGATAACTGTAGGCGCTCTGGTCTTTGCTGATGAGTTTGCCATACATCGGCAAGACAGTGTTGCTGTAGATGCTGAACAGCTGCTTCATCGGGAAGCTGACCGGTGTGGTGAGTTCTACGATGCAGAGATGTCCGCCCTTTTTCAGTACCCGGCACATTTCCTTCAGTCCCTGGTCCAGGTTCTGGAAGTTCCTGATACCGAAGGCTGCGGTTACAGCGTCGAAGCTCTCGTCCTGGAATGAGAGGTTGAGGCAGTCTTCCTTGGCAAAGGAGATGGTGTTTTCCAGTCCCAGCTGCTTTACCTTCTGTCTGCCTATCTCCATCATGCCTTCCGAGATGTCTGCTCCGATCAGCTGGTCGGGATGTAGCATCTGTGCGGCTAGGATGGCGAAATCGCCGGTACCGGTAGCGATGTCGAGCATCTTTTTAGGAGAGAAGGGCGCAAGACGCCTGATTGCCTTCTTGCGCCATCCCTTATCGATATCCCACGAGAGACGGTGGTTCAGGGTATCGTAGGTAGGGGCGATGTTGTCGAACATCTCCTCTACCAGCTTGCCCTTGTCTCCTGTGCCCTCGTAGGGCTTTATCTGTTCTTGCTTATACATTTATATATAGTTTACTTGTGTGCAGCAAGCCACTCGCTTACGTTCTTCTCGATGCGGGCAGCGATGTCGCCTTCCTCAGCAGCCTTGTCAAACTTCTCGCCGGTGATGTGCTCGTAGAGTTCGATGTAGCGGTCGGATACGCTCTCTGCATACTCGTCGGTAATCTCTGGCATGGTCTGGCCTGGTTCGTTCATGAAGTTGTGCTCGATAAGCCACTGGCGAACGAACTCCTTAGAGAGCTGGCGCTGTGGTTCACCCTTCTCAAACTTCTCCTCGTAACCGTCAGCATAGAAGTAGCGGCTAGAGTCTGGAGTGTGGATCTCATCGATGAGATAAACCTTGCCGTCGCGCTTGCCGAACTCGTACTTGGTATCTACGAGGATCAAGCCCTGCTTGGCAGCGATTTCCTGACCGCGGGCGAAGATGCGGCGTGTGTAGTCCTCCATCACAGCGTAATCCTCTGCACTAACAATACCCTGGGCGATGATCTCTTCCTTAGAGATATTCATGTCGTGACCCTCGTCAGCCTTTGTAGTAGGGGTGATGATAGGCTCTGGGAAACGCTGGTTCTCGCGCATACCGTCTGGCAACTTCACACCGCAGATCTCGCGGCAGCCCTTCTGATACTCGCGCCATGCACTACCGGTGAGGATAGAACGGATGATCATCTCCACGCGGAAACCTTCGCACTTCAAGCCTACGGTAACCATTGGGTCTGGAGTAGCCAACTTCCAGTTTGGACAGATGTCTGTAGTTGTGTCCAGGAACTTAGCTGCAATCTGATTGAGCACCTGTCCTTTGAAAGGGATACCCTTAGGCAGAACAACGTCGAACGCTGAGATTCTGTCGGTAGCGACCATCACGAGGAGGTCGTCGTTAATGTCATACACATCACGTACTTTACCGTGGTAAACACTCTTCTGTCCATCAAAATGGAAATCTGTCTTTGTTAATGCTTTCATTTTACTTTGAACTTTGAATTTTGAACTTTGAACTTTATGATATGCCTTGAGTAATCATTCTGTTCATTCTTAATTCTTATTATTTTGAATTATCTTTTTCTGCTTTCTGAGCTTCCCGTGCTTCCGCTCTCTCCTTGTCATACTTGTCGTATGCGTTGACGATGCGGGTTACGAGTTTGTGGCGCACGATATCCTTCTGTCCCAGCTTCACCACTCCGATACCTTCCACACCGTCCAGAATCTTGAGCGCCTCTTTCAGTCCACTTCGCTGTTCGCGTGGCAGGTCAATCTGTGTCAGGTCGCCGGTGATAATCATCTTGGTGTTCATGCCCATACGGGTTAGGAACATGCGAATCTGTTGGGAGGTAGTGTTCTGCGCCTCGTCGAGGATGACGACGGCATCGCTGAGTGTGCGTCCGCGCATAAAGGCGAGCGGAGCAATCTGGATAATGTGCTTTTCCATCATATCCTGCAGCTTTACGGCAGGTATCATGTCTTCCAGCGCATCGTAGAGCGGCTGGAGGTATGGGTCAATTTTGTCTTTCATATCGCCAGGCAGGAAACCGAGTTTTTCGCCGGCTTCTACGGCTGGTCGTGAGAGGATGATTTTCTTGATGGCTTTCTCCTTGAGGGCCTTTACGGCAAGGGCGATGCTGAGATAGGTCTTGCCGGTACCGGCTGGTCCCACGGCAAATACCATGTCGTTCTTCTCGTAAGCATCTATCAGCTGCTGCTGGTTTTCGCTGCGGCTCTTGATAGGTCGGCCGCTGATGCTGTATACCAGCACGCCTTTCACGCTGTCCGCCTTGGTCTGTTTTCCTTTCACGATGTCCAGGATGTCTTCATCATTGAGCATGTTGTATTTAAGCAAGTGCTTGCGCATCTGCTCAATATCCTCTTCCACCTTTGCCATTTCCTCCTCGTCGCCGAGCACACGAATCACGTTGTCGCGTGCTACGATACGCAACTTAGGATACAGCGATTTAATCATCTGCAGGTGGGCATTGTTCACACCGTAGAACATCACTGGATCGATATCTTCGAGTACAATATGTTTCTCTATCAAAATGTCTTAATTCTATAAAGTTTAAACTGTCCTATCTAATATTTTGTTATATAACGCTGCAAAATTACTACTTTTCCATGAAATGAGCAAATTTCGGCGAATAAAACATTCTTTAAATATTAAAAAAGCTATTTTTTCGAGAGATTTTGTTACCTTTGCAGCTAAATTTGGCGATGCGGTTCCCGTTTTGCCTGAAGAATATAGAATATTATTTCGTGAAAATAAGATAATTATGAAGATTAGTAAGAACAGATATTTACAGGGTTTTGGTATTGTGGTTTTGCTTCTGGCACTGGTAAGAGTCATCTTCCCGGGAGTAGCAAAACCGAAGGTTGCGGCTGCTGGTGCGGCTGATTCTACATTAGTGGCTGCGAAGGATTCGGCAGCTTCTGATGCTTCTTCTGCTGAGATTTCTGATGCATCGGCTGATGCTGAAGGGAATGTGGCTGAGGACCTGAAGAAGGATGAACTCTCTGTTATGCCTGATACGGCACAGAGCGGAAAGCCTTCTATCTTCTTCGACAAGGATGGCAAGGAGGTGAAGCATCGCATCTTCTCGGTGCCTCATTTCGGCAATACTTTCCCCGACCAGCAGGATGTGCAGATTCTGGCGGCTACTAAGCATGGTGTGAAACCGGTACAGAATCGTCTGGAGGCGGAGAACAGCAAGGGCAAGCTGGTGTATGTGGGCAGCAATCCTTTCTTTTATGTCGACAAGCTGAACAACAGTATTCCTTATCTGGTGCCTCGTGCCTCTGTGCTGCTCCAGGATATCGGTCGTGCCTATTTTGATTCGCTGCAGATCAAGGGCATTCCGCTGCATAAGATTATCGTGACGAGCATTCTGCGCACCAAGGATGATGTGGCGAAACTGCGTACCCGAAACGGCAATGCTACCGAGAATTCGTGTCATCTCTATGGTACTACCTTCGATATCTGTTACAACCGCTACAAGCAGATTCAGACCCGTGAACAGCCTCGCCGCCAGGTGCAGAATGATACCCTGAAATGGGTGTTCTCCGAGGTGCTCCGCGATTTCCGCAACAAGAACCGCTGCTATATTAAATATGAGGTGAAGCAGGGCTGCTTCCATATCACCGTGAAGTAAATCCCTGGAAAATGTCTCCACACGCCCTTTCAGGGCGTATGGAGCTTACTTACGAAAGTTCTTTTGTTTAATTCTTGAGTCCACTTGAAAAAGTCATTTTTACAAAAACGTGCTTTTGATTGTCAATAAGTTACAAAGACAAAAAATATGATTCGGGACTTTTTCAAGTGGATTCATTCTTGATTCTCTTTAAATCTGCTTCTTCTCCCACTATCCAGATGATGTCTCCCTTCTTGAAGACTCGGGTAGGGGATACGTGCGTCAGATTCTCCCGGCCCTCTTCCAGTCCTACAACCATGCAGTTGTACCGGTCTCTGATACCGCTTTCGATGAGCGTCTTGCCCAGGAATTCGCTGGAAGAAGAGATGATGAGCTGGCTGAGTTTCATCTCGCGCTTTTCTATTTCAGCCTCCTCAGGCAGCAGGTCGCTCTGCAGGGCGGTGTTGAATTTCTGCAGCTGGTCGTCGTTGCCGATTACCTGCAGTTTGTCGCCCGGGAAGATGATCATGTCGCCGTTCGGGATGTTCAGCCGGTGAGAGCCGCGGTGAATGCTGCTCAGGTCTACACCGAAACGCTGGCGCAGATGCAGCTCTCGCAGCGATTTGCCAGTCCAACTGCTATCTTCAGGCACTTCAAATTCGCTGATGTGGATATCCCGGTCCAGCAGTCTGCCCTCGTAGAGCGGCCGCTTTTCGCCATTCACCTGAGCCGCAATATCGCGCGAGCGGAGGTTGTGAACGAAGACGCGCTCCATCACGATGCTACGCTTCTTGATGCGGCGGGAGGTTATCATCAGCATCACTACTGCTGCACCGATGCAGACAATCAGCGCATTGGTAAAGCGCGAGAGGAAATTGATGATGTAGAAGATGAAAGCCAGTGCTATCATGAAGCGCACGAACACCGTAAAGAGCAGCGGCACGCGGTTGATGCTGCTCTCCACCCAGAGGCGTTTCCACTCGGCACTGTGGTTCTTCTTCATCACGATGGCGCGCAGGAACGGTGAAATGAACAGGACGGTGAGCAGACCGGTGATGGCGTTGGCATACCAGTGGAGATGCCAGCCTGGCAGCAGATTGCGCATCAGCGGCAGCACGAAGGTGAACATCAGGGCGATGACGGCTGCCGAGAGGATAGAGTAGGCGGTGGTGTTGACCAGCATCTGGCGGATCAGCGATTTCCACTTGCTCTGCTGCTGTGTCTGGGGATGACTCATCGCGAAATGGTTCAGAATATGGATGAGCTTGTCGGGCAGATGTTTCTCCATCACCTGATAGGTAGGTGTGGCAAGACGGATCATATAAGGTGTAAGGAAGGTGGTGATGACACTCACTGCTACCACTACCGGATAGAGGAACTTGCTGATGACCCCGAGCGATAGACCCAGCGAGGCGATGATGAAAGAGAACTCACCAATCTGGGCCATCGAGAAACCGCAGCGCATCGCCGACTTCAGCGACTCGCCTCCGAGCATGAAGCCGAAGGTGCCGAATATCGCCTGACCTACCAGTATCGTACCGACCAGGGCGAGGATAGGAACGGCATATTCTACCAGAATCTTCGGGTCTACCAGCATACCTACCGATACGAAGAAGATGGCTCCGAAGAGATTCTTTACCGGTTCTACGAGTTTGATAATCTTCTCTGCCTCAATGGTTTCTGCCAGTATGCTGCCCATGACGAAGGCTCCGAAGGCGCTGCTGAACCCCACCTTGGTGCTCAGTACCGCCATGCCGCAGCACAGACCCAGCGAAACGATGAGCAGGGTTTCGGCATTGATGAGTTTCCTCACCGAACGCAGGAACCACGGAATGGCGAAGATGCCCACGATAAACCACACGCCCAGGAAGAAGCCTATCTTCACGATAGAGGCAAGCATCTGCCCGCCGTCGGGACTGCTTCCGCTCGCTATCGCCGACAGCATCACCATCATCACGATAGCCAGGATATCTTCCAGTATCAGTACGCTCATCACCATCGAGGCAAACTTCTGGGTGCGCAGCCGCATATCATCGAATGCCTTATATATAATAGTGGTGGAGCTCATGGCGAGCATACCGCCCAGGAAGATGCAGTCCATCCTTCCCCAGCCGAAGCCGTGGCCTACGCTGATGCCCAGCATCATCATGCAGAACACGATAACCACGGTGGCGATGATGGGAGAAGCGCCCATCTTCACGATTTTCTTGAACGAGAAGTCGAGACCGAGCGAGAAGAGGGTGAAGATGACACCGATGTCGGCCCAGGTCTGGATATCCGTCTCGTCGACTACCGACATGGTGTAGGGCATGTGTGGCGAAACCAGGAATCCCGCCATGATGTATCCCAGCACCAGCGGCTGCTTGAGCCTCTTGAAAATGAGGGTTACGATGCCTGCCACCATCAGGATGAGGGCAAGGTCTTTTACTAAAAATGGAATTTCTGCCATTAGTTATAGTTTATAGTTTATAATTTATAGTTTATAGCGACATCGCTTAAAGTAGGGGGAAGCTGATAAAAATAATAGTTTATAGTAAATAGAAATTCTTCTTTGCAGCAAGAATGCCCTATTAACTATAAACTATTAACTATAAACTAATCATTAAATTCTTCTGTGATTTCCGCTATCTTCACGATGGTCTTCACTACCTTCTCCATTACCTGGATGCTCACAAACTCGTGAGGGCCGTGGAAGTTGACACCGCCGGCGAAGATGTTAGGGCAAGGCAGACCCTTGAAGCTCAGCTGGGCTCCGTCGGTACCGCCGCGGATAGGTTCTACGCGAGGTGAAACGCCGCTCTCCTGCATCGCTCTGAGCACGATGTCGATGACGTGCATGTTAGGATCAATCTTCTCCTTCATGTTATAGTACTGGTCGTAGATAACCGCCTTTACGGTTCCGTCGCCATACTTCTCGTTCATCTTGTTTACGCAGTCCTCGATGAAATCCTTGCGGCTTTCAAACCTGTTGCGGTCGTGATCTCGGATGATGTAGCTGAGCTTTGCCTCCTCGCAGCGGCTCTCGATGCCGATGAGGTGGTAGAAACCCTGGTAGCCTTCAGTCTGCTCAGGAGTCTCGTTCTCAGGAATCATGTTCTGGAATTCCACAGCCAGTCGGCTTGCATTCACCATCTTTCCCTTGGCATAGCCTGTATGAACGCTCACGCCCTTGATGATGATTTTAGCTCCGGCAGCATTGAAGTTCTCGTATTCCAGGTCGCCCAGGTCGCCGCCATCTACGGTGTAAGCCCAGTCGCAGCCAAACTTCTCTACGTCGAAATGATGTGCACCCATACCGATTTCCTCGTCAGGATTGAAGCCTACTCGGATGTCGCCGTGCTTGATTTCGTCGTGGTCGCGCAGATAGCACATAGCCTGTACGATTTCAGCGATGCCCGCCTTGTCGTCAGCACCCAGCAGGGTAGTACCGTCTGTCACGATGATATCCTCTCCCTTGTGGGCCTTCAGCTCTGGGAAAGTCTCAACGCTTGAGATGATGCCCGGGCTCAGCTCGATGTCGTTGCCGTCATAGTTCTTGATGACGCGCGCCTTTACATCCTTTCCGCTGGCATCAGGCGATGTATCCATGTGTGAAATAAATCCGATGGTAGGAGTCTTTTTCTTGGTATTGCTCTTCAGAGTGGCATAGATATAGCCCATGTCATCCAATTCGACATCGCTCAGTCCTTCGTCCTCAAGTTCCTTCTTCAGGTACTTGGCAAATTCGAGCTGTTTTGCCGTACTAGGCACGCTGGTCGATTCTTCGCTCGACTGTGTGTCGAATTTCGTATAGTTTATAAATCGTTCTACTAAATCCATGTTTTCAATTATTAATCATTTCTGTTGTTTCGGGTGATCTCGGTGGGATTCAAACCCACGACCTTCAGAACCGGAATCTGACGCTCTATTCAGCTAAGCTACGAGACCTTCTTTTCTGCCGCCCGTTTCTCCGGTTGTATGACATCGAAACGGGAAGTCGACTGCAAAATTACTGCTTTTATTTGAAATAACCAAATATTTGGGGCAGATTTTTTCATATATATAATGTGTATTTGCAAATTGTTCTACAAAATGCTACTAAAAAACTTAAAAATGCTATCATTTTGCGAAAAAATACGGAAAAATGCTTGCAGATTAATTATTATTTTGTACCTTTGCAGCGCAAATACTAAATATGAAATAAAAATGAGCAATTTGATAAAACCTGAAGGGTACAAGGCGCTGCTGGATATGCGCCAGACCGAAATGGGTATTAAAATGATCAAAGAATTCTTCCAGCAAAACCTGAGCACCGAGCTCCGTCTGCGTCGCGTTACCGCTCCACTCTTCGTATTGAAGGGTCTTGGTATCAATGATGACCTGAACGGCGTAGAGCGCCCTGTAAGTTTCCCTATCAAGGATTTGGGCGAAGCCCAGGCTGAGGTGGTTCATTCTCTTGCCAAGTGGAAGCGACTGACGCTTGCCGAGTATGAGATTGAGCCTGCTTATGGCGTATATACAGATATGAACGCCATCCGTGCTGACGAGGAGCTGGATAATCTTCATTCGCTCTATGTTGACCAGTGGGACTGGGAGGCTGTGATTACCAAGGAAGACCGTACCATCGCCTTCCTCGAGAATATCGTGCGCCGCATCTATGGTGCCATCTTGCGTACCGAGTTCCTGGCTTGCGAGCATTATCCTCAGCTGAAGCCTTTCCTGCCTAAGGATATTCATTTTATTCATGCGCAGGATTTGCTCGATATGTATCCAGACCTTTCTCCTAAGGAGCGTGAGGATGCTATCTGCAAGAAGTATGGCGCTGTCTTTGTAGAGGGCATCGGAGGCAAGTTGAGCGATGGTAAGAAGCATGATGGCCGAGCTCCTGACTATGATGACTGGAGCACCGTGGCTGAGAACGGCAAGATGGGACTGAATGGTGATATCCTCATCTGGTATCCTGTTCTGGGTCGCAGTTTCGAGCTCAGTTCTATGGGTATCCGTGTTGACAAGGAGAGTCTGCTGCGTCAGCTTAAGCTGGAGGGCAAGGAGGATAGAGAGAAGCTTTACTTCCATCAGCAGCTCCTGAACGACAAGTTGCCTCTGAGCATTGGTGGCGGTATCGGTCAGAGCCGTCTGTGTATGGTATTGCTTCATAAGGCTCACATTGGTGAGATCCAGGCTAGCATCTGGCCTGAGGAGATGCGCAAGGAGGCTGAGGAAGCGGGCATGAACCTCATTTAAGCTTTTCTGCCGGTGCGTCATGGTGTGTACTGTGATGTGCTGCATATTCAGTTGATCTTTTTAAGATAATAATAATTTGCTTACGAAGGCTCCCGGTGCGTTTCTGCATCGGGAGCTTTTTTGTTTTACGACCTTGAGGCTGTGTTTTACAGCCTCAAGGTCTGCGCTTCATGGAAAAAAATGAATACGGTGCAAAAGTACAATAAAATCTCTGAACCGCCAAATTTCACCCTGCAGAGTTATGTTAAACCGATTTTAACATTCCGGCTTTCGTAGTTAAACAAAAAAAGTCGTAGAGTTGCGGGGGAGAAAACTATATTTTGTAAAATGTTTCTCTGTGTGTTTTGAGCAAGAAAACAATGAGATGCTATGAAAAAAGCCATTTCTTCTGACTACTTCCTTTTTACCCAGAAAGCGTTACAGTGTGACAGTTGTGACAGTTGTGACAGTTTTCAGCGCCTACCCCCTCCTTCCCTTTCTTTAGAGGTAAATTATTATATATAAATATATTTATATATAATAATTTAAATATATATACTTATAATTTGATAGCTGTAAACTCGCAATATACCCCCTCCGCTGAAAACTGTCACAACTGTCACAACTGTCACGCTGTAACGACCCTTGGTCTTTTCCTCTTATGTATCTCTTATAGCACCAAGTTTCGATATTTGTAAAAACAATTTTCTCCACTCCGTATAGGTTGTCCTACATGGAGTGGAGAATTTCGTATCGTGTGGAGTATATTCTATGTCATGACCAGATCCAGGTCCTTTGTGAGTTTTTTCATTGCAGGGTTCTTCTCCATAAGAAGTTCCAGAACTTCATTCTTGGTCAGAACCTTGCCTACCTCTTCCTGGTCGGCAAGGCGGTAACTGATGCTCAGTTCGCTGTTGTGAAGACCTAAGACGAAAGTCTTGAGAATGCGGTTCTTGATGTTCAAAACGTCGTCTAGTAAGAGCTGGTTGTTGATGATAACCTCTATCTGCGGATAGTTGGTTATCTTCGGTACGATACTCTTCATGCGGTTGGCTAAGCCTATGAAATCCAGCTTGTTCTGCATTCTCATGCACATACTGAACCATGTTGCTTCCACCTGCTCCTGGGTGAACTCGTTCTGGTCGCCCGTGATGGTCGCTTTTTCCTCATTGGTATCATCATACGGACTGTGCAGGCGGCGCTGGTTCTCCTCCTTCTTCTTCAGGTTAGAGAAAGTCATGCCTATGCCTCCCAGCTTGATATTCTTGAGTCGTGGCTTGTGAGGCGATGCAGCATCAGTAGTAGCTCCGGCAGCGGCTGAGCCTTCTGGAGAGGCAGATGCGGCTGCGGTGGCAGATGCAGAATAAGATGCAGCATTGGAGGCTGCAGAAGCGGCTGCTGAGGCTCCGGAAGAAGGCACAGCAGTAGCTGTAGCAGCAGACGCTCCCGGCTGTGATGACCGGTTTTCGCTGCTGCCAGAAGGCTCAGAACCTGCACCCTGAGAGGCAAGCTTAGACTGAGCCAGGAGTTTCTGAAACAGGGATTTTAATCTATTGGGCGTACGCCCCGCACTAGGCACATCCTGATCCTCGGGCTGCGTAATCTGGCCTATCTGTATCAGGGTGAGCTCTACCAGTAATCGCTTGTTGCTGCTGGCGCGGTAATGGATATCGCACTGGTTCATCAGTTCCAGCGCCTTATATAAGAAAGGTGTAGGTGCCTTCTGGGCCTGAGCCTGGAACTTGGCTTTCTGGTCGTCGCTGGTTTCGAGCAGAGGCAGGGTCTGAGGATCCTTCGCCATCATCACATTGCGCACATGCTGGGCAAGCCCCTGTATCATGTTGCCGCCATCGAAACCGCGGTTCAGAATGCCGTCGAGTGTTACCATCATCTCGGCCACCTTATTCTCCAGAGCCAGGTCTACCAGACGGAAATAGTTGTCGCTGTCGAGCACGTTCAGGTCCTCGATCACCTTCTGGTAAGTGATGTTGCCCATGCAGAAGCTGGCAGCCTGGTCGAAGATAGAGAGGGCATCGCGCATACCTCCGTCAGCCTTTTCGGCTATCACGGCGAGCGCCTGCTCTTCATATTGTATGCCTTCCTTCTCAGCCACCATCTTCAGGTGGTTGATGGTATTGGCTACCGTCATTCGCTCGAAGTCGTAAATCTGGCATCGGCTCAGGATGGTAGGCAGAATCTTATGCTTCTCGGTAGTGGCGAGGATGAAGATGACATGCTGAGGTGGCTCTTCCAGCGTCTTGAGAAAGGCGTTGAAGGCAGCTGTAGAGAGCATGTGAACCTCATCGATGATAAACACTTTATACTTGCCCACCTGAGGCGGAATGCGGGTCTGCTCCATCAGAACCTTAATCTGGTCAACACCGTTGTTGCTGGCGGCATCCAGCTCGAAGATGTTGTAGGAACGCTGCTCATTGAAGGCACGGCAGCTCTCACATTCGTTGCATGCCTCGCCGTCTTCACGAGGGTGCTCGCAGTTGATTGCCTTCGCAAAAATGCGGGCACAAGTGGTTTTACCCACACCTCTCGGACCGCAGAAAAGATAGGCGTGCGCCAGCTTGCCGCTCTTCACTGCATTCTTCAAAGTGGTGGTCAATGCACTCTGTCCGACAACCGAATCGAAGGTCATCGGACGGTACTTTCTTGCAGAAACTATATACTCTTCCATTATTTTTTCTTAATTGATGATGCAAAGATAACAAAAAAATATTATCTTTGCAAACAAATTCGGAAGAAATGAGTAAAAAACTTGGTATTATATGGAATTATCTCGCTCATTATAAGTATCTTATAGTGATTGTAGCGGGTGTTCTGGTAGTTGGTGTAGTTGACGACAACAGTGTAAGACAGCACATTAAGTACCAGATAGAGATAGCTACGCTCCGTTCGGAGATAGAAAAGTATCGTGAGCAGTATGAAAACGACAAGCATACCCTGCGCGATATGCAGCATGGTGCGCGGGCATTTGAGAAGATAGCCCGCCAGCGTTATTTCATGAAGGCTGATGATGAAGACATCTTTGTATTGAGTTCGGATATTCCGGAAAAAACTAACGAACAAGATGAAAATGAAACAATTGAGTAAACTGGAAAGTGCTATTTTCTTGCTGGGCGGCGTGCTGATGGTTGTCGGTGCGGCTTGCTTCGCATTTGGTTTTTCACATCCGCAGCTGGTGCAGGTAACGAGCTGGGGGTTCCTGCTGGGCACCATACTCTTCAGTGTAATGCAGGCGATGCAGTTCTATGAGGGACCTTCGCTGGTTATCCACCGCCTGAAGCGCATGCAGTATGTAGCAGACATCTTTTTCGTGCTCTCAGGCATCTCGATGGTAGATACGGTGTATGCTTTCTTGCGCCGCTGGTTTGAGAATTATGAGACCTATATCACCTATTTCTATAATAAGTGGGTAGTCTTCCTTCTCATCGCAGCCCTGCTGGAACTGTATACCACGCATCGCATCTCTCATGAACTGAAGAAGGAAAACAATCAGTAATATAGAAAGGACGAGTAAAAAGCTTTCGGTGGCCAATAGGAGTGCAAACAAAACATAAATCTTGTAAGAATGAATTAAATTGCAGCAATTTATTTCGTCAGTTCAAATTAAGATTGTACTTTTGTTCACCGAAAGTGATATAGATAGCTTATGAATAGAATATTTTACGCATTCATTGCCTTGATGGCACTTGCATCTTGTGCCAACAGTTACGAAATCTCGGGTACTTCTAATGTAAGTACTCTGGACGGACGCATGCTGTACCTTAAGATACTGGAAAACAACGATTTCAAGAACGTGGATTCTTGCGATGTAGTGCACGGACAGTTCCATTTTCAGGGTTCTGTCGACTCTATGAAGATGGCGAATATCTTCATGGATGATGACCCTGTGCTGCCGCTGGTGCTGGAGAGTGGAAGCATTACGGTGAAGCTCGATGATACACAGCAGGTGGTAAGCGGTACGCCTATGAACGATAAACTCTTCGGATTCTTCAAGAAATACCAGCAGATTCAGAATCAGTTGCGCGAACTGGTGCACAAGCACGACCAGGCTATCATGAACGGTAGCGATATGGTGGCTGTCAACAAGCGGCTGAACGAGGAATCCATCCGCCTCTCTGAGCAGGAAGACAAGCTCATCACTTCGTTTGTTACCGACAACTTCAACAATGTGCTGGGACCGGGCGTCTTCTTCCTCGTTACAATGGGCAACCAGTATCCGATGCTCTCTCCTTGGATTGAGGATATCATGAGCAAGGCTACCGACTATTTCAAGAATGATCCTTATGTAAAGGACTATTATAAGAAAGCTCAAGAGAATCAGGAGATTATGAACGGTACACGAGATGCGCAGAGCGGCATGCTGCCAGAGATGGAAGCGGCTCCACAGGTAAATCCTGATGCGGCTCCGGCACCTACAGCCAACGAACTGGCTGCGCCTACGATTCCTGAAAAACAGGAAGGTCAGGAATAGAAACAGGACTCTTTCAAGGTCTTGGGCATTAACATCTTGTAAAACTCTTCATTTTATAAGTTTAGTAATATGAAATTAATCAAGAATGGAACCATTATAAATGAGGGTCGCTCTTTTGTGGGCGACCTCTTGTTGGATGGTGAATTTATCAAGGAGATATATGAAGGCGAGGCACCCCGTGGCAATTACGATGAAGTCATCGATGCCTCGGGGTGTTTTGTTTTGCCGGGTGTGATTGATGATCATGTTCACTTCCGTGAACCGGGACTTACGCAGAAGGCTGACATCGAGAGCGAAAGCCGCGCTGCTGCCTTTGGTGGTGTAACCAGCTATTTCGAGATGCCTAACACGGTACCTCAGACTACCACTCTGGAGGCTTGGCAGGCGAAGCGGCAGCTGGGCGCTGAGAAGAGTCATGTGAACTACAGTTTCTTCTTTGGTGCTACCAATGGTAATGTAAATGATTTTGAACAGCTCGATACGCATCGTGTACCGGGCGTCAAGCTCTTTATGGGCTCCAGTACGGGCAATATGCTGGTGGATAAATATGAGGCGCTGCAGGCTATCTTCAAGAAGGCGAAAGAGCTGGATTTGCCGGTGATGACCCACTGTGAGGATACCGAAATCATTAACCGCAACATGCAGCTGGCTAAGCAGAAATGGGGTGAGGACCCTGCCGTAGAACATCATCCGGAAATACGCAGCGAGGAGGCTTGCTATGAAAGCAGCCGTCTGGCGGTGCAGCTGGCTAAGGAAAGCGGGGCGCATCTCCATATCGCCCACGTTACTACGGCTAAGGAATTGGAGTTCTTTGGTAAGGATGAAAATATTACAGGCGAGGCTGTTGTGGCTCATCTCATGTTCTCGGATAAAGATTACGCTGTGAAGGGCGCACGCATCAAATGCAACCCTGCAGTAAAGACCGATGCTGACCGCGAAGCTTTGCGTAAGGCGCTGGGTAATGGTAAGATAACTGTAGTAGGTACCGATCATGCTCCTCATCAGCTGAAGGATAAACAGGGCGGTTGTGCCAAGGCTGCATCAGGTATGCCAATGGTACAGTTCTCGCTGGTAAGCATGCTGAAACTTGTTGACGAAAAGGTAATCAGTATCGAGCGCCTGGTTGAACTGATGTGCCATAATCCAGCCCGTCTGTTCCATATCAGTCAGCGCGGCTTCCTGCGTCCGGGTTATAAGGCAGATGTCGTTGTGGTGCGCAAGGGAGAGCCTTGGAAGGTGACCGCAGAGGTGATTCAGAGCAAGTGTAAATGGAGCCCTGTAGAGGGTGATGAGTTTGCATGGAAAGTGGAACAGACTTTCTGTAACGGTAGTCTTATCTACGACAAAGGCGTGTTTGATGCCGCCAGCAGAGGAGAGGAATTGGAGTTCAGAAACAATTCCTGAAAAGGGAAATCTTACGGGGATTGTAAAATAAAATATCGTATCGGATGCGAAGAATAGTATACAATATAAGCGAAATTGAGCCATATGTCAACTGGCTATACTTTTATCATGCCTGGGGATTGAGCGGCAAACCTCGAGAGGAAAAGGAAAAACTGAAGGCAGAGGCGCTCGATATGCTCCATTCATGGGAAGACGAATATCATACCTATGCCGTCTTCGGACTCTTCGAGGCGAACAGCGAGGGGGATGATATCTGGCTGGAAGGGCAGAAAGTCCGCTTCCCGATGCTCCGACAGCAGCATCCGGCGGCTCAGGGAGAACCCAATCTCTGTCTGGCTGATTTCATCCGTCCTCTGGGCAGTGGAATAACAGACCGGCTGGGTATCTTCTGCACGACGGTAGATGGCGGTCTGGAGAAGAAATATCGCTCGGACGACTACCTCAATATGATGGCACAGACACTCTGCGACCGGTTGGCAGAAGCCACGACAGAGAAGTTGCACGAAGAGGTGAGACGCAGCATCTGGGGCTATGCTCCCGACGAACAGCTGAGCATCGAAGACCAGCATCTGGAGCGCTATCAGGGCATCCGTCCGGCTATAGGATATCCTTCGCTGCCCGATACCAGTGCCAACTTCATCATCGACCAGCTCATCGATATGAGTCAGGTGGGCATCCGGCTCACCACAAGCGGAATGATGACGCCTCATGCCAGTGTCTCGGGGCTGATGTTTGCACATCCCAAGTCGCGGTATTTCGAACTGGGACGGATAGGAGACGACCAGCTTCGCGACTATGCACAGCGCAGAGGAGTGCCCGTGCAGGCAATGAAAACGTATCTTCAATCAAGTTTGATCAAGAAATGATAGCAAGAATATTGATACCCGTAGTGGTATTCACCCTGTTGCCGTATCTGTGGATATATAAAAGGTATGGCAAGTTATGGCTGAAGAGTCTCTGGCAGCGGGTGCTCTTCTGGTTGCCGGCTTTCGTGGTTATCGCCTACAGCGCGTATATCACGATGCTGCCCAACTTCCTGCCACGCAATCCGGTGCTCATCGACATCTGGTTTGTGATGATGGCAGTATGTGCGGTTCCGCAGTTTGTCTTCAGCCTGTTCAGTGTCTTCGGTTGGTGCTGTATGCGGCTCCTTCACGGCCATCGCAACTGGGGCAAGCTCCTCGGACTGGTAGTGGGAGCGGTGGCGTTCTTCTGCTTCATCTACGGATTTACCGAAGGTTTTCCTAAGATGCAAGTCAAGCGTATCACCATCTATGTACCTAATCTGCCGAAGTCTTTCGAGGGCTATCGCATCGTTCAGTTCAGCGATATCCATCTCGGGTCATACTATGGCTGGCGTGGTCATCTGCCTCAGCGCGATATCGACAGCATTAATGCCGAAAAACCTGATCTGATTTGCTTTACGGGTGATTTACAGAATGTTACGCCCGATGAACTGCCTGAGTATCAGGCGCTGCTCAGCAGTCTGAAAGCCAGAGATGGCGTGATGAGTGTGCTGGGCAATCACGATTACACCTATTATATAGATGTAGATGATGAGCAGGAGATAGCTGCGCTCGAGAAGCGGATGCAGGACTTCCAGCGGAGTTGCGGATGGCGCCTGCTGATGAATGAGCATGTGGCGGTGCATAGAGGCGCTGACAGCATCTATGTAGCTGGTACAGAGAACTATGACAAACCAAAGCGAACCAACGTAAGGAAGGCGCTGTATGGCATCAGACCAGGCTCTTTCGTGCTGATGCTGCAGCATATTCCGAAGCAATGGCGCGAGACCTGGCCTTCTACTATTAATAAGGAGAAGGATGAGGATGGCGATGTGATAGGACCTGACAGGAAGGATTCGCTGGTTGTAGCACCGCAGCTTACATTGAGCGGTCATACGCATGCGGGGCAGATCAGTATCCTGGGCTTGCGTCCGTCGATGTTTACTCCCTATGATTACGGCCTCTTCGAGGAGGAGGGTTGCCAGCTCTATACCACATCGGGTCTGGGCGGTACCGTTCCAATCCGCATAGGGGCTACGGCAGAAATCGTGGTCATCACACTCAAAAGAAAATGAGGAGTGTTGAATGTTAAATGTTGAGTGTTAAATTATTCATTCTTAAATAAAAAATGAAGTACTTATATCGTCTGTATCAGCTTGTGATATGCTTGCCTATCCTGTTGGTAGCTAGTGTTTTAACCAGTCTATCTACCGTTTTGGGATGTATGCTGGGCAATGGCCATTTCTGGGGCTATTATCCCGGCAAGTATTGGTCCTGGCTTTGGGTCCGCATCCTCCTCCTGCCTGTAAAGGTGGAGGGACGTGAGCATCTCAAGAAGAACCAGAGTTATGTTTTCGTGGCCAATCATCAGGGCGCTTTCGATATTTTCCTGATATACGGTTTCCTGGGCAGAAACTTCAAGTGGATGATGAAGAAGGGCTTGCGCAAAGTACCTCTCATCGGTATCGCCTGTGAGTATGCGCACCACATCTTTGTAGACAAGAGCGGACCTTCTAAGATCCGTGCTTCTTATGACCGTGCTCGCGAGGTGCTTAAAGAGGGCATGTCGCTGGTGGTATTCCCAGAGGGTGCCCGTTCGTTTACGGGGCACATGGGCGTGTTCCGCCGCGGTGCTTTCATGCTGGCCGATGAACTGCAGTTGCCGGTATGTCCGCTTACCATCAATGGCAGTTTTGATGTGAAGCCTCGCATGAAGGACATCTATTGGGCTTTCTGGCATCCTCTGAAGCTCACCATCCATGAGCCTATCGAGCCGATAGGCAAGGGAGCTGACAATATCAAGAACCTGATGAACAAGAGCTATGAGGCGATCATGAACGGACTTGACAAGAAATATCAGGGGTTTGTAGAGAATCCGGACCAATAATTTCGGGTTTTTGCTTGTTATTTCAAAAATAAGTTGTAATTTTGCATCTGTATTACATTATATAGAATCAGAATCATTAAAATTAGAAGAAGTTATGAGTGATAGCATAGTAATCATTCCTACATATAATGAGAAGGAAAACATCGAGAAAATCATCCGTGCTGTCTTCGGTCTCGAAAAGCAGTTTGATATCCTCGTTATCGATGACGGAAGTCCTGACGGTACTGCTGCCATTGTTAAGGGCTTGATGGCTAATGAGTTTGCCGGTCGTCTGCATATCCTGGAGCGTTCGGGTAAACTCGGTTTGGGTACCGCCTATATCATGGGCTTCAAATGGTCATTGAAGCAGGGCTATGACTTCATCTTCGAGATGGATGCCGACTTCAGTCATGATCCTAATGATTTGCCTCGTCTCTATGCGGCAACTCACGATGAGGGGTATGATGTGGCTATAGGCTCAAGATATATTTCGGGTGTGAACGTGGTCAACTGGCCTATCGGACGCGTATTGATGAGCTATTTCGCTTCTAAATACGTACGTATCGTAACCGGATTTAAGGTGAATGATACCACAGCTGGATTCGTCTGCTACCGACGTAAGGTATTGGAAACCATAGATTTGGATGCTATCCGCTTCAAGGGCTATGCTTTCCAGATAGAGATGAAATATACGGCTCATCGAATAGGTTTCAAGATCAAGGAGGTGCCTGTCATCTTTGTTAACCGTCGTGAAGGTGTGAGCAAGATGAGTGGTGGCATCTTTGGTGAGGCTTTCTTTGGCGTGATGCGACTGCGCCTGGATGGCTGGTTCAAGAAATATCCGAAGAAGGATTAATACTCAGTAATCAGTAATCAGTACTTGGATGGAAATCCAAAAGATAGAAAAAACATACGGGCGTTCGCCACAGGCGGATGCCCTCTTTGATTTGATGGGGAAGAAGTCGGTTCATTCCATTTTTCTCCAGGGTTTGCTGTGCTCTTCGGCTCCGATGTTCTTTGCTTCTCTGCAGGGGAAGATGAGGCGTTCGGTACTCTTCGTACTGGATGATGCCGATGAAGCAGGCTATTTTTATCACGATCTCACTCAGATGATGGGGCAGGAGAAGGTCTTCTTCTTTCCTTCCAGCTATCGGCGTGCCGTGAAATACGGGCAGCGTGATGCAGCGAACGAAATCCTACGTACAGAGGTGTTGGCGCGCCTCTCTTCGGGAGGACATTTCCTGGTAGTCACTTATCCCGATGCACTGGCAGAACTCGTTGTGGCTAAGCAGAATCTGGATGAACGGATTCTGAAACTGACTGTAGGCCAGCAGATTGCTCAGACCGATGTGGTTCATACCCTGCGCGATTTCGAACTCAAAGAAACCGATTATGTTTATGAACCGGGCCAGTTTGCCGTGCGTGGAAGTATCCTCGATGTCTATTCCTACAGCTGCGAATATCCGTTCCGTATCGACTTCTTCGGCGATGAGATTGACACTATCCGTACCTTTGATGTTGAGACCCAGCTCTCGCAGGCGAAGCGCACAGAGATAGAAATCGTGCCCGAACTCGCCCATATCGAGAGCAACAAGCAGTGTTTCCTCAATTTTCTCTCCGAAAGTACGCCAGTCGTTGCGAAAGACCTTTCTTTCGTTTGCGACCGCATTGGTCAGATCTATACCGAAGGCTTCTCATCGCAGAGCCTTACCGAGCAGCTGGAGGGGGCTACTGAGGTAGAGGCTGAGCGCATCAGACATGACATGAAGACCGAGCTCAACCTCGTTTCTCCGCTCGATTTCAAGAAGGCAGTAGTGGCTCATCTCCGTATCGAGTTCGGCAAGGTCGCTCCGTCAGAGAGTTCGGCTGTGATACCTTTTAATATCGCTCCACAGCCTCTTTTCCATAAGAATTTCAATTTGCTTTGTCAAACTCTGGAGGATTTCCTGCTCCAGGGTTACACCTTATATATATTGGCAGATAGCCAGAAGCAGCAACAGCGCCTGAAGGATATCTTTGAAAGCGAAGAGCTGAAGCGCTACGCCATCCGTTTTACACCGGTAGACAAGACGCTTCATGAAGGCTTTACTGACCATGACAAGAAGTGCTGTTTCTTTACCGATCATCAGATTTTTGACCGTTTTCATAAATATAACCTGCGCTCAGATAAAGCGAGAGCCGGCAAGATGGCACTTACCATGAAGGAACTGCAGGAGATGGAAGTGGGAGATTTTATCGTGCATGTAGACTTCGGTATCGGCAAGTTCGGCGGTCTGGTTAGGATTCCTGTGGGCAACAGCTATCAGGAAATGATCCGCATCGTCTATACGAACAATGACAAGGTGGATGTTTCTATCCACTCGCTTTATAAAATCAGCAAATATCGCCGCAGCGATACCGGTACTCCGCCTCGCCTGTCTACACTGGGTACAGGTGCCTGGGATAAACTCAAGGACAAAGCTAAGAAGCGAATCAAGGACATTGCGCGCGACCTGATCAAACTCTATGCCCAGCGCCGACGGGAGAAGGGATTCGCCTTCAGTGCCGACAATTATCTGCAGCATACGCTGGAGGCTTCCTTCCTGTATGAAGATACGCCAGACCAGAATAAGGCTACTCAGGAGGTGAAGAAGGATATGGAGAGCGGCAGACCGATGGACCGTCTGGTTTGTGGCGATGTGGGCTTCGGCAAGACTGAGGTTGCCATCCGTGCAGCCTTCAAGGCAGCGTGCGACAGCAAGCAGGTTGCGGTGCTGGTGCCTACTACCGTTCTGGCTTTCCAGCACTATCAGACTTTCAAAAAGCGTCTGGAAGGCATGCCTGTAAGGGTAGACTATCTCAGTAGAGCCCGTACAACGAAGGAAACCAGAGAGGTGCTTGACGCCCTGAAAGAGGGTAAGATTGATATCCTCATAGGTACGCATAAGCTGATATCAAAGACCGTGAAATGGCATGACCTGGGACTGCTCGTCATCGATGAAGAGCAGAAGTTCGGTGTGTCTACCAAAGAGAAACTCCGTCAGCTCAAGGTAAATGTCGATACACTCACGATGAGTGCCACTCCGATTCCGCGAACCCTCCAGTTCTCTCTGATGGGCGCCCGGGATATGAGTATCATGCGCACTCCGCCACCTAACCGTTATCCGATTCATACCGAACTGGTAACGTTTAGTAGTGAAGTTATCTGCGATGCCATCAATTTCGAGATGAGCCGAAACGGACAGGTTTATTTCGTATGCGACAGAATATCCAAGCTTCCGGAACTTAAGATGCTCATCGAGAAGCATATTCCAGACTGTAGGGTAGCAATCGGTCACGGACAGATGAAGCCTGAGGATTTGGAGAAAATCATCATGGGCTTTATCAATTACGATTATGATGTACTGCTTTCTACCACTATTGTAGAGAACGGTATCGACATTTCCAATGCCAATACGATTATCGTGAGCGATGCTCATCACTTCGGATTGAGTGACCTGCATCAGATGCGTGGACGCGTAGGAAGAAGCAACAAGAAGGCTTTCTGCTATCTGATGGCGCCACCTAAGAGTGCACTTACTCCTGAGGCGCGTCGCCGTCTGGAGGCTCTGGAGACGTTCAGCGAACTGGGTAGCGGCTTCAATCTCGCCATGCAGGACCTGGATATCCGCGGTGCGGGTAATCTGCTGGGCTCTGAGCAGAGCGGTTTTATGGAAGATCTGGGTTATGAAACCTACCAGAAAATTCTCTCTCAGGCTGTCACAGAGTTGAAGAACGAAGAGTTCTGTGATCTTTATCAGGAGAAGATGGATGAAGGTGCCCAGCTTACGGGTGATGATTTCGTTGACGATTGTGGCATAGAGAGCGATCTGGAGATGTATTTTCCTCAGACTTATGTGCCGGGTGACAGTGAGCGCATGCTCCTTTATCGTGAACTGGACCGTCTGGAGAGCGATGAGGAAGTAGAGGATTACCGCAAGCGTATGATAGACCGTTTTGGTCCTGTGCCTCATGAAGCAGACGAACTGATGCATGTGGTAGGTCTGCGTAGGGTAGGCAAGAAGCTAGGTTGCGAGAAAATTATTCTCAAGCAGGGCTATATGCAGATGCAGTTTGTGAGCAATGTAAACAGTCCGTTCTACAGAAGTCAGATGTTTAACCGCATACTCGCTTACGTTACCAGTCATATTCAAGATTGTGTTCTGAAGGAAAAATTCAACAAGCGATTGCTTCGCATCAATGATGTGAAGACTGTAGGGCAGGCTGTAAATCTGTTGAATCAGATATCGCAGATAGATTTAGGTAATGAAAAGAAATAATCTGTGTCTACAGTCTATGGGTAAAATCCTCTATCAATTGTGGAAGTAGACAATAAAATAGACTATTGATTTATACTGAAAGGTTATAAATCAGACAACGTTACATGATGATATGTCAACTTTACATGATAATATGTTTCAGTTTAGTGTATAAAAAAAACATTGGAATCTCAATATCCCTATTGAACTCCAATGTTTTATTTTTTTTGTATAAGTAAAAGATGATGATAAGCGTTTCACAACGCATTTAGAATTTTTCTGTTGCAAAGATACTATTTTTCATTATAATATAGGGGTAATATTTTGTATTTTATGGGGTAATATTTGATTAAATTTATGAAAATGAAACTGAAAACACATTTATATAACAAATAATACCTGTAGAATGAACTATTTTATGGGATAAAAATAAAAAATAGTGGAAAAACACATAAAAAAGTTCTTTATTTCATTTTTTATTTGTACCTTTGTTCAGGCATACAACAATTTTAAATATATATATAAACATGAGACAGAAAAAGTACATCTTAAGCGAGCAGGAACTTCCTACTCAGTGGTACAACATTCAGGCAGATATGCCTAACAAACCATTGCCACCGTTGAACCCTCAGACACACCAGCCAATGAATGCTGATGATTTGTCACACGTATTTAATAAGGAGTGCTCAAAGCAGGAACTTGATACAGAGCACGCTTGGATTGATATTCCGGAAGATGTGCTGGAGAAGTACACCTTCTACCGTTCAACCCCTCTTGTACGTGCTTACGCCCTTGAGGAGGCACTCGGTACTCCGGCGCATATCTATTTCAAGAATGAGAGTATCAATCCGTTAGGCTCTCATAAAATCAATTCAGCCATTCCTCAGTGCTACTACTGTAAGCAGGAGGGTGATACCAATGTCACTACAGAGACTGGTGCAGGTCAGTGGGGTGCAGCCCTCTCTTATGCAGCAAAACTCTACGGCCTGGAGGCTGCAGTTTATCAGGTAAAGATTACCATGCAGCAGAAACCATACCGTTCCAGTATCATGCGTACGTTTGGAGCCACAGTAGAGGGTTCTCCTTCCATGAGTACACGCGCAGGTAAGAACATTATCACACGTGATCCTCATCATCCTGGTTCCCTCGGTACTGCCATCAGTGAGGCTGTTGAACTGGCTACAACCACACCGGGCTGTAAGTATACGCTGGGTTCTGTGCTCAATCATGTGGCACTTCACCAGACCATTATCGGTCTAGAGGCAGAGAAGCAGATGGCGATGGCAGGTGAGTATCCTGATCAGGTGATTGCTTGTTTCGGTGGTGGTAGTAACTTTGGTGGTATTGCCTTCCCATTCCTCCGTCACAACTTCACAGGCGAGCGCCATACTGAGTTTATTGCTGCAGAGCCGGAGAGCTGTCCTAAGCTGACTCGCGGTAAGTTCGAGTATGATTTCGGTGATGAGGCAGGTTACACTCCATTGCTGCCAATGTTTACTCTGGGTCATGATTTCAAGCCTGCCAACATTCATGCAGGTGGTCTCCGTTATCATGGTGCTGGTATGATTATCTCCCAACTTCTGAAGGATGGTTATCTGCATGGTGTAGATATCCCTCAGCTGGAGTCATTCAAGTCAGGTATGCTCTTCGCTCAGACCGAGGGTATCATTCCTGCTCCAGAGAGCTGTCATGCGATTGCAGCCACTATACGTGAGGCTCTGAAGGCTAAGGAAGAGGGCAAGGAGAAGGTTATCCTGTTCTGTCTCTCAGGTCATGGTCTTATCGATATGCCGTCTTACGATAGCTTTATCAATGGCGATTTGCACGATTATTCTGTGAGTGATGAAGAAATCCAGCAGTTCCTCAAGGATGTGCCAAAGGTTGACTAATTTTCAGTTAACAGTTTATACTTTATGGCAAACAGTTGACAATTATTCTTTGAGATATATTGAAATAACAATATCACATTATAAAAGAAGCCAGGCTGCGAAAAGCAACCTGGCTTTTTATTTAGAGATTCTGTTCTCTTTTATTTAGAAATTCTATTCTCAGTTCGAGACTTCAATCTTTCATTAGAAGTTCAACCACTCTTCGATAGCCTTAGCGATGACATCGAAGCTTGTGGTAGGCTCGAAGCGGGCTACAACCTGACCCTTCTTGTTAACGAGGAACTTGGTGAAGTTCCACTTGATATCGGCACTCTCCTTGTAGTTAGGATCAGCCTCGCTCAACATCTTGTCGAGAACAGGGTAGAGAGGGTGGCTCTCGTCCCAACCAGCAAAGCCCTTACATTCTTTCAGAAATTTGAAGAGAGGGGCAGCATCGTCTCCGTTTACCTTGATCTTCTTGTAGCGCTGGAACTCTGTGCCGTATGTAAGCTTGCAAAACTGATGAATGCTTTCATCTGTACCTGGGGCTTGCTGACCAAACTGGTTGCAAGGAAAATCAAGTATTTCGAAACCTTGAGAATGATAGGTCTCATAAAGTTTCTCCAGTTCCTCATACTGAGGGGTGAAACCACACTTTGTAGCGGTGTTAACGATGAGCAGCACTTCGTTGGCATACTCCTTGAGGGAAACATCCTTTCCCTTTCTGTCTTTAACAGAAAATTCGTAAACAGTTCTCATTTTTTTTATCTTTATGTATGTGTTATCTATATTTCCGATCTCAACTTATATGATCTAGAGTGCAAAGATACTACTTTTCTCTTAGAATACTTCAAGAGTTTTTTTAAAAATTCTAAAAATCGAACAAAATCATAGATGAACGAATAAGCGTAATATATATAATGTAGATAGATATTGTATATCTGGGTAAACAGATACCATATAGCTGAGTATATAGATATCGGTTAGAAATAGAATATAGAAGAATAAAATAGGTAGACAATATAACTACACAATATCAGTATGAAACAGCATAAAAATAAAAAATGCAGGATTTTCACAAACCCTGCATTTCTTTTTCTTAACCTCTTTTTCCTCAAAAAAACAAAGAAAAAGAGGTTTACGATTAATCTATCATTTAACTTTTCTAAGAACTTGTTGCAAAGATACTACATTTTCTTGTAACACCAAACTTTTTCTCAGTTTTTTTTTCAGTAAAAAGGGAAAAATAATCAAATACCCTCCTGTTTTTATACTTTTTTGCAATATTCGGTCAAAAAACAAAGCAAAACGTCTCAATTTTATGACTATTCTGCTTTTTCCCTTGTTTGAACGTTTTGCTGTGTGCGATAACGAGGAAGACTGTGCCCGACAACAACTGCAGATATGTCCTATAATATGTATTACTTTTTTGTCAATACAGATAAAAGCAGCCATCAGTAATGATGACTGCTTTCATCTGTAATGATGCGGGCTATCCCTGCGTTCTGTTTCGGTATTCAGTAGGCACGATACCCGTTTCTTTCTTGAATACCTTCGAGAAATACTTAGGGTCAGTAAAACCTACTGCGAAGGCGATACTGGTCAGTGTATCGTCTGTATTGCGCAATATCTCGCATGCCTTCTTGATACGTATATGGCGAACGAAGTCTACCGGTGTCATTCCGGTCGTTGCTTTCACCTTATTATATAGTACGCTTCGGCTCATACCGATTTCGTTCGAGATGTCATCAATCTTGAGCTCCGGGTTGCCTGCATTTTCAACAACAAACCTGAAGACACGCAACATGGTTCTGTCTTGAATCTGTGCCGCCATAAATGCCAGCTCGCTGTTTGGGTCAACCGCTTCATTCTCGGCACTAGTTTCAGCCTGGTTAAGAGCAGGCTGAGGAGCTGCTGCAGGCAGTATTCGCAGGGCTGCTATGGCATCTTTATCGCCAGTTTCCTTCAGCTTTCTGATGACATCCATCTGAATGTTGCGGCGCTGGGTGAGTATAGCCTCTATTCGGCCGAGAAGATAAGGGGTAGAGAATGGCTTGGTGATATAGGCATCAACACCTTCATCAAAGCCTCGCTGCTGGTCTTCTACGCTTGCCTTGGCCGAGAGAATCATCACTGGGATGTTGTTGAGGGTGGTATCCTGCTTAATCTCGTGAATCATCGACAAACCATCCATCACAGGCATGGTAACGTCTGTAAGGATAAAGTCGGGCGTTTCCTTGCGCGCCATCACCAAGCCAGTCTTTCCGTTTTCTGCAAGCAGCACGTTGTAGGTAGGCGAGAGAATGCTGTAGAGGAACTTGCGCAGGTCGGCATTGTCTTCTACTACCAGTACCGTCTGGTCTTTTTGTTCCGCTTCTTCCTGTGCAGTTTCCTGTTCCTTGCCCATTTCTTCCAGGCGTTCAGCCTCTGCATCCTTTTCTTCTTTCTGTTTATTTACTTCTTCCAGATAGTCAGATGCATTGCGGTCGTCAATCTGGCCATTCGCTTCTTCTCTTTCTGCCAGGTCGTAATCTTCCTCGGTCAGACCACTGTTCGTATGGAAGCCTGCCGTGTTGCCGTATCTCTGAACCTTGTCCAGCATTACCAGCATTTCGTTGGCATTGTCTACTACCATTCTCAGCAGTTCCTTGCCCTTTCGGGTGATACCCGGTTCGGTATCCAAAATGGTTTTTACCGGAGCTCCGATGAGCGTTAGAGGGGTTCTCAGACGGTTGGCTGCATCGTTGTAGAACTCGTTCTTCATCACGCTCATCTCGTGGGTTACGTTCTCGCGCTGGCGCTGGTTGTAGGTATAGAAGATTGCGCCTACGATACCGAAGAGCAGAAGCAGCATCAGAAATTTGCACCAGATGCTTTCCCAGAAGGTAGGGCGCACTTCGATAGGCAGTTCTGCCACATACTTGCTCCATACACCTTGAGAGTTGGTGGCTCTCACCTTGAGTACGTAATCGCCATGACTGATACGGTTGAAGCCGATGACATTGCTGCTTCCGTTCGATATCCACTCTCCTGGAGCTGTATAACCATCTATGCGATAGAGGTATTTGGTCTGATACTTGCGCTGATAGTCGAGTGATGCGAAGGTGATGGTCAGATTTCGCTTGTTGGCAGGAATCACCACTTTTTCCTTGTGCAGGATAGGTTCCGACTCTTTCTCTCCGCTATAGTGGAGGGAACAGAAGATGACTTTTGGCTGGTAGTTGCTCTTCTTCAGCGTAGCCGGATTGAAGGTAATCAGTCCCATCGGGGTACCTACCGAGATGTTGTTGCTTGCCGGATCGTGGTAAGGACGGCTTTGCGAGAACGACATGTTGAAGTCGAAATCGTTAGGTCCGAACACGTTGCACTGGCCCGTTTTCGGGTTTACGCAGTCGATACTCGATTCTTTGATTACCCAGATTCTTCCCTGGTTGTCTTCTACCATGCCCTGTACGATGCCTTCGTTAACATCGATGGCATGGAAGTATTTCATCTTCAGGTTGTCTTGCAGGAGCGATTTGCTCACAATCTCTTCCATCACACCGCCCTGTTGGGAGATATACATCTTGCCGCTGGTGTGCTCCATGATATTGTTCATATCGTTTGCAGCCAGACTAGTTGTATCGTTCGGTATGTAGTAGGTCTTGTGGTAATTGATCTTTCTTGCGTTTGTAAAGGCATCACTGAAGGTGATGAGACCATCTGTAGTTCCTACAAGAATGGTTCCCGTAGTGGTGCAGCAGATGCGGCGTATGCGGTCGTAGTGCTGTTTCTCCCAAGGCAGTCCGTTTCGCTTGCTGATGAAGCTGATACTGCCGTCTGCCGCCTCGTTAACAAGTGCCAGCCCACCTCCGTAGGTACCTATCCAGATGCGTTCGGTGCGGTCGGCTACAATGTCTTGTATCTTGTCGAACGGCAGCGATGACGGGTTGTTGGCATCATAAACAAAGTGTCTTACCTGCATTTTATCTATCAGATAGACACCATTTCCGTTGGTTCCTATCCATGCTCTTCCCTTGATATCGAAGTGGATAGACATGATGCTCTTCTCGGCGAAGTTTACCTGCTGTGGCACAATCTGTCCGCTTGGCGACAGGTATCCTATGCTTTGGTAGGATGCGTTGAGCACCTGGATTATACCATTGTAATAACCAGCCCAGATATGTCCGTCTGGCGATGCATTCACCGAGAACACTTCGTCTTCGCCCACATCCAGCTTGTTGATAATGTAAGGGTGATATTTGAAGACTACCTGTGTCAGGTCGTGAGAGCCTGTCAGCCAGAGGATTCCCTGGTCTGAGAGTACATATTTCGTAATCTTCTGTATGCGGTAGTTGCCCGATGAATTGCTTCTCAGCAGATAAGGCACCAGTTTTCCTGCCTTGCGGTCAAAATAACTGAAGGTTCCTCCTCTAGGCACTACCCAGAGGGTCTTGTGTTCATCTTGTGTGATGAAATTGCTTTCGCAGGTTGTGCGGTCCATCGGGTCGTCCTGGTCGGCAAAGAGCCACTGTTTCTGTCCGGTCTTCGGATTGACGAGGGTTACTCCCATGCCGTCTGTAAATGCCCATACCATACCGAAAGCATCGGTATAAATCTTCTTTACCTCTGCCAGAGGCTGACTCGGGCTCTGTACGTTGATGATATCAAACTTGAAGGTACGCGGGTTGTAGATGACCACACCCAGGTTGGTTGCCAGCAGGAGTTGGTAACCTGTATTTTTCAGTTGGTTGATACGGGTTACGCCTTCTGGCATTGGTATCATGGTGAGTCGGTTCTGCAGGTCATATTTTGCCAGTTTACCGTCTTCAGTTGCCAGGAACTCATCTTCTCCCACCCCTCTGAGCCATTTGAAAGGCAGTTTGCTTGGAATTTTCGAATGATATATGTATACGCCTTTGTCGGTAAGCACCCATTCTCTTCCGTGTATATCTTGATGGATGTACCATACATTTCCGCTTCTGAGTCCCTTTTCTCCTACTTTGATGAGTTCTATGTTCCGCTCATCAAAGGTTTTTCCTACTGATCGGATGATGTATTTTCCATCTTCTGAAGTAAACCATGTAGCTCCGTTTTTCATAGAGTATACCTGGCTCACGCGCAGGTCGATGTTGAACAGTTCGTTGAATTTCTGTCCAACAGCAAAGAACTGGCAGAAGTGGGTATCGTATACGTAGAGCTGGTGGTCGTATGTGATACACCACACGTTGTTGTTATAGGATGGTTCTATTTTCAGTATACGGTTGGTTGACAGGACGTCAATATCATCGGGGTTGTCTCTGAAAGTATGAAACTTGTAGCCGTCATAGAACGACAGTCCGTTCCATGTACTGAACCACATGAGGTTGTCTTTACCTTGTTTGAGGTCTGAGATGGTATTGGCAGCGAGTCCGTCTGTGATAGAGAATTTTCTCACATCGCAGTAGGGTACAGCTGCTGTCATAATGGTAGAGAGCAGTCCTAATAGGGTGATATATAATTTTCTTTTCATCATTTTTATTCGTATACGTTTATTAATCGCAACAAAGGTAGTGAAAATAAATGAGATATCGTAGTTTTAGGTGTATTTTTTTATGTTATTGCATTAAATTATTCCACTTTTCATGTTATAGGGGTAATATTTGGTTGATTTGCTTGTGGTTCCTTCTTATGTTATGCCTAACAAAAAAACTCCCCCGATAAATGAATATCGGGGGAGTAGTAGGGATATGTTGTTTTGAATTTGATTACTTCTGAATCATCTTCTTTCCGTTCTTGATGACTACACCCTTGTAAGCCTTGGTTACCTTCTGGCCTGCGAGGTTGTAAACAGGAGCGTTCTTTGCAGCTTCATCTGTTGTAATGTTAGTGATGCCGGTAGATTCAAACTTTTCTACAGCCTTAATAGGGAGAACTTCAGGGTTGTTTTTGTATATTACACCGAAAATACCGGTTAAGGTATATTTCTCTCCTTCTGTTAATTGTGAAATACCACCAATACTGCTAAACTTATCGTAAATCATAATCTTGTTTTCACCATCATTAGCATAGTAGTTGAATTTACCTGTAGTATACTCTTCTTTGCTGAATGTGAACTCCTTAATCTTGATAAGGTCGTTGGTGTATTTGCCATCAAGGATGTCCTTTACAGTTGCAATAACAGGTTCAGCAGCTTCGTTGCTCTCTGTGATTTTGAGATTATCGCCGTTTGTTTCCTTGCTTGCTGACAGATAAGGAATTCCTGCGTCATAAGCCAAATTTACCTTAACAGTACCGCTAATGATGCTGTTTACAGGCATATCGATTCCTAAAGTTCTCATTTCGATAGCAGTGTCACCTTCACGTACGTAAGTATTTACGGTTCCATTGTGGCTGTTTACGTATAATACCTTTGCGTTTGTGAGTTTGAGGTTGATGTAATCCTTAGCTTCTTTATTGTTAGCCAAGAGTTCCTTTACACTTGCTGCATCGGTGTACTCAATCTTGGTACCAGCGAGCATAACTTTGATAGACTTGATTTGGGTGTTGGCAGCGATTGTATATACAACTTTGTTAGCATCACCAGTCCAAGAACCATTATTAATAGTACCTACGTCAGCATTGTTCTTATCATTCCATTTTCCATTAATGTCGATAGAAGCAATCTTCTTGTCAGCAGGTGCTTGAATCGTAAGCGTTCCACTGTACATTCTGAGACGTGGTGAACTACTCCAGATTCGGTTTGCATTCGAACCAGAAGTTTTTGCAGAAACTGTTACAGAAATACCATTAGTTGTACATGTCATGGCTTCGGTGATATCTCCATCTTTAGAATCTGAAGAAGATGTACCTGTCAGTTCAGGGAAGAGTGTTTGGTAATCATTGTCAAAGTCAAAAGTTACTTCCTGTGCAAACGTAACGCTAGCTACGAACGCCAGAACCAATGATAATGAATGGGTCACTTGCAAAAGCGTGTGGATAGCATAGCACAATAAAAGCAAGCAGGTGTACGTTTATAGAGTAAACGTTAGAAGAAAATGGAACAGTATAGACTCTTAGCGGAATGCCTATTGCCAGCCCGCATGCT
>ENA-UAMO01000078-UAMO01000078.1-human-gut-metagenome-genome-assembly--contig:-NODE-78-length-43547-cov-40.537386_pt1 | contig 43547 bp, 24 predicted proteins | sample MGYA00243287_ERZ654507 | MGnify/ENA primary metagenome ERZ654507 (study PRJEB26926, sample SAMN06164547) | human gut metagenome | biome: ENVO:00009003; feature: ENVO:2100002; material: ENVO:00002003... | reverse complement strand
AATATCGGAGATTACCAACTTTTTTAGGCACTATTTCTTATCCCGAACTGAGGTATAGGAATGATCGGCAGCTACCACTTGTATGCACAAGGTAAAAAGCAAGCATAGTAAGAAAGTTGTTCTTTTCATTTTAAGTTATAATTATCAGTTATACGATTATATGTTGTTATAATTGTCAGTTGTTATGACACAAAAAAATCGGCAAAGTATCTGCTGGATTCAACAAATACCTTGCCGAACATCAGAACTAGGGACTACTCCCTAGTTACACAAAAGGAGTAGAATTTCTGCCATTACTTATTCATTACTTTAACAACCTTACCACTCTGGAGCTTCTTGATAACAAGGCCCTTGGCGTTGGCTGAAACCTTAGCACCAGCAGCGTTGAATGTTGCTACAGCTGCATCACCAGCTACATGAACATTCTTGATGCCAGTTGTGCCACCAAGTTCCTCAGGAAGAGTATTGTAAAGCATGATAGTACGAATAGAGCAAGGACCACCCCATGGAGCCTTGATAGTAACCAAGTGGGCAAAATCATCAGCTGCAGGTTCTTCGCCAGGAACAGTACGAACCAAATCTTTCTTTAAATCAAGAACAATAGCTTCTGTATTTTCATCAAAAGCTCTGTTCTCGATGGCAATCATACCGCCATTATCCTGTTGACCATCCTTAACGGTACGGTTGAACATGAAACGAGGATTGGAACCTTCACCATAAACTACCATGTAATGATAGTCTGACAAGTCGGCATAGATATTTTCAGCCACACTACGTGTACCTACGATAACAGAACCTGGGGCATTTGGATTCTCTGCATCCACAGTCCATTCCATAAAAACCTTCTCATCAGTTGGTTGTGCATCCTTTGTTAAACCATCCCAAATGTGGAACATGTCCTTAGTCAATTCAACACCCTCATCTGCACTCTCTTCCTGTGCAGAAGCTGAACCAAAACCTGCAAACAATGCTACGGCTACCATAGCCAAACTCTTAATTGTTGTGTTCATAATTGTAAAAATTAAAATTGTTATTAATAACTAGTTATTTATAAATCTTCTCCGTATAGGTCTTACCGCTACGAAGATAAACTTTCTTAATACTGATACCCTGCTTGGCTGCAGATAAGCGCATGCCCTGCAAGTCGTAATACTCTACATGGTCAATCATGTCGGCATCAGTGGTTACACCAGCGATACCCGTCAAGGCACCCTTGTAGTTCAGGCGAACGCAATCGAGCACAGCTCTCTTTCCGCTCACATAGTTAACCGTCATATTTCCCTTGGCATCAGCGATGTCCATGTCAAACTCCACTTCCGACCATTCCTTGTTGGAAGAAGCATTCTTTGGCAGTGTAACCTGCTTGGTCTGATTGCCACAGATAACATTAATGACAGCATCACCCATGGAAGCCTGATAACGGATAGCCACCTTGTAATTACCCACCTTACTTACCGGAATGTAACCACGAACGGAAGCCCCCTTCTGGGTTCCCAGGTTCAGGCAGCCCTGACCATAGTATCCACGGAAACCGTTGTTCCAAGCGTTGCCATAGCAACCACCTACGTTCTTGTAGTCGAAGTTCTCAAACTCATACTGCACCTCTCCCTCATACGCCTCAGGCATGGCAGGAATTTCAATGACAGCGGCAGTCACATCAGAATCCTTCAACTTTCCTGTAGTCTTAGTGCCCTTACAGTTATCGATGGTCAACTCCAACGGACCATTATGCTTTACATAAACCGTAAACTGACCACTCTTCCATTCTGTGGTAACAGTACTTGCTGAATGCTCTGAATTATCCTTCCACGAGATAGTAGGCTGAGCACTGGCTCCCACTACAATGATGGTATCAGTCTGCTGGGCATACTCAGGAAGATTCTTGTCATCCTGCAATCTGCCATCACCCACACCATAGCGGAGTCCATCCTTGATACGGTAGTTCTGCATGTAGAGACTCAACTTGTCTGAATACTCACGCATGTGAACCAAGGAATATGGAGCGAGGTTCATCTTAATCTGGCTACAGGTATTGTAGGCAGGTTTCAATATACCCTTGGCACTGCGTACATTGTTTACCCAGTACTTACGGATATAGTTCATACCATTCTTTGGGGCAGCCAACGGAACATGCTCCTCATTATACTGATAAGGGTTGTAGCAAACCCAGGTATTCTCCAGACGCGAAGCATAGATATCACCCGTATATTCCTGCTTGAAGAGCTTGTCCATATAAGCCTGCTTGTTGGACACATTACTCCAAGTAGGGTTGCTGGCATACTCGCTGCTCTTGATAGCCACCTGCAGTTTCTTGGCTTCTTCGTCGATGAGATCATACACCACAGGGATGGCAGGATAACGTCCTGAAACCTTCAACCACCATTTGTTGTTCAAGGTGGAGTTAGACCATTGTGCGCCATTGTCATCCTGCTCACTGCGATAGAGACCATCATACAATCCGCCTGGCGAAACGTATGGTTCCATCTCGTTCTGGCTGGAAGTGATATCCTTAGGCTTGATGTCATTCTTCACGCAAATCTTAGTACGTGCAATGACCTCCTCACGGGAAGGAATACGGATAGTACCATCCAGAATCTTGCGGAACATATCGATGTTGATATTCTTAAAGTGATTGAACCAAGCCCAGTTGCGACGGGTATAGCCATCGGCTGTCCTGGAAGTTGCAATCTCACGCAAGTTATCAGTCGTCACCAACTCAGGACCGTCAATCACCGTCTCACCTGTCAATGCCACATGCTCCAAGATAGGAATGGCACCACAAGCCTTAGGGAAATCATTGTAATACTCCTTCAGAGTTTTTGAAGCATCCGAAGGGTCCTTGATGGCATTGCCATTCTCATCCAGTTTATCTTGTTCTTCCATCCAGCCGCAGATATCGAAACGAATACCATACTGGCCGGCATATCCACCCAAGTAAGCACCCAGACAGTTGCTCTCGATATCATAGAAACCATTCTTCATAGTGTATTTCTCGCAGCAGATGAAATGTTCCTTGTCGGTAGACAACAGTCGGTTCATCTCGGCATTACGCTTCATATATGCCACTGGCATCATATTGGCAGAATAGCATGCCTGCGTAAAGCTCACACAAAGATAGCCACCATACTGATGGGCAAACTTCATGAGATGCGTGAAGAGTTCCAAGCGTTTTAGGAAAGTAGGCGTATGAATGGTTCCGTTCTCACGCTTACGATCCTCATCAAATCCCCAGAACTGCTCGGCATAGTTCCATCCCAGAAAGTTGGGATAGTTCTTGTAGTAGCTCTCATAGAGTTCCAGGTCATCGTCATCAAAAGCGCTGCATCCGCCGCTGGCAGGCTGTATCATCGTCCATACGCGGTTCTCTGCACATACCTTCATCCATGAATCTACCACCTTCTTACCATCCGCACAGATACTCTCCGTAGCAGAGAGCGAGAGGTTGAATATCACGTAAGGCTTGATGTCTTCCGGTACCATATTGATGATGGCTTGCGGATTCGGAGAATTCCATGTGTCGATATGGATAATCCATGCCGGCTGGGATGGCGAGATAACTCTTCGCAGGGCAGGCCCGTCATGAGCCTGCGCCACTGCGAATGTCAGTATCCCAAAAATAAATATAAATAATCTTCTTACCATTTTATTTCTGTTTTCTGAAGTCCATTAACCACACCCACGTAAGTAAGAAGGCGATTGAAATGATTCCACAGTCCTACACCCTTAGTGCCCTGATTGATAGTTGAGAAAGATACCCCATAGAGTTTGTCGCCCAACACATCCTGTGCCTTGTTCAGAATATAGGCATAGAGTTCAGCCATTCCCTTGTAATCCTCGAATGTAGCCATGCTCTGATCGGCTACTGTTCCGTTGGCATCAGCCAGGTATACATTCATATCAGAAAGACGTACCTGCAAGCCTGAAGCTTTCAGCGTAGCAAGAAGATTGTCGATATTCGCCTTAGTTTCTGCCAAAGAACTGCCGTTGTATGGCACGTCGAGCTTCGCATCGATGCCTTCAATCTTAGCACCTGCTTCATTCCACTGCTTGATGTAGTTGATGGCAGCCTCGGTCTTCTCGGCATCCGTCAGCAGATTTTCTTCACTGTAGAACAGTTTGGCATCAGCCTTCTTTGAATGGATCTCCTTGCATACATCAGCCACCCAGTTTTCATCCAGATAGTCGTTAGGATAGAATTCATCAGTAGCATCCATATTCTCTGAAGACTTCAAGGAATAGAAGAGATCTTCTATCAGGTTAGAAGCCACATTCCATGTCTGCACCTTGTCTCCATAGTTCTCCATGACAGCATCAACATAGGCAAACATAGCCTTCTTTACATCAGCAGCCTTCTCGTCTGCTGGACGAGGGTCGAAATGACCAGGTTTCTGATATGGAGAGTAAACGTCCAAGTTGTCGATGGCAACATTCTGAGGTGCAGCAGCCTGACCAATCACCAGAGAAATGTTGGAAGATTTCAGAGCATCTGCATCAAATGTTTCTGTGAGGTTAACCTTTGACAAATCCACCGTGAATGTTTCCCAAGTCTTTGCCTTGGTAGGAACGCCGAAGTTTCTCAACTGCAGGACTTTGTCACCCACCTTTACTCTGATAACCACATCCTTCTTGACATTTGAAGAATAATAATCAAAGGAGATGGTCTTGATTGTTGACAGCGAAGCACCCTCAGGCAGATTCACAGGGAACTCGATGAACTTTCCAGCCATCTTGTTCAATAGAACCTTGCCATTTTTCTTAGCTGGATCATTAGCAACCTTGGAAGACTTGTCAGTTCCGAAAGTAGCATTAATTGCTTCACCCTCAAAGTCATACTTCTGATGGTGATCCACATTCTCACCATCTACCCAAATATCCTTAGTTGCCTCTTTCATCACATTCATGTTCCAGGCATTAGGGGCAAAGAGAGAAGCACATGGCATAAGTTCGGCATCAATAGCCTTCTGTACATAATCAGTGTTCTTTGAAGCATTGACTGTTCCATCATCAGCAACCACAGCAGCATGGGAGAAGCCATCTGCGACATTCACTTCATTGAAGTTGGCCAAAACGGTACTAAAGCTAGTATTGGCAGCTTTCAAATCTGCAATGGTCAAGTTAGCTCCCAACTTCATGCCGGTATAGTTCTTCAGAACTTCATAACCTCTGGTAAGGTCATCCATCGCCACGCTCTCAGGCTTTTCGCCAGCAGCATAGCTTGTATCGAAGTCCTCCACACAACCAGTGAGCAGCATGGAAGCTGCTGCACTGGCCAAGAGGATATTATGTATTTTTTTCATAATTCTGATATCAAATTAAAAATGTTCTTAATGCTCAGGAGTGAAAGTCTGGAAACCAATGCCACGATTGCGAACCACCATGGTATCTGTGGTTTCAACCGTACCCAAAGCATCGCTCTTGATGTTGTAGTTCAAATAGAGTGTGTTGCGCTTAAACTCGCCCAAGAGCTGGTCGTTCTTGACAAACTTACCACTACCCGAAACCTGAACTCCGCCACTGCCGGAAGAGATGGTGCAGTCATCACCGTTGAAGGTCATCAGCACGTTCACCTGATGGTCTATACCACTTGCGTCCTTCACATCCACAGTCATCTGTGCCTTGTACAAGCCTTTGGTCACCACCTTGATTACCTCAGCCTTCTCAATATATGGATAAGCACGGTGAGATTCCTTACCGTTGCTCACATCCTTACCCTTGCGAAGATAAGTGGCAGTCCAAGGATTAACGTACTTCACAAGGCAGAATGTAGTATTCTTCGACTCCAGCACCTTGTCAACACCCTGGGCACCTGTCAGCTTCACAGGAATCACATAGCCCTGCTCATAACTCTTGTCATCGTTGAAGAACGCATCGGTAAGCTTTACTCTTACGCCTCCCAACTGCTGTCCCTTGGCAATGACAAACTGGTTAGGGTTCTCTATCTCATAGTAAGTGGATGGCATCACCTGGATGGCAGCGCCATTGATTTTATAGCCATCACAAAGACTGGCATCAGAAATATAGTCCACGGTAACGTTATTATTGTTGCCATAGCCACCTGCACAACAGGCCTTGATGTTGATGATGTGGTTGTTATCGTCGGTAAGGTCAGCTTCCTGATCCTCACCCAGCTCCACTGTGCGCACATAACCAGCATTGGCAAAATAGACAGCAGTTTCTCCGTCATATCCAAATTCCTTGTCACCGCTCTCGCAGGAAGCGGCCATCAACAAAGTCATGGCAGCAATGCCTATTGTATTTAATAACTTAAAACTATTCATTTTCATTATCATTTTTAACTGGTTTATTTCCATCCCTTGTTCTGATGGAGATTAGAGTACTTCAAAGCTTCTGAATATGGAATATAACCATAGTTCATATAGCTATCGAAATGGCGCTCTTCTACATTTGGCAAGATGGTAAACGTATCGTTGTTCCAATCGATGCCCTGAACAGATGTCAACTTGTCCAACTGTTTCCAGCGGCGCAAATCCCAGAAGCGGAATCCCTCGAAGCAAAGCTCCAGGCGGCGCTCGTTGCGAATCAGCTCACGCATCTTAGCCTGGTCGCCGGCACACTCGTCGAGATAAGTATCATCTGTCAAGCCTGCACGGTGGCGGATTGCCTTGATCACATCGTATGCTGAGTAAGCATGTGTGCCAGTTTTCGTAGGACCCCAAGCCTCATTGGCAGCCTCAGCATAGTCGAGGAAGAACTCGGTGAAACGTGCCTTGCAGCTATACTTGGTTACCTTGGATGTATTGCTAGGATTACAGTTGGCAGTCATGCGCAACATCTTTTTCATATAGTAACCGGTGCGGGTAGAAGCATCACGGCGACCGATACCGTTATCGCCCGAAGAACTACCCGTCTTGATTACCATGTCATCAACTCCCGCTGTTGCTCCATTATAAATAATGTATTTAGCCAGACGAGGGTCACGGTTGGCGTATGGATTATTCTCATCATATTCACTGCGTGCATCGGTGATAGGATAACCCTTGGCATCTGGGAAGGCATCTACCAGATTCTGGGTAGGATTGGTTCTGCCGCTTCCGTAGAGTGATGGAGGGAAATTGTTCTTCTCGTCATCAATCTCAGCTGCATTCTTGGTACTGCGCCAGATGATTTCAGGAGGATTGGAACCATTCTGCAAGGCACTCATCTCTGCATCGTTGTCGTAGTAGGTAAGACCTGTAGAAGGCAAGCCTGACGGACCGCCTACATAGTCAACCACCTCGGCAGCAGCATCTGCTGCCTGCGCCCAGGTTACATTGTTCTGGGCAGGATCCTGGAAGGCAGGACTTGCAGCAAGCAGCAGGGTACGAGCCTTGATGGCACGCAGAATCAGTCCGTTGATCAGCTGGCGTGCATTCTCGCCCATCACCTTATTATATATACCCATCTTGCCATCCTTAACCGATGTCACCTCAGGCACATTCAGGATATCATCATACTTGGCTGGCACCTTGTCGTCGCTTGTCACTGGCTCATAATCCATAGGCAGCAGCTTGTCAGCCTTCTCGATGTTCGCCAGGATGAAATCCACATGCTCCTGGAATGTCTTACGAGGCTGGTTGAAATCAGCATCCGTTCCTACATATCCGTCAAAGAGCTGTGTGCCGAGCAACTTTCCTTCATTGTCAAATCCGGCATGGGCACGAAGCAGATAATAGGCATGGGTAGCCAGAAGTCCGTAGGCCTCACCTGTAAGGCGTCGTTGCATCAGCTTGTTCTCATTGGCATTCTTCAGGAACCCGATGTTCGAAATGTTTGAGTTCAGGAAGATATGCAAATACTGCATGGAAGACAAGTCGTTGTTCCAGCGGCCCGTAGGGTCCCAACTCTGAACGGTCCATGAGCCTGTGGCATACTTAGACCAGTTGGCTCCCTTCTCATTCGTCACGGCATCATCCGTCGCTACATCCGTACCTGTGCCCACCTCGTAGTTTGGCAAGTTACGGTAAGCGGTGAGCACGAAGCCCTTGGCCATGATAGGATCATTCTCCATCTCGTTGATGTCCTTCATGTTTTCTGCAGCAGGAGTAAAGACATCATCACATGCTGTCAACAATGCCGCAGAAGCCAATATCATGAATATATTTCTTAATTTCATAATTCTTTATTGTCTAATTTTTCAATATCTAAGATATGATTTCATCAGCCTTTAGAACATCATCTTCAAGCCCAGGTTGTAGAAACGGCACTGTGGTGAACCATAGCTGGTTTCCATATACTTGCGGTTCTTGCTGATGGTGAGAAGGCTCTCGCCCAATACGTAAACACTCATACCCTTCACTACCTTGTTCTCAAACCACTCTTTTGGCATATCGTAGGTCAGCTGCACCTTGTTGAGGTTGAAGCAGTCTGTGCTGTAAATCCAGAAGTTTGAGTTGCGGAAGTTGTTGGTATTATCCTTGGCTGTCAAACGTGGATAGGTAGCGGTAGCGGCTGTCTCAGGTGTCCAGCGTCCGCGAACCACAGAGGTATATTTCTTCTGGTTGTAAATCCAGTCGTTGCTCTTGAAGCCCTTGGCACCCATCTGACCTGTACCGGCGATGAAGAGGGTAAACTGCTTCCAGTTCAAGGTGATGTTTACACCATAGAAGAAAGGAGTTGCACTCCATCCATACTTACCCATCACCTGCTGGTCGTTGCTGTCTATCTTGCCGTCGCCGTTGATATCCTTGTACTTCAGGTCACCAGCCTTGATTTCACCGAAGGTATGGTTTGGCACGAAATTAGGATCGTCCTTGTCGAGGTTTGCCTTCATGTGGTCTACGTCTTCCTGAGTGAAGAAGCCTTCGCAGACATATCCGCGTATCACGTCGAGAGCCTGACCCTGTGCGTTCATATAGCTATATTCGTTCTTCTCCTCACGCTTGTTAACCTTTGAGTCGAACACCATACCTGTAAGTCCGAGCTGTGCCTTCACCTTGCCGATGTTCTTCTTGAAGTTTACGGCGAAGTCGAAGCCCTGTCGCATATCCTCATTGTAGTTCAGGGATGTGATGAAAGAACCGTCATTGTTCATCCATGAAGGATAGATGGTAGCAGTTCCCGAAGTAAGCAAGCCCGAAGTAAGCTGATGGAAATAGTTCATGTCGAAGCTTACGGTTCCGTTGAGGAGTGAGCCCTCCAGACCTACTCTCCATTCCTTACGCTTCACGAAATCAAGTCCATAGTTGCTACCACGCTTAGAGAGTGTGGTGTTAGTTCCGTTGCCACCACCCTCGTTCCAGGTGTACCAGCCACCCTTCACATCATAGTATCCCTGGTAGAGATAATAATCTGAGATATCTATGTCCTGGTTGAGCACAGAGTAAGAAGCGTTCAGCTTCAGATCATCGAAGCATGGAAGTGCATCCTTGAACCATTTCTCCTGACCGATTCTCCAACCCAGTGTTCCTGATGGAGAAAGAGCGTTGCGATGACCCTCTGCCAACTTGGATGAGTGAACCAGAGCACCGCCAAACTCTGCGTAGTACTTCTGAGCATAATTGTAGGCTGCTCGAAGAGCAAGGTTGGCATTGGTGGTGCGGTGGTAAGAAGAACCCTTTACACCAGATGAGCTCTCATGATTCTCGTCCACGGAATTCGACTTGGAGTAACCCCAGCCAGCCAAAGTAGCATTTACGTTGTGCACACCGCCAAAGGTGTTCTTATAGTCAAACTGAGCACGGAAGGTGGTGTTCTGGTAATATTTGGCTGCACCGATATATTCGGTCGTACTGCTTGATTCCTTACCATATTTCTTCAGGTCGATAATCATGTCCTGTCCGTTCACATTTGCCCAGGTAGGCTCGTAAACGGCATAGTCGAGCTTGTAAGCCTCAGAGTAGTTGTTCCAGTAGTCGATGCTGAAAGCTGTCTCGAAGCTCAATCCCTTGACCCACTGATCGAAGTTGGCCTTCACACCCACATCAAAGTTGAAGGTACGGGAGTGATTCTTCACGTAGCCGGCAGCAAGCGCATCACCAAAGAAAGTAGACTGGTTATCGTTGTTTCCACCCAGCAGATACTGACCATCGAGCACGTGGAATTTTGAGCCAGCTATCATCTGCTGCAAGGCTGAATTGTTAGCATCCATCATGGAGATTGGCAGCAGACCGGAATACCAGTTTGGACGAACGCTGGTAGCTGTTGACCAGTAGTCCTCAGGACGTCCACGATAGTTGTCCGAGATGTTGATGCCTATATTTACATAAGCCCCCAGCCAGTCGGTGATGGTAGCATCAATGTTAGACCGCACGCGGAAGGAGTAATCCTTGTCTTTCTTGTGCTCGCCAAACTTCACCAGGCTGTTGTTGTAGGTCATGCCTAGGTTGGCATAGTATCTGGCAAATTGGCTACCGCCCTTCACCTCCATCGTAGCATCCGTACGGTTGTTGAACTTGCGCAGGTAGTCACTGCTGTAGAAGTCCATATCCGGATAGCGGTAAGGATTCGTACCTATAGCCGTATTGTAGATCTGCTCCTTAGAGTATTTCAGCGGCTGTGTAGGGTCATCATTGGTCATCGCCTCGTTATAGAGCGACATATACTCAGCCGCACCCAGATATTCAGGATAAGCCTTAGGTGTATAGATGCCCGTATTGACGGTGGCGGCGATGCTCAATGGCTGCACCTTACCACGCTTGGTAGTAATGAGGATTACGCCCTTGGCAGCCTTGGCACCATAGAGTACTACGGCAGAAGCGCCCTTGAGCACGGTAACCTTCTCCACCTCGGTGGCATTGACGGTGCTGGCCTCACGGGGAGCTCCATCTACGAGAACAAGTGCACCCTGTCCCCAAACATTTCCGTTATAACCACTGATGAGAGACTGAATATCATTGAGTGCATTGGCGCTGTAGTCCTTTTTCAGCAGCTCTTCGACATTCACCTCGCTGACACCGCCCATCAGGTCGGCCTTGGAAACCTGACCGAAAGCCACGTTTACCTTGGTAGTGTCAGCCATTTCCTGGGCGCTTGCCACACCACTGGCGACTAGCATGGAAGCTAGCGCCAATGACATTCTCTTATTAAATATATTATGTTTCATAATAAATTCTCGAATTGTTTAATTATTCCCAACCAGGGTTCTGAGAGAACTCAGGATACATCTTTACATCCTTTCTCAGGAATGGGAACCAGTAATGCTTTGAAGTAAACTTACGGGTAATCAATGGCTCCTCCTTCAGGTTGAGCACGTGATTTTTCTTTGGATCGTCGTAGCGGTCAACATCCTTCTGGTCGGCTGCACGGTCGAAGTAAACAGCCATCTTCTGGGTGTAAGGAGCCTTGTCTATCAGGAGCCAGCGGCGAAGGTCGGTGAAACGGTGTCCCTCGAACGCCAACTCTACGGCACGCTCACGGCGAAGCTCGCTCATGAAACCATCCAGATTGGTAAGATACTCATCAGCAATATTATCCACATGCGCACGGTTGCGGACTATGTTCACGGCATCCACGGCACTCAGCTTGAATGCCTGGCTTGATTCCTTGTAACCATAACCCTGAGCCACCGACTCGGAATACATCAGATAAACATCTGCCAGACGAATCATGCTCAAGAGTACTCGTATCATCTTAGCACGCTCACCATCGTCATCAAATCGATTACGATATGGATCACAGAACTTCTTCAGGCAATATCCCGTAAAGCAGTCCTTGGAAGGTGTTGCCGTACGATACTTTCCTCCCGTATAAAGAGAAGCATACTGCACATCTGCATCTTGTCCTGCACTCTTCACACACTTTACACCATCATAGATGAAGAGATCGTAGAAGCGAGGGTCACGGTTTTTGAACGGATATTCCGGATCATAGCCGCTGTCGGCATCCTTCTTCGTGATGTCCTTGATAGGCTTACCATTTGCCATACCGAAGTAATCCACATAGTTGGCTGTAGGATAAACCTTGATACCACCTGCAATAAGGCTGGTAGGACGATAGTCTGTCACCTGACCCCAAACCCAGTTGGTGTTACTTGAATTCTCGTAGAAGATAGCCTCTTTCTCACCAGGAATCTTTTCACCCTGATCATAGGTATAGAAGATATTCATGTAATTATCATAAGAAGACAACTGGTAAAGTCCTGTTTCCTTATTGATCTTCAAAGCCTCACCGAATGCCTCAGCAGCCTTCTGGCAATACTCCTTATTATATCCGTTAACATTCTTAAAGTCAGGATTCTCCTTACTTACTTCATTCATCAGCGGCGAACCTGCCCACAGATAATTCTTACCTAGGAAGCAGAGAGCAGCTATCTTGTTAGGACGGAACTTGTTCTTGCCCACTGTCTGCTTACCCACGGTAGTCTTATCCCAATCTACAGGCAGCAGCTCAACAGCCTTCTTGAAGTCTTCGGCAGCCTTGTCGGCACATGCCTGATAGGTGAGGCGCGGATAGTTGAACACGGCATCAGAAGGAATCAGGAAGTCGATATATGGAATTCCGCCCCAATACTGCATAATCTGGAAATGGAAAAATGCACGGAAGAAATAGAGCTGACCTGCAATCAGGTTCTTCTCTTCCTGGGTAGCATCTACCAGATTACCCAGATTTTCCAAGCCCAGGTTGGTGGCATAGATTCCCTGCCAGCACATACCCCAGAGGCGACCCTTGGAATCGCGGTTCACATCATCATTACTGTTCAGGTTGATGCCAGAATGGAATGGAGAATACTGCACCTCGTCCCATGCCCAATAGTTTCCCTGGTCGATGGCATTAGTGAGCATACGGGTCTCTGATGGCTGCCAATATTCATCCTCGCCATAGTTCCAGCAGCCATGATACCAGGATGTAGAGGCGAGACCAGGGATGTCGTTGTAGCACTGCTCCAAGAAACCCTGAAAGTTGGTATAATTCTTATATGGCTCCGTTGGGGCAATATCACTGCCCGGTGCCTTGTCAAGGTAATCAGTACATGATACTGAAGAGAGAGACAGGGCTGCCGCAAACAGCAATGTATATATTTTATTAAACTTTTTCATATTTACGATTCATTTAAAATGTCAGGTCGAAACCTAAGTTAAATCTGCGTACGGTTGGATAAGCTCCATTTGCCGAGTTGCCGCTGAAGTTATTCTCACGGTCATCCGGCATATTGGTCCAGAGCAGCAGGTTGTCACCATTCAGATATACACGGAGTGAATTCAAGTGCATTCGCTTCACCCAAGCACCCCTGAAGGTATAAGCTATCTCGGCATTCTTCAGGCGCAGGAAAGCTCCGTCATAGAAGTAACGGGTACCGGCATTTCCCTCGTCTGCCACTGTGGTCCAGCGTGGCAAAGACAACTCTCCACCCGGATTGGATGGCGTGAAGTAAGAACCCTCCTTAAAGGCAATGTGGGTTTCACGCTCGAAGGTTGGGAAGTTCACCTCGCGGGTAACATTGGTTACACCATAGAACTGTACCGTTACGCTCAAGCCCTTCCACTCTGCTCCCAATGTAGTACTGAAGGTATTCTCAGGAATAGAGGTGTACTGATAAGGTGCCTTGTCATCTGCTGTAATCTGACCGTCACCATTGAAGTCTGAAATAATGGCATCACCCGTATATTTCTCTGAATCATGGCTACCCCAGGTAGGTACGGCATAGAGATCATCCCAGTTGCGGATAAAACCATGATCAATGTAACTATGGTTCTGACCGATGGAATAACCCGCCTTGTTCAGATAACTTGCCAGAAGCTTTGGATCATCGGCAAACTTAATCTCGTTGGTAGCATGGGTCATATTGAAGTTTGCCCATGTACGCAGATTCTTGTTCCATGCTTTATTCACCTTCAGGCTCAACTCGTAACCCTTGGCATCCACCGAACCTAAATTGGCGACCGTATAGTTCATACCATAGTAAGAAGGGATGGAACGTTCGGTTAAGAGCACATCGGTACGCTTGTCGCTAAATACATCCAGCGAACCGGTAAGCAATCCGCCCAGGAATCCGAAGTCGAAACCCAGGTTGCGCTTCTCTGATGTCTCCCAACGCACGTTAGGGTTTCCGATACGGGTAAGGCGATATATAGTATAAGGTGAATCATAAGTGGCATCACCACCCAGCAAGGTCTTACCACCATAAGAATACTGGTCGGTATAGAGATAAGAACCTCCGGTAGAATCATCACCGATGCGACCCCAGGATGCACGTACCTTAAACATATCTACATATTTCTTGATGTTCTTCATGAATGGCTCCTCGGTGATAGTCCAACCGAGAGAGGCTGATGGGAAGAACTTGAAGCGATAGTCGGGACCAAACTTCTCAGAACCGTTGTAACAGCCGTTCAACTCGAGCATGTAGCGCATCGCATAGTTGTAGGTGGCACGGAATACCCAGTCTTCACGATAATGTTTGAAAGAAGAACCGTTGGCATACTCGTTGCGGTTGAATACTGCCATAGCGCCTGCTTCATGATTGCCGAACTTGCGGTTCCAGTCGAGCTGAGCCAGATAATAGAGACGGCGATAAGTTGCATCCGTTTTTACCTTACCGCCATTGACGGTCCATGCCACAGACTCATGGTAATCCACGCTCTGGTCATAGGAAACTGAGCCATCATCAGGGTTAATCCACTTCAGCTGCGGATCCATATACTGGTCGCTGATACCACGCTTCTCCTCTACCATCGTATTGTCAAGAGAAACTTTGGCAACAAACTTCAGACCCTTGGTCAGGAAATCGAGCTTCTGGGTAAGAATAAAGTCGGTGGTAATCTGTGTATTGGTACGGTTCTCCACACCGCTTCGGGCAAGACTCATCACAGAGTTAGGACAGTCGGCCTTACGTGGACCATAGTATCCATAAGTTCCGTCAGAATAAATAGGACGCATGGCATCTGGAGCTGCATGATAAACAGAAGCCCAATAGGCACTGGAATCACTCGCCTTGTCCCAAGGGAAATGGCGGACACCGTTACTACCGAAAAGGTTGGTAGAGAACTGAGTGGTCTTGGTCAGATTGAAGTCCAGGTTGGCACGCATGTTAATACGGTTATAACCGAAACCGGATTTGTATCCACGACCGCTGGTGAAGTCCTTGAACAGGTCACCTTCGTGAGCGAAGTCTACCGCTGCGAAATACTTCACGAGTTTGGTACCTCCCGAAACATCCACACTGGCATTGTAAGACATGGCTGTGCTGTTGAACAGTTCCTTCTGCCAGTCCACGTTAGGATAGCGGTCCCATTCTTCAGTATTGGCAGGATGACGATACTTGTCGATGATCGCCATCGGCTTGTAAGAACCCCATGCACTTTCGTTGTTGATGTTCAGCTCGCGCTCCACCACTCTGTTCAGGAGTCGGAAAGTATCGTAAGCATCATATTTCTCAGGCAACTTGGAAACCACCTTCATGGTAGCATTCGCCTTCACGTGTACGGCAGCCTTGCCTTCCTTACCACGTTTGGTAGTAATAAGGATAACACCATTACCACCCTTCACACCATAAACGGCAGTGGCAGAAGCATCCTTCAATACGGAGATGCTCTCTACTGAAGAAAGGTCAACGGTGTTCATGGCACGCTCCACACCATCCACGAGAACGAGAGGGTCGTTGGAACCGTTGATAGAAGTCTGCGTACGGATCACGATCTTAGGATCTTCCTCACCTGGCATACCCGTAGAAGAGAAAGTAACGACACCTGGAAGATTACCTGTCAGTGCCTGACCCAAAGAAGAAACTCCGGCATGACGATTCAAGGTTTTCGCATCTGTCTGTGCAATAGAGCCGACAACAGAGGCTTTCTTCTGCTGACCATAACCAACCACTACTACCTCGCCCAATGTATTGTCATCAGTCAAGGTAATTTTAAACTGTCTTTTCTTACCTACTTTAATCGTTTGGGAATTCATACCGATGTAGGTAATGACAAGGGATGAATTTTCTGAAGGGACAGAAATCTGGAAATTACCATCCATATCAGAAATGGCACCCAAGGATGCATCACCCTTCACTTTCACAGTAGCACCAATCAGTGGCTCTCCTGTGCCGTCAACAATACTACCCTTCACGGTAATCTTCTGGGCTTGTGCGTTCAAGCTGCAGAAGGCTCCCACGAGGCATAGAGCTGCTGTCCGTTTAAATGTAAACACTTGTTCAATCATGTTGTATCATCTTAAATTAAGTTTGTTTCTTTGTTTCTAGGTGTTATTACTTCTTGGTTAAAGAACACGGCTGCAAAGGTAGAAAACTGTCATGAGAACGTGTTTTCTTGATGTTCCAAATGTTTTCACTCTTGTTACAACACACCGCAACTATCACATTTCCTGCATTTTAAGATAAACTAAAAAAAAGAAACATGTTATAACACAAAAAATGGCGCATATCACTATGCACCATTCTCGTGAACAATTTAACCTGTTTCACAACAGTCTTGCAGTTCATCAATATGAACTGTTTTCTTTTTATAAAAGCATAAATCTAAAAATAAATATCTTATTATTGTATATACTGCAAAATTACTACAAAACTCAAAAATACTGTTTGGCAGATGTTCCAAAATATTTGCATGATAACACATAATAAAGAAAAAGACAAAAAAATAAAAAGATGACCTCACGTTTTGCGAGGCCATCTTTCACATTTAACAATCTATCTCACATATTTTATCTCAAAACCACCTTCTTGCCATTATGGATATAGATACCCTTGGTTGGGTGTTCTACTCGCTTACCCTGAAGCGTGTACCAGCCAGAGTTCTGTCTGGTCTCCTGACCGCTGATATTCTCAGCACTCTCGACCTGCCCGATGCCCGTAGTGCCATCGTTCCAACCGCCATCGATGCTTCTTGAACGGAAAGCACTGGTCATGGAAATCTTCAGATGACCTACCACTACCTCAAGCCATGAACCACTGCCACCCCAGCTGTTTGCTACAGGAGTGAAGCGGAAGTGATAGTAACCCGTGCGGGAAGCGGTGAATCGTACCTGACCACTATTGCTGCCATAAGTATTTGCACCGGTGTTCTTGTTCACATTTTTGGTACACTGGATAATCTGAGAACCCAGTACGTTGTTGCTCTCGTCGAGAACCTCACACTTCAGATAAGGAGACCCCGACCACGCCACGGCATTATAAGAGAATACATAGCTGCCCTGCTTCAACGAGAAGCCATAGCCCCAAGTAGAACCAAACTCAGCGTAGCCTGCCTTGCCGGCATCGCTCTGACGGATGTAAAGACCCGTAGAAAAATCACCACCGGCAAACTTGAAGATGCGTGGACCTATGCCGGCTGCACCAGCCGCTTTCTGCTCTCCAGCATCAACAATCTTCCATCCGGCAGGAACCTGTCCCACGGCATTCAGTGCCAGCGGATTTCCCTTGAAGTAAAGAGCCACATTGCCTACCAGAGCCTCAACCCAGGCACCACCTGTGCCCTTGGCATCAGCCACAGGGGTGAAACGTACACGATAGTTGCCCTTAATCATGGAATAGAACGAGAGAGAAACCCTGGTGGTACCCGAGAGATAAGCCCCCATATTGCCATTGGCATTGCCATTTGCCTTGACGATGGTAGAAGCAAGCACGGCATTCTGAGGGTCGTACACCTCCACCTTCATATATGGAGCACCCTTCCATGCTGCCACATTGCAGCTCAGCTCATACTCGCCATATACCAGAGGCAGGGTATAACCATTGGTATTACCATATTCTATATAGCCAGCCTTATCGGCAGAAACAGTTCTCACATAGAAAGCATTCTTGAAATCACCAGAGAAATTCATGATGCGTGGACCGCTCGATTTATTGCCGGCATAAACCTGAGTGCCATTATCTGCCACCGTCCATCCCGAAGGAACGAATCCGCTGCCATTGCCCCACGACTTAATGATGTTCTCGCCCTGGGTATTGCCAGAAGTAGAAGAACCGGTAGAAGGCTGAGTATTCGGGTTAGAAGAAGACGTACCAGCAGACTTATGAGCATAGTCTTTCTTGGAATACTCGTAATACCAGTAGAAGCAGGTCTGACCGCAAGCCTCCGGATTAGCCTCCAATCCAGCCTTGATTTGACCAGTTTTCAGGAAGTTGTCGATATCAAGATAATCATCAGTACTGGTCAGCGTCATGCTGATGTTTCCGAAATGATCCATCACCTTCTTCCAGGCATTACCCCATTTGCTGGTAGTGGCAGTTCCCCATGAACCCAGGTTGCTGGCCACCCACTGTCCAAACTCATTATACTTACCTGCACCAGGTCTTTCCGGACTCCAGTCTATCTCAGAAACAAGAATCGGTTTATTCTTTACCACAGGCACCTGCTTCTGGAAATTATAGATGAAAGCGTTGGAATCATAGTTGGTATCACTTGCCCCATACCATCCCGGATACACATGCACGGCATAGCCGAAGTTGCTGTCGGAAACAGGATAAGAGGCATAATTCTCATACTGGCTCTGGTAGCCCGTGCCAGGAATCCAGATAATACCCTTGAAGCCATTCTTACGAATCACATCAACCACTGGTTGGAAATAATCTCGCATGGCTGTGGCAGAACTCTGACCATACCTATTATATATATGAACAGGCTCGTTGGCAAGTTCCAGCGATACGATGCCGGAATTATTCTTCACCCAACTGTTGCTGGAAACAATGTTCCACACCGTTTTAAGATAATTCTGATAAGCATCGCCTACCTTCAAATCCTTAGGACATACGCCTGGAGGACGAATCACCACATACAAGCCATGATTGATGGCCTTCTGCGCAATAGGCAGATAAAGGGCATCAAGATACTTCTGCAAACGAGTAGCACTGAAACGCGATATATTAGCCTCTCCAGTATCAGAACCCGTTGACTTCTTGTTGGGATCATTGGTCCAGCCTGGTTCGAGATGAAGACGGAAGATATTACAATAGGTACCTTTGGCAGGATTCTGGAGTGCTCCAAAAATCTTGTCATAATAGCTTATGCATGCCGAGATGTTATTGTCGGTACAGCTATAACCCCAACGATATTTGTTGAAGTAAGGACTCGGTGTATCCATCACACCATGCAAAACCACTTTGTTGCCATAGGCATCATTCAACTGATTGCCATTCACATGAAGCGGCGAAACCACTCCAAACTGGGCGAACAGACATGACGGTAGTAACACAGCCGCCAATATCGCCAAAAATCTCTTTTTCATTTGTTTTTAGGTTGAAATATAAATGTTTAAATGTTTAAAATTGTTATGATGCCGATGATTTTCACCGGCTTTCTTTATTAAAGCTGTTAAAACGCTGCAAAAATAGCGATTTTTTCGAATCATAACTTTATTTCATGTAACAAATGCTTTATGATTGGTTTCATGTCGAATAATTATCTAAGAGTGTCTATTTCATACTACAGAAAAGATGACACCGCATATGGCGATGTCATCTTTTTGTTTACTCCCAAAACTTCCACCAATCCAGGAAGAAGAGGTTCTGCTTCTGGATGTCGCCTCCCTTAAAGACGAAGTAGAGATCATGAACACCCTTTACCTTCTTCACCTGGGTAGAGAAGGTTTTGTATTCATCCTTGGTGTTTTTGATATCCACTTTGCCGATGCACTGGCCGTTTACCCCATCAAGACGGATTTCGATGCAGCCACCCAACATGTGGCAAGAGGCAGAAACCTCAAACTTACTTGCTCCCTTCCTGAAGTCAACACCCTTCACGAGGATATACTTTCCCTCATCAACATTCGTAACCACCTGGTTCCATTTGTTCTTCTGCGCCCACTGATTCTTAGGCTGCGTCTTCAATCCATAGCCCCAAGCCATCGTCTCAGCCTCAACCTGGCGATAAGGGTTGAACCATTCTATCTGCTCCAACTTGCAATCCTGGAAGTATGGCAACTCCTGAATGGTTCCGTCAGGATTGTAAGTCATTTCGGCCGCAGAAACAGAACGCTGCTCGGCATGACGCCCCGTCTTCAAACGGAAGATATCATAATTCAAGCCGAAGCAGTAACTCTTGCCCTTATAGTCGATGATGCCCGGATGATTGCCACGAGTACGAGGCGTATGGTTCATGATATGTCCCTTATATTCCCATGGTCCGAGCGGATTCTTGCTCATCGCATAACCGATGCCCTCAGGGCAGCAGGTAGAAGCATAAGCCAGATAATAATTGCCATTGCGCTTCCAGAACCAAGGACCTTCCTGATAATCCTGAATCTTCGGGAAGTGCATGATGGAATCAGAATAAGAAATCATGTCCTCGTTCAGTTTCACTGCCTTCAACTCCGGGTTGCCCCAATACATGTAAGCCTGGTTATCATCATCTATCCATACGGTAGGGTCGATGTCGAACCAGTCGCCCTCCCATGCCAGAGGCTTTCCGATAGGATCCTTAAACGGTCCGTATGGATTATCAGCTACCAGCACTCCGATGCCATGACCGTGGATAGGGCAATACATATACCATTTGCCATTGCGCTCGATGACCTGCTCTGCCCAGGCTCCATTCTCGCCCTTGAACCACTTGAAGTCTTTCAATGAAGCCACGGCACCGCGGTCTTGCCAGTTTACCATATCCGTAGAGGTATAGAGCAGCCAGTCTTTCATCAGGAACCCTTCAGCCCCATCCTCATCGTGGGTGGTATAGAGATAAACCGTATCGTTGTGCACATAAGGTGCAGGATCGGCTGTGTACTTGGTCTGGATGATTGGCAAGTTGATGTTCTGTGCTGTTGCTACAGTTCCCATGCCAGCCAAAAGCAGGGATAAAATCATTCTGTATCTAGTCATTTTATGATTTAAATTAATTATTAGTTGATTAAATTGTTATTTATGGATGCAAAGGTAAGCAAAAAAGCAGAATTCTACTTTTTCATAATTATCAAATACTTTATTTTATGTAACACTTACATCTGTACCTTTACTGCCTTTCCGACATATTCCACCCTCTTGCTTGCCAGCATAGGCTGATAGCCTGCACTGCTATCAGTACTCAACAAGAAAAAAACACACGGACAAATTGAATTTGTCCGGATTGTCTGCCCGAACGCTCATAACCGCCCAATAATCAACGTATTACAAGCCACCGGACAATTTGTCCGGACAAATTCAATTTGTCCGTGTTATTTTTTTAGCATGAAATCATAAAGAAATACAAGGATTTCCATCCTGTCAATGAGTTCCCAAATAGAAAACGCTGACTTCAGACCCAAGAAACTATGAGTTTTAGAGGAGAAAGCTATGAGTTAGGATTTTTAACAGAAAACACTAAAGCAACCGCATAAGAGGAAAATCAAATTTGCTTCTCTAAGTATTTTATCGCTACAACCTTATATATATTCGCAAATTGCACTGAGCAGAGTGCAATTTACGTTAAAAATTGCACTCTACTCAGTGCAATTTCGTATTTAATTTGTATATTTGCACCCATAAAGAGCAATATAACAGGCATAATATGGAACAATTACAAGCAACATTCGACAAATTGCTGAGAGAAACGAGTACTACGTTTCATCGCTATATGTATAATCGCATCAATTGGGATGCTCGTATGATAGGATTAATGGGACCAAGAGGTGTCGGTAAAACAACATTGGTGCTTCAACACATCAAAGAACAACTACCAAGAAAAGACTCTCTCTATGTACAGGCAGAAGATTTTTATTTTGCCAGACACAGACTCACCGAACTGGCAGATTCATTTGCAAAGATGGGAGGAAAGTATCTTTTCATTGATGAAATCCATAAATACAAGGATTGGGCAAGGGAGCTGAAATTGATATATGATTATCATTCTGAACTCCATATAATGTTTACAGGGGCATCTGTTCTCGACATAGCAAAGGGGGCATTTGACCTGAGCCGTCGTGCACTTATGTACGAGATTCAAGGACTCTCGTATCGCGAATATCTGGAACTCTTTCATGGAATCCATTTTCCTGCATGTACTTTAGACCAGCTCATGCAACAGGAAGTCGATATACCAAATGGTTTCTTGCCTCTAGAACATTTCGCGGACTATCTGCAACGAGGATATTATCCTTTTTCTGATGGCGACATCAGAATGTATATTCAGCAAGTAGTCAATGCAACGATAGAAACCGATATTCCGCAATATGCAGACCTTACGGTTTCAACTGCAAGAAAGCTCAAAAGACTACTTGCCATCATCGCTCAAAGTGCGCCATTCAAACCTAACATGAGCCAGATAGGAGGTCAACTTGAAGTTTCAAGAAACAATATAGCCGACCTTTGCGCCTACTTGGAGAAAGCAGGACTTATTGGGCAACTCCGTACTTCAACAGGTGGCATTCAAGGTCTAGGCAAAGTGGATAAGATCTATCTGGATAATCCAACACTCATTTATACCCTTGCTGGAAAGAGTGTGGAGATAGGAACTGTTAGAGAAACTTTCTTCTTCAATCAGACACGCTCTCTCATGCCTGTCACAGTATCCCCTATATCAGATTTTCTGATTGACGGGAAATATACATTCGAGGTTGGCGGAAAGAAGAAAAAGCAAAATCAGCTACAGAACATAGAGAATGGATATGTGGTAAAGGATGATATAGAAACGGGCTATGGCAACATCATTCCGTTATGGATGTTTGGCATGCTCTATTGATAGATAATCCTTGATTACAGAAAAGATGACCCCGCATTTTGCAAGGCCATCTTTTCTGTTGCTACTCCACAAACTTCCACCAATCCAATACGATCGTCTTATCTTCATCAATCATAAAGTTCATACCAATCTTTTCCACGGTTTTGCCTCTTAGGGCAAAAGCATCAGCATAATGCTTGTTGTTGATTTGGTCAAGAGCCTCTTGTGCCGACTTATTAAATTTCAGTTCTATCACATAGATGGTATCCTTTGTTTCCATCGTAATGTCTGTTCTTCCTCGGGAAGTATGCTGTTCCACCAATATACGGAAATTCGTAAGCAGGGCAAAGATGATATACATTGTCTGCTGATAATGCCCCTCATAATCGGTATTATCGCAATAAGGTACTGTCTCCCAGAACGTTTTCAATAGCTGAAGAGCACCATCCATGTTACCCTTATTGATAAGAGCCGACATCTTGGCTACGGTCGTATTGCACATTGCAGACTTTGCCGCCAAATAATGCGGCAACATACTGCGAAACAAACCTATCCTCACTTCTTTGTTAGGCAGAGCCAAGGTATAGAGTTCCGTTTCCGGATCATAATTCTTGATGGTGATATAGCCACTCTGATAAAGCAAAGGCATGATAGTAGTCATCGTCTCAGTGGCTGCATCGAAATCATCCTTTGACGCATCCATCTGTTCACCCAGATCAATCGGTGTAAAGTCATATTTCCGCATCATATTAAGGAGATAGGTAGGAGTGCCTGAGCCAAACCAATAGGAATTCATCTGTCCTTCAGCTAAACAGTTCAACAAGCTATAAGGATTGAAAATATCTGATGATGGCCAGGTAAAGTGATAGCCATCATAATTTTCCTCCAGTTTTGACAAGGCTTGTTCGTGTGTCAATCCCAACCTACCTGCTAACACATCAATATCCTCATCAAACTTATCCAACAATTCCTCCTTGGTAATGCCGCAAATGCCAGCATACTCTTGGTGCATACTCACATTAGTAATATTATTGAGTTCACTGAAGATACTAAGCTGCGAGAACTTGGTGATACCTGTCAAGAAGACGAAACGCAGCATTCGGTCGCTATCCTTTAGGGGACTATAGAAATTGCGCATCACCTCTCTTAAGACGCCCAAACTAGTATCCTCATGTACCACATCAAGCAAAGGAGCATCGTATTCATCGATGAGCACAACGACCTTCTGCCCAGTCTGCTCATATACCGTTTTTATTAAATTAAGCATACGGACATTCGGGTCAGGAGAATCATTGACGATGCCAAATTTTTCTTCATTTACCTTTAATATATATAAGAGATAGCGCACCAATTGGTCTTTCTCCATGTGCTTTCCACCTGCCAAACTAAAATGAAGCACAGGATATTCCGTCCAATCTTTTTCTAGCTTTTCGATGGCAAGCCCCTTAAAGAGTTCCTTCTTTCCCTCGAAATAGCTCTGCATAGTAGAGACGAGGAGTGACTTTCCGAAACGACGTGGACGCGCCAAGAAGAAATACTTTCCACTCGTATGAGTCATTCGATAGATGTACTCCGTCTTATCTACATAGAGAAAGTCCTCCTCTCGAATCTCAGAGAAAGTCTGCATGCCTATTGGATATAACTTCGTTGCCATATGATCAACAATTTACTATTTACGTTGGCAAAGATAAGCAAAAATCCCGAAACCGCCAAGCGATTTCGGGATTTATTATGTATTCAACTATGTCCCCAATACCTTGAAGGGAATTTTATCAGTATTCTTACTATCTGTTCAGTTCCTTGATGATTTTCTCCAGATTGTCAAGCTGGCGGGCATCCACTTTCACATCTACCAGATTTCCTTCCTTGTCGAAGAGGCGATAGGATGGGAAGGAGCGAATGTTGAGATAGTTCTCGATGGCACTCTGCTGAGCCGCTGGCAAATTGTAGTGGGCGATATTGTCGCCAACCAGATTATTCAGTTTGATGAGATTTTTCCATGACTCTTCAGGACTGTTGCTTGCCATGTAAAGATATACCACATCGTATGGCGCCAGGCGTTCGAACTCTTCCTTCGAATGGGCTAGAGCCTCCTTGCAAGGGGCACACCAGGTTCCCCAGACATCCAGCAATACAAGCTTTCCCTTATAAGGCTCCAATATATGGCGAAGAAGCTTCTCCCCATCGCTCATATCCTGCGGAGCTGTCTTGATACTAATTGTAATATCCTTGTTCTGCAAAGACAGGTACTTACGGTGTTCTGCCAATACTTTCTCCCTGAGAACTTCAGAACTGATGCTGTGTTCTGCCAGGTCAAGACCATAACTATTGAGTGGCATGGCTAGTCTTTCCAACATCTGAAGAAAGGCCTTGGAGATGATGACATCTTTCTGCTGCTGGTTGCATCCCATGCTATCAGCTATATGCTGGGCATAATATACATCGATGAGAGGAGTCTCATCCTTAAGCATCTTGGCAATATCTTCTCTACCAATGATAGCCGTAGCGCGCTTGTCAAGGACTGAGTTGGAAAAAGCTTTTACTATTTTCTCCTGCTCCTTGGCATCTGTCGTCTGATATTGCTTGATAGTTATGGCATCCAGATTCTTAGCCCATTGTTCCACCGTAGCAATTTCTGAATCGGTTATCGCAATATCCCCCAGAGCCTTGTGCTTTCTCAACAGTTCCGGATAAGAATTGGTGGATAAGAATCCATAGGTCCTTCCCATGGGGGTACTGTACTTTAACCTTCTTTCCTGGCCGATGAGATCATTAGTCAGCATATTATAGTCACGAAACTGAGTATAAGGCTGCGGAATCTCCTTCCATATTTTTTCCACTTGGCTCACATATTCCTGAGGGAAAATATGGTCTTTTACGTGATATGCTCCTTGTAAGATTGATGATGCATAATTACAGAGAAGATATCGGGCAGTATAGTCCTGATAACATTTGGAGATAGATGCCGATTCTCCTATCAGTTTTCGTAAGTTCCCTTCAGCCTCCTTATATCTGGTTTCAAGAATCTGCATCATCTCCTGGGCTGGAACCTTATTTTCATACTTACCTGGATATTCTGTGTCAATCATCGGGAAAGGATACGCTAGCAGTTCGTTTTGCAAGCGGCATTTTTTGCCCATGAAGATGGAATGTCCAGCCTTGAAGTCATAGAGCAGATAATAGGTCTCACCTGGCTCCAATACCGTGTTGATATAAGTATGTTTCCAGTCCATGAAAACCTCGGTTGAGTTGATGAGAGGCACTTTGATCTCAAATCTGCCAAGAGAATCGAGCTTGCTACAACTGCTCACTTCCTTGAATGTGGAAAAGAGATCATAATACTGCACACTATACTCCTGCCCTCTATCCCAAAATTCCTTAGGCATATTTCTGAGCCATCCCACAACAATAGCCGTATCGGGCTTGTTGTGAGTATCCTTCAGACTTGTGGTCTCATCTTTCTGCGGATAATCCGGAAGGATGGAAGTGGTAATGAGCGAATATTCGGCTTTCTTGCCGTTGATGCTCATCGTGCGCTTGCCATGTTGAGGTTTGTCGATGTTGACAGCCAGGTCGCTCTTGCCATCGGTAAGGATGAAAGAGTACTTGTCGCCCTTCTGATTCTTCTGCTTGTATTGCCAGTAACGGCAGTCGTAGATGGCGAAATCTTCATAGAATCCTATCTCCCAATCGCCGGTCGCATCGTTTCGCCAAAGCGAGGAGAAGAGCTGTTTGATGCGGGTATCGATATTCTCGATGCCAAATATCTTGAAGTTCATTTTGCCGTCACCTTCCAGGAAGTCAAACTTTCGGGTCTTCTTGGGGAGCGGTGCGAAGTGGAAGACCACATCCTCCCTGCCAGAGCTAGGCATATAGTGTTCTTCGTCAAGTTTCAGTCCATCACAGCTCTTGACGAGATATTTCTTGCCATCAGCAAGGAGATAGGTTTCCTTCACAAACTTTACCCAATAGTGTGGGCGAAAAGTGATGTGCATGAACACTCGTGTTTCATCATCTGCGAATTCCACACGATAGATGTTGAGCTGAGACTGACGAGGATCATTAAATAGCTGGTTCGATTCAGCTACAGGTTTTTCCCAGACAATAGGTTTCTTGCCATTCCCTGCCCAGCAAGTACAGAGCCAGATGGCTGCAATAAGTACACAAAGGATTCTTTTCATAATTCAATTCTTTTATTGGATTGATACTATTGAAAGCAGTATATATTAATTAGTATACCGTTACTTAATATTCAATAGAAACATCCAGTTTCTTCAAATCCTTATCAGCAGAACTGCTGCCGTAATAAACCTCATACTTTCCTGCCTTGGCACGGACGGTATTGGTGGCAGCATCGAAGAGTTCGAAGTTCTTGCTGTCCAGGGTGATGACGGCTTGAGCTGTTGCACCGGCTTTTACCTCCACTCTCTCGAAAGCCTTCAAGCTCTTCAATGGTCCTTCGGTATCGGCAGGATCCTTCACATACACCTGTACCACCTCGGTTCCATCCTTCTTTCCTACATTACTTACAGGCACCTTCAGCGTAATCTTCTCACCCTTCTTCAGGATAGAGTTGGAAAGTGTAGCATCGCCAATACGGAAAGAAGTGTAGCTTAAACCATAACCGAATGGGAAGAGCGCATCGTTCATATAACGATAGGTTCTGCCCTTCATGCTGTAATCCTTGAAATCAGGCAACTGCTCAGAATTCTTATAGAACGTAATAGGCAACTTGCCGGCAGGATTGTACTCTCCAAAGAGCACACGAGCCACTGCCTCACCACCTTCCTGACCAGGATACCAGGCCTGGAGAATGGCATCGCAACTCTCTGTCTCTGGAGTCAAGGCGATAGCCGAACCCGAACAGTTGACAAAGACAACCTTTTTGCCCGCCTCCTTCAAAGCCTTCAGGAAATTGCGCTGAACCTTAGGCAATTCGATGTTGGTGCGGTCACCACCCTTGAAGCCAGAAATCTCGATAGGCATTTCCTCACCTTCCAACTGTGGAGAGATGCCACCTACGAAGACTACTGTCTCGCAATCCTTCAACTGCTTGAGCGAAGCCTGATAGTCGATAGGATTCTCATGACCGATATTGATCTTCATATTGGCATTATAATTTGGCATTTCCGCATAGCGTATTTCTATCTGATACTCCTTGCCTTTCACGCCCTCAAACTCGATGCGGGATTCTGCAGTACGCCAATCGCTCTTTTCTGATTTTTTCTCACCATTCAGATAAACCTCATAATGACCGCAGGCAGCCACATCGAGCAATACCTTGGCGTTCTGCTTAGGACGGAATACGGTTTCATACTTGGCAGAAAATCCTGTGAGCTTCACGTTTGGAGCAAAGGCATGCTGACCATAGGTAGTTACCTGCACAGGATTCTTTTCCTGGGTGATGGTAACAGGCTTACCTTCCATTTCACGATTGTTCCAGAAAGTGCCCTTAAAGCCCATCTTGCCATCCATGCTACACTGGTCGAAGTAAGAATCCAAAGTCTGGTCGTTCACCAGGTCGCACCCTTTAAAGGTGACGACCTGGTTTTTCTTCAAACGACTCTTGATACCATCCAGGATGGTAATTGTCTGTCGTGGAGTACCATTATAGTTTCCCCACATCATCGGTTCGTTATCCACATTTGGTCCGATGAAAGCAATCTTCTTTACCTTTTTATCGAGAGGTAACACCTCATTCTTGTTTTGGAGCAGCGTCATGGTCTGCAGAGCCATATCGAGCGAGAGCTGGCGATGCGCCTTGCTGCAAAGCACAGATACAGGAATCTTCGACCATGATACTATCTTGTTGTCATCCATCTCACCCAAGTCGAAACGACCTTCGAGCAGACGAATCACATGCTTATCAACTTCTTCTTCAGTCAGGGCACCATACTTCACAGCCTCAGGCACCGATTTATATATATAATTAAATCCACATTCTACATCGGTTCCTGCCAATACACCCTTAGCTGCTGCATTTCTGGCATTGCTCGAAACCTTATGATTCTCCCAGAAATCAGTAACAGCGCCACAGTCGGAAACCACCAGGTACTTGAATCCCCACTCATCCCTGAGAATCTGCTGCAAAAGGCGGGTGTTGCCGCAGCATGGTTCATCATCCCAACGCTGATAGGCACACATCACCTCACGCACCTTGGCATCCTGCACCAGTGATTTGAAGGCAGGCATATAAGTTTCCCAAAGGTCGCGCGGTGTAACATCGGTAATATTGTCTGTATGGCGAGCCCATTCCGGACCGCTATGAATCGCATAGTGCTTGGCACAAGCCCAGAGTTTGCGGTATTTCGTATCTTCAGGTCCCTGCAATCCGCGCACCACGGCACATCCCATCCTACTGGTAAGATAAGGATCCTCGCCATAGGTTTCCTGTCCACGTCCCCAGCGAGGATCACGGAAGATATTCACGTTTGGAGTCCAGACCGAGAGGGCATGGAAACGGGTTACATCTCCTCCCTTCTGCTGCAGTTCATTCCATTTGGCACGCATCTCATCAGATGTTGCATCAAAGACTCTATACACCATTCTGTCGTTAAACGAAGCTGCCATTCCGATAGGTTCCGGAAAGACGGTTACATCTCCCATGTTCGCCACACCATGCAGTGCTTCGCTCCACCACTGGAATCTCTTGATTCCCAATCGTGGGATAGCCGGCGAATCATCCAGCATCAGAGAAGCTTTCTCTTCCAAAGTGAGACGACCACACAAATCTACCGCTCTCTCATGAGCCGAGAGGGCTGGATTCTGATAAGGAAACTGCTGAGCTGAGGCATTGCCGGAAGACATAGTTACCACAAACATCAAAGCTGCGTATATAACATTCTTGTTCATTATAATTACTATTAAGCTATTAGTATATTAAATTGTTATTTTGTGCTGCAAAAGTAAACAAAAAAGCAGAATTCTACTTTATCACAAGTATCAAATACTTTATATGATGTAACTTACATCTGATGATGATGCTCATGCCTCTATCACCCAATCCTCAATAGTACCTTGGGTAGAATCGAAATTGATGCCAACCTTGGTAATTGGCAAGCCACAAAGAGCGAATCGCTGGCGATAGTTCTTCAGATTGATTTGCTGCATTGCCGCCTGAGCACTCTTATTCAGCTTCAATTCAACCACATAGAGGTCGGTCTTGGTAAGGAGTACAATATCTACCCTGCCACGTGGCGTATGCACCTCCACGTCCACCAGGTAATTGGTTAAGAGAGTAAAGATGATGAAGAGCATCTGCTGATAATGCCCCTCATAATTGGTCACGTTGCAGTATGGAACCGTACCCAGGAAGTCTTGCAACAGATGCAAAGCACCATCCATGTTGCGCTTGCCAATAAGCAATGCCATTTTGGCTATTGCCACATTGCCCCGTTCGGCAGAGACACCATCCACGTAGTTTGGCAGAAGATTATCAAACAACCCTACCTTGATTTCCTTGTTTGGAATATCCAGGGTATAAATCCTCGTTTCCGGATCGTACTCCTTAATGGTAACATATCCACTCTGGTAGAGCAACGGCGTGATGGTCTTCATATTCTCCGTTGGTGCATTAAAGGATGAGCTGACTGCTTCTGTCGGGGCTATCTCCGTTGGCAACACGCCAAACTGCCTCAACATATTGATAAGATAAGTTGGCGTACCAGAACTGAACCAGAATGCCCCCAATTCCTTTTTCGAGAAACAGTTGAGCAGACTGTATGGATTGAAAACGTCTGGCGATTTCTTAGAGAAATGATAGCCATCATAATTCTCCTTGAGCTTTGCAATCATCATTTCTCTAGAATATCCAAGTGCGTCAGCAAGCATATCGATGTCATCCGACATATTTTCCAGAAGTTCTTCTTTGGTGATGCCGCAGATTCCTGCATATTCATCGTCCATCGACACATTTGTGATATTGTTCAGTTCACTGAAGATGCTAACTTGCGAGAACTTGGTGATACCTGTAAGGAAAAGAAAACGCAGTTTTGCCTCACTATATTTCAGAGGACTAAAGAAGTTACGCATGATATTGCGCAACACATCCAGTTGCTCTTTCTCGTGAGCCACATCCAGCATAGGCGCATCATATTCATCGATGAGCACAACCACTTGTTTTCCGCTCTTCTCATAAGCAGTATTGATGAGGTCGATGAGTCGGTTATTTGCCCCGATACGTGGCTCGTTTATACCCCATTTCTTCTCTTGATCTTCCAGGATATAACCCAAATACAATTCCAGCTGCTCTGGTTCCATGTGCTTGCCACCGCTCATGTCAAAATGGAGGACAGGGTATTCCGTCCACTCCTTTTCTAATTTTTCAACTGCCAATCCCTTGAACAATTCCTTCTTTCCCTCGAAATAGCTCTGCATAGTAGAGACGAGGAGTGACTTTCCGAAACGACGTGGACGACTCAAGAAGAAATACTTTCCACTCGTATGAGTCATACGATAGATGTACTCCGTCTTATCTACATAAAGAAAGTCCTCCTCTCGAATCTCAGAGAAGGTCTGCATGCCTATTGGATATAACTTCGTTGCCATATTATCAACTATTTACCATTAACGTTGGCAAAGATAAGCAAAAATCCCGAAACCGCCAAGCGATTTCGGGATTTATTATGTATTCAACTGTGTACCCAATACCTTGAAGGGAATTTTATCACTTTATCAACGTTTATCAAAGAGTTTATATGATGAACACTTACAGCTGTATCTTTACAGCCTTTCCGTCATATTCCACACTCTTGCTTGCCTGCATAGGCTGATCGCCCGCTCCACTATTGGCATCCACCAGTACGATATGGAATCTGCGATGCTGGAGCATTCCCTTATAGCTGCCCTTGCGTGGAGCGATGTTCAGGGTTCTGTCTGCTTCATTCCAAACAAACTGGATTTCAGAGAATTTACCCTTCTCGTAATTATAGTTGTCGCCCTCGTCCTCATAGAGCGTAAATTTACCATCAGCACCTGGATAAACACGGATTTCCAACTCATCCCAAGGCTTTTCTGAACTATACTGCACTTCAGGACCGAATGGCAGGATGGTACCTGCCTTGATGAATACAGGCATGATGTCGATAGGACAAAGACGCTGGATATCCTGACCGCCCTCATACTGGGTGTTGCTCCAGAAATCATACCATTTATTGCCCTTTGGCAAGTAAACATTCACAGGCGCAGCTGCCTTCCTTACATCAGGATAGATGATATGACCCTTCTTCTCCTTATCCTTCCAGGTATATAAAGGATCGGTTACCGGCTTCACCAGGATGTTGCGGCCGAAGAGATACTCATCGTTCAGACGGGAAGCCTTCTTGTCTGCCGCATAATCCATTACCAGAGCACGCATCATGCTTCCGCTATTCTGTACACAGTCGCCAGCCGTACTGTAGATATAAGGCAAAAGGCGATAGCGCAGCTTGATGGCCTTAATCATAGCATCATAAGCCCAGTCGCCCTGCTTTCCGAATTCATACAGTTCGCTTACCATCGGCGAAGAACAGTGGTTGCGCATCAATGGCATGAAGGTTCCCCACTGCATCCAGCGGGTCTGCAGTTCCTGAAGGGCAGGGTTCTTTGGATTCTGTTCAAACTCCCAGTAGAAGAAACCACCCAGGTCGGTGTTCCAGAATGGGATACCGCAGAGCGAGAAGTTCAAGCCCGATGGAATCTGATTCTTCATCTCATTCCAGGAAGCCACCACATCACCGCTCCAGCAGAGGGTGCCATAATGCTGAATACCGAAACTGCCGCTTCGGGTCATCTGGAGCGAACGCTTTGTGTTGCCCTTCATCGCTCTCTGGTGCTCGTAGATGCTCTTGTTGTGCAACAATGGGAAGGCGTTCTTCACGCCCAACCATGAACCATCGAAGGTCTGATAGTTCTCATCGCCCGGCTTCTCAAAATGGTCTGGCTCCGTAGAATCGGTCCACCAGGCATCAAAGCCCATCTGGTAGAGATGAGTAAGATATTTCCAGTAGAGGTTGCGAGCCTTCGGATTGAAGACATCGTATGGCATCACGCCACTGTTTCTTGGCCACGTTTCAAAAGGAAGGAGGGCATTCATCTTTTTCAGTTCACGATACTGTTCTGTCCAAGGACCGAAACTAGCCCAGATGGAAATCATCAGATGGGCATCGTTCTTATGAACATACTTCACCATCTCTTCCGGACTCTTCAGACGGGGTTCTCCCTGTACCTTCATCTGCTTCATATCGGTAGGAAGATACTTGGCATAGGCTGGGTCGCCCACCTTATTTATATAGTATGGGTTCTGGAACTTCATCGCATTCCAGTTGGAGTCGCAGCCCCAATACTGCCAGTCCTGCACGATGGCATCAGTAGGAATCTTCAGTTCACGATACTTGTCCAATACGCCAGCCAGTTCGTCGCTGGTTTTATAGCGCTCACGGCATTGCCAGAAGCCCATCGCCCATTTCGGGAACATCGTAGCCTGTCCGGTGAGTTCACGGATGCTGGCGATGACTCCATCCTGCGTACCATCCTTGTACATGAAATAGTAGTCGGCGCAGGTTCCCACTTCGCTGGTAAAGGAAGTTCGGGATGGCTGGTTGCCATTATCCTTGGATGCTACTACATCATTGAAATAGGTTTTTCCTGCATTGTCCCAGTAAAGACCATAGCCCTTCTCACTGGTGAAATAAGGGATGGCGATATAAGTATTATTATTCCAGAGTACGATATTCTGTCGGCCACGCTGATTCATGTAAACATCACGCAACTGTCCCAGACCATAGATGGCCTCGTCATCAGCAAGACGGAAGTCTTGCTCTATGCGGTACTTGCCCTTGTTGGCTTCATCCTTGCGAGCTTCCAGACGGGTCTTCGTATCAGTAAGCAGCAGCTTTCCATCCTTCGAAAGGAAGCGGATTTCGCCAGTCTGCTGATTCAGTTCAACGGAAATAAAACTAGAATTGATTTTTACAATATCACCATTTTCCTGTATTTGAACGTCCTTCATCTGCTGAGGTTTCAAGATGACAGAATAGCTTTTCTTCTGAACAGGAGCACCAAGTCCGGCATCAGATTTCAAGATGCGGACGATGGATGGAGAATAGAATTCGATGGTTACATTCTGCTGAGCCACCTGACGGGTGATAGACTTGGCAGCCGCACCTTTCTGGGTGCCTGCCACCTTTACATTCTTGGCGCTGAGTTCACTTGGAACGCCAACGACAGCGATGCCCAAAAGGGCAATGAAAGATAAATTCTTTAGCATACTTCTGTTTATTTTATTAGAGGGTTTATGATTTGTACTGTTCCAAATACATAAGATTGTATTTCGACTGCAAAAGTAATGCTAAATGGTGAAAAAGGGATAAAACAAATGAAGATTCGAGTGGTACATTTGTTGAATCATACCGAAAAAGCCCCCTTTTTAGGGCTATTCCGGCATCATTTATCTATATTCAGAAGGCAATACGCCAAATTCCTTCTTAAAACACTTGGTGAAATAGCTGGGCGAACTGAAACCCGTTCGCTCGGCAATTTCATTCACGGTGAGCTTTCCTTCCTGAAGCAAGGCAGCTGCACGACGAAGGCGGATGCTGCGGATAAATGCCACAGGAGTAGTATCAGTCAGAGCCGTCAACTTTTTATAGAGTCCCGTCCGCTCCATGCAGAGGTCCTGTGCCAGTTGCTCCACGCCATATTCGCCATCTTCCAGATGCTGCTCTATCAGAGTACGCACCTTAAGAATCAGCTCGGGCTCCCGATTGATAGCTTCGGCTGTTTCCAGTAGTAGGCTATCCTCTGGCAAGGAAGGAATGTTATCTTTTGTGGAATCGGTATTTATTACATTTATTTTCTTTCCTCTACGAAGATAAAGAATGATGATGCCCACCAGAATCACGAGGAAAAACACCAAGCCAGCTATCGCCCATCCCGACTTCCACCAGGGTTGGTCTATGGTAAAAAAGAGACCCAACATAGGCGAAACATAAATCAGACCATCGTGATAGGTTCCCAGCCAGATGGCTCCTTCCTTATCCCGATAAACCGTATTGATGCCCGTGGTGAGGGATTTTCCATCAGGCAAAGCCAATTCCTTTACCTCGCGTGGAGTAATTCCCAGCTTGAAGTCGAACATCAGATAACCATGCTGACTGCTAATCAAAGCCTGATTGTCTGATGACATATTCAATGTATGCAAGAGGTAATCGCATGTGTATATCCTGGAATATTTCCGGGTTTCCGGATTAAAATGCAGGAAGATGGAAGCATCCGTCTTGTTCTTTTCATCACGTCCGGTTCTTATCTGGTAAAACTGTCCGCTCGATGTCTGAACGGTGAGTGAGGTAATTCTGTAGCACTGGACTTCTGATGCAGAATAGGCAGAAGCGGTATAGGTCAGCTTATCATTCTGAAAAACCGCCACGATTCCTGAATCCATGAAAGCATAAACCTGTCTGCCATCGGTATCCAGATCCTGCAGACAACCCCATTCTTTCTTCAACCTGATAAGATTGCCATCCTGCGTATTGAGCAGCGAATCACCCATAACAACCCAGACATTCTTCCTGCTATCTACAAACAGATCCTGAATGTCATTCCGGGTCGGGCCGTTTCGCATCATTTTCATCTTATCCTCTTTTCCTTTTCCTGACAGAGCGTCAAGGGGATGTTCCAGAATTCTGCCCTCTGCAAGCAGAATACAGAATATCTTCTGGTATTCCTTTACCCATAACCTGTCCTGGCTATCGGCATAAAGATGCGTATGCCCCTTGTATTTCATAATGTTTTCTGCCTTTTCTTCAGGAAGGGGAATAAAGGAGAAACGCCTTCCATCATAGAGATTGATGCCCTTGGGAGTTCTCACCACCAACCTGCCATCTACCAACTGCATCATCTGTAGAATACAGTTATCAGAAAGGCCCTGTCGGGTATTGAGCACATAGAAATAATCGTTTGTCTCTACCTTCTGGGCTGAGCTGGTAAATATCCAGCCCCAAAAGCAGAGAAAAGCGATGCTTAGCCTGATGATATATGGTTTATCACTTTTCATGAGTCATATTTTGCTTATTCTTTGCAAAAATACAAAAATAAATTGAGACAGACAAGACAAACTGACAAAAATAACCTCGTATTTTGCGAGGTCATCATTTTGTTACTGTTTATCGTTCAGGAAATATATCGGTGAACGGGGATTACCATCCTTTACCAACAAACCCATAATTCAAGTTTCGCAAGCTCAGAAGTTAAAGGAGTTAAAGGATTTATCGCTCCCTACGGTCGCTGAGGAGTTAAGACAATAGTCTTTTTTAGCATAGTTTTTAAACTGAAAGACATACGTCTTAACTTCCTTAACTCCTTTAACTTCCTGATATGCGAAAGTTCAGTAACTTATCAAATCATCATGAATTTATTGTTGCCTGAAATTCCATTTAGAATTGTCGCTGTTGAAATCGAAAGGAGCCAAACCTGGGGTACAGTCGCCTAATGAAACCAATGCAAGCTTCTCTTCTGTGCCTGGTATAGCCTTCGGCATAATGCGATAGGTGCCATCGGTAAGTTGTTCGATGCGCCAAAGCTGGGCATCTTCACCAGTAAACTCAGGTTTGGCGATGACATCATGCTGAGCGGTTGCGGTAAGATAGCGAGTAGTGCCTTCTATGCAGATCTTATAATAAGGGCCACCCAGATAACCACCCTTTCCGGCAGGCATGATACTCCACTTCTGATGAGGACGGAACATATAATCGTTCATTCTTACCTTTACCTCGCCCTTAGGCCATTCTGCCTCTACCTCCTTCAAGGTCTGAGGTTCGATATTCTTCAGAGGCTTGGTCGGCTTAATCCAGAAAGGTTCGATATCCCGTTGCATTCTCACGAAATCTACGGCAATCTCCAGGGCATAGCCTCTTCGTTCCGATTCTATCTCGTAGGTTCCGGCATGAAATTCATCACCAGCCACAGGCCAGTCGTTCTTCCATAACAAAGGACGGATGGCCAACACGCTTCGTCCTCCCTGTCTGAAATCAGACTCATAGTGGAACGACATCTTTTCTACACCCTCTTCCTCAATATAGCGGCCGAAGTGACCGGGACCCGTCTTCAGATTGTTGGCAGCAATCACCATTTTTCCACCGCCCTGCAACATCTCTCTGCCCACATTATCTACGTATGGACCGGTTATCTTTCGCGAACGTCCCACCACGATATTGTAGGTAGAATTAGGACCATCGCAACAGGTGCCATGAGTGCCGAGAAGATAATACCAGCCGTTGCGGTAAATCAAATCAGTAGCTTCGCAGTCGATGGCGATATTGACGGGTTCGTTGCCTTCCATCCGCTTACCTGTCTTCGGGTCAAGTTCTACCAGACGGATAAATCCGAAATAGGTACCATAACTGAGCCAGAGTCTGCCGGTAGTAGGGTCGAGCAACAAGCCCGCATCAATGGCATCACAGTCTTCATCATCCAATGAAGAAGCAACCACCACCGGTTCAGTATATTTGAAATCAGGCGATTTCGGATCGAGACTTTTGTTCCACATCGTCAGGACATCACCGCGATGACTGCCTCCCAATCCACCACCCGTAGTACTGTAGGCTACAAGATAACGGTCGCCAATCTTCAACACATCAGGAGCCGCTCCTCTTCCGGGACGAACAGCACCACCCTGCCAGGTCCAGCCATCCTCCGACCAGATTCCGCCTTCACCCGTTCCAAAGGTATAATACTTTCCATCACACAGGGCAATGGTAGAAGGATCATGAATGAAAGGTTCGCCCACCTGGGCTTCTGCCTCGTAAGCAGAGGAAGACAACAAGGCAACCAAAGCAGCGACATAAAGTTTCTGCTGAGCAGCAACCGGGCTAAAATATCTGAAAAATATATTGTTCTGTTTCATAACTTTCTATATTGATTGCACTACTTTACAAGAACAGACAGGTTTCTGACAGGCTTGCCCTGTCCGTCGATGAATCGGACACAGAAGTCGCTCATGCCAGGACCATTGATTACCGCACCACGAAGGATATTCCTACCTTTCTTCAAGGTAAGTTTCTTAGAAACCACATCATCGCGAACCATCCTTCGGTCGCCTTCGAGCATCACCGCCTCCTCACCATTGAGCCACCACATGGAAGCACCATTCGAGCCAACAGACAAGCGGACGTCTTTCATCTCCTCAGGGCAATCGATAATGGTAACCGCCCAGAACAAGACACCATACTTGGGTTTCTTAAACGAAGTAGCGAAACGGAAGAGCTTCACATTAAACAGTTTACTGTCCAGCGCATGCCATTTCAGTTTTTCCTTGCCCACCTTCACGACGGCTCCATCCTTAGGAACTGTTTCCATCTGTTTAGGGAAATACTGCGTATGGAATATCTCCTTCAGATAAGAATCTGTAAAAACGACATTGCTCTTGACCGGCATAGAGATGGGCTCCAGGAGCAACCATCTCTGAATAAAGCCAGCCGCATTAGGCATGACAGGCTGCTTGCCGACTGGTCCGAAATAAGGATTGATGTCTGCAGGTAAATTCCTATTTTGGGCATCCGCAGAGGTATGCCCAAAAAGGAATACACATAAACAAAACAATCTAACTATTTTATTGAAAAAGTTGTTCATAGACTATTCATTATTATTGAGGTTCGATAATCTGATAACGGCCACTCAGATGCATGAAGGCGAAGAGACGCAACAGTCCGTCGTAGTAGCCATCGAAGAAACCTTCCTTGTCTGGCTCATGCTATCATTCTTCCTCATCATTCACATTTTCCTCTTCGCCAAACTTCATTTCATAATCAGTAGGCGACATGCCGAAATGTTTCTTGAAGACGGTAGAAGAGAGCCCTCACCTCACGTAAGGACTCTCTAGCATTCCTAGATGAGTAGGTTTATACCCGCCAAGATTGATGAGTATTTTCTCAAATACAATACCAGGCTGCATAGGACGAAGCCTCAAGGTATGTTCAGCCTTCCCCGTGTTTTCTACAGCCATCCTCACCTTCTTCTCGATGATGCGCGATGCGGCTGTAGGATACATCAAGTCGTACTTATGCTCCCAGTTCAGATTCTGATTCAGCCCTACAATCTCTTCCTTGCCACCATCCAGCGATACTGCCACATAATGACCACCCAGCACAAAGGGCATCACTGCATCAGTAATAAGATGTACATCCACCGAATCCATATCTGCCTTAAATCTCATTTTATAGGTAAGATACGCTCCTGCTGTCGGCTGGGTATATGGGAAGAGAGCTATACCCGACTTCGTTCGTCCTAAACCTGGGATGAGTCTCCACTGCGACTTCTCTGATTCAGCAGGTGTCAGTGAGAAGAGATGCTCTGCCTCCATCACCACCATGCCGCCATCTTGCTCGAACACGTAGCCTGTACTAGGCTGCGTAACGGCAAAAGGGGTACTCTGCTGAATGCGATATACCATAGGCATAACTTGATGCTGCGGAGCATGCCAGTTTTGATAGCCGATATGCACTTGATCCATCATGTGATTCCACTTGCCATTGGCGATATGGTGATTATAATTGTCGCAGAGCAAGGAGTCTCTCTTGTAACATTCCTCCACCCTATCTGCCCATGTATTAGCCTCAATACGTCCCTCACGATAGAGTTGCTTGTTCATCGCCAAAGAGTAATACATATCATAGAGATTTGCCATGCCTTGTATTGGGAAGAGAACCAACTCTTGATAGGCATCCTTCGCAGTCTCATCCAGGGTGAGATACTGACGCAGGGCTCGTGCCTCCAAGGCCAGGAATTCATCCCGTACGCCCTTAAACTCTCCCGTCTGCAAATTGTATGTCTTGTCATCCAGCAATTCGGCTTGCACCCTAGACGCATATCTTCCATAGCTCATCAAGAGACGAGCAGCCTCTTTCGCTTCTTTATCACCAAACTGCTGGGCACAGAATCCCTGTGCATATTGCTCCAGGTTGCTGGCATCGAAGGCATCGGGATTCCATGCCATGTTCATAAAAAAGTCGATGGCAAACTCATGGGGCTTGATATCACCGACATTGAGCATCCAGAGTTTATCCACACCATGTTGATAAGTGGCTTGCAACTGCTCCCACATCTCGGCGATATGCGACATGGTGAGCCACTTGCTGGCTCTTGGGGCACCATAATAGCCTACATGATAATACATACCATAGCCGCCCTTGTGGAAATTTTTCTTTCTATCAGGAAGTCGGCGCACATGACCGAAATTGTCATCGCAAAGCATCACGATGACATCATCGGGCACCTTGAGTCCCTGGTCATAATAATCGAGCACCTCACTGTAGAGTGTCCAGACCTGTGGGGTCTCGGCGGCTGGTTTCCTGGTGACATCAGCTATGATTTTTCGCTGTTCCGAAATGATTTGTTCCATCAGCCGGAAGTTAGCCTCTCTACTACCTGCATCGGTCATCGGACGGTCTTCGTCACCTCTCATACCGATGGTCACGAGCTTATCATAATCCTTGCTATTCCCGATTCCCTCTCGGAAGAAACGCTTGATGGCATTCTTGTTGGTCAACCAGTTCCATTCACCGTTGCCATAGTTCTTCTTATGTCGAATCCACTCTTGCTGCGAGCGTTGCATCGGCTCATGATGCGAGGTACCCATCACGATGCCATATTCATCAGCCAGTCGGGCATTCTCCGGATCATCCTCATTGAAGCAGTTGCCCTCATACAATCCGTTCTCATCCTTCAGGATAGGTACCAAAGGCTTGTATTCCTTGAACGAGCCCCACATGGCAGGCCAGAGGCAGTTTGCCTTGAGGCGAAGGAGGAGTTCGAAGACATGGGCATACATCTGGTCGTTCATGCCCCCAAACTTATTTCTAGCCCAGGTGGTCATACAAGGGAACTCATCATTGATGAAGAAACCACGATATTTCACCTTCGGCTCTCCACTCTCCACGGAGCATGGCTTGGCAAAGACCTCCTCATGCTTGGCTATCGGCGCATCCGCCCACCAATACCAAGGCGACACCCCCATCTGTCGGGAAATCTCGTAAATGCCATAGATGGTGCCACGCATATCGCTACCTGCCACCACCAAGGCACGCTCCATGCCCTTGGCAGGATGATCAATGGTCTTGATGACAAAGCTCTCCCACTTGCCCTTGAGCGAACGCTCTGGCAAGATGCCTTTCTTGGCAAGGCGAGTAATAGCTTCACTCACTCCGTATGTACCAATGAGGATGGGATAACGCACCACATCCTCGCCCTGGCAGCACACTCTGGGTGAACGACCCGACACGGTATAGATATCCTTACGCAGGTCTTCCGCTGCTCTTTTCACACCTTGTTTTTCGTGAGCATCCATGCAGATACCAGACATCTGAGAGGCGGTGGAAATAGGAAATGCTCCCCCTTGCTGTCGGAAGCTGATAAAGGAATCAGCCATTGCAGTGAGGGCAAACATCACAAAACAACAGGCCAAGAGAGGCCTTGACCATGGAAAGTTGATCTTCATTTGAAATTTCATACTGTAATATTATTAAAATAGAGAAATTATGAAAAATAGAGAAGAAGGGGATTGCCCCACCTATTCCCTTTTTTATGCAAAGGTACAACTTTGCTCCAAGAACAACTTTTCTCCATGTTCCAAACACTTTGGCGTACATTCCCACATCAACAAAAATATGATAAATACTGCCCAATTAAGTCAACATCTAAGACTAAAGCGCTAACATGATGACCTGCCATCTTACCATTAACATAGATCACCTTTCTATATGTTGCAAAAACATCGCAAATTTAAACTTGTAACAAAACTATATATTTAAGGAACATACGAAACATCAATTATATCATTATTTTTATAACTTTGCAAGCACAAACATATAATAATATATAGCAATATGACAAAAATCAAAAATCAGTGCATGGGATTCATGCTCACAGCCATCCCATTGCTTTCGCTCAGCACTCCTTGCATGGCACAAAATCCATATCTCCCACTTTGGGAGCATGTGCCAGACGGAGAACCTAGAGTATTCGAAGACCCTGACAACCCAGGGAAGTACAGAGCTTACATCATAGGCTCTCACGACACATCCTTCAAGTCTTACTGCGGATCAGACATACGCATGTGGTCTGCCCCAACAGAAGACCTCACCCAGTGGAGAGACGAGGGAGCCATTTTTTCCTATCACATCAACAATCAATGGGACACCATGTTTGCTCCCGATTTGGTAGAGATAAAACGAAAAGATGGAACAAAAGATTACTATCTCTATCCTCACTCCCGAGGATACAAGCGTGTGAGAATGGTCTGCAAAGGCAAGCGACCTGATGGTCCTTTCACTCCCATCAACCTCAATGCAGATGGAACGGAAGAGCTGCCAGGCAGCATCCTCGACTTCGACCCTTCCGTATACATCGAGAATATCACTGACCCAAAGGATCCAGATTACGACACAGGATTCAGAGCATACGGCTACTGGGGATTCCAACATTCATCAGCCGCACAACTCGACCCTAGCACCATGTACTCGCTCAGACCAGGTACTGAGCTCATCAAGTACTCGCTGCCAGCTTGCGACGCACAAGGCAACGTAAGAGACCCTAAGGGAACAACCTACCCTATCATCAAGGGACAGAAGCCTACAGATTTCAACTTCTTCGAGGCATCATCCATCCGAAAAGTAGGCAACAAGTATGTGATGATTTACTCCGGCTATTCCGGAAAGGAATACGGATTAGGCAACACCAACTCCACCTTGCGATATGCCTATGGAGACACCCCATTAGGTCCATGGAAGAATGGTGGTGTATTGGTTGACTCACGTGGAGTGGTTCCTAACGAAGACGGCACCAAGTTAATCACCAGCAATGCCGCCCATAACACCCATGGAAGCCTACAAGAAATCAACGGTCAATGGTATGTGTTCTATCATCGCCCACCACGTGGATTTGGGTTTGCCCGTCAGTCTGTCGTTGCTCCCGTTACCATCCAATGGGATAAGAAATCTGTGGAAGAAGGCGGAAAAGTGGTTATCAGGGCATACGATCCATACAACAAGAAAGGCATCTGGACCGCCAAAGCATCCGACAACACAGAATACACGGGAGCAGAAGTCACTTCGGAAGGATTCCAGATATACGGCTTGAATCCATACCACTTCTATTCTGCTGGTATCGCCAGCTATCTGAGCAACAACCAAGCCATGCAGGATGCCTGGGACGTATGGAACAACCACATGCCTGTAAACATGAACGCTGGTGACATCGTTGGATTCAAGTATTTCGGATTCGGCGGTCTCAGCAAAGCACAGAAAGGATTGCAACCTTTTGAGGGAACAAAAAAAGGAAACGGCACCCAACTTAATATCTTTGTGAAGGCAAAAACGCAAAAGAGCTTCAAAATCAAAGTAATGATGGATGGTCCATGGGCAAACAAGACATGGAAAGGCAAATTGCTTGGTGAGCTAACGGTTCCTGCCCAGACTTCAGCGCAGGGAATCCAAAAGTTGACACTGGACGTAGCAGACAAGGTAGATGGTATCGGCAAGAAACATGCCATCTATCTCATCGCCGAAGGTGAGGGCAAGCAACTTTGCGAACTGGAGGGCCTCGGATTCACCAAGAAGGGCGAGAACATGGAATGCCCAATATCGCCTACCATCGAAATCAAGATGAACGGCAGAAAACTGGATGTTCCTACCATTCCAACGAGAATGACCAATGAGAATGGCAACTTCGGTTACAACGAGTATGATGTCATCGCCTCTTTGCAAACAGGCGAGAAGAGCGCACCACGCATCACTGCATCATCCGACAACAAGGAGGTGGAGATAGAGATTCTTCAGCCTAAGACCTTGCAAGACAAGGCTTATGTGAAATGCACCTACAAGGGCATCAGCAAGAATTACACCATCCACATCAAATAATACATTCAATACATTCTAAAAAAAACGCTTCGCACCAAACAAAGTGCGAAGCGTTTTTTGGATATCTAAAACAGAAAAGCTGACCTCGTAACATGCGAAATCCTGTCTCTTATACACATCTGACGCTGCCGACGATCGCATAAGTGTAGAT
>ENA-UAMO01000072-UAMO01000072.1-human-gut-metagenome-genome-assembly--contig:-NODE-72-length-45169-cov-45.903932_pt1 | contig 45169 bp, 38 predicted proteins | sample MGYA00243287_ERZ654507 | MGnify/ENA primary metagenome ERZ654507 (study PRJEB26926, sample SAMN06164547) | human gut metagenome | biome: ENVO:00009003; feature: ENVO:2100002; material: ENVO:00002003... | reverse complement strand
CTTCCGTCCATCCATATTCATTCCAAACAGATGTAAGATACCCTATTTCTACAATACCTGTAGCTATTTCCTTGTACTCAACTCTTAGCAAGCATGGAGTATTTCGTTTCGGTACATCATTCGTATTTTCTTCACACTCATGCCATTCCTCAAATTCATTCCAACGCCTTGCGATTTCTTCACAAAGGATATTTGAACTTTCCACATCGCCTAAATGAATTTCGGCTATTTGGTAATTCATCCCGTCCTTTATACAAAGTTCTGCATCCAATTCATCTGCACCAAACAAGCGTTTTCCTCGTGCTGGTAAGCAAATAAGTTTCAATGTATCAGTATCTAACTCACCTTTGGCGTATGTCCAATTCAATTTAATTTTCATTTTATACCTCCTTTTGCTTTTGTTGCAGCCATTTTACACCTTTTTTAAATCCTTCTACAAACGCATCTGAGCAAACCCTTTGTATTTCGGGTAACAAACACCTCTACTTCGATTTAGAGGACACGTAGCGCAAGCCTGGCTTCGTCCGTTGGCTTGCTTTGCTGCTTTAGTTATTCCTTTCATAATTTCGACAACCATTGTTCATAAATACGTGTGGCTATCTGAGCCATCATTACGGGTGGTACTGACATTCCGCATAAATATTCAAGTTCATTTTGATTTTTAGTCTTATAATCAAGTGGGAATGTTGATATTTTTAGTATCTCATTTTTACTGAGAAATTTAGGCTCCTTTTCTGTCATCATGGTTCCGTGTCCTCCTATAAAAGTGGGGGGGACACAATCCTCTTTTAATAGTATATAATTGAAAAAGCCTCTTTTCCCACGTAGTTTTATACAAGCACTTGCCAAGTCATAATCTTTAGGTTCGTGGGCATCCCATAATTCACGTAATTTTGGAGAATTAATTTCCTTGCCTTGATAATCTGAAAATTCACCATAAATAATAGGCTCTTCTTTAAAATCCATGTTAATATATGGCTCCACGTTAAACAGATTAGATACCTTCAAAAAATTGATCCCTAAATCATGTCTAATGCAAATAAAGAAGATCCGTTCTCTTTTCTGAGGAACACCCATCTTTGACGCATCAAGAAGGAAATGCTGACAATAATAGCCAGCGTTATCAAAATCTTTATATATGCGCCTAACATAGTCTATTGCACTTCCCATAAGTAAACCTTTCACATTTTCGGCTACTACAACTTTTGGTTGCAATACCTTTGCTAAAGCTATGAAATCAAAGAAAAGCGTATCAAGAACTTGTGCAGATTGCCCTTCTCTGAATTTCTTTTCTTTACCCCAAGCATCCTCACGAGAGCCAGATATACTAAATGTACTACAAGGTGGTGAACCGTCTAATATTTCCAAGTTGTACAACTCTTCGGGAAGATCTTCTCGATGCAATAAATTGCGAATATCTTCTAAGAAAGTATATTGAGGGTTATGGTTTTCAATGTAGCATTTCATCATTTTGGGATCTATTTCATTGCAGCCAATTACATCAAATCCGGCTAACTTGTAACCCATTGTAGAGCCACCACCACACGCAAAGCAAGAGAATACTTTGCCTTTATCTTTCGTGAATTTGGCTTCTGAAAGCCTCCAATTATAGGGGAATTTATGTTTCTGCATTTTCATATAAATTAAAATGGTAAATCACTTTCACCAGGTCTGCAATCCTCAATTTTGTATTGAGTATCTTCAACTGATTTTATAGTACACAAAACGTATGCTTTCTTTTTTAAAAGAGTTGCAAGCCTTTTCGCTTCTTTTTCCGCACTATCCAAGCTATCATGTTTGCAAGCTGGGGTAGCACACCCTTCCACAAATACCATGTAAAATGTATTCATATTCATTCCGTTTTGTTCCTTATTGATCAATTACTTTTTTCAATTTATTAAAAGCCTTCTCTTTATCAAATCTAATCCCATCTTTGAACTCCAATATCAACTCCCAAAGCTGGCTTTTGTAAACATCACCTGCTTTATAGTCAGTCTTATAATGGTATTTCTGTGTAGTGGTTATTTCCTTAAATATATTCGTTGCATTAAGATATGCGGCTCCCCATTCTGTAAGCTCTACACTAACGGTATCATTCAAATCTATTTCTATCATAAATATTCCTTTCTGATTTGTTATACGTCAATTATCTTATCGTTGATATGAAATATGTTGTCACTCACAAAATCGTATATTTTATACATCAGTTCTGGCTCTTACTATTTTCCCATTATCCAATATCAAATATAACCGGCATTTATAGCTGACTGTATCCGCCCATTGGTGAGCATATTTCAAATACTGATGTAGCTTATACCTTCCGGGATTATTCATCATTTTATTTCTTATTCTTTTTTTCATCTATTTGCCCTTTTTATTTTATTGAATAGTATATTGTTCATTTATTCTATTGGCTTATACATACATTTATAGGCACGATTAATTTGTAAGTTGCACCATTTGGGAAACCATCTTTAATGGCTTCCTTGATCTCACTTGCTGAGGGTACGCTTTTACGTTTCCCAAATTCAATTTTACCTAAGCGTTTTCCCTTGTGATCGAAAATTATATATGTGTATTCATTCATAGGGCTATGATTACTTATTGGGGTAAATAGGGCGTATCACTTCCAGCGTGTCCGCACGAACAATAGCAATACGTTGGTAATATTTCTCACAAGCAACTTTAAAACCACCACACCAAGCGGTTTTTGATTCATATAGAGCTATTATCTTCTTTTCTTCTTTATCCAGATCGGTAATAGGATAAGCCATACCGATACGGATCTGATCGTTTGTATCATGCTGTAAAACTCTGATGTTAATTAAATTTTTCATATTCGATGTTGCATTTAGGTAGCCAAGAGGCTACCAGATTAGAACTCAACTAATACCAATCTTTCCGAAGATTTTGATTCTTTCACCCACATATAATTATGTCCGAAACCATAATCGAAAAACAGTTTAAAATAAGAGTATCTTACTATTAAAGAGTTCATACAGCCCTTTAACTCGTCTTCTGACATACAAGAAGTGATTTCGTTAAGAATTTGAACGAAAAGATTCATACTTTCAGGATCACAATTCATTAGTGGATTTTCTACTATCGCTTTCATGTTCTTCTATTATTACGCAGAGCTTTCACCCTGCCAGTTATTACTTCTTTAAAATTTCGTCTAATAGTTTCTTATCATTATCCCAAAGGTTATACCCCTTTGCTATTTTACGTCTTAGATATTCCTTTTCCCCAATCATGGCGATTGCCTTTTCTCTCAAATCTGATGCGCTCCATTTCTCAGCTTGATCTATTAGGAAGTTTGAAAGGCATTTCCTTTCTTCGTAAAGCTCACGAACAAGAACCGTTTTCCGTTCGATTTCTTTCAGCGTTGTAGGATCTTCAATCCATAATTTGCAAAACTGATCTTTGTCCAAATCGGTATTCATATAGATTTCTTCCACCTCTTTGTAACCGTCAGCATTCAGCTTTAAGCCTGTTCTTTCTTCAAATTCTTTCTGTGTCATATCTGAATGTATTTAGTTTTATATTCTTTTCGTGTAACTGTTTTTATTACGTTGCAAATATATGTAACATTGGTAATATTACCAAATAAATTAGGTAATATTTTCAAGTGGTATTACCAATGTTTACTAAGTAAAACGGAGAAATATTATCATTATCAGGTATATAGCTTTAGAAAAAACACTGCAAAATAATTTCAGAAAAGCATTTTTTAACATTATAGGAATATGTGCTTTTTAATTTATTCTACTTATTAAAATGGATATTTTAGGGTTGTAAGTCTGATTTTGAAGAAAACAAGCACAAAAAACATTGGTGTATATATACACCGTTATTAAAAATATTACCTACATTTGCAGTATAACTAAAGTAATATTGATATGAACAAGACACTCTTTCAAAAAGTCAAAGACTTATGTAAGGACACTGGTTTATCAGAGAAGTACCTTACTGCGATAACCGAAAAAATGGGTGGCAGCATTGAGGATGATTCTACTGATGAAGCAGAAATCGAAAAAGTAGCAAATCAGATAGCGGACGTGGCTAAAGAAAGTCAAGGAGAAGCTACCAGATGGGCTAACAAAGCAAAGGAGCCAAAGGAGCCTAAAGAACCAAAGGAACCCAAAGAACCTAAAGAACCGAAGGAACCTGAACCCGATCCAAACAAACGGATCTCCGAACTTCAAGCGGAAATGGATAAAATGAAACAAGAACAAGCAAAGAAAGATCGTGAAACAGCAGTTAAAGCGGCTCTTGACAAACATGGTATCCCCGAATGGAGAAGGAAAGGCTTGGTTATTCCAGATGAAGAAGATCCAGACACTTATTGTGCTGGTCTGAAACAAGATTTAATAACTCAAAACCTTATTTCGGAAGATCCAGAGAGTGTAAAAACAGCAAACGCAAAGAATGTTGAAGAGGCTTCTGATGCGCTGCTGGAATCAATTATCGTTAAATAAATCATTTTGCAATGAAACGAAACAAAATCTCATTTGTCGGTGAAAAACCTATTTTCACAGGCAGTCCGCAAATTGTACCAGGCGGTTTTAATCTGGATCGAGAGAAACAGCGTTTTTCTGTTGGTGACATTATCCCTGCCGGAACACTCGCTATTTTCGATGAAGTTACAAGAAAGGTACAGATTGTAAAAACTGCGAAGGTTAAAGCTATCGACACAAAGGATAAGAAAGTTATCACTTTGTATTCAAATGGCTATTGTTCACCCTGCTTTTCTGTTGGTGATAAGCTATTACAGGCTAAATCCGTTAGTGGAACTTTTGCGTCAGCTCCTTCTATTGCATCTATTGAAAAGCCTGGGGTATCTAATGCTCCGTATGTAATTACGCTTTCTGATGAAATTACAGGCTTGGCAGTAGATGATGTACTTGTAGAAGTTGTTGACAGCTCTTCCAATGCTGCTGTTATTGGTGATCCTAATTCTCTGACAGTTGAAGAAGTTACCGTGAAAGAGTTTGAAACAGCCATAGATGTTACAGAGGACACTATGCAATATGCTGTAATGGAAAGACGTATTTTGCCTATTCCTGACAGCATGAAGGATAGCACGAAACGCTATTTAAAAGCGAACTCTCACATTCGATTGTCGCAAACTTATTAAAAGGAGGTGCTAAATGAAATCTATTTATTCAACTTTTACAGGTTTGTTTAAAGATGGCAAACCTATTGATTTTCTTGCAACGTGGAAAAAGACACTGGATAAGGCTTCTGAACGTGAAGTAGCATTGTTCCAGAAAACTTATTCGGATGAATGGTTTGATTGGGAGGCCCCGCAACTCTCTTTGAGAGCTGAGGGTATTATGGGCAAATATCATTTGCGTGTGATGGCTACTCTGATCGGTGATGAATCCCCCACTCCGTTAAGACGTTCTGATGGTTTCGATATTTGGAATGAAGAGATTCCACGTGTCGGACATAAGTTCTTTATGAAGGCTTCCACTTACCGCAAGCTGCTGGAAGTTTATAAATCTCCGTTCTTGAAAGACGGTCAAAAGGTTAAGCAAATTGAAAAGACTTTGCGCAACGATGTAGAAAACGCTTATCTGGGCTGCAAAGACACTGCCGATTTTATGATCTTGAAAGCTATCTCAAACTTCGGTGTTTGTCGTTTCATTCCTTCTATCAACAACCCTGGTGGACGTGAGTTTGAAATTGATTATCTGATGGATGAAGCTAACAAGCTCGTTTCTGCCTTATTGTGGAATGATACTAACTCAAAAGCTGGTAAGTTGGATATTATTCTAACTCTTACCATGATCGTTACTTTGTTCAAAAATAAAGGTGTCGTATTTGAAGAATTGCTGATGGCTCCTGAACTGCTTGCATTTATCCGAAGAGATATTACAATTCGCGAAGCAGCCTACGGTAAGGACAAATCCGGCAAAGTTGTTACTATTCCGGACTTGAACACTTTGTTTGCAGATAACGGTCTGCCTAAAGTTCGTGAAATCACCCGTCTTGTGGGTATTGAAAAGGACGGAGAACGTGAGCCGTTAGATCCCTGGAATCACAATATGATTGTATTTAAACCTGCTGGAAAGATCGGCTTTATCCAGCCTTCTATTGAAGATAACGAGCTGTTTGAAGAGGACAATGTAGATTACATGAACGCTGGCAACGGTATTCGTATAGCAAAATGGCGTACTGGTGAATCTACAGGACAAAAGGCTGGTGAATATACACAAGGATCTGCCCGTTTAATTCCGGTTATCACTGAAATTAACGGTATTGTCTGCTTGCAAGTTAGAGGCTTTGAAGAGCCGGAAGAAGCAGAAGAGGGAGTAACTTTTTATACGAAAGAACAATTCGATCAGAAGGCAGCAACAGCTTCTTTGGTCGGCTAAAAACTATGCGATATGGTAACATTAAAAGTATTGAAGAAGTTCCAAGACAAGGACAACAAAGAGAAAATCTACCAAGTCGGTGAAACTCTATCCACAAGCGATTTGGATCGTGTAAATGATCTCGTTTCACGAGGTATTTGCAGTATTTCTGCTATCAAAGAGGATAAAAAAGAAGAAAAGTTACCCGAAAAAGTTACCCTTTTTGATAAAGAGTTTGAAATCGGTGCTGTGAAAGATGCTTTGGCTGAGATTGGCGTTTCAATCAATAAAAATGCTGGCGTTAAAGCAATCACCAATAAACTCGGTGAACTTACAGAAGAGCAAAGCAAGGCTCTTTCTGAAATCTTATGTAAAGAGTAACCTATGACGAATTTAGATGCTATCCGTGCTTTATGCACTAAAATATGTTCAGGCTTCTACCCGGATCAGAATGTACTTGAATTTACCCTTTTGGATAATGGTATAGAGCCTTCCAAAAACTTCATTCCAAAAGATGTTGAATTGGTGAAGGCTGCTATCAGTGTCGTTAAGGGAATGGCTGAAAACAGCCATTCAGAAAATGGAATTTCTGACGGGTGGGATGCGGATCGTATTAATAAAAGTATCTCCGCTATTTGTAAGGAGTACAATATAGATAGCTCTGATTTTGTTGAAAAATCTTCTATATCAGACGGTTCTAACCAATGGTAAGTTATGCAATACAACGGAACAATACAGTATAAGGTTTTATCTGGTGGCGGTTTGGATGATAACGGTGAGCCGATTATCTCTACCGTATCATGGAGTGAGCCTATACGGTGTCTGTACAAAACGGTAAAGCATAGCAACACAATCTATCAACAAGGTAAGTTTACTGAAAAAAGCTATGAGATCTTAATCGAAAGTATGGATTTTCAAGCCGATACAGTAAAACTTACCAATGATAGATTACAACTTTTGGGAGAGTTTGAAGTACATGATATTGAGTTTGTTAATCGCTCAGGAAGAGTAAAAATTACGGTTTAATGGGATTCACAAAGAAAACGCCGGATAGTGCTTTTAGCAACTTTCTTGATGATGCCAAGAAAGCGGTTATAGGTAGGGCTGTCAAGGCTTTTATCTATGTCGGTGAGGCGTGTCTGAAAGAAGCCCGTTTAAACGGCAACTATACAGACAGGACGGGAAACCTAAGAAACTCTATCGGTTATGCCGTACTTTTTAATGGTGAAGTTATGGAAGAAAGTGCTTTTGCCAACACAAAAGGTGGGCAAAACGGAAAGAAGCATTTGGATAGCTTGAAAAAGAACTATCAAAATGGTATTGTCTTGATTGTATCTACTGGAATGAGTTACGCAGCTTATGTAGAAGCCCGTAACTATAATGTGCTTACTTCTTCCGAACTGCTGGCTAACAAACTTGTACCTCAGATTATGAAACAATTAGGCTTTGAAATGAAATGAATAAGACAGGTGATGAAATAGAGCTGGACGTTTTCAACATTATCACAAACAGCCAACTTGCAAAGGAAATAAAAGGTAACGTTTATCGTGAAGGAACACGAGATCTAAACCCTATGGAAGAGGATATAATTGTATCGTTTCTTACTGGTTTGGATGGGCAGTTTCAGACTGGCTCCGTAACGGTAAATATTTACGTTCCTGATAAAGATAATGGCGGTAAGGTATTGGTTAAAGATGTTGGCAGATGTCGTTATCTGGCACGCAAAGCCGATGAGGTTGTCAGATCTTTGAAACCTACTGATTACAGATTTTCTTTAGGTGCTACAATTAAAAGCTACAAATCGGAAAAGGTGGCTATGCACTTTGTAAACGTGAAAATCAATTATAAACTAAAAACATTTTAAGTTATGGCAAACGATGGTATTACATGGGGTAAACCCCTGGTCGAATTTGGTCTAACGGGTGCTGATGATGCAGCTCCTTCCAGTTTCAAGGCAATGCCCACAGCCGAAGAAAATACAGTCCTTCTTACAACTGTAAAAGGTAGTGCGAATGAATTGTACGGAGAAGGGCACGAACTGGTCGCTCGGAAAATGCAAAAATCTTATAAGCAGCTTGCTATGAGTGTATTTATTCCATCTGGCACAGAGGATCCTATTCCAGAAGAGGACGGGGTTATAAAAGATGAATATGCGGTACGCCTTACTCCGGAAGATGATACGTTGGAAGGCTTTATTATGCGTAAATGCTCCGTTGAAGTAGAGGAAGAATGGTCTTCCGCAAAGGGTAAGCAGTTAAAATACATTTTTAGCTCATTAAAGCCCAAAACGGGTAAAATGATTGAAAAGTACAAAAAAACAGCTTCATTACCTGAAGGTTAATTGAGTTATGAACAAGGAAAAAGAAAACATAGAAGGGCTTGTGTCTGATACAATCTTACAAAAGCCGTATTCTGTACAGATAGGTCAGGAAACATACGAGGTTGCACCTCCTTCTATTGCTACTCTTATCCTTGCCTCTGAGCTTATTTCTCAGCTTCCTAAAGTGGAGTTAGATAAAAGCCTGGTAACATTTGAATCGCTCCGTATAGCGAAAGACTGTAAAATCTTAGGCGATATTGTAGCTACTCTGATTTTAGGGGCTGAGAATATAACAACAGAGGCAACCATAGTTCAAAAGTCTTTATTCGGCTTGATACGCACACATAAAAAGGTTACAATCAATAACAGGGCTGTTTTATCCGATAAGATCTTGAAACAACTTTCACCAAGTAAAGTAAACTCTCTTACTCTAAAAATCATAAACAGAATGGAGATAGGAGATTTTTTCGGGCTTACCGCTTCCCTGATAGAGATAAACCTTCTCAAACCGACAAAGACAGGAGAAGCGGATCCGAAGGAAACGATAGTATCTGGGCGGTAGTAGCAGGAATGGCAAAGGCTTATAATTTAACCTTTGATTATATTCTCTATAAAATGAGCTTTGCTAATGTGCGCTTGTATAATGCTGTTCTACCCTCTTTCTCAACAAAGAAGGATGGTAAAAAAGATACTGGCATTATTCTAAATGGTGATGATCCCAATAATCAGGATGCAGTAAATAATGCAATATTTGACGTAAACGAAGATGAATAATAACGAAGGTACAACATGGTGGGCTTTAGGGTTGGATAACGCCAAATTTGAAAGCGATGTGGCGAAATCTAACTCTCTTTTCCGAAGCATAGGCAACACTGCCGAAAAGGAAGGTAGCAGGATAGACAATATTTTCCGTAAAATAACGGTTGCTGCAACTGGATTTTTCACGGCTCAACAAGCGTTGGGATATGCTCAAAAGATAGCTCAGGTAAGAGGTGAATACCAACAGTTAGAAGTAGCCTTCAATACCATGTTGGGCAGTAAGGCTAAGGCTGATGCGTTAATGACACAGCTTATTAATACTGCTGCTAAAACTCCGTTTGATCTCGTTGGTGTGTCAAGTAGCGCAAAACAGTTACTTGCTTATGGCATAGCTGCTGACAAAGTGAATGACACTTTGATTCGACTGGGGAATATTGCTGCTGGTTTGTCTATCCCATTACAAGATATAGCTTGGTTATATGGTACAACCATGACACAAGGGCGTTTATATGCGCAGGATTTAAATCAGTTCACAGGTAGAGGTATTCCGATGATACGTGAACTGGCAAAACAGTTTGGGGTTGCAGAAAATGAGGTTAAGGGGCTTGTAGAAGCTGGGAAAGTCGGTTTTCCGGAAGTTCAGAAAGTTATAGAAAGTCTTACAAACTCTGGTGGTATGTTCTATAATTTGATGGAAGAGCAAAGTAATACTATTACAGGTAAGATCTCCAATATGGAAGATGCTATATCTGTTATGCTTAATGAAATCGGACAGGCAAACGAAGGTGTTATAAACTCAATATTGGAAACTGGAGTTTCTGCTATAGAAAATTATGAAGCTATCGGTGAAGTTATACAAGAGTTGATTGTTACTTATGGCTTATATAAAGCTGCTGTAATTTCAGTTGCTGCTACAAAAAATGCTGTTACCACGATTAAAGCCACAGGAGAAGCTGAGGAACTAAGCAAATTGCTTACTGTAGAGCAGCAAGCAGCAATTTCAAAACAGAATCTAACCAAAGGCACGTTAGAATATGCAACAGCCGTAAAAGCTGAAATGGCAGCAAATATAGAAGCTCAAACAGCAGCGTTAGCCAAAGCTCGTACAGAAGTTTCAGCAGCCAGCCAAGCCGTAGCAGCCAAGAAAGCCGAATACATTGCTGCTAAGGAGTTGGAAAAACAAAGATTGGCAGAACTGATGTCTATTGGTGCTACTGGATCCGCAAAACAGGTTGAAGCAGCAGAAAGAAAATTAGTAGCAGCCGAAACAGCCAGAGAAACAGCAGCCTTACAATATCAGGCTGCTACACGTGATTTTAGCACAAAGAAAGTAGCGGTAGAAACGGCTGCTAAAACATTGAATACAACTCAAACAGCAGCCAATACAGCAGCACAAGTAGCCAATGTTACTACAACAAACCTGCTGGCTACTGCAAAACTTCGTTTGACTGCTGTAGCAGCAAGGTTAAATGCCGTAATCATGGCAAACCCTTATACTTTGGCAGCAGCAGCTATAGCAGCCCTCGGCTATGGTATTTACAAACTTATCACTTATCAGACTGACGCAGAAAAGGCACAAGAAAAGTTAAATAATGCCATATCTGAGAGTGAAAAGGTTATTGGAACTGAAAGGTTGCAAATTGATGCGATGTTTGCACGTTTGAAAGCAGCCAAAGAAGGTACGGATGAATACCGTTCTGCAAAGGAAGCCATAATGAGCAAATACGGTGAGTATTTGAAGGGGCTGGGGGATGAAAAGAACGCTTTGGATGATCTGGCTAAGGCTTATCGTATCATTACACAAGAAGCCGAAAAGTCAGCTCGTGCAAGAGCTATGGATAAAGCGGTTAATGAGGCTTCTAATGACTACATGGAAAAGGAGGTAGAAGCCAAAGAAAATGTAGAAGAACTACTGAAAGATAAGTTTAAGGGAAAGAAGGATAAAGACGGTATAGACCTTGCAGAAACTTATTACTGGAAGATTAAACCAGTTCTGGAAGGAAAGGGAGAAATTACCCAAGAAATCCAGGATATTATAAAGCAGTTTGATGAAACCAAATACTTGCCAGGTGATCCTATGACTGGTATAGGTGCGCAAACTTATATAGCCAATGACTTGAAAGAAGAAATAACCAAAGTGTTCAAAGCCCGTGGTATTTATAATAATATCATAAAAGAGGCTCAAAAACGCTTCGGGGAGAACCCTAACCAAAATCAGAAAACGGGTAATCAAGAAGAGGTATTTTATACCGAAGGCAAATCCATTTCTGAGATAGAAGCAGCCATTACTAAAGGTCAAGAAAAACTGGAGGCTTTCAAAAAAGCTCTCAAAGAGAACAACGGCTTAATGTCTGATGGCAAAGTAGTAACCGATGCTGCTGTAAAAGGTCAGGAAAGCTATATAGCTAAATTGAAAGCAACCGTTCTTGAACGTGAGAACGAACTACAGATTATTAGCCAGGTTGAAGAACGTATTTCCAAACTGAAACAGGAACAAAAAGAAACGGTTAAGGGTAGTGCTGAATACAACGATTACCAGAAACGCATAGATTCACTGAGTAAAAAGCTACCAGATAAAAAAACGTCCTCTTCGCAGAAGGATTATTCCGATGAGCTAAAGCGTAATGCCCAAGAACAAATTCGTATTGAAAAGGATATGGAATTTGCTGTAAGGCAAGCAAAGATCAATGCCGATAAGGATGGGCTTTCCAAGACACTGGAACAAAACCAACTCAATTACGAGCAGGAAATGGAGCAGATCAAACGCCAAAAGGAAGATAAGCTCTCTAAAATTCAGGAATGGGAAAAGACTATCTGGGAATCACAAGGTAAAAAGGGAAAGTTTACCCCTAATACAACAGAGCTTTCAGATAATGACAAAAAACAATTTGAATCGCTTGAAAAAGCTGCTGAAAATAAATTGAAGGCTGGCAACCAAACTGCAATAGAAGAAATGCTAAAGCAGTATCAGACCTATGCGGAAAAGCGTAAGGAGATAGAGGAAAAATTTCAGCAAGATATTGACGAAATGCGAGCTGTTAATGAGAAAGATAAGAAAGCCGGAAGGCAAGTTACTTTCTCCGAAGAAAATATCACTCAGGCTGAAAGTGATAAACAAGACGCTTTGGATGCTTTAGATCAAGAGATAGCTTCTCGTGAAGCGACTTTTAATGTATGGGTAGAACAAATATCCTCTATGGGGTTAAAGCAACTAAAGGAGGCTTTACAAACAGCCAAAGACACTCTAAAAAAAGAAGGTGGCAAGCTGGATGATAAAGAAAAAGCTACTCTTCGTGCGCAAATTAAAACTCTGGAGAAAAAAGTAGAAGTTGCTGAGGCAAAAGACGCAAGCACTTCATCTGCTGAAAAAAACAAAAAGAAGTGGAGCGATACCCTAAAGGTGATGAATGAGGTAGATGATACTGTTAATAATATCATTTCTGACTTTGACGGGATGGATGATGCAACCAAAGCTGCTTTGTCTGCTGCTACCAATATCGCAGGAGGTATAATTTCTATGATAACGGGTATTCAAGCGTTGGCGGTTACTGGTGCAGAAGCTATCAAAGGAGTGGAAAGAGCTTCGGTTATCCTTTCCATAGTCGGTACAGCCGTTTCCCTTATCACTTCATTGTTTGGGTTGTCCTCTAAGGCTGAAAAGGAACACCAAGAGGCACTTAAAGAAGTAGCCGAGAACAAACTGGAAATGCAACGCCAGTACAACTTATTGCTCATGGAGCAAAATTTACTTTTGGAGGAAGCAACATCTATTTTTGGTACAGATCAAATAGAAAAAGCTATCAATGCAATAGAGGTATATCGTGATGCGATAGCTGAATATAAAGAAGTCCTGAAGGGGGATAAACCGACTTATCAGTTTCAGTTTAACCCTAAAGGGAACTGGGGGCTTGATGAATACAATGCAAAATTAAATGCGTACAATCAGGGTATAGGTGCGCTTAATGATATAACCATAAAAACGGGAAGTTACACTACTGGAGCTTGGTTTTGGAAAAAGCAGCATGATATTTATACTTCGGTACTCCAGGTTTACCCGGATTTAATAGATGGTGAAAAAAATCTGAACAAAGAAAGAGCGCAAGCCATTCTTGACACTCAAACAATGAGCGATGAGAATCGGAATTTGTTGCAAAACCTTATAGACCTTCAAGAACAAGCGGAAGAAGCCCAACAAGCACTAAGAGATTACTTAGAGGGTACTTTTGGCTCTTTAGGTGATAGTATAATGGATAGTATCACTGAGGCTATTGAAAATGACGGTGTAGATGCGTGGGAAAAGTTTGGAGAAAAAGGATCTTCTGTATTGGAAGATTTGGGTAAACAGATTGCCTACTCTTTATTCTTCTCTGATAAGTTCAAAAGACTACAAGCGGATCTGGAGAAAATCTATGGATCCGGCAAAACAGAAGAAGAAATAGCTAAGGAAGCAAGGGATTTGGTTGCCTCTTTCTATCAAGGTATCGGTACAGATATGAATAACGCCCAACAGTGGATGGAGCAATGGAAAGAAGAAGCAAACAAACAAGGATTTCACCTTTGGGAAACAGAGAATCGTGAGGTTTCCAGCAATAACGGCATAGCAGCAAGCCAGGATAGCGTAAACGAGCTGAACGGAAGGACAACTGCAATTCAAGGGCATACCTATTCTATAAATGAAGGTATTAAATCATTGGTTAGCCATTGTGCCAAATTTCTTGAGGTACTAACTGGTATCAGAGAGAATACAAGCTATTGCAAGAATCTGGAATCTATCAATTCCAATATAAAGGAAATGAAAGAAAGCATAGGTAACATGAATGATAAAGGTGTAATAATGAGGAAATGAAAAATAACTTATACATAGACGGTACGGACGCTTTTACCCGGTTCGGTGTTTTTGTCGCTGAGGGTGGGCATAACGAAGTTGTTGCTTTCCCGGCATTAAAAACACCAGAGGTTTCTAATGATTGGGCTGAGTATGACGGTATCGAAGTGGATTTGTCGGATCCTAAACTTGATACTAAAGAGCTTGAAATAAAGTTCAACGCAGTAGGTATGTACCAGACTGGAGATTTCATTTCTCTATTGTCTGATGGAGCCTACCATACATTTGAGTTTAAAAGAATCGGATATACTTGCAAACTTCGATTAGTTTCTGAGGTAAATGTCGCTCTGTATATCGGTGCTAAAAGTTTCTCTTTGAAATTTGCAGATGATTTCCCTTTGGCGGATTACGAGTACAACGCTCCATTATCGACAACAAACATACCTACTCAGGGGTACGAAATAGACGGAGTAGATTTCTCCGTTTACGGTATTCGTGTATTGGAAGGAAGCGAGGCACAAATACTTAAAGCCCCGGCAGTAAAGAAAAATATGTTACGTAACCTTTCTACCCAAAACGGTGCGATTTATGATGGCAAACAGGTGGTGTATCAGCATAAAGAAGTTACCTTGAATTGCTGCCTAATCGCCAAGAATCTAACGGAGTTCTGGAGAAACTACAATGCTTTCCTTCACGATCTGATAAAAGTTGTAGAAATAGACGAAGGAGAGGGTGTGAAGGTGCAAACGGCTGAAAGATCCTTGTTTGTTGAAAGCACTTACGAAGAATACCCATGCTATTACAAGAGTGCAAAAGTAAACCTGTTTTCTCCTGACGATCAAGTTTGGTGCGTTTTCACTTTAACGCTTGTTTTCACAGTCTTTAGAGTTGGTGAAGATGAGTATCTACTTGCTTCTGAGGCTGGAGAATTGATAGTTACAGAAGATGGTGAGTTTTATATAGATTTGAAAAGCTATGGCTATTAAAAAGAAGAAAATAAGCGAGCTAACACTTTCGGATAATCTGAAAGGATTGTACACTATTGGAGTTAAATTAATCAATGGGGTACAAACCAGCGTGAAGGTCAGTTTGGAGTACATTCAAACGGCATACGAAAACGCTGTAAAAGCGACCAACAGCGCAAACGAAGCTGCCAAGTCTGCTAATAGTGCTGCTTCAAGTGCCAACACTGCAACAGCAAACGCAAATAAAGCTACTGAGGCAGCGAAAACAGCTACCAGTAATGCGGAAAAGGCAACCCAAAATGCGCAAACCGCCACTACAAATGCAAATGAAGCAGCAAGTAAAGCCAATACAGCAGCTACTAATGCGGATAATGCACGAAAGGGATTGGAAGAGATAAAAAGCGCAACGGAAACCGCTACAGCCAATGCAAACAAAGCAGCTACTAATGCGAATGATAAAGCACAAAAGGCAGATACAGCAGCTAATAGTGCCAATACTCAGGCAAATAGAGCAAAAGAACAAGCGGACAATCCCCCGAAAATGGGTGATAATGGCAACTGGTGGAAATGGGATGAAACGCAAAAGAAATATGTAGATACCGGGATTTTGGCAAAAGGAGGTATTCTCTACCCTACTTTTACGATTGATCCCGATACAATGGAACTGATCATGTATTACCAGGATGATATAGCTGCTGATATGTTTGATATTGACAATGAAGGATTTTTAATTTTTAACCCCAAGTGATATGGCAGAAGGAAACATAAGATTAGGTAAGGTCGCTTTCGTGGATAAGGGAACTTATTCAGCAGCTACCACATATAATACATTTGATTTCATTACTACGGATGATAGTTGTTATCTCTGTATCAAGGATGGGAACAAAGGACACGCTTTAACCGAAACAGCCTGGTGGAAATGTATAGCTCGTGGAACAACTGCCACAGCAGCAGCTAAAAAGGCTGAGGACGCTGCTAAACTGGCAAATGAAAAAGCAACAGCAGCCGATAGTGCAGCAGGAAAGGCAGTAGAGGCTACCAATAACGCTAATGCCAAAGCTAATGAAGCACACGAAAAAGCGGAAGAAGCCAATGCTGCTAAAAATAATGCAAATGAAGCTACTGGCGATGCAAGGGTAGTTATCGCAAGGTTGGAAGAACTGGAAGAATCGCTTATCTCGAAATACAAGTTGATCCCTACTTCCATGAAGCTAAACTTCCCGAAAAAAATTACTTACAGGAATACCCAACCTTTCAAAGTTGAGGTAGAATTACTCCCTGTAGATACTGGTAGGAATGTACTGTTTCTCGGTGATGATCGGGCAGTATCTATCACTCCTGATGGTGTATTTATGATTAACGGTGTAGGGATGAGTAAAATTCACGTTATCCCAACGGAAAATACAGGTATTTATCAAACTATACAGATTGAAGTACAAGAGCCAGGAATAAGGTTTACTTCTGGTAAGGGTATGCGTTTATCCGGCTCTGGTGGCATCATATTAACTTAGTAAATTTATTGTTTAACTTATTAACATTATAGAAATATGGCACTTACAGCAGAAGAAGAAGCTAAAGTAAAACAGATTATTACAGCTTACGACAATGGCAAAAGGTTGAATGAATTACCTGTAGCAGACAGTAGTAACCCTTTCGACCTCACAACTGAGGTATTGGATAAAAGCGGAGAAAGTAAACAAGCTGGCTTAGCTGCTATGTTACCTTATGCAGAGGATCAATGTAGCTATGGTGTGGAATTAGATGTAACAGTATCTTCTTCGGTTCTTACCCGTACTGGCAATATGACACTGCATAAAACGCTGCCTATTCAAAGCAAGATGAGGGGTTGCTTGTTATCGGATGAGGGAAATGTTATCGAGTACCTTAACCCTACTAATTGGAAAGCACATAAAAGGGATGGTTCCAATGGTATGGTAATGGTGGAAATACCAGCTCACTGGAGAAGATTTTATACCAATGGGAACAAAAGAGGTGTACGGATCAGTGAATACCCGATACCAGGTTATCATTTTGTAAAAAAATGCTATATCTCAGCTTATGAGGCAACGATCCAACGTAGCACTGGTAAGCTGGCTTCTGTAGTAAATACTTCGACTGATTACAGAGGTGGTAATAACCAAGCGGATTGGGATGCTTTGCCTAAATCACAATTAGGTAAACCAGCCACCTCCACAAGTAGAACGAACTTCCGTGCTGCTGCTCGTAAAAGAGGAGCTGGTACGCAATGGAACTGCATGGACTATAACGCTTATATCACTTTGGCATGGCTCTATTACATAGAGTATGGAAACCTTAACTGCCAGTTGGCTTTCAATGCCCAGAAAGATAGCAACGGGTATGCTCAGGGTGGTTTGGGTAATGGTGTAACCACATGGGATGGTACAAAATGGAACAATTTTAGTGGCTATTACCCTATTATTCCGTGTGGCGTGAGTGATGAATTAGGAAATGCTTCTGGTGAAGTCGCTTACACCTTGGAGAATGCAGAAGGGGAAAATAGCAAGGTGTTTACCGTGCCTCGTTATCGTGGTATTGAGAATCCTTTCGGGCATATATGGAAATGGACGGATGGAGTGAATGTAGAAGTGAAAACCAATTCTGACGGAGGAACTTCTAAAGTATATGTTTGCGATGATCCTTCTAAATACAACGATAGTAACTACACAGGCTATACGCTTAGAGGATTAGCGGCACGTGCAGAAGGCTATACAAAAGAAATGATTTTCGGTGAATTTGGCGATTTGATTGCTTCTGTAGTCGGAGGTGGATCTACTACCTATTGGTGTGATTACTTCTATACCAATATAAGTGCCAATGCTCTTAGGGGTGTCCTTTTCGGCGGTCATGCGAATCATGGCGGTCGTGCGGGCTTCGGTTATGCGAATACGCTTAACGCCCCCTCGACTACGAATGCGTTTGTCGGCTCTCGGCTTTGTTTTATTCCTGAATCGTGAAGCGAGCCGGGTTTAGACTGCAAAACTTAAATGATTAATAAACAAATAAATATAGGTTGGTTGCTGGTGGGTGTCCTTTTCGGCGGTAATACGAATAATGGCGATCATGCAGGCTTCGGTTATGCGAATACGAATAACACCCCCTCGAATACGAATGCGAATGTCAGCTCTCAGCTATGATTTTTCAAAATTAACTCAACATACGAAGCAACGACCTTACCTATTGGTAGAAGATAACATAACTCATAAAGGTGCTGGTAGGGAAACCGAAGGCTCTGAGTACGAAAAACAAAGAATATGAAGAGATTAAGTAATTTATACGAGCAAATTATTTCACTTGATAACTTGCGCCTGGCTGATGAAAAAGCCAGGAAAGGCAAGTTACGTTCTTATGGTGTCAAACGGCACGATAAGAATAGGGAAGCAAACATACTGGCTCTTTACGAATCTTTGAAAAACAAGACTTTTGTAAATTCTAAATATGAGGTATTTATAATCAAGGATCCCAAAGAACGGCTTATTTACCGTTTGCCTTATTATCCTGATAGAATCTTGCACCATGCCATTATGAATATCCTGGAGCCTATATGGGTGTCCTTATTTACAGAAGATACCTATTCTTGCATTAAGGATCGTGGTATTCATAAAGCAGCAGCTAAAGTAAAGAAGGCTTTGAAAGAAGATCCAGAACACACTACTTACTGCTTAAAAATGGATATAGTGAAGTTCTATCCAAGTATAGACCATGATATTTTGAAAACAATATTACGGAAGAAAATCAAAGACAAAGATCTGCTTTGGTTGCTTGACGTGATTATAGACAGTGCCGATGGCGTACCCATAGGGAACTATCTAAGTCAGTATTTTGCTAATATTTATCTGGCTTACTTCGATCACTGGATAAAAGAGGTTAAGAAGGTAAGATATTACTTTAGATATGCAGATGATATTGTGATTTTAGGCGATGATCCTAAACAACTTCACAAACTCCGTATAGAGATCGAAGAATATCTGCATGACAATTTAAAGCTATCACTCCGTAAAGCGGATCCTAAAACCGGAAAAAAGAAATGGAAGTTTCAAGTATTCAAAATTGATAGCCATAGAGGTATTTATTTTGTCGGGTATGTCTTTTATCATACCCATACCTTTATTCGGAAGGGAATCAAAAAGAATTTATGTAGGAAGGCAGCCAAGCTGAATAAGAAAAAGCACATTTCCGATATGGAATACAAGCAAGTTATTTGCAGTTGGTTTGGCTGGGCTAAATACAGTAATTCTAAGCATTTATTAAAAACAATAATTAAAAAGCAAGTATATGATACACTACGATTTTAAGCCTTCTAAGTTAGAGGCTAACGGAAATGGTTCTTACACATACCGTTGGGATATTCAGGAAGTTCAAGTAGAAAACCATTTTGGAGAATCTGGAGATAATGAGCAAACTACAAAATGGACTTGTAACGAAGTTGTTGTTTGGGGAATGGTTACAAATGATAAGCTGAAAAAAGCAGTTATTACCCATTTGTGGGATTCGGATAAAGAAGCCAAGATTATCAATGACTACAACGCTTCTCAGCTCGGTATTCTTACTGAAGAATCAGCTACCGATGATTACAAGGAATATTTGCAAAAGAGAAAAGCAATCAAAGAAATGATAGATAACGATTGTAAGGAACTTAATATTATATTGTGATGAAAAAGTTTAGTGAGTTGGGCGTAACCGTACAGGATGAACGTAAAATGTTCAACTGTAGCCAGGTTTCTATTTCGGACGTGCTGAATTGTGAGATTATTGTAGAGGATTTCATTCCAGATGTAAAGACTTCTCACGGTGAAGGAAGATACCTTGTAAAATTTAAACATAGCAATGGTGCGGATGGTAAGTTTTTCACAAACGCAGCTTCTTTAAAGAAAACTTTGGATCAGATCCCAAAAGACGCTTTCCCTTTTAGTACCACGATTAAAGGGATGAAATGCGGAAATGGTAAGATCTATCAATTCACTTAGTAAACATGAAAATACATTTCAACAGCAAGGAAATTGATATTCTGGTAGATACAAGCAGCTACCGATATACGGCTTTACAGAATGTAGGCACTCTTTATCTTTACTTTGCCAGTGAAGAGTTCATAAACATTCCCGTAGGAGCTTATTGTATCTACAAGAATATCACTTACTACCTTATGAATCCTGACGACTTCAAGAAGAAAAGCAGTCGGAATTTTGAGTACACTCTTGTAATGTATGATATAGGCGCAATATTGGGTAAATACAAATGCCGGGATATTGTTTCTAAGCGTTTGAAGTTCGATTACACTGCAAAGCCTCACGAGCATCTACAGTTGATTGTAGATAATCTCAACATGAGAGATAGTGGTTGGAAAGTTGGCGAATGTATCGAAGCTGAGGAAAAGACTATTAACTACAACCATATTTTTTGTAGTGAGGCTTTGCCTACTATTGCCGATACATTTAAAACGGAGTATGAAGTAGATCCGGCTATCAAAACGGTACACTTGCGTAAAGTTGAATATAACAAGAGTGAGCCGTTACCTCTTGAATATGGAAAAGATAAAGGTTTTGTGCCAGGTTTAGGACGCTCCAATCAGGACGGAAATAGACCTGTTACCATATTGTACGTTCAAGGTGGGGAGCAGAATATAGACTTTAGCAAATATGGCTCTAAGGAGTTGCTTTTGCCTAAAAATCAAAGATTGGAGTACGAAGGGCGTACTTACGTTTCGGATGCGGACGGCTTGTATATAAAACGGGCTGATATAACCCTTACGGATGTTCAAGAGGATAGTTTGGATTGTTCTAATATTTATCCCAAAAGGGTAGGTAGTGTTTCTGATATTATTGTTTCTGATGAAGAAAAGAATTTCTATGATTTTATAGATAGCTCTATTCCCGAAGATCTGAACTTTGAGGATTGTTTGATAGAGGGCAATACTATGACTGTTATATTTCAATCGGGTATGCTTGCTGGCAAAGAGTTTGAGGTTAAATATGTTCATAAAGAGCGTAAGTTTCTGATAACACCACAAGAAATAGACGGTCAGGTTATGCCTAATGACATCTATAAGCCTAACTTGGAGGATAAATATGCTGTGTTCGGAATACAGTTGCCGGATGCGTACATTTGCAATAACTCAACGAAAGAAGGTGCAAGCTGGGATATGTTCAGGGAAGCTGCCAAATATCTTTATGAGAATGAAGATCCGAAATTCACATTCAAAGGGGAATTAGATAGCATTTATTCTAAAAAGCGTTGGCTCTCTATCGGTGGAAAAATCAAATTAGGAGGCTACATACTCTTTAAGGATCCGCAATTCATACCAGAAGGCATAAAGATAAGAATCACCAGCATTAAGGAGTATATACACAGACCTTACAGCCCGATTATTGAATTATCCAATACGACTACTGGCACAACAGTTTCCAGCGAATTAAACAAGATAGAAAGCAACGAGATTAAAACCGATAACCAATATAAAAACTCTATTCAGTTTACAAAAAGACGTTTCAGGGATGCAAAAGAAACTATTTCAATGTTGAATGACGCTCTTTTGCATTTCTCAGGCTCTATCAGTCCGGTTTCGGTACAAACAATGAGTTTGCTTGTTGGTGATGAAAGTTTGCAGTTCCGCTTCGTGAACAACAAAACCAATCCGGCACAAGTAGAATATCTCGTTACTTATGACAGTACAAAAAAAGTGCTTTCGGCTCCAGGAGGAATACTACAGCACATGACTATCGGGATAAATACACTTTCTTCTGAGCATAAAGCCAGTGAGTATAAGTTTTGGGATATTGAAAAATATACTTCTCCAACTTTGACGGAAACCGTAGGGTATTATCTATATGTGAAGGCTAACAAAAATGGCACTACTGGATCATACGTTTTAAGTAAAAACGCTATCAAGCTGGAAGGCGTAGAGGGTTATTATCATTTTCTTGTAGGTATTCTAAACAGTGAATTTGAAGAGGATCGTTCCTTTGTCGAACTATTCGGATTCACAGAAATACTTCCAGGAAGAATAACTACAGACAGAATCGTTTCAAGCGATGGGCAAAACTTTATAGATTTTGTGAATAATGCCTTTCGTGTGGGAGATACAGATAGCTATCTGGATTGGAATACCAGAGGGGATAGGAAATTACGACTGAAAGGTACAATCGTACAAAGTGAAAGTGGGGATGAAAGTCCTATAGGCTGTTTTCGTGGCACTTATAGCAGCTCTTATACTTACTATTGGGGTGATGAAGTAACTTATACAACAAGTAACGGAACTTCCACATATCGCTATGTCAGCAAAACTCCAAGCAGAGGGAATGTACCAACGAATACATCTTATTGGATCATTGTTGCAGAAGGAGCAAAAGGCAATAAAGGCGATAAGGGGGATGATGGAGATCCTGGAAACAACGGAGATTATTTTGAATATCGGTACGCTGTTAATGGCTCCAGAAGTACACCGCCTTCACTGAGTAAAACGAGCCGTAATCCTTCGGGATGGAGTACAACCGTTCCAACTGTAGGAACCTTGCAATACTTATGGTTTACAGTAGCAAAAATCAATGGTGAAACAAATTCATTGATACAGAACTGGAGTACACCAGTCCGGCAAACTCCGTATGATGGCGTGGATGGTAGAAATGGCGATACTGGTCCTACTATGGTTTATCGTGGTGTCTATGACAGTTCTAAAGTTTACTATGGCACTTCAAGGCGTGTAGATGCAGTAAAATATAACGGACACTATTATGTTGCCAGGGTGGATGCCGGAAATGGCTTTCAAAATCATGTACCTACCGATACGGCTTATTGGAATGATTTCGGTGCTGAGTTTGAGAGCATAGCAACCAATTTGCTATTGGCTGAGGGTGCTAATATTGGAGATTGGTTTATGAGTGGTGGAAAGATTGTTTCTACTCTTCTGGATGGTAATAAAATCACGCTGGATGCTTCTATGGCTCGTATTTTTATAGAATCAAGTATGTCTGGTGGTGATTATTCAGAAAGCCAATATCAGGGATCTAAGATTACGATAGATGCAAATAACGGTTTGATTGAAGCCAGAAGTAAGAGTAATAGCCGTGTAGCCTATATGTCGCCTACAGGTATATTTTGTAATAATGCAGAAACACAGGCTGTTTCGGCTATTTTGGGTTATACACATAAGGCTGCTATCGTTGGGCTTGGATTTGGTTCTGTGAATAAAAGTGATTGGAGTAATGAAAACTTCTTGGCTGGCGTATATGGTAGAGCTTCAAACAGTGGAACGGCTCCGGCTTATGGTGGATTCTTCCAAAATTTAATGGCAGCAGGGTTATTTTTACATAGAAAGGCTATAGAAGAAACAACTTCTGCTGTTTATTTGTCAGAAACAGACAGTCTGGTTATTGGTTATTCAAGAAACCAGCAGATAGTTTACCTCCCTTCTGATGGTGTGATTGGTAGGACTATATTTTTTAAACAATGGTGGACTGGATATATGAGAGTTTACCCACGTAGCGGAAATGTGCTGTATGACGATCATACCCAAAATGATTATTATGATATTGGCGAAGGTCAGGGAGCTATATTCCATTTTACAGTGGGATATGTCGATGGTGTAAAAAAATCAGCATGGTTAGTTTGTAGATATAAATATTAATATTATGATTGAATATGGTTATATAGACGAAAACGGATCTCTCGTTTCCAAATTTTTAGAAGAATATATGGAGAAGTATAAAAATGAAGAAACCGGAGAGATTGAAACGAGAATAGTATCAATTCAGGAACAACAAACTAAGTTGTCCGCTTTAGGGTGGAAACCTGTAGATCTTGTGGATGATACTAAATTGCAATGTCCTGAATACTATAGCGTTCGCATTGTACCTTATGATGCAGAGGATAAAATAAGCTATAAATACGAACAAAAGTTTAATGCTAAACTCGTTCGGAATAAGATAGATGAACTGAAAACCTCTCTTACCAGCAATGACAGCGTTATAGGCGATTATCGTGTAACGAAATGCTATGAGGCTTCTTTAATCGGACTTGATATGCCGTATGATATAGCGGATCTTCACCAAAAAAGGCAGAGTGTACGGGATGAAATAAACAAATTGGAAGCCTTAATAGCTTCAAAAATATAATTTTCTATACTTTATGGTGTATATATACACCAAAGAAGCTATATTTGCAGTTATTAATCAATAACTTAATAAAATATGGATTGGGCAGCATTATTTGCGTGTATAACAGCTTTGGGTACGGGCTGGTTTGCGTACAATCAGTTAAAGCATAATCGGCTTGCTGATATTAAGGCTAAAGAGCTTGAAAGGCAGTTAGAAAGAAAAAGCACTCGTAGAAGTGAAAACTCAGCTCGTGTATATGGTGAAATTCACAAGGTTTTAAATGACTTATCTTGTGATAGGGTGTATATCATACAGCCTTATCCATTGGGTGAAAATCATTATTTAACCATCTTATATGAGGTTACGGCTAAGGGTGTGGCTCGTATTAGCGACTACTGGCAGGATATAAAGATGTCGGAACTTCCAAAGTTCACAGCATCAATGGCAAAGAATGAGTTTATGCTAATTCGTGAGATAGATTCGTTGGATGGAACACGTGCAAAAGCGTTGTTTTCTTCAAACGGCACTCAATCTTTGGTTGTACAAAAGTTGCATGACACCACCCATGACTGGGTAGGTTCTTTGATATGTGATTTCACGGAGTGTTTGCCAAATGACTTTGACGAAGAAAATACACGTAAGAAACTTCATTTTGCAGCTATGCACATTCAGTATATCCTTCCAGAAGTAAAAGAGCGCAAATTATGAGATTAACCGAATATTTGAAAGAGCTTGTCAAGAATGGATCAGGACATAGTAGCAAGAGTTTTTTTCTTGTTGCCGTTACCTTAATGGGGTGTTTCCTTCTGTTTATTGTAGGTTTTGTTTTGGTTTATGAAGTAATCGTAAACAAATCTATCAAGACTGATCTTATGGGCTTATCAGCTTTTGTCGGTGCTATTACAGCTTTGTTTGCTTCGGCTGGAGTTACCAAATGTTTAAGCGAAAAAAACGAAAATAAAAACGTATGAAAGTATTATTAGACAACGGACACGGAGAAAATACACCAGGTAAAAGATCTCCGAAGTGGTCGGACGGATCACAGTTATTTGAGTGGGAATATGCCAGAGAAATAGCAAGATGCGTGTATAATCAGCTACGGGCAAAAGGCATAGATACAGAGTTGCTGGTAAAGGAAAATATAGATGTTCCTTTGGCAGAGAGAGCCAGGCGAGCTAATGAAATAGCAGCCAGATACGGTAAGACAAAAACGCTTCTTGTTTCTATTCATTGTAATGCTTCTGGAACTGGCAAGGGTACGGGATGGGAAATACATACCAGTCTTGGAAAAACAAAGGCAGATGATTTGGCGCAAGTTTTCTGGGATACAGCCAACAAGATGTTTGGAGGAACTTGGAAAATTAGAGGTGATTGGTCGGATGGTGACGGAGATTGGGAAAGTAACTTTTACATACTCAAAAAGACTTCATGCCCGGCTGTTTTGACGGAAAACTTCTTTATGGATAATGAAACAGATTGTAAGTTTCTACTATCCACAGAAGGAAAGGCTAAGATTGTTCAGTTGCACGTTGATTCAATCCTTAAATACATAGAAGATTATGCGTAAGTTTTTGTTTATTGCGTTTGTTTTACTCATAGGTGCAAATATCTTCCTGTTTAAACGATTGGATAGCATAAAGAAAGAACGTGATCGCTTGGATAGTAATCAAGCAGCATTGCTTTCAGATGTGGAACACTACAAAACAGAAGCAGGAAAAAACGCTGCTTCTGTTTTAAGGCTGGAACTGACAAAAAATGAGCTGGAAAAGAAAAACAAGGATCTTACCAGAACAGTAGATGATTTGAATATAAAGATCAAACGTATTCAGGCTGCTACAACAACAGCAACCAAAACGGAAATAGAAATAGAAACAAGAGTACGTGATAGCATAGTGTATCGCAACCAGCTTGATACTCTTTTAAATTTTCGATGGCGTGATTCTTGGATAGATTTAAGGGGAACTATTGATAAAGGGGTATTATCTGCTAAGATAGAAAGTGCCGATACGTTACACCATATCATACATAAGATACCGAAAAAGTTTCTTTTCTTCCGATTTGGAGTGAAGGCTATAAAGATGGAAGTTGTAAATTCAAATCCACACAGCAGGATTACATATACTGAATATATAGAGCTAAAAAAATAGCTTTTGTAGAATACTTTTTTCATTTCAGAACGTGCATACTGAGAAGTACGCACGTTTTTTGTATCTTTGCAGTGCCGAATTTATATCGGTGTTGCATTAGTGAAAACCTTGCTTCTCTTTTGTAGAAGTGGGGTTTTTCCATTTTCTTTGTAGAACGCCTATTTATCGTACTATTTCTACAAATATTCTACAAAAATCACAATATCCGTTGTAACCTGCTGATTATTAGAGTTGGAACAAGACTTTCCTAAACTTTAGATAGGGGTTCGATTCCCCTCGGAGCTACGAAAGGATGTCTGTTATGATACGGACGTCCTTTTTTTTGTGCGGAACTTCCTGCTGCTGTAGAGGAGTATCCGTAAAATTCTGTAGAAAAGAGAAAGAGGAAACCCCGTCAGACCGGGATTTCCTCTTTCTCTTATTTTTATCCTATTTATATAATAGGAATTATTTTGCTTCTTCAACAGCTACTGCCTGTTCTGTATCTTTTTTGTTCTTCATCAGCATGTAAGCGATAGGAGATGCAACGAACAGAGAAGACAGTGTACCGAATACAACACCCAGAATCATGGCGAACGCGAAGCTGCGGATGGAATCACCACCGAGGATGAAGATACACAGCAATACAATCAACGTACTCAGTGAGGTATTGATGGTACGTGCCAGAGTCGTGTTCAGTGAATCGTTGAACAATACTTTCTTGTTGCGTTTCGGATAGAGACCGAAGAACTCGCGTACACGGTCGAAGATTACCACCTTATCGTTGATTGAGTAACCGATAGCCGTCAGGATAGCACCGATAAACGTCTGGTCGATTTCCAAAGAGAACGGCAGGATGCCCCAGAACATGGAGTAGGCGCCCAAAATGATAATCGTGTCGCAGGCCAGTGCACATACGGAACCGATAGAGTAGGCAATGTTGCGGAAACGGAGCAGGATGTACAGACCGATAGCAATCAGTGCCAGCACAACAGACCAGATAGCGGATACCTTGATATCGTCTGCGATACTCGGACCTACTTTCTGTGAGCTGATGATACTGCCGCCCGTATGGTTCTCACGGTCGATGAAGGTTTCCAGCGTGATATTCTGGGTCAACAACGGCTTCAGGGTTTCGTACAGGTATGCTTCGATTTCGGAGTCGATGTTGTTACCTTCTTCTTCGATACGGTAGTTGGTACTGATACGTACGGTCTTGCCGTCAGCACCGATAGCGATGACACTGACATTGGCATCGCCGAACTTGCTGGAAATCAATTCGCGTACCTGTTCGGGTTCTACCTTGTTCTCAAACTGTACCTTGAAGTTACGTCCACCGGTGAAGTCGATGCTCTGGCTCAAACCGCGGATGCTGAGGAAGCCGATGCAAACTACAACTGCTACACCTGCCAGCGTCATCCAGAGTTTGTTTCTGCCCATGAAGTCGAAGTGTACATTCGCCATCAGGTTCTTGGAGATTCCCGTAGAGAATGTCAGGTTCAGCAACTTGTCTTTGTTCATGAAGTGCTCGTAGAACAAACGTGTCATGAACACAGCAGTAAAGAATGAAATCAGGATACCGATAATCAGTGTCGTGGCAAAACCGCGGATAGGACCGGTACCGAAGTTGAACAGGATGATACCTGTGATGATAGATGTCAGGTTAGAGTCGAAGATTGCGGAGAAAGCATTGGAGTAACCGTCGGCAAGTGCTTTCTTGACACCTTTACCTGCACGCAACTCTTCTTTGGTGCGTTCGTAAATCAATACGTTGGCATCCACAGCCATACCGAGCGACAGTACCATACCGGCAATACCGGACATCGTCAGAGCGGCCTGGAAGGATGAGAGGATACCCAGCGTGAAGAACAAGTTCAATATCAGAGCGCCGTTGGCAACCATACCCGGGATGAAACCATACATGGAGCACATGTAAATCATCAACAGAATCAATGCCACAACGAATGACATGATACCGGCGTTGATGGATGCCTGTCCCAAAGACGGACCTACGATGTCTTCCTGTACGATGTGGGCAGGAGCCGGCATCTTACCTGATTTCAATACGTTTGCCAAGTCTTTTGCCTGTTCGGGAGTGAAGTGACCGGTGATTTGTGAGTTACCGCCGGTGATTTCCTGATTTACGTTCGGTGCGGAGTATACATAGCCGTCCAGTACAATGGCGATGGCTTTACCTACATTCTGTTTGGTGAGTTGTGCCCAACGGCGTGCACCGTCCGTATTCATAGACATGCTTACGGCAGGTTTGCCATAGTGGTCGAATTCGTCTTTGGCGTTTACAACTACGTCACCTTCCAGCGGAGCGCGTCCGTTACGTTCGGTAGACTTGATGGCGTACAATTCGAAAGTCTGTGCTTTCGGGTCGTATTCAAAAGGAGAAACACCCCACTTCAGGCGCAGGTCTTTCGGCATTTCAGCCTGAATTTCCGGCATGGAGAGGTATTTGTTGATATCAGCGGTATCCTTGTAGTTTGCATAACCTACAACAGGGCCTTGACCGCTGGGATTTACCTGAAGAACTGCCAGCAGCGGATGTTCTTTCTTGATTTGCTCAAGGTCGGCAGCCTGTGTTTTGCTTTCACCTTTCAGTGCTGCGGCAAGGCTGTCGGTAGTGCTGGTAGCTTGCGCTACGGCGGGAGCTTCGGCAGCTACGCTGTCTGTTGCTTCTGCTGCGTCTTCTGTGGTAGCCAGGATTGCACGCAATTTGGCATCAGCCGATTGCAGGTACGAAGCAACGTCTTTTGCGTTGTATGTTTCCCAGAATTCCAGGTTGGCAGAACCTTGTAGCAATTTTCTTACACGTTCAGGCTCTTTGATACCCGGAAGTTCCACCATGATACGTCCCATTTTGTCTTCCAGGCTCTGGATGTTGGGCTGAACCACACCAAAGCGGTCGATACGGGTACGGAGTACGTTGAATGAGTTGTCAACGGCTGCCTTTACTTCTTCGCGCAATACTTTTTCAACTTCTGCATCGGAAGATTTCTGGTTTACCTTGTCCTTTAGCTGTTGGGTAGCGAACAGTTGTGAGAGTGAAGCATCCGGAGCGATTCTGTGATACTCTCTGATGAACAACGTGATAACGTCGTCCTGGCTGGTAGTAGCCTGTTTTGCCGCAGTGGCCAGTGCCTGGTTGAATGCTTCGTCAGACTTGTTGTCCGCCAATGCCTTGATGACATCGGGTACCGACACTTCCAGGATGACGTTCATACCACCCTTCAAGTCCAAACCTAAACTGATCTCCATTTCACGACATTGTTTCAGCGTCCAATTGCCGAACCACACTTTCTCGTTTGACAGAGAATCGAGGTAGTCCTGTTCTACTTTCACATCGCCTTTTGCGAACTCTTTAGCCTTATGGGCGTAATGGCGGGTCACAAAAGAGAAGGAGAGATAGAACACACACACCAGTGTGAGCAATATCGCAAAAACCCTTACAAATCCTTTGTTTTGCATGTTACTTTTAGTTTATTATGATTACTTTTTAATTGATTTCTATTGTATATAAGGCTGCAAATATAGCTTTTTTTTCACAATTCTTACTTCATACCGCGATTTTTTAACATCGGCTCTAATTGCGGTTCTGACCCTCTGAAATTCTTGTAGAGTGTCATCGGGTCTTCGCTGTCTCCTTTTTCCAGCACATTGCGGCGGAAAAGGTCGGCGGTTGCCTTGTCGAAAATGCCGTGTTCCTTGAATGCTTCAAAAGCATCGTTGTCCAGCACGTTTGCCCACAGATAGCTGTAATAGCCTGCGGCATAACCGCCTATGATGTGATTGAAATAGGTGGTGCGGTAGCGGGGAGCTATTTCGGGGATTAAACCGAGTTGGTCCATAGCTTCTTTTTCATAGGCTACGACATCGATACCTTTCGTATCCGTCAGGTTGTGCAGGTTCATGTCGAGAATAGCGGCTGCCAGCAGCTCGGTGGTCATGAAACCCTGGTTGAAAGTCTTTTGTTTCAGTATCTTTTCGATGAGGCTGTCGGGGATGACTTCGCCGGTCTGGTAATGTCTGGCGTACATCTTCAATACCTCGGGTTCAGTGGCCCAATGTTCGTTGATTTGTGACGGAAGTTCTACGAAATCGCGCACTACATTCGTGCCGGAAACGCCCAGGTAGTTGCATTTGGTCAGCAGTCCGTGCAGTCCGTGACCGAATTCATGGAAAAGGGTTTCCACTTCATCCATTGTGAGCAGGGAGGGGGTATCGCCAACGGGTTTGGTGAAGCTGGCTACGTTGCACACCAACGGACGGATGTCGCCTTTCTGTTCGCGGTAGTTGCTCATCCATGCTCCGCCGCTCTTGCCGGGACGCGGGAAGTAGTCTACGTAGAAGATGCCCAGTTGCGAGCCGTCTGCATCTTTTACCTCGAAGACTTCTACATCGGGATGATAGACAGGAATATTGTTGAGTTTTGTCAGCGTAATGCCATAGAGTTTGTTGGCAACGGCAAAAGCGCCTTCGCGTACGTTCTCCAATTTGAAGTAGGGTTTGATCTGGTCCTCTTCGAGGTCATATTTTTCTTTGCGGAGCTTCTCGGTATAATACCACCAGTCCCAGGCTTCCAGCTTCTCGCCTTTGCCTTCTTTGTCCATCAGCTTCTGGAGTTCGGCAGCTTCGGCCTTGGCTTTAGGCAGGGCATAATTCCACAGGTTGTTCAGGAACTCCATTACTGTGGCCGAATTCTTTGCCATCGTATTGTCCAGTACGAAGTTGGAATAGCAGTCGAAGCCTAACAGGCGGGCTTTTTCGAGACGCAGACTGACGATGTCGGTAATGATTTTCTTGTTATCGTTCTTGTCGTTGTTGTTGCCGCGGTTGATGTAAGCTTTGTATATTTTCTCGCGCAACGGACGGTTGGCTGAATATTGCAGGAACGGGAGACGGCTGGCGTTGTGCAGCGTAAACAGCCATTTGCCTTCCTGTCCGGCAGCTTTTGCTTCTTCGGCAGCGCTTTGGCGGAACCATTCGGGAAGTCCGGCAAGGTCTTCCTGCTTGTCTACAAAGAGCATGAACTCATTGTTTTCGTTCAGGATATTGTTGCTGAAAGTGATGCCCAGCGTGGAGAGCTGCTTGTTTATCTCGCGCAGGCGGGCTTGCTTTTCGGCAGAAAGATTGGCGCCGGAACGTACGAAATCTTTGTATGTTTTGTCCAGAAGTCTTTGTTGCTCGGTGGTCAGGTTTAACGAATCCTTTTTCTGGTAAACGGCCTGTACTTTATTGAATAGCGCCTGGTTAAGCGATATATTGTCTCCATGTTCGGACAGTACCGGAGCGAGCTTTATGGAAAGTTCGTTCAGGGCGTCACTGGTCTCGGCATCCGTCATGTTGAAGAAGATGGCGCTTACCCGGTTGAGTATGGGTGAACTGTTGTCAAAAGCAACGATTACATTTTCAAAATCCGGCGCTTCGGTATTGTCGACAATAGCCCGGATATTGGCATTTTGCTCTTCTATTCCCTGAAGGAATGCCGGTTCGTAGTGTTCCAGCCTGATTTTGTCGAAAGGCGGAACACCGTTCGGGGTTTGAAACTCGGTGAGGAACGGATTGCTTTCCGTTTGGTTGGCACAGGAGTACATCATACAACTTGCAGCTAAAATTAGAATACTTCTTTTAAACATAAAGTCAGAGTATTAGATAATGAGTAGTTTATTGATAATTTCATCTTGGCAGGGAACGTCATTGCCGTTTGGCTATGTAGCACCATATCGGATAGTGATCGGACTCTCTTATGGAACGGTCTACTGTACAGTTGTACGACCGCAGGTTCTTGCTGATTAATATGTTGTCTATCCTAAAATAGAATTTGTTCTGGTTGTAGGAGATTCCCAGTCCGCGTCCCGACTGGGTGAAAGCGTCATCCAGATTTTGCGCTATGACGCGGTGGGCGTATGAAATGGGAGTGTCGTTGAAATCTCCGCAGACGATGACGGACGGATGCCGGGAAGATGCTATCTCCCGTGCAATGGTGTCTGCCTGCGGGGCGCGGATGGCGGATGCTTCCGCCAGTTTATGCAGCAACAGCCGTGCGCCGCTTTTCACTTTTTCCGTTTCGGGAGCTTTCAATATTTCTTCGTAAATGTCTTTATCGGCCTTTGTCAGTTTGTTGGACTCCAAATGGTTGTTGATAAGGGTAATCGTATCTTCATTCAGTTTGAGTTCATACAGTACGGAACCGTTGTAGCTGCTTGCATAGTCCAGGACACGTGCGGATAGAATGGGAAATCTGGAATAACATGCTATCCTGTTGGTATAGCCGCTGCCGCTGCCTACGACGTTGATACGGCGGTAGGGATAATCTTTCAACTCCCGTTCGATGTCTTTCTGCGTGAGGTGGCGGGGAGATTCGTCGGATGCATATTCCTGCAGGCATAGGATGTCGGCATTGCTCTCTTTCAGATAGGTGAGTATCGGATTCTTCCCGTCTTTTTTGTAAGCACCGTCAAAACCCATAATGTTGTAAGACAGGAGCTTTATGCTGCCTTCGGGAAGCTCGGTGGTGTGAAAATTAAGGGGCAGATAGGTCCGTAGCTGCGAGTAGCATAACAGAAGGCCGGTTAACGGCAGCAAAGCTGTCTTGTATCGTTGTATAACCAGCCAGAAAATCAGAAAGCCGCCGTTGATAAGTGCAAAGACCGGAAAGGTCAGTCCGAGACAGGATTGTACCGGATGCGTTGCCGGTTGGATGTAAGGACTGTATGCCACCAACAGCAAAAGACCCGTGAATAAAGCATTGACCGCTACAATCAGCAGGGCGACAAAATTACCGAAATGCTTCATACATACATTATCGTTTACTTGCATCGAACAAGCTCTTCTTTTCTTCCGTTGTGAGACTTTCATATCCGGACTTCTTCAATTTGTCGAGGATACGGTCTATTTCATCGGATTGAGCTTTTTTTCGGGCGTTATAGTTATAATCTTTCTGTCTTTCGGTTCCATAATGGACCTTCATCTTGGGCTTGCGGGGCTTGAAACTGAACAAGGCAGTGACAGCGTCCAGAGACTTGTTAATCCATGCAGTGATATCCGCGCCTTTGCTAAGGCTGGCTGCAAACCACAGACCTGCCAACGCTCCGCCTAAATGGGCGATATGTCCGCCGGCATTGCTGGAGGTGATGAATAACAGGTCTGTTACGATAACAACCAATGCCAGATATTTCAGGCGTACGGTTCCAAAAAGGAAAAGACGTATCGGGTAGTCAGGTTCCCGATAGGCGGTAGCCGCCACGATAGCGAGTACGGATGCCGATGCTCCCAGCATGAAAGAGTATTCCGTCATCGGACGGAAATAAGGGAAGATGTTGTAGGCGGTCATATAAAGCAGTCCGCCGCAGATTCCGCCTAAGATGTATACTCCCCGTAAGTGTCTGGCAGAGAAAAAGTTCAGGAATAAGGCACCGAACCAATACAGCCAAAGCATATTGAAAAGAATATGCAGGACTCCTGCGTGCATAAACATATACGTCAGGACAGACCAGGGCTGGATGATGAAGCGGGGCAGTGAAGCGGGCAGTTCCAGCCATTCGAACACTCCGCCGAGGCTCCGGTTGAAGAGCTGCAATATGACTCCTGTCAGTGTAGTGAAGATAAATACTCCTACATTGATATAAATCAGTTGGATGTAGATGTTTCCTCTACGGAACGATTCCTTTAAATCAGTTATAATAGTAGCCATTTCCTCTGTCCTTTTTTCTCCAGTACATTATTAGAATGAATCCGAATATCATACCGCCCAAATGTGCAAAGTGCGCCACATTGTCGCCCGGATTGTTGGCAAGTCCCGAGAATAATTCTATCAAGGCATATCCGATAACGAAATACTTGGCTTTGATGGGAAACGGTAGCGGAAAGACGAACATCGGTTGGTTGGGAAACAGCATGCCGAATCCCAGCAAGATGGCATATACGGCCCCGGAGGCTCCGACGGTAGTCATCATGTTGAGATATTCTTCCATGGGGATGATGGAATACCCGGTATTGACACTGTCGTATGCGGAAAGCACCGTTTCGTAATGGATGTATTGTACAAGCTCCTGGATAAGCCCTGCACCGATGCCGCATGCGAGGTAGTAGAACAGGAAGCGTTTCGGCCCCCAGACCTGCTCGAGTATACGGCCGAACATCCAAACGGCAAACATGTTGAAGAACAGATGGGTAAATCCGCCGTGCATGAACATATAAGTAATCAACTGTGCTGCATTGAAATCTCCGGCAAGGAAAAAGTGCAGTCCCAGGTAGTTGTTTAAATCAATGCCGTAACTCTGTGCCACAATTGTGCCGAGAAACATCAGTACATTGATGATTAAAAGGTTTTTGGTTACTGTCGGTATAGTATTCATAATCTGTTTTTTTCGCTTTATTTGGCAAAAATACGAATAAATTCTGTTCTATAACAGAAAAAGGAACTCCTATTCTTTCTTTTTCTCTGTTTTCCGCCCTTTTTTTAATGTTTTTATTTGATATTCAGAATTTTTGCTCTATTTTTGTAGGAAGTAGCATTGGAATTTTTCTTTTGTGTAACAATTAATTAATCATTCGTATTATGAATAAGTCAGAACTTATTAGCGCAATGGCAGCGGAAGGCGGTTTGTCAAAGGCCGATTCAAAAAGAGCATTGGATGCATTTATTGCATCGGTAACAAAAGCATTAAAGGCAGGTGATAAAGTCGCATTGGTTGGCTTTGGCACTTTTTCTGTAATGGAGAGAGCCGGACGCATTGGCATCAATCCGGCAACAAAGAAACCTATTCAGATTGAGGCGAAAAAAGTCGCTAAGTTCAAACCGGGTTCGGAATTGACTATCGAATAAAATCAATCATAAATAAAACTTGAGAAAAGGAGGCGCATACAACGTCTCCTTTTTTATGGAATTAAAAATAGTTCGTATCTTTGTACGCAGAAAATACATTTGAATCATGAATATAGAACAGAAGTTGGTAGCGTCCGTAATGAGCGGACTGAAAGCGCTGTACGGTCAGGATGTTCCGGCTGCACAGATACAGTTGCAGAAAACCAAGAAAGAATTTGAGGGACACCTTACCCTGGTCGTTTTCCCTTTTCTCCGTATGTCTAAAAAAGGACCGGAGCAGACCGCACAGGAGATTGGCGAATATCTGCAGGCAAACGAGCCGTCGGTATCGGCATTCAATGTTATCAAGGGCTTTTTGAACCTGACAATCGCTTCTTCGGCATGGATTGAGTTGCTGAATGGAATTCATGCGGATGCAAAGTACGGCATTGTTGCTGCAACCGATAACGCTCCGCTGGTGATGATTGAGTATTCTTCGCCCAATACGAATAAGCCGCTCCATTTGGGACATGTCCGTAATAATCTGTTGGGCAATGCGTTGGCGAATATCATCTCGGCCAATGGCAACAGGGTGGTTAAGACAAATATAGTGAACGACCGCGGTATTCATATCTGTAAGTCAATGTTGGCTTGGCAGAAGTACGGTAACGGTGAAACTCCCGAATCGTCCGGCAAGAAAGGCGACCATTTGATAGGTGACTATTATGTGGCTTTCGACAAGCATTATAAGGCTGAGGTAAAAGAGCTGATGGCGAAGTTCCAGAGTGAAGGCATGAGCGAAGAAGAGGCCAAGGCAAAAGCCGAAGCGGAATCTCCCTTGATGAAAGAAGCGCGTGAGATGCTGGTGAAGTGGGAAGCCGGCGACCCTGAGGTCCGTACTCTGTGGAAGAAGATGAATGATTGGGTATATGCAGGCTTCGATGAGACCTACCGTATGATGGGCGTTACGTTCGACAAGATTTACTACGAGTCGGAAACTTATCTGGAGGGCAAGGAGAAGGTTATGGAAGGTTTGGAGAAAGGCTTCTTCTACCGCAAAGAAGACGGTTCCGTATGGGCCGACCTGACCGGAGAGGGGCTCGACCACAAATTGCTTCTCCGTGCCGACGGCACTTCTGTTTATATGACCCAGGATATAGGTACGGCCAAATTGCGCTTTGCCGATTTCCCCATTAACAAGATGGTCTATGTGGTAGGCAACGAGCAGAACTACCATTTCCAGGTGCTTTCCATTCTGCTTGATAAGCTGGGCTTCGAATGGGGCAAAGGGTTGGTTCACTTCTCTTACGGTATGGTGGAACTGCCCGAAGGTAAGATGAAGAGCCGTGAGGGTACGGTTGTGGATGCCGATGACTTAATGGCTGAAATGATTAATACCGCTAAGGAAACTTCCGGAGAATTGGGCAAGCTGGATGGTCTGACCCAAGAGGAGGCTGATAATATTGCACGCATTGTCGGTTTAGGCGCATTGAAATATTTCATATTGAAGGTGGATGCCCGCAAGAATATGACGTTCAATCCGAAGGAATCCATCGATTTCAATGGTAATACAGGACCTTTCATCCAGTACACGTATGCCCGTATCCAGTCGGTTCTCCGTAAAGCGAAAGAAGCAGGTATTTCCGTTCCTGCACAACTTCCGGCCGGTATTGAATTGAGTGAGAAAGAGGAAGGCCTGATACAGATGGTTGCAGACTTTGCCGCTATTGTGAAGCAGGCGGGTGAGGATTATAGCCCTTCTTTGATTGCTAACTATACTTACGACCTCGTGAAGGAATACAACCAGTTCTATCATGACTTCAGCATATTGCGTGAGGAGAATGAGGCTGTGAAGATATTCCGTCTTGCCTTGTCCGAGAATGTAGCCAAGGTGGTACGTTTGGGAATGGGATTGCTTGGCATTGAGGTTCCCGACAGAATGTAATCGAGATATTTTATCATATGAAAAAGCCCTCTTTGCAATTTGCGGAGAGGGCTTTCTTTTTTTATGGCTTCTTTACTTTTTCTTCTTGGCGTATTTGCCGCGTTTGGCTTTCGGTGCATCGGGGTCGCTCTGCAGTTTGATGATTTCCCTGCATGCATCCAGGTTTAAATCCTGCGGGATAATGTCCTTCGGGATTTTGTAGTTGCTGCCTTTATAAGAAATATACGGTCCGTAACGGCCGTTCAATATTTCCAGCTCCGGTTCTTCTTCAAATTTCTTGATATGTTTCTGGGCTTCGGCATCTTTCTTTTCCCGGATGAGCTGAATAGCTTCTGCCAATGTTATTTCCAGCGGATCTATTGTCTTCGGAAGCGAAGTATACATTCCGTTGTTGTGTACATAAGGCCCGTAGCGTCCGGTTCCTATGGTTACTGTCTTGCCTTCATATTCGCCCAAGGTGCGGGGAAGCTTGAACAGTTCCAAAGCCTCTTCCAGTGTTATTGTCTCAATGGACATATCTTTCTTGAGTTGGGCAAAGCGTGGCTTTTCGTTGTCTCCGGCAGTACCGATTTGTACAACGGGACCGAAACGGCCGATTTTTACGGATACCTGTTTGCCGCTGCCCGGTTCTTCGCCTAAGATACGTTCGCCGGCCTTGTGGGCATTCTTGGTGGCAAGCGTGTTTTCCACGGACGGGTGGAAATCTTTATAGAAATCCTTCAGGATGGCGGTCCACTTCTTTTCTCCTTCGGCTATCTCATCGAACTGCTTTTCAACGCTGGCAGTAAAGTTATAGTCGAGGATGTTGGGGAAATATTCCATCAGGAAATCATTGACTACCGTACCTGTATCGGTAGGCATCAATTTGGCTTTTTCGGCTCCTGTAATTTCTGTTTGCGTAACGTCCGTAATCTTGCTGTCCTGCAATGAAAGTATGTTGTAAGAGCGCTCTTCCCCGCTCTTTTCGCCTTTCTCCACATAGCCGCGTTGCTGTATGGTTGAAATGGTAGGGGCGTATGTGGAAGGACGGCCGATACCCAGTTCTTCCAATTTGCGTACAAGGCTGGCTTCGGTGTAACGGGGCGGATGTTGCGTGAAGCGTTCCGTAGCAATAATGCTTTGGTGGTGTAAGACTTGTCCTTTCTTCAAAGGGGGCAGCAGACGGGTTTCATCCTCCTGCTCCGTGTCTTCGTCGATGGACTCGCGATACACGTGGAGGAAACCGTCGAATTTTACAATCTCTCCGGTTGCATTGAACGTATCCGCTTCGTTGCTGATGCCGATGCTTACGGTCGTTTTCTCAACTTCCGCATCTGCCATTTGAGAGGCTATCGTGCGCTTCCATATCAGGTCGTACAGTTTTCTTTCCTGCGGAGTACCTTCTATCTTGGCATTTTCCATATACGTAGGGCGAATGGCTTCGTGAGCCTCTTGAGCGCCTTTGGTTTTGGTGGCGAAATGACGCGGATATACATAGCGCTCTCCCATCATGTCGGCAATGACCGCTTTGCTGCTGTTGACCGCCAGTTCGGACAGGTTGACGGAGTCGGTACGCATATAGGTTATCTTTCCCGATTCGTACAACCGCTGGGCTACCATCATGGTCTGTGCTACTGTAAATCCTAATTTGCGGGCAGCTTCCTGCTGCAAAGTAGATGTAGTGAAAGGAGCGGCAGGGCTTTTTTTCAGTGGCCGGGTAGAAATGTCATGGATGGTGAAAGAGGCTGACCGGCAGCTTTCCAGAAATTTTTGAGCTTCGGCTTTGGTCTTGATACGGCGCGACAGCTCGGCTTTCATTTCCACCGGTTTGCCGTCGGCATCGGGCACGAGGAATACGGCGGTCACCCGATACGATGCTTCCGATTGGAAAGCCTGTATCTCGCGCTCGCGTTCTACGATAAGGCGGACTGCTACCGATTGCACACGCCCGGCAGAGAGTGCGGGTTTCACTTTTTTCCACAATACGGGTGAAAGTTCAAAACCTACGATACGGTCCAGAATACGGCGCGCCTGTTGGGCATCTACCAGATTGATGTCGATATTGCGCGGTTGCTCGATGGCTTTCAGAATGGCGCTTTGGGTGATTTCGTGGAAAACGATACGCTTGGTATGCTCCGGTTGCAGTTTCAGCACTTCGTATAAATGCCATGCAATCGCTTCTCCCTCGCGGTCCTCATCGGATGCCAACCATACGGTTTCCGCTTCCTTGGCTTCGGCTTTCAACTCTTCTACAACCTTTTTCTTATCTCCAGGAATTTCATAATGCGGTTTGAAATCTTTATCAATATCAATACTGAACTCTTTTTTCTTCAAATCGCGTATATGCCCGTAACTGGAAAGGACTTTATAGTCTTTCCCGAGGAATTTCTCGATAGTCTTAGCTTTTGCCGGAGACTCGACAATGACAAGGTTTTTCTGCATAAATTTCTGTTTTATAGTGACTCCAGCCACTAATTTGCCCGCAAAAGTAGGAAAAAACAAACTTTCCACCTTATAATATAAGGAGAATTTAGCAAAAATGACCTATTTTGTTGGTTATATCTTTGATTTTGGCTATTAGAATTTAAAACTTACACCTCCGGTAAAGTTGATGCCTTCGGTGGGGTATCCCCAATAATATTGATAATCCTGGTTTAATAAATTGTTTATGCGGGCGTAAACGGATATGCCTTTAAAGAATTCGTAGCTGCCGCCGGCATAGAGGTTGTTGACCGCATCGACTTTGTTTCCTTCCACCTTCTCGCGCGAAATATGCCTGTAGCCGAGGTTAAGCAGTAAAGCGGATACGGGATGCACATCTATGTGCAAATCAGCTTCAAAGGCCGGTTTGTAAACGAGGGCATAGGCGCCGGCATTGGACTGGCTGTCGTCCTTTGCATCCCAATTGCGGTAAACTCCGGTAGCGGAGAATGAAAATATGTTCTTATAGCTGTAGCGTATCTCGGCGCCGGCGTAGATGTTGCTTGTGTTCCATTGGCCGATGGAAAGCATCGGACTGTACTCATTGGCAGCGGATTCGAAATCTGCCGGTTGGAAAAACAAATCATCCTTTAAGTTCTGATATCCGCCGTACAGATTCAGCCATAAGCCGATTGCCGGACTGGCTTTGAAGCCGATGGCGGCATTTATTTGTTCATAAGTGGCATCCGGTTGTGAAGAAACCTGTCCGTATGGGCAGAATGTTTCTAAACGGCGGAAGTCATTTTGCAGTCTCCCGCCTTTGGCCTGTGCATAGAGGATATAACTGTCCGAGAAGTTGTATTCCACTGCTACATCGGGGGCTGCCCGGAATTTCTTTCCGAAACCGAAGGTCATGTCCACCAGGGCGCCGATACGTATTTTCCAATCATCGTTTTCCAAGCGGTAATGCGGGTTCAGACCGAGAGAGGTGTAGTTCTCAAAATGATTGTTCTTGTACAGCACATTGTCCATTGCAAAGCCGATGCCTACGGTCTGTTCGTCTGATATGCCGCCTGTGACCAGTGCTTTGGTGCGGACGATGTATTCCCGGCTGTTCAAGAAACCGGAATCGTATTGACGTTCGTAAAGCATCAGGTTTGTTTCGGCACTGAACCGGAGGGGCAGTTCCGTATCCGTGGATTTCACTCCGAAATGAATGTCACCGGAAATGAACTTCTGTTTTCTGACGGCTGCATCGGGCAGGAAATTGAAGTTGCTCAATCCGAAGTTGCCCGCAACGTTCAGGTCTGCTTTCCTGAAGCGGTGCACATAATCCATATTGGCATGAGTGCGATAGTAGTAGGAATTCCATTTGCCGTCATTGTCGGGTAAATCGAGTTTGCCGTCCATGCCGTTCATCCGGAAATTCAGGTTGAGGCGGTCGCGGCCGGACAATGTGAACAGATAGCCGGCGCGTGCGTCCAGATTGCCGTAGTTGCCATAACCCAAACGGATATATCCGGGATGTGTTTCGGCTTGCGTCTCCTTGCCGGTATATGCCTGCATGACAGTTGCAGGTATGGTGTTGGCAGGCACGAGAGTTACATCGTATTCCACAGCCTTTTTATTGGCAGTCGGTGCTTCCACTTGGGGGAGCACGTTTATTTTGGACGCATCCGGAATATCGGGGGTATATTCCTGTTCCACAACAACCGTACGGTTTACGGTGGAGTCTTTGGCCTGTTGCTGGGCATGGATGCCCAAAGGTAGGGTTATCAGCGTTATTCCGCTGAGGATATATTGTATTTTTCTCATATTCATTGCATTCTTTTATTTCAGCTTTTCCAGTCTTTCTTGAATCATACGTTCGATATCATCATCGGCATGATAGTTTTGTTGCAAGCTCAGCAGATATTGGCGTGCATCCAGTTTCTTATCCATAGCGACATATACATCGGACAGAAGGATAAAGCTGCGTGCCAGCCAGTAGGCGTGCGGGGTGCTCTGGTCGATGAAGTTCAGTATTTCCTTTTCGGCTGCGGCATACTCACCGGCATTGTACATCAACTGTGCCGACAGATATTTGGCTTCCGCACCGTATAATGTACGGGTGTCTTTTGCCAGAAGTTTGAGGTCGTCTGCCGCCTTTTTCACCGCTTTCTGGTTCAGATAGGCTTTGACGCGGTAGTATAAGGCTTCATTTTGCAGTTCGGGAGTCAGTTTGGCTTCGGCCAATAAAGCGGTTGCGGCCTGAATCACTTCTATGTCATCCTTCAAGAGCACACCGCATCGCAATACGCCGGTGACGCCCAGCTGCCGGCGTTCGGCGGTTGTGGCGCGGGTTTGCAGTTGCTTGTAGTCTGCCAGAGCCTGTTTGTACTCCTTGCGGTTGAACAGGATTTCTCCGTGCATCAGCAGGGCCTCTTCCGAATACGGGCTGTCCGGATACTCCAACAGTTTGCCGGTATGCTCCAATACACCGGTTTCATCTTTCTGTTCTTTTCCGATGAGGCTCAGATAGTAATGTGCGTTCAGGCTGAAAGCTCCGTTCGGATAGCTTTGCAGGTAACGGGTGAAGCTTTCCCTTGCAGGGATGATTTCCCCTTTCATATACACCTTTTCCGCGGCAATATAGGTCAGCGAATCCTGCTCATTGGGTTCAAAGCGGATAGCACCCGGCATTTGGGCGGCAAGCGCAGCAAACTCATCCACGCGGTTGGCTTCCACATAAATGGATTTCAAATCGCGCATGGCAAGACGTGCTTCTTCGCTGCCCGGATATTGGGTGATAACGTATTTATAGGCTTCGATGGCGCGGTTGTAATCATCATTCTGATAGTACAGCAGTCCGATTTCGGCGGCAGCCTTACGACTGACGGGGCTTTCGGGATATTTGTTCAGCAGTTCCCGGAAGGTTACGATGGCCTGACTGTTATTGCGGCCCTGCACATACGAACGGCCTTTTTCGTAAAGTGCACTGACGGCATAGGGCGAATTCGGATATTTGTCGGCCAGCCGGTTCAGCAGCGTAATCTTTCCATCGTAGTCTTTTTGCAGACCCGACACCAGAGCCAGTTGATAGTAGGAGTAGTCACCGGCGGGCGTACCCAGATTTTCTGCCCGGGTATAGTACTGTTTGGCTTCGTCGAAGCGGCGGACCTGCATGTAGCAGTCGCCGACACGGTTGTACGCATCGGCAAGAACGGTTGCGTCTCCGGCCTTTCTCAGTTGGATGAATTTCAGGAAACGGTCTTGCGCCGTTGCATAATCTTTCTTATGGAAAGCTATGTATGCCAGATTGTAGTAGGCAAGGGCATACATTTCCGTATTCTTCTGTGGGGTAAGGGACAGATAATCGTTAAAATTACGGGCGGCTTCCTGCATGCGGTTCAGCCGGTAATAGGATTCACCTCGCCAATAAAGGGCATCGGCCTTTGTTTGCAGGTTATACCCGCCTAAGGCAATGCTTTGGTTGAAGCAGCCGATTGCCTGCTCAAACTGGGTATTGGCAAAGGATTGGGTACCCAACTGGAACAGAATCTTCTGCTTGGCTTCCAAAATGGCTCTGCCGGGATGCGTAATGCGTTCAATGGACTTGAGTGCGGCATCGTAGCTGCGCGTGTTCATATACACCTCTATCAGGTAGCTGCTTACTTTATCGGCGTATGCGGAGTTGGGAAACTCATTCAGGAAGTTCTCGAATACCGTAACCGACTCGCCGAAAGCAGAGTAGGATGTTTCGTGAATGCAGAGAGCGTTATTGTAGGATGCCTGTTCCTTTATTTTCAAATCGGCATCGGATGCGGCGGCCTGTTCAAATGCCATACGCGCCTTGTTCTTGTCGGCAAGCTGCAAGTAAGCCAATCCCATGTGCAGATATGCGTTTTGTGTAAGCGCATCTTTGTTTGCAGTCACCTCGCCCAGGGTAACCGGAACTTGCGAGTAGACACCCGTCCGGTAGTAGGACATTCCCAGCATATAAAGCGCATCTCTTCTTGGGGCAGGCTCCGCGTTGTCTTTCAGATAGCTGCCGAAAGCTTTTATTGCTTCATGGTACTCGCCGAAATGATAATCGGCTGTACCTTGTATGCGGTACATCTCTCCCGTATATTTCTGGTTGGGGTAAGCCGAGAGATAGTTTTGCGCAACAATTTCCGCTTTGTCATAATTCTTTTTAATCAGATATATTTCCGCGATGTAATAAGGTACGAGCGCCTCGTATTTTGCATTCTCCTGCAGGCTGAGGAAGCCGTTGAGGGCATCGTCGTACCGTTGCTGTGAGTAGCGGATATATGCAAGGTAGTACGTACAGTCTGCTGTATATCTGGAACCGGTGCTTCGCAATGTCTCGAACCAGATGGCGGCTTCTTTCACATTTCCGGTTTTCAGGTAACAGGTTGCCAGGCGGTAGGTCATGTCATCCCGTTCTTCATTGCTCAGGAGGTCGAGCCGGGATGAATTGAACATGGCGAGTGCATCGTCATATTTTCCCTCGAAGAAATAGGCGGACGCTATGAGGGCGCAGATACGGTTGGCGTGGGGAGTGTCGGGATACGTATCGAGATACTCCCGCAACAACTCTATGCTATTGGGGGTTCTTAGTTCATATTCGGCGCATACCAGCATGTATTCGGCTTCTTCTTTGTTGCCGGCAGCGGATACCGGGGCGCCTTCCGCATCGGTTTGTTTTATAAAAGCCTGTAGGGGAGGCATGGCTGCGGCAAATGCCTTTTGCCGGAACAGACTTTCTCCTTCCTCATACAGCTGTTGCGGCGAAGTGATTTTCCCGCCCGTCTGTGCCGTGGCGAGCAAAGGTGCGCAGCAAAGCGCGGTGCATACTATGCGATAAATTTTATGTTTCATCTTCGGTGGTTATAGAATAGGGCTTTTTTACAAAAATACGGGTTTTGGTTTGAATATGTTCCACTTGTTTGGCTTTTTTAGGATATACCCGCCAGGAACATTTGCAGGCCTTTACGGATGGAGCCCAGCCCGAAATCTTCCGGGTGGATGTCTTTCAGCGGAAGGAAGAAGACTTCCGCCGCATCGTCCATTGCTTCGAAATGCAGGGTATCGGCTACCGTACAGCGGAAAAACAGGTCCAGCGTATGCACGGGAAATCCCGAATAGATATAGATGTTCGGTAATGAAAACAGGTATTCGGCTTGTGTCACTGTCATTCCCGTTTCTTCTTTCACTTCGCGCGCAACGCCTTCTTCACCGGTTTCCGCCATGTCTATGAAGCCGCCCGGTAAATCGAGTGTCCCTTTGGCCGGTTCTTTGGCGCGGCGGCACACCAATAATTCGTTCCGTCCGTTCAATATCAGGGCGACGGTAGCGGCGGAGGAGTTGAAATAGTAGACAAAACCGCAATCCTTGCATTGTTTTGATTTTTCATTATGAATTTCGAAATGCTCCGAACCGCATTTCGGACAATATCTGAATTGAGAAAGAGGATGTTCCATATTTTAAAGCTTTAATGGTTGCAGTAGGCAAACTTACATAAAAACCTTGGATTTTTATGCCAGTCCAATAAAAAACAAGACCA